>VFSW01007955.1_pt1 | contig 15307 bp, 13 predicted proteins | sample 5358111 | NCBI WGS metagenome assembly VFSW01 (sample SAMN11554181, study PRJNA540505) | mine drainage metagenome | isolation source: sediment from site ElyBrook_90M | place: USA: Ely Copper Mine, Vershire, VT | collected 2017
CGGGTTGCGGCCTGCATATAATTAGTTCGTATACTAATTATTAGCCTACTTATATTAAGCCTATGCCCGATACCGAGCAGTTTGGAATCCTTCTTGGCGAGACGGCGCGCGTATGGCGCAGCCGTCTCGACCAGCGTCTGAAGCCTCTCGGCCTGAGCCAGGCAAAATGGCTGGTGCTCCTGCATCTGTCGCACGGCGGCGACAAAATGATCCAGAAGGAACTTGCCGAGCGCATCGGGATCGAGGGCCCTACACTCGTGGGACTCCTTGACCGCATGGCCCGCGACGGCTGGCTGGAACGCCACGAGTCAAGTGAAGATCGCCGCAGCAAGACCGTGCACCTCACCGACAAGGCGAACGACGTGCTGCGCCATATCAGGAGCGTCGCGACACAACTGCGGCGCGAGCTTCTTTCCGGAATGTCGCCGGACGATCTCAGACTTTGCATGCAGGTGCTCGAACGCGTCAAGGAGCGGGCCGAAACCATATGAATATTCATCCTGCCCTGATTGTTCCGGCCAGCCGGAACCTGACACGTTCGTCACGGAGCCATTAAGTCATGCGCGCACTGACACGGTGGAAGTGGGCGATTTCCGGATTGATCACCGCCTTGCTGCTTGTGGGCGTTTATGTCTACTGGCGCCACTCGGAAATCTATCCGAGTACTGACGATGCCTACCTCAGCGCCCACGTCGTGCAGGTGGCGCCCCAGATTACCGGTCCGATCATCCGCGTCTACGTCAATAACCAGCAGTACGTGCGCAAGGGAGATCCGCTGTTCGACATCGACGAGACTTCCTTCAGACTTGCCCTGACGCAGGCGCAGGCGCGCCTTGTACTCGCGCGCCAGTCTGTGTCAGCCGATGCCGCCGCGCTGGCTGCCGCCGAAGCCGAGCGCGCTGATCGGCACGTCACGATGCAAAACACCGAATCGAGCGCTGAACGCACGCGACGGCTGCGCGACAAGGGATTTGTGTCAGAGCAGGCCTACGACAACGCCGAAGCGGCAGTGCAAAGTGCCAAGGCACAGCTCAATCTCGCGGTCGCCAAAGTGCGCCAGGCACAAATGACTCTGGGAAACACGGGTGTGCAGAATGAGCGGATTCGCAATGCCATGGCGGACGTGGATCGGGCGCGCCTCGACCTCGGTCATACGCACGTAGAGGCGGCGTGCAGCGGACACATTGCCGAGCTGACCCTGCACCCCGGCGATGTAGTCCAGACCGGTACCGCCCTGTTCACTCTGGTCTGTGACCAGCAGTTCTGGGTCAACGCCAACTTCAAGGAAACCGAGCTTGAACGCATCCGCCCGGGCCAGACAGCTGATATCAGCGTTGACATGTACCCAAATCACCTGTTCCACGGCCGCGTTGAGAACATCAGCGGTGCCAGCGGTACGGCTTTCTCGCTGCTCCCACCGGAAAATGCAACCGGAAACTGGGTCAAGGTGACGCAGCGTGTCCCGGTGCGCGTGGTCGTGATTGATCCCGATTCCGCCTACCCGCTGCGTGTCGGAACCAGCGCGCAGGTTACGATCGACACTGCCAGCCCGGTGGCCGCACCGGCCGCCGCTGCGATTCAGGATTCGCGTCGGTGAGTGACGCAGTCGCCGGCACAAGCGGCAGCGAATCAAGCCGCCGATTCCTGATCTCGCTTGCGGTCATGTCCGCGACCGTGCTGCAGGCGCTCGATACGACAATCGTCAATGTCGCCCTGCCGCACATGCAGGGGCAGCTTGGCGCCACGCCTGACCAGATCAGCTGGGTGCTGACGAGCTATCTCGTGGCATCAGGCATATGCATGCCGCTCACCGGCTATTTTGCCGACCGCCTCGGACAAAAGAATTTCCTGCTGATCAGTATTCTTGGCTTCGTCGTCTCCTCGGCGCTTTGCGGTATTTCCACCAACCTTGCCGAAATTGTGCTGTTCCGTCTGCTGCAGGGCGTATTCGGCGCGGCGCTCGTGCCGATGTCGCAATCCATCATGGTACAGACCTTTCCGCACGAGGAGCGCGGCAAGGCGATGGCAATCTGGGGAATTGGCGTCATGGTCGGCCCTATTCTTGGTCCTACGCTTGGCGGCTATATCACGGAAGTCCTCAACTGGCGCTGGACGTTTTACATCAATCTTCCGGTGGGCGTCCTGTCGCTTTTCCTTGCGTGGCGCATGGTACCCGATTCCCCGCGGCGCGAACGCCGCATGGACTGGCTCGGTCTGCTTTTGATGTCACTTGCTGTCGGCGCGCTGCAGTTTGTCCTCGATCGCGGCGCCGAGGATGACTGGTTCAGTTCGTGGTCGATACGCTTTGCTGCCGCACTCAGCGTTGCCAGCCTTGTAGGATTTCTGTATCACGGCTTGATGCATCCGCGCAAAGCCCTGTTTGATCCACACATATTCCGTGACCGCAATTTCGCGACCGCAAGCCTGCTGCTCGCGGTGTTTGGTCTCGGCATGTACGGCGCCATGGTGCTGCAGCCCATGATGCTCGAAAACCTGCTGAATTATCCGACTTCCACTACCGGCCTCATCATGGCGCCACGCGGCATTGCCAGCATGATCAGCATGATGCTGGTTGGGCGCCTGATCTCGCGCGTCGAACCACGCGCGCTGATTGCCTTCGGTATCGTGCTGTCTGCAATCGGCTCTTACGCCATGACCATGTACAACCTTGATATAGACAGCTGGTGGCTGATCTGGCCGGTGGTGGTACAGGGGCTGGGACTCGGCATGATTTTCGTTCCGCTGTCTACGGTTGCATTTGCAACCCTGCCCAAGGAACAGTCGGCCGAGGCGGCCGGGATCTACAGTCTCATGCGGACAATCGGATCTTCCATTGGCATCTCGATTGCGACAACCGTGATGACACGCAACATGCAGGTGGCGTGGAACCAGATTGGCGGACACATCACCGTGTACAATCAGGCGATTTCAGGCTATCTGCAGGGACTGAACCTCAATCTCACCGATCCCGCCGCGATCGCAGTGCTTGCACAATCGCTCGCTCGCCAGGCACAGATGCTCGGCATGCTCGACGCTTTCAAGCTGATCTCCTGGAGCTTCATCGCGATGCTTCCGATGGTCCTGCTAATCGGCCGGAGCGGTCGCAAGGGTGGTAGCGATGACACTCTCGTGGCCGCGATCGACTAGCATCGCGGACACCAGTTCACTCACCATCCGCTGGACTACCGGATTGGCGCAGGAGCCTGACGGCGCACCGGTTCCGGGGTTCAAAAAGAAATTCGGGCCGGCTAGCGCCAGTTTCCACGCAAGGCCAACACGCGTTCCTGCAGTACCGCGGCGCTTGCCTGTCCGGGTGGCACAGCCGCACCCGCAACGAGCCCGATCCTGGACCACAGGCCGCTCACGGCAATATCGAGCAGGCGGTTTTGCTTGCGACTGAACATGCTTCCCCACAGACCGCACAGTGCGAGCGGCATGACCGGTACCGCATTGCGCGCAACGATGTGCTCGATCCCCGGACGAAAGGAATTCATCTCCCCATCGCTTGTCAACCGGCCCTCCGGAAAAACACAGACTACGTCGCGCGCCTTGAGTGCCGCATCGATTTCCGCATAGGCGCGCTCGAGTATTTCGGGATTCTCGCGCGCCTGCGCTATAGGAATTGCACGCGCCGTCCGGAAGATAAAATTCAGTATTGGGGTGCGGTAAATCCCCTGGTCCATTACGAAACGCACTGGGCGGCGAATACATCCACCGATAACCAGGGCATCAACATAGCTGACGTGGTTGCAAACGAGCAGCACCGGCCCTTCGTCAGGTATCTGCTCAAGCCCTTGCGTGCGGACGCGGTAAACCGTATGGATGAGCATCCACACGAGAAAACGCATGAGGAACTCCGGAACCAGGCTGAAAATGTAAAACGCCACCACGGCATTCAGCAATGCTGTCAGCAGCAGCAGCTGGGCAATCGACAGGCCGGCCTTGAGCAGAACGATGGCAAGAATTGCCGAAATCACCATCAGCAGCGCATTCAGGATGTTGTTGCCGGCAATGATGCGCGAACGGTGACTGGGTTCGCTGCGCTGCTGAATCAGGGCATAAAGCGGCACGATATAGAATCCGCCAAATACGCCGATCAGCACAAAATCCGCGAGCACCCGCCAGTTGCCGGCGATACGCAGAAACGCGACCACATCCAGCAACGCCCCCGGGGGCGACACCGGGCGCGCGAAATACAGATCGATTCCGAATAGCGTCAACCCGATGGATCCAAACGGCACGAGGCCAAGCTCGGTCTTGTGGCCTGACAGGCGTTCGCACAGCAGGGAACCGATGCCGATGCCAAGCGAGAACATCGTCAGCAGCAAAGTCACCACATGTTCGCCGCCACCCAATGTGGTCCGGGTGTAATTCGGCAGCTGTGCCAGATAGATCGCACCATAAAACCAGAACCATGAGATACCAAGGACGGCCAGATATACCGTGCGATTACCTCTAAGAAACCGCAGATTGCGCCAGGTTTCGCTCAGTGGATTCCAGTTGATGTTGAGTTGCGGGGCACTCGCCGGAGTTGCGGGTATGGCACGGCTGGCGAGATATCCGGCAACGGCCGCAACAAGCACCATGATCGATACCGGAGCTGCGCCCTCGCCGGGAAGGTCGATCAGCACGCCTCCGCAGATCGTGCCGATAAGGATAGCTAGAAAAGTGCCCATCTCCACCAGGCCATTGCCTCCTATCAGTTCGTCACTGGCAAGATGCTGGGGCATGATGCTGTACTTGACCGGACCGAACAGGGTCGAATGAGTACCCATAACAAACAGCAGGCCGATCAAAAGCGGTATGTCGTCAAAATAAAAGCCGAACGCGACCCCAATCATGATCAGGATTTCGAAGAGCTTTATCAGCCGCATCAGCAGGGATTTTTCGAAGCGGTCGGCAATCTGCCCGGCCGTGGCGGAAAAAAGAAAAAACGGAAGTATGAAAAGACCAGCACTCAGGTTTATGACCGTATTGGTGCTTGCCGAAATCGAACCGGCGCCATGAAAGGCAATCAGGATCACCAGCGCGTTCTTGAAGACGTTGTCGTTGAACGCGCCCAGAAACTGCGTCACGAAAAACGGCGCGAAACGCCGTTGCCGCAACAGCAAATACTGGCTCCGGTCAGCCATGCGCCCGCCCGTTCTGTTTACCCGTGCTCATTTACCGTTTCCCACGCAATATTTCAAGGTCGATAATGCCGCAAATATCAGCCTGGGATCACCCGCAGAGACTTCGCCGCATAGGCGCCAATAGAGAAAGCGCGCGATCGCATAGCGCGTTTGGTGCAAAGCGTCCGTCATAAACACTACCGTATGCGTTCCTGGATACTTTCATGCTTCAGAGGCCAATTTCTTAGGCGCTGTCGCCGAATTACCAAATAACCGCATCAAGACGAAGATTACCGATAGCGTGATCGAAAAGACAATGAGCTGCATCCCGGTGGGCCGGTCGGTATAGCCGATTAGCGTATGAAGCACCTTCCCGGTCAGGCTGCCGTCGGACAGAACTCGGGACGTATCCCAGACGACCTGGGAAAATGCGGTGAGGATATCCGCCTGCTGCAGAAAGGCGACTGCCTGGGCCGCCATGCCGGCAGCCAGCAATGCGATGAGCCAGCCCGTGACAGCAAACAGGTAGCGGTTCGGAATGCGTGCCAGCCCGGAATAGGTTACGGCGCCAACCACAACGCCCAGCGCTAACCCGAGCATGCCGCCGATCGCCATGGTCGTTGCCGTATCGTTTCCCGATATGGCGATGCCATATAGAAACAGTACGATTTCCGAGCCCTCGCGTAATACGGCGATTCCGACAACGATTGACAGTGCCAACAATGAGCGCCGTCCGGTGGTGACCGCTTCACCGAGATCTTTCATGTGTGTGGCGATTTCACGACCGTGCCGCGCCATCCAGACATTATGCCAAGTTAGCATGAGCACGGCGGTCAGCAGTATGGTGGCATCGAATACTTCCTGTCCGACGCCCTGCATGAGGCTGCTGATCATGCCGGCGAACGCGGCCACCAGGCAGGCGCCGGCGATGCCACCCATGACACCATAAACCACCCAAAGGGTTCGACGTGGAACACCGCGGGTGGCCGCCATTACGATACCGACTACCAGTCCGGCTTCAATGACTTCACGAAATACAATAATCAAAGTTGCAAGCATTGGTCATCACCCTAGAAATATGTCTCATATTCAACTAATACCCGTGCGGCACTATCGGCGGCTGCATTGCTGGCGCCAAAACAATAGCTGACCTGGTAATTCAGGTGGCCAAAAAGTCGTCCATATACCGAAGGGCCGGCGTAAATTTCTTGTTCCTTGAAGTGCCTGATTGTATTGGACTGACCGAGATCGTTCTGTATTTCGATGCCCGGCTGGAAATATTCGCTGTAGCGATAGCGCGTGTTCCATAAAATCACGTAGTTGGGACCACCCGATGCGGAATAGCGTCCGACATCCGTGGAAAAACCGATATTTGCAAGATTGGTGATCCGGCCGATATCCTTTTGCAGCAGCAATTTGACTTCCAGCGTATCGGCCTGTTGAGCTTGCCGCGAAAAATCATAAGCCGCCAGAATCCCGGCATCGAGCCAGTACTCGCCCGGCTCGAGAAGCTGAAGCCGGCTTTCCACTTCGAAATCATTCAGCTTGGTCTCCGCCTGCGGATTCCTGACATATCCGGCACTGGTCTCTACCGTCCAACGACGGCTGATTCCTGCTTCGAGAACCAGCTGGTGCTCTTGAGCATCGTTTTTAGCCGGCTGGGGGTCGAAGGTGCGGCTGCCGCTATATTCCAGTGACAATTCGCGGTATTCAGCATAGGGTGAATATAATTCATCGAGAGCGAATGCGGGAGTCACATTCACAAGGGAAATGATGACGATGCCAGTTGCCATGACGATCTTGCCGAGGGGATTCGTCATGCAGGTTGCCGAATTCATGTGGCGCACTTCCTTAAATTATGAATTATTTTGCGGTGATGGTGCCGGTCGTCGTATTCCGGTGGAAATCGTCGAAGTAGCCATAGCTACCCGCGTCCAATGGCCCGACAAACACGAAGATCTGACTCTTGCCGCCGACCACTTTCTCCCGATCTAAATCCGAACTTTCAAATTCCGCCGGAGTTGGATCCATGTTCTTGACGATAATTTTTACCGTCTCCCCCGCCGGTATGGTCAACTCCTTTGGGAAGAATTGATGGTCCTTAAGGGTCAGCACATAATCCTGGGCATGGGCATCCAAGGAAAAAAGCATGACTGCCGCCAACGCCGCGGTTGAAAACCAATAATTACGCATGACAAATTTCCCTCAAGCTTTGACAGTCAGGAAATAAATGAGAATTACTAATAACACTGGATACGAACAATAATCGTTCTCATTACAGAAGTCAACCCACGCCCAGCTGCTGTCCTGAGGTCAATACCAAGGCGCGGAAAGACGCGCTGAAGCGGACAGGCATCGCGAATTTCCACTGGCGCAACCTGAGGCACACCCGGGCCTCGTGACACATACAGGCAGGAACACCGATGCGTGTATTGCAACAGCGGCTGGGAAACGGAAGTGATGGTATGCGGATACGCGCGCCTCTCGGCCAAGCATCTCGCGCCGTATGCGAAGAAAAAGACTGGCTGCTATCGCCTGCGGACTCAACATGGTCAACGCAACACCTAATCTCTAACTATAGAGAGGAGGATGTTGAAAATGAAACAGCGACCGAGGATCTATTACAGCGAAGTTCAGAAAGCGATGATGTGGGATCGGTGGCAACGAGGCGAGTCGCTTCATGGTATCGCTCGCCTTTTTTGACCGCGGTCATTCCACGATTCAACGGATCCTGTCTGAAACCGGCGGGATACGCCCACGATGTCAGACTTTCGTCGTAACCATTGATTGCGATCACCACAATCGCGAGCAGGAACTGGGCCGCCACTGTCCACCAACGTACCATCCCTAGCATGCGCAAGATCGCCATCATGGGACCTCGGGCAAAATTAGAATCTCATCTGCGCAAGTCAGTCACCCAAACCTTCCGGCTTGATGGTAACAGCGGTGTCTGCAATTGGAAACTCAGCGGCCCAGGAAAAGAAGGGCAACAGGCATAGCACCCGGTAGCTGCCGAAATTTGAGGGAGAAACTGGTTCGCCGCGTCTGAATCGAATTGCCGACCAACCGGTTAAAATCCATGGATGCGAGAACGTCCCGAGGTGGGCAGCCGGTCGGCAGGCTGGTAAACTGCGCGACCGTGCTGAACTTTACCAACCTCTCCGTACGCCGCGGCAGCCGCCTGCTCATCGCCGACATGAATCTGACCATTCATGCACACCAGAAAGTCGGCATCACCGGCGCCAATGGCTCAGGCAAATCCAGCCTGCTCGCGCTCGTACGCGGCGAACTCCAGCCCGATGCCGGTACGCTGACGTTGCCACCACGCCTGGTCATGGCGCATGTCGCTCAGGAAACGCCGGCAGGCGCAAATCCGGCCATCGACTACATCCTCGAGGGCGACGCCGAGCTTGCGCATCTGTTGCTCGAACTGGGCGTCGCCGAACGCGCTCAAGACGGCGCACGCCAGGGCGCCCTGCATACGCGCATCGACGAGATTGACGGCTACAGCGCGCGCGCCCGTGCCGCCCGCCTCCTCCATGGTCTCGGTTTCGACGCCGGCAGTCACGAAAATCCGGTGGCCTCCTTTTCCGGTGGCTGGCGCATGCGCCTTAATCTTGCGCGCGCCCTCATGTGCCGTTCCGATATCCTGCTGCTTGACGAACCGACGAATCACCTCGATTTGGACGCAATCATCTGGCTCGAGGACTGGCTGCGCGGTTACCCCGGCACATTGCTGCTGATCTCGCATGATCGCGACTTTCTCGATCGCGTGGTCGCACAAATCTTGCACCTCGAAAGCAGCGGAAATGGCGGAAGCGCGGAACTGTACTCCGGCAACTACACCGCGTTTGAAACCTATCGCGCGGCGGAATTAACCCGTCGTCAGGCAGACTCCGCGCACCAGCAGCGTGAAATAAAGCGCATGCGCTCCTTCGTCGACCGCTTCCGCGCCAAGGCAACAAAGGCACGACAGGCACAGAGCCGCCTCAAGGCCCTGGCGCGCATGGAACTGATTGCCCCGGTGTATTTCGATTCGCCTTTCCAGTTCGAATTTCTGGTACCCGAGAAATTGCCGAATCCGCTGCTGCGCCTGGAGAAGGCGGCGGCAGGCTACGGCGATATTCCGGTCCTGCGCGACGTTGAACTTGGCATCTCGCCAGGCGATCGCATCGGCCTTCTCGGTCAAAACGGCGCCGGGAAGTCGACGCTGATCAAGCTTCTGGCAGGGATTGTTCCGCTTGCCGCCGGACAGCGCCAGCCGGCGCGCGACCTGCGCGTCGGCTATTTTGCACAGCATCAGCTGGATCAGCTGCGAAGTGACGACAATGCGCTCATACACCTGCAACGCCTGGACAGAGCTGCCACTGAACAGGCCTTGCGCGACTTTCTCGGCCGCTTCGGTTTCGGCGGCGACCGCATCGCCGAGTCCATAGCGAGCTTTTCGGGAGGAGAAAAGGCGCGCTTGGCACTGGCACTCCTGCTATATCAGCGACCGAACCTGGTGCTGCTGGATGAACCTACTAATCATCTCGATCTGGCAATGCGTCACGCCCTTGCCACGGCACTGCAGGAGTTCGAGGGCGCCATGGTGCTCGTGTCTCACGATCGCCATCTTCTGCGTACCGTCACCGATACGCTGCTCGTGGTTGCGGATGGAACTGTCATGGCCTTTGATGGCACTCTCGATGATTACCCAGGTTGGCTCGAAGCGCGCAGCGGCACTGCCTCAGACCTCCGAACCGGGGCCGCCGGCGAACGCACCCCAGGACGCAAGGAAAAGCGGCGGAACGACGCGCTCAAGCGCAGGCAGCTGCAGCCACTGCGTGACAAGCTCCGGCAGCTGGAGCAAAGCCTGGACCGGCTGACGCGCAACCAGGAACGCCTGGCGCGCGAACTGGCGGCCCCGAATCTTTACGACGATGCGCAGCGCGACCGGCTTAAGAAACTGCTCATCGACAAGGGCCGTGCTGATCAGGCGCTGACTACAGCCGAGGAAGCCTGGCTCGCGGCAAGCGAAGAACTACAGACAGCCGAAAGGAGTTCCGATACGGAGGACGTTTAGCCGAATGTGACGTGGTGGCGCAACCCTCGCGGAAATTCAATCAGTCGGACCACCAGCTCCAGACAATGCGACGCACCTTATCGTTGGCATCGAGGTCCATTTCGATCTGGTACGGGGCCACATCGAATTCGTCTGGCGACACGCGTGCGGCGTTCTCGACATCGTAGCGCACGCGCTGGCGATCCTGGTAGGTCGGCGGCCCAAGCACCGTGATGAAACGCGAACGCGCCTGGCCTACACGCAGGCCGTGCTTCAGGACATACTCCGGACTGGTGACGCTGACGCCTACAATGACCAAGGGCCCGCGTCGCGGACCAGAGCGCAGGGGCGGAGCATGGGACATTTCCAGCGCCAGACCGCGAAAGTACCAGGTTGTCCACTGCGTCGCGGAAGGCTGTTCCGCCTGCGGGTCATCTTGGCGACTCAGCTCCGAGAAGCGTCGAAGCGGTCGGCCAAACCGCTCCACCAGGGCTTTTTCGCTGACTTCACCACTTTGATCCATAAGATCGGACAGGTTCGTCTGGAAGACTTCGTATCCAAACTGGTCCAGACGCTGCTTTTGCTGCGGCGTGGGCGAACTTGGCTCGACTGCCGCTGATGCGGCGCCGAAAGCCATCAACAGGACGACCAGGGGCAAAAAACGTTTTGGTGTCATAGCTTTGCAGAACCAATAGACCGGCAGGACCCGCAGTGCAGGCATTCTGCCAGCCGCAATCGGCACAAACCCCTTCCCTTTCATTAAGATAAATTGAGTATAGCCGACCTGCTGGCGGGGCGCCGAAATCCCGTCAGGACACCCCGGATGCCTTTTCTTTTAAGGACTTGCAATCCGGTGGCGCAATTCATATATCATACGCGCAGTCGCAAAGGCGCCGTCGCCAATTATGGAGAATTTCATGGGTAATCGAATCCAGACTGCCATCCTGATGCTGATTCTCGGGCTATTACTGAGCGGCTGCGGGTACAACGATCTGCAACAGGGAGATGAGCAGATCAAGGCAAACTGGGCGGAAGTGCTGAACCAGTACCAGCGGCGTGCCGATCTCGTGCCGAATCTGGTGAGTGTCGTTAAAGGTTATGCGGCACATGAAGAAAAGGTTCTGACCGAGGTGACTGATGCGCGTGCCCGCGTCGGCTCGATTCAGGCAACACCTGAACTGATCAATGATCCGAAAGCTTTCGCGAAATTCCAGGCCGCCCAGGGACAGCTCAGTTCCGCCCTCTCGCGCCTGCTTGTCGTGACGGAAAACTACCCGAACCTCAAGGCCGACGGTCTGTTTCGCGACCTGATGGCACAACTTGAGGGCACCGAGAACCGGATTACTGTCGCACGCAATCGTTATATCCAGGCAGTACAGGCCTATAACATCACCGTGCGTTCCTTTCCATCGAACCTGACTGCGAAAATGTTCGGTTTCAAGACCAAACCGACCTTTACGGTCGAAAATGAAAAGTCACTGGCAACACCGCCAACGGTCGATTTCAGCGTTCCCGCAGGCAACCCGCAACCATCGTCGGCACCAAAATGATCAGCATCTTCTGCATTGGTGAACAGAATCCGGGGTTCGCCCGATATGGTGCCGGAAAAAGACCGAAATACCGGGGAACTCCGATCAAATGAGTGCGCTGCTGCGCGGACTGCTGATTGCCGCATTCGTTTTCGCCATAGTGCCAGCAGCCCGTGCGGATGTCGCCGTGCCACCACTCAGTGCGCGTGTCACAGACCTCACAGATACACTTAGCCAGAACCAGCAGGCGCAACTGGAACAGAAACTCAAGGCATTCGAGGCGCGCAAGGGCAGTCAGATTGCGGTATTGATCGTACCGACCACACAGCCGGAGACCATCGAACAGTATTCGATCCGGGTTGTAGAGGCCTGGAAGCTCGGACGCAAGGGTGTCGATGACGGGGCACTCCTTCTGATCGCGAAAGACGACCACAAAATGCGCATCGAAGTAGGCTACGGCCTCGAGGGCATACTGCCGGATGCGATTGCAAGCCGGATTATCCGCGAAACCATCGCCCCGCATTTCAGACAAGGCGACTATTATGGCGGTATCGAGGCAGGACTGGATCGCATGATGGGCGTCATTGACGGCGAGCCCCTGCCCGCCCCGAGCGAGCGCACCACTTCCTGGTCTGGCGTGCAGAATTTCCTTCCAGTGGCTTTCATACTTGTATTCATCGTCGCCACCCTTTTTCGCGCCTTTTTCGGTCGTCTCGGCGGGGCACTGGTCACGAGCGGCATTACTGCCCTGCTCTTCTGGGCAATTGTCAGCTCAATTATCGGCTCTCTGTTCGTGGGCGTCGTAGTTTTTCTGTTCACGCTCGCCACTGGCCAGCGTACCGGCTACGGGCCATTCGGCGGATTTGGTGGTTTTGGCGGTTTCGGTGGTGGTGGCTTTGGCGGCGGTGGTGGTTTCAGCGGCGGTGGCGGTGGTTTTGGCGGCGGAGGCGCTTCCGGAGGATGGTAACGCGCGCTACTCGCCTGCTGCGCCACCTGCTGAGCCCGCACTGGCGTGTGCGCGTCGCATTTCCGCCACATTCCCTGCACGCCATCGAGCAGGCGATTCAAAAAAGCGAATCCCGTCACCGTGGTCAGATCCGCTTCGCCGTGGAAACGGCGCTCGATTTCCCCCAGCTCATGCGCAACGAATCGGCCCGGCAACGCGCGGTCGAGGTCTTCTCGCGGCTGCGCGTCTGGGACACCGAACATAACAATGGGGTTCTTATTTATCTGCTGCTCGCAGATCGAGCCGTAGAGATTATCGCGGATCGTGGTATTCACACGCGCGTGGGAACCGACGCCTGGGGGGCAATCTGCCAGGAAATGGAGGCGCAGTTTCGCCAGGGAAGATTTGAGGAAGGTGTGCTTGCCGGCATCAAGGCTGTTGGCAAGCACATGGCGCACCACTATCCGGGAGAGGGGCCGCAGCTTAATGAACTTCCCGATGCGCCGATCGTACTGTGACCGGCATGCTCCGGTAAACACAATGCACCAGCCTGATCAGACCGGCTGCGCAGTGACGATACTATCGCCCGCAAAGGCGGACGCGCCGCGTTAAAAGCCGTAACCGAATTCCCCGGTCCCGGCTGTCAGTAACCATCCATATTTCCTTCTGACGGCTATCAGTGAAATTGTTCATCTACCTTGCCAACGGCCGGTCCTCCGGCTTTGTTGGCGTCCGGAATACCGGAGATGTGAATGTTCACCTTGCTTTTTTAGGATCACTGAATGTCGGATTCAGGAAATTCCATTTTCAGGGAATAAAAGGTGGGACATCAGATCGAACTTCACGCTAAGGATCGTGAACATTCTGTTTGATTAGGCATGGAACCGGATCTGACTTTTTCCGGCACGTTTAGCCTGGTACATAGCTGAATCCGCCCACTTGAGAATAACCTCTGCGCCTAAATTGCGATCGATAAACATTGCAACGCCAATGCTTGCCGTACAGCGATGTTCGATGACAGTATCCGGCTTCCCCTGCGCCTTGATTACCAGAAAATAGAGCTCGGATAAGGCGGCCTGAATTTTTTCTGGCCGCCTTATCCGACTGCGAAGTGGACTCGATTTTACTTGTTGCCAGCACGTTCAGGATAACTACAAACTCATTACCGCCGAAACATGCCACGGCGTCCATGTCCCGCACACATTTTTTGAGTCTATCGGCCGCTTCAATCAAGAGTAAATCAGCTGCCCCATGCCCCTTTGTATCGTTTAGCGATTTGAAATCGTCCAAATCACTGAACATTAGTGCATGCAGACTGCCATTGCGCCTGCCTGCCGCTATAGTTTGATTCAAACGGCTGGGCAGTGCGGCCACTCGCATTGTAAGTCACAGGAAAAATCTGTTCGTCGACTCTATACGCGGCAGGCCTGCCACGGCGAGGATCTATCCCACCACAGCAACCGCCCGAGTATATGGCCGCGAACCGTTTGGGTATTCGGATGATCTGCTCACCTGCCTGCCCCGCGTCGCGGAGTTGTTGCCTTTTAATCTGTCAAAATAACGCAGCATTCGCCGCTCCCAATTAGACCAAATCCAGATGGCGTGGCCTCCCGAAATAGCATCGTTTGATCAGCCGTCTATCCATCACAGATGAAGCCATGGCTCAAAACAGCTCGGTCGGCGAGCAGGTGAGTTAGCCAAAGGGTATCAAATCAATTATTGACACAGGCGAGCGGCGGGGCGGAAATTACGCAGTGATCGGAAAAAACTTAACGATAAAGCATCAGCAAAGACCGCTGATAACAAGACCGAATCATTGATCATTAGGAGGGGTGCCATGAAATTTCATTCTCGTTAGGCCGTTGCGGCCCTTTCTGTTGCTACCTTGGGTGTGTCATCGCTTGCCCACGCTGCCGTCGTAAGCGGTCAGGGCACCTGGCAAACCACCCTGCAAGCCCGCTCTTTTGATGGCGGCGCCACCATCGGGGGCTACTACGACACCGTCCTCAACATCACCTGGCTCGCAAATGCCAGTTATACCGGAACGACGTCCATGGATTGGACCACAGCCAACAGCTGGGCCTCGGGACTGAACTTTAACGGGATCACCGGCTGGTCGCTGCCAACAACAGGTCCAGTGAACGGCTCGAGTTTCAATTACAATATCAGTACCAACGGCTCGACGGATGACGGCTGGAACATGAGCGCCCCCGGTACGGTTTATGCCTACAGTACAGGGAGTGAAATGGCACACATGTACTATGTCACATTGGGCGACAAGGGTTACTTCGACACCTCGGGCAATACACAGGCCGGCTGGGGTCTGACCAACACCGGTCCGTTTTCCAACCTCCAGTCCGGCGGCTATTGGTCGGCCACGGAGTACGCGCTCAATACCGCCAGCGTGTGGGGCTTCCTGACCAGCGACGGCTACCAGAACTTCGGCTATTCCAAGACCGGTGCCGGCTATGCGTGGGCTGTTCACTCGGGCGATGTCGGTGTGGCGGTTGCAACCGTACCGGCGCCCCCCCGCCGCATGGCTGTTCGGCACGGGGTTACTAGGACTGCTGGGTGTGGCGCGTCGCCGGAAAACCTAGGGCTAATAAGCTGCGTACTGCTGGCAAGGGAACCTCTAAAAATTCGATTTTTCCAATCCGTCCACGGAGCAGCGCGCGCA
>VFSW01007956.1_pt1 | contig 15305 bp, 17 predicted proteins | sample 5358111 | NCBI WGS metagenome assembly VFSW01 (sample SAMN11554181, study PRJNA540505) | mine drainage metagenome | isolation source: sediment from site ElyBrook_90M | place: USA: Ely Copper Mine, Vershire, VT | collected 2017
CGCCCGTCCCGTCCGAGTGCGGGGGGGATGGGGGGGTCCCCTCACGATCGAACGCCGGCCCGCGGCCACGCGCCCCGGGCCGGTCGCGAGGCGGCCCTAGCGCTCGTCGAACGAGCTGAACGGGGCCGGGAGGCTCTCCTCGATCGTCAGACGCGCGAGACGACCGTTCGGGAACCTCACGATGACACGGGCGCGGGGCGCGTAGTCGTAGAGGAGTTGACGGCAGTTCCCGCAGGGAGAGAGGACCGGATAGCGACCTCCGCGGCGGTGCACCGCGACCATCGTCTCGAACGCCCGATCGCCCCGTGTGACGGCGGCGCCGAGGGCGACCGGCTCCGCGCACGGCGAGTGCGTTCCGTTGAGGTTGAGCCCGAGATAGACCGCGCCGCGGCGGGTGCGGACGGCCGCGGCGACCGTGTGGCGTCCCGCCACCCACCCGGCGCGGAGCGCCCCCTCGGCGGCGCGGACGAGCGCGCGGTCGTCACGCGTGAGCGCACGGCCCCGGGGCATCATCGATCGTCCCTCAGACCGGCACTCCCCTTAGCGCCTGCGACGCCCCCGGGCCGGTCGGTCCGAGCGGCGCGCCTGCCCTCGAACCGCTCGGTCAGCTCACGGTCATCGTCCCGGTCATGAACCCCGGCGTACCCATCGGGGGCGTGGTGTACGGATTCGCACCCGCGCCGCACGGTGCGATGCAGAACCAGACGAACGTGCCCGAGTTGATGAGGTCGATCGTAAACACCACCACGCTCTGACCGGGGGTGTAGACGTCCAGGCCGAGTTGGGGGATGTTGAACGAGTGGGCCACGTTCGAGGAGGGGACGACGTGGTCGGGGGACCCGTTGACCATCTCGACCGACTTGTCCGTGCCGCTCACGACGCACGGACATTGCGACCAGTTCATCGGAGAATCATGGTCGGTGATCGTGAAGACGACACGGCCGGTGGGCACGGTGAAGTTCGCGGGCGTGTACTGCGGCCATCCATTGAGGGGGTTCAACGAGACGGTGAGGTTCTCGTAGTAGACCGGGGTCGGTCCGCCGCCACCCGACGGGCTGGACGGCACCGCGACCATGAGGCCGAGGGTCACGGCGAACGACACGAGGATGCCGGCGGTGAAGTAGGCGAGGAAAAACCGGTAGCTCGGACCGGCGGTCCACGCCCGCCGGGGGACCGGGAGGCCGCGGGCCGCGTGCTCGGCGCGACGACGGGCGAACGTCTCCGAGAGCCAATGGTCGACCGAGAGCGTCCGTCCCGCGCCGCCGACGACGAGCGCGATGTAGATGACGAGGTAGAGGGGGTGCTCCCCGACGTCGGTGCCGCCCGGGAAGACGAACGTGCTCCCTACTTGCGTGGCGAGCAGGATGGCCGAGAAGACCCCACCGATGAGGCACGCGAGGCGGGTCGTGAACCCCAGCAGGAACGCGGCCGCGAGGTAGGTCGTGACGATCGCGACGAGCCACGAGAAGACCGCGGCATGGGCGCTGACGTACTGGGCGAGGCCGGGTCCCCCGACCGTCGTCGGACCGTAGGAGAGCGCGGTCGCCGAGAAGTCCGCGAACCAGTGGTTCTGGGGGGCCACGATGAACACGAGGTTGAGGGCCCAGACGAGCCCGACCGCGATCCGCAGGAACTCGAGGGCGAGCGAGCGGAGGCCGGGGGCGTCGAACCGACTTGCCTCCCCGCCGACGGGAGGTGCGACCGTCTCTCCCATGCCGGCGTACCCCCCTTCGAAACCCTTCTTAAGCGGTTGGTCAAAACGAGTTGACCCCGCACGCCGGCGCCTCAGGTCCCGGCTGCCTGACTCGAACAGGCGACCTGAGGATCTCCACGGGGGCCGCCGGTGGTCCGGCAGTCACGCCTACAGTCCCCCGCTCTACCACTGAGCTAAGCCGGGACGCACCGAGGAGCGGGGGTCGGCCTATAAACTCTGCGTCGGGTAGGCGCCGACGGCACGGCTATGCGGGTGCTCGAACACCGACGGCACGGCCACCGGGCCGCCGGCGACCTCCACCTCAGCCCGGCCGGGCTCGCGCAGGCCCGTCGGGTGGCGTCGGGTTCGTCGGGGTTCGACCGCGTGGTCACCTCTCCCCATCCGCGGGCCGTCGAGACGGCGGAGGCGATGGGGTTGCGCGTGGACGACCGGCTCGAAGCCCTCGGGTCGGTCCCGGAAACCGTGGGCGACCGCCTGGCCGAGGCCTCGCCACCGTCGTTCGCCGGGTTCGTCGAGCTCGTGGCGCGCGGAGGCATCGTCGGGCGGTTCGCGAACGGCCAGGCGTCGCTCTGGGCCTCGGAGGTCGAACGCGTGCCCGACGGGGGCCGCCTGCTCTTGGTCTCCCACGCTCAACTCGTTGAGCTCGGGGCGGCGGCGGCCCTCCCGACCGGCGCACGGTCGTGGGGCTCCGCGCTCGGCTACCTCGAGGGGGTCCGCCTCTATCGTGACGGGGGCCGTTGGGTCGGAGGCGAAGTGCTGAGGATCGCCCCCGCTCGGACGCCGGGGTGATCAGCGGCTCGCGGCCCGGACCCGCCGACCGACCTCTTCGGGGGTTCCCGTCGCATCGATCGTGCTCAGCCGTCCGCGGGCCCGGTAGAAGTCGACGATCGGAGCCGTGGTGTCGGCGTAGACCGCGAGTCGGGTCGCGACGGCCTCGGGTCGGTCGTCCGGTCGCTGAACGAGGTCGGCGCCGTCCCGATCGCAGCGGCCCGCGACCCGCGGCCGATGGCTCAGGAGGTTGTAGACCGTCTGGCACGCCGGACAGACCCGACGGCTGGACAGACGGTCCACGAGCACGTCGTGCGGAAGGTCGAAGAAGACCACCCGGTCGAGGGGCGCGACCGACTCGAGCGTGGTCGCCTGGGCGACGGTCCGCGGAAAGCCATCGAGGAGGAAGCCGTTGCGTGCGTCCGGCCGGGCGATCCGCTCCTGGAGGACCTGGAGGACGACCGCGTCCGGCACGAGGCGCCCGGACCGCATGTAGCCGTCGGCCTCGAGGCCGATCGGCGTGCGCGCCGCCACCTCTTCCCTCAAAAGGTCGCCCGTCGAAAGGTGGGGAATCTTGAGCTCCGCCGCGAGGACGGTGGCCTGGGTCCCCTTGCCGGCACCGGGGGGCCCGAGGAAGGCGATGCGGTGCATGGTCGGCGGGACAGTGCTCCGGGTATTAGCGGTTCGGCGGGACCCCGACAGGCTCATCCGCCGATCCGGCTGCCTTGGAACGATTGGCCCTTGAGGGCTGCCTCGAGGTTCGGAAGGTCGCGCCCCGACACGACCCAAAGCGGGATTGACGCTCGGGCGAGGCTCTCGGCGCCGAGACGGTCGAACAGGAAGTTCTGCCCCGCTTCGCCGGTCGTGGCGGCCGCGACCATGGAGCGAAACTCCTCCCACGTGAGCCGGGCGATCCGCCGGGCGTCCGGGTGGGTCCGCGGGTCCCGGTCGTAGACCGAGTCCACGTCGGTAGCGTTCACGACGCGCGCGGCGCGAAGTCGGACGGCGAGAAGGGCCGCAACGCCGTCCGTCGTGTGGCCGGGTTCGGTCCCTCCGAGGATGACCGGGGACGCTCGACGGAGCTCGTGGACGGCATCGGCGACGGTCGTGGGCGGACGGGCCGGGCACGGGGGCCCGATCCGCGCGGCGAGCAGGCGCGCGTGAAGGCGAGTGACGTCGATCCCAACCTCGTCAAGCTCGACCTCGGTGAGGCCCAGCTCGCGCCCGAGGCGGATGTACTCGCGGGCGGTGCGGCCGCCGCCGGTGGTGACGACCAGGGGAAGTTCGCGCCCGCACCGGCGCAGGAGCTCGGCGAGGTTCTCGAGGTACTCCCGGTCCCCGGCCCCGGTGAAGAGGACCGACCCGCCGACCGAGACCACGATCGGGGCGGCCGGCGTCGGGAGGGATCGCGGCATCCGATCGCGCCGGAGGGTACCGGGGGCTTATCGGTGTCGGCCGGGCGGCCCGCCGGGTTGAAGAGGCCCGCGCCCTCCCGGGGGACGTGGCGGGGGAGTGGCGACGGGCCAAAATTGCGGCCGCCCGCGCGGCGGTCGAACGGTGGGTCCGGCCCGGTCAGCGACTCGCGCTCGGCACCGGGTCGACCGCGGCCGAGGCGGTCCGGGCGATCGCCGAGCGGTTCCCCGGGGAATCGTTCGACTGCGTCGCGAGCTCGCGGGCGACGGAGGCGCTCGCCCGCTCGCTCGGAATCCCGGTGCGGTCGCTGCGCGCCGACGACCGCTTCGACCTGATGCTCGACGGCGCCGATGAGGTCACGCCGTCGCTCGACCTTACGAAGGGGGGTGGGGGAGCGCTCTTCCGGGAGAAGTTCCTCGCGCACCTCTCCGAGGAGGTGATCATCCTGGTCGACCCGACCAAGCTCGTCACCGGTCTCGGCGAAAAGAGCCCGATCCCGATCGAAGTCGTGCCGTTCGCCCGGCCGGTCGTGGAGCGCAACGTCTCCGCGCTGGGCTACCGAGTGCTGGCGCGGGATGGGCCGCACGGGTCTTCCGGGCGGACGGACAACGGGAACGAGATCCTCGACCTCGTGCCCCCAGCGCCCCTCACGGACCCGGACGGCGCGCACCGGGCGCTCCGCGGCCTGCTCGGGATCGTGGAGACGGGCATCTTCGTCGGGCTCGCCGACCGGCTCGTGATCGGCCACCCGGACGGCCATGTCGAAGAACGGCGGGCGGTCGTTCCCCGACGGCACTGACGCCGTTGCCCCGGAGCGTCGCCGTTATCCCCCCCGGGGCGTCCGGCGGAGCGGGCAGGCGAGGGCGATGCAGGGCAAGTACCTCCGTACCCGGATCGACGACGAGGTCGGGTACATCGAGATCGGCAAGCCGAAGGCGAACACCTACGACCTCGCGATGATGCGCGAGCTCGACGAGGCGGTCGAGGAGCTGCGGTTCGACGAGCACGCGCGCGTGGTCGTGCTCGCGAGCCAGGTTCCGGGGTTCTTCAGCGCGGGCGCCGACATCGAGATGCTCAAGAAAAGCCAACCGGACTTCAAGGCGATGTTCTGCCTGCACTGCCAGGAGACGCTCGACAAGTTCGCGACGACCCCGAAGATCGTTCTCGCGGCGATCAACGGCCACTGCGTGGGCGGCGGCCTCGAGATCGCGCTCGCGTGCGACCTGCGGATGATGGCCCGGGAGTCGGGCCGGATCGGGCTCCCCGAGGTGACCCTCGGGGTGCTTCCGGGGACCGGCGGCACCCAACGGCTGCCCCGCCTCATCGGCACGTCCCGGGCGCTCGACATGATGATCACCGGCAAGCTCCTCACTCCGGACGAGGCCCTCGCGGTCGGCCTCGTGAACTACGTGTACCCGAAGGAGACGTTCGAGAAAGACGTCCAGGCGTACGCCTCCGCGCTCGCGCACGGGCCGGCCCGCGCCGTGAGCCTCATCAAGCGCTCGGTCGTCGAGGGGATCGAGATGCCGCTCACCGCGGGACTCGCGCTCGAGCGCGAGCTGCAGAACCGGCTCTTCATTACCGAAGACGCGAAGGAGGGGCTGAGCGCCTTCGTGGAGAAGCGCAAGCCCAGCTTTAAGGGCCGTTAAGGTTCTAGGCGTCGCGTCGTATGCCGGACCCGGACGACCGAGCGCGGCCCACCCCGACCGCGAGGAGCCTGAAGGACGGGGGGACCGTCGAGCCGGTCCGGGAGATTCTCTGGGGGGAGAACGCCGGCGTGCGCAAGTACGAGACGGCCGAGGAGCTGCCGTCCGACATGCGCCAGCTGATCGTCAAGCTGATGGTCGTTCAGGCGGACACCGAGTTCGCGTCGATCCAGCAGCACCGCCCCTGGCTCGACCGAGCCCCGACGCTCGAGGACCGCTGGATCGAGTCGCGGATCATCGCCGACGAGGCGCGCCACGGCCTCCAGGCGTGCCGGATCCTCCGCGACTTCGGCGAGGAAGGGCAACGGTACATCGACGAGCTGTTGACGAAGCGGGAGGGCGAGCACAAGCTCGACGCGTTCAACATGCCGTTCGACCGTTGGAGCGACGTCGGCGCGTTCACCTGCTTCGTGGACCGAGTGGGCGTCTACCAGCTCCGGGCGTTCCAGGAGTGCTCCTACGGCCCGCTCGCCCGGGCGATGCCCCTCATGCTGAGCGAGGAGCAGCTCCACCTCAACTTCGGCGCGAGCGTCCTCCGCCGGATGGTCCAGGACGGCCCCCGGTACCTGGGCGACCGGGACGAAGCGCAGGCGTCGGTGAGGAAGTGGTATCCTCGCGCTCTCGACATGTTCGGCCACTCCCAGTCGGAGACGAGCCGTCGGGCGATCGCCTGGGGGTTGAAGCGCTGGACGAACGAGGAGGCCCGGGACCGATACATCGCCGAGGTCTCGAAGCTCGTCGCGAGCCTGGGCCTCGAGCTGCCGTCGCCCGAGTTCGACCGCCGGGTCCTATAGTCCCGCGGCCTTCCGCGATCGCGACCGCCGGCCCCGCTCCGGCTTACGGACCGACCTCGCGGGCGCCGGGTCCCGGGCGCAGCAGGAGCGTTCGTCGTACCCCCGGTAGCCGGGCCAGGCGCCCGCGCACCCTCCGCGCGTCCGACACGAGGGTGAAGACGTGCACGTGGGCGCCCGCGTCGTGCGTGTAGCCAGCGACCGCGCGTCCCTCGGCCCGGTTCAGCGAGCGGACCTCTGCGAGGATCGCGCGCGACGTCGCGGTCAGGTAGTCGAGGGGAGGGCGGGTCGTCTCGCAGACCTCCCGGAAACTGTCGCACTCGTCCATCACCGCCGGAAAGAGACGTTCGGGGTCGCGCGCCGAGATCGCCGCGCGGACCGTCCGCAGGCGGCCGGAGACCTCCTCGAGCCGCCGCCGGTACGCGGGGCTCGTGCGGACCGTCCGCTGCATCGCCTCCGCGGAGCGGACCGATTTCACGGGCGCGCCCTCGACCAGGAGGACGAGGTCGACGAGCTCGGGCCAGTGGTCCGGGCCGAAGAGGGGCCGAGCGTAGCAGTCGCTCCCGTCCGCCCGGGTGCCGGCCCTCCACTCGACGAACCCACCGAAGATCGACCGGGACGCGCTTCCCGAGCCGAAGCGCGCGAGGCGGGAGAGCGCACGGGGCGAGAGGTCGAGCCCGGCGGCGACCGTCGCCGCGCCGGCGAGCGCCGCGAAGCCGCTCGCGCTCGACGCGAGCCCGCTCGCGGTCGGGAAGTTGTTCGACGAACGCACGTCGGCGGCGAGCGGGACCGAGGCCACGGCGCGGACCCGGTCGAGGAAGCGGACGACCGCCTCCCGGGGACCGCCGGTCGCCTCCACGCCGTTCAGGACGACGCGGTCCTCCTCGCGGTGGGGGTCGAAGCGGACGGTCGTGCGCGAGCGCAGGCGTTCGAGCGTGACGGAGAGCGAGGAATTGTAGGGGAGGGCGCGCTCCGGGTCCCGTACCCCCCAGTACTTCACGAGGGCGATGTTCGGAGGCGCCTCGTACGTCGCACCGCGGGAGGAGAACGCGCGCATCCGGCCCGGGGACGGAGGGCGTCGCGCAGTACTTATCCGCAACGACCGATGGGGCCGGTCGTGCCGCGGCGGGAACTCCTCCCCGAGCCGCGCCCCGTTCGCCCGCTCCCCGACCTCCTGCGCGCGGCGCGCCGGGGCGGCTTCCACACCGAGGTCGGCTTCCGCATCGACGAGGCGCGCAGCGGCCGCGGAAGTTGCACCGTTACCGGCCGGGTCGAGCCTCGGCACCTCAACATCAACGAGGTCGTCCACGGTGGGGTCTACGCGACGATACTCGACACGGCGATGGGGGCGGCCGTGGTTTCTCTCCTCGGCGAGGGAGAGACGACCGCGACGACCTCGCTCTACGTCGAGTTCTTGCGGGCCGCCCGCGAGGGGGACGTCCTGAGCGCCCGCGGCGAGGTCCTGCGTCGCGGGCGCCACATCGCCTTCGCCGAGGGGAACCTCTTGGACGCGGGGGGACGGCGGCTGAGCCAGGCGCGGGGCACCTGGTACATCTGGTCCGAGGAGCCGACGCGCCCTCGACCGCGGCGCCGCCGTTAGCTACCCCGCGAGCCGCCGGCCGAGCGCCTCGAGCAGTTCAAGGCGTTCGAGCCCCTTCGCGAAGCCGCGCGTGCCCTCGGGGTACGGACGGTCGGCGAAGAACCGGCGCACTTCGTCGACCTTGCCGAGGCCGGCGAGCGGGATCGAGTGCTCGAGGAGGAGCGAGAGGAATCCCGAACCGCGGAACGTCGCGGAGAGCTCGGCCCGGTGTTCCTCGAGCCAGGGAAGGACGAGGGGGCGTCCGACCGGGTTGGCGGCGGCCTGGATCGCGACCCACGCGACGTGACCGCGATTGAACTCCTTCGAGAGCAATGACGAGAGCGTCTCGGCGACGAGCGTCGGGTCGCCGCTCCAGGCGAGCGCGCGCTCGAGCCTCAACGCGTCGGCCTCGGGAGGCCTCTCGCCGAGCGCGCGGAGGATCTCGCGTCGGCCGACCTCCCCCTCGGTCCGCGACCGGGCGACCGCGACGGCCGATCGCAGGTCCGGGTCGAGCCGCGGCCAGCCGACGAACCGTTCGGAGAGGTCGCGCGCGAACCCGAGGTCGACCCGGGCCCGGGCGTAGGTCGCGCGCTCGCGCAAGATCCCGGTCGCCGCCGGTTCGGCCGGGGTCCGGTCGAGGCCGACCCTGTCGACCAGCTCGGCCAAGTACGAGCGCGCGAGCTCCTGCACGGCGGCGACCGTGGGGAAGGCGAGGGCCCAACCCGCGAGCGAGCCGACGATCTCCTCGACGACCAGACGGTCGGACGTGGTGCCGAGGGCCCGAACGGCCCGGGCGTACGTCGGCCAGTCGCTCTGCCCGGAGAGCACGAACGCGGCTAGGTCGTTGAGGACGATCCACCGGTCGGACGGGGACCGGGAGGGGAGCGCCGCCAGGAGGCGGTCGTAGAGGTCGGCATCGTAGAGCGTTCGGTAGAACCCAAGGGCTCCCGGGTTGAGGTGGACCGTCGCCCCCGGAGGGCACGGCACCGTCCGCTTGCGGCTATCGAAGAGGAGGCGGTCGCGTCGACCGTCTCGCTCGAACGTCATCGGGATCGGCCACGGCGGCTCCTCGACGGTCCCCCCGTACGTGAACCGCGCCTGCGCGAGCTCGAGGCCCGAAGGTCCGAGGCGGGCGCTCACGACCGGTAGGCCCGGCCGGTCGATCCACGGTCCCACGATCGGCGAGACGGGGGTCCCGGCGGCGCGCTCGAGGGCTGCCCAGAGGTCCTCGGTGCACGCGTTCCCGTAGCGGAACCGCCCGAGGTACTCCCCGACCCCTTGGCGGAACGCCGCGTCACCGAGGTACGCCTCGAGCATGCGCAGGACGCTCGAGCCCTTGCCGTAGCTGATCTCGTCGAAGATCTGGCTGATCTCCTCGGGACGGGCGACCTTCGCCCGGACCGGGTGGGTGACGCCCAGGGAGTCGCCGTCGAACGCCGCGGCCATCCCCGCCGTGCGCAGGACGAAGTCCGTTGGGGCGTCGAGCGAGGGGTCGATCTGGTCGGTGATCTTGGTCTCGAGGAACGACGCGAAGCTCTCGTTGAGCCAGATGTCGTCCCACCAGCGCATCGTGACCAGGTTGCCGAACCACTGGTGCGCGACCTCGTGCGAGATCGTCTCGAAGACGTCCCGACGTTGGAACGACGCCGAGGTCGGGTCGATCAAGAGCCGGATCTCGTTGAAGCTGATCGCACCCCAGTTCTCCATCGCCCCGAACGCGTGTTCGGCCACGGCGATCAGGTCGAGCTTCGGAAGGGGGTAGGGGATCCCGTAGTACCGCTCGTAGCCGGCCAGGATCCGGGACCCCGCCTTCGCCCCGAACTCTCCCGACGCGTCGCGGTCCACCGGCGTGAACACTCGGACCGGGACCCGTCCCGATCGGTCCTCCCAGTGTCCGAAGCGGCCCACGGCGAGGTAGAACAGGTAGGTCGCCATCGGTGGGGTCGCCGGGAACGTCCATTCGCGTCGCGCGCCCCCCTCGGTCACGGCCTCGGCCGCCGTGTTCGCGACGACCTCGAGGCCGGCGTCGACGGAGACGGTCAGCCGGACTCGGGCTTTACGGTCGGGCCGGTCGAGGCAGGGGAAGATCTTCCGGGCCCCGACGGGCTCGCACTGGGTGGTGAGTACGTAGGCGGTCCCGTTGCGCGAGCGATAGAGCCCGATGAGGGAGTCCTCCGCCGCCCGTCCCGAGAAGTCGATGGCGATCGTCACCGGCGACGGGTGGGGGCCCGGCACCACGAGTTCGCGCCGCTCGCTCCGCACTCGGAACGGCGCCCTCCCGCCGTTCGCCCGAACGGCGGTCACCTCGAGACCATCGGAGTCGAGCACCAGATCGTTCGGACCGGCCGGTAGGTCGAACTCGACCGTTCCCGTCCACCGGAGACCGACGAAATCGACGTCGAGCCTCAGACGGTACTCGGCGATCGACGGTATCTCGGTGAGCTCCGGGTCCATCGCCTCCGCGCCCGCGCCCGGCGGGCGCCGACGCACGGCGCCGGGGAGGCGCTCGCCGAGATGAAGGTTTGCGCGTTCCGGACGGGATCCGACCGTGTCGGGGCCGGGACGGAGCCGGCCGCGCGGTACCGGTCGCGCAGCCGTGAGACTCCGCGCCGTGCGGCCTTCGTCGACGACCTAGAGTTAAATACGGGCCGAACGTCGGACCTCTTGGCTGACGGCCAAAGCGGCGGGGAAACACCCGGTCTCATTCCGAACCCGGCAGTTAAGCCCGCTGGCGTTCCGCGCAGTACTGAAGTGCGCGAGCCTACGGGAGACGCGGAAAGCTGTCAGCCTCCTCCCCCCGCCGACCCGGGGAGCGCCGTCCAGATAGGCTAATTACTCCCCGCGCGGGGACGACTCCGCGATGATCCTCGGCGCTCACCTCGGGATCGCGGGCGGTCTCGGAGAGGCGGTCCGTGCCGGGCGGGGGATCGGCTGCGACGCGATCCAGATCTTCTCGAAGAGCCCTCAGATGTGGGCCGGTCCCGCGATCTCGCCCGCCGCCGCCGAGGAGTTCCGCGAGGCGGTGCGTTCGCAGGGGCTGCGCGCGACCGCCGTGCACCACGGCTACCTCGCGAACCTCGCGAGCCCGAAGCGCCCGATGCTCGAACGTTCCCGGCGGGCGTTCGCGGACGAGATCGCGCGGGCGGAGCTTCTGGGCGTCGATGCCCTGATCTTCCACCCCGGTGCGCACCTCTCGAGCGGCGCGGACGCCGGGGTCGCGACGCTCGTCGAGAGCCTTGGCGAGGCGATCGACGGCCGCCCGGAGGGTACGGTCCGACTCCTTCTCGAGCACATGGCCGGCCAGGGGACGACGCTGGGTTCCTCCCTCGAGGAGCTCGCGACCGTGCTCCGGGCGCTCGACCGGGCGGACCGCGTCGGTGTCGCCCTCGACACTTGTCACCTCCTCGCGTCGGGCGTCGATTTCCGCTCGGAGGAGGGGTACGGCGCGATGGTCGACCGGATCGACCGGACGGTCGGACGCGCCGCAGTGGGAGCGTTCCACCTCAACGACGCGAAGGCCCCGCTCGGTTCCCACCTCGACCGCCACGAGAACATCGGCCGCGGGGAGGTCGGGCTCGGCGGATTCCGCCACCTCGTGAACGACCGACGCTGGAACGCGATTCCCGCGTATCTCGAGACCCCGCTCGATGACGACGGCTACGCGCGCTACGTCGAGGACCTCGCGACGCTGCGCGGACTTCTCGGGACGCCGACGACGCGCGGTTCGGCCACCGCCGCCCGCCGACGCGCGTCCTCCCGCGCCTCAACAGTCAAATAGACCGCCCTTCCTCGGCGCGCCGCGCATGGTCGAGGACGTTCCCGTCGATCGGCTCGCGTCGCTCGAAGCGACGGCTCGAGAGATCCGTCGGGAGGTCATCCGGATGACGTGCGCCGCGGGCGGGGGCCATCCGGGCGGTAGCCTCTCGGCGACCGACCTCCTGACCGCGCTCGTGTTCGACGAGCTCAAGCTCGACCCGGCGGACCCCGCGCGACCGGAGCGGGACCGTCTCGTCCTTTCGAAGGGCCACGCGGCCCCGGCACTCTACGCGGCGCTCGCACTGCGCGGATACTTCCCTCGGTCGGAGCTCGCGACACTGCGCCAGCTCGGGAGCCGACTTCAGGGGCACGTCGACCGCATGAAGCTCCCGTGCATCGAGGCGTCGACCGGCTGCCTCGGGCAGGGGATCGGCATGGCGGTCGGGATGGCGCTCGACGCCCGCCTCGCCGGTCGGCCCAGCCGCGTGTACGCGGTGCTCGGCGACGGCGAGTGCCAGGCCGGCCCGACCTGGGAGGCGCTGATGGCGGGCGGCCACTACCGCCTCGGGAACCTGGTCGCGATCCTCGACCGCAACGGTCTCGAGACGGACGGATCGACCGAGGCGATCATGGGGATCGAGCCGATCGTCGACAAGTTCCGCGCGTTCCGGTACCGCACGATCGAGATCGACGGCCACGACTTCGGGCAGATCCTCGGAGCGTTCGCGGAGGCGCGGCGAACGACCGAGGGTCCGACGGCGATCGTCGCCCGGACCGTGAAGGGCAAGGGCGTGTCGTTCATGGAAGGCCAGCACTCCTGGCACGGCAAGGCGCCGTCGAAGGCGGAGGCCGCACGGGCCCTCGAGGAGCTCGGCGTGCCGCCGGAGGGGACCCCTCCGTGACCGCCGATCCCCCGAAGGAGAGCCTCCGGGACACCTACGGCGCGACGCTCGTCGAGCTCGGCGAAAAAGACCCGAAGCTGGTCGTGCTCGATGCCGACCTCTCGGGATCGACCCGGACCGTGGTCTTCGGCAAGAAGTTCCCGGGCCGGTTCTTCAACGTCGGAGTGATGGAACCGACGATGATGACGATCGCCGCCGGCCTCGCGCTCGGGGGCCGCACGGTCTTCGCGAGCACGTTCGCGGTCTTCGCGGCGGGCCAGGCGTACAACGCCGTCCGACAGTCGGTCGCTTACAACCGCGCGAACGTGAAGATCGTCGCGACCCACGGGGGCCTCCTTGTCGGGGGTGACGGGGGAACGCACCAGATGGTCGAGGACATCGGGCTCATGCGCGGCCTCCCCGGGATGACCGTCATCGTCCCAGCCGACGCGCCGACGACGCGGGCCGCCGTCCGGGCGATCGCCGACCGCGATGGCCCCGCCTACGTGCGTCTCACCCGCGAGAGCCTGGCGACCGTCACCGACGGCGCGTTCCGTCTCGGCACCGCGCCGGAGCTGCGGTCGGGCAGCGACCTGACGATCGTCGCCATCGGCGCGCTCCTCGCCCGTGCGCTGGACGTCGCCGACGAGCTCGCCCGCGTCGGGGTGTCGGTCCGAGTCCTCGACTTCGCATCCGTGAAGCCGTTCGACGAGGCGGCCCTCCTTCGGGCAGCTCGCGAGACCGGCGCGATCCTCGTCCTCGAGGAGCACTCGGTCCTGACCGGGGTCGGCGCGCTCGTCGCGTCGACGACATCGGAGAGCTACCCGGTCCCCGTGCGGCGGGTCGGCGTCCCCGACGTCTTCGGCGAATCCGGGGAGCCTTGGGCCCTCCTCGACCGGTACGGCATGTCCACCGACCGGATCCGGGACGAAGCGTGGGAGCTCCTGCGCGCGCGGGGGAAGGTTCAGTAGGCCGGCGGCGTACCGGGAGGTGGGCGACGATGCAGTTGTTCCTCGACACCGCGAGCGTGACCGAGATCCGAACGATGTGGGCGACCGGGATCCTCGACGGGGTCACCACGAACCCGACCCTGGTCGCGAAGGAGGGCCGCAAGTTCGAGGAGGTCCTGCGGGAGGTCTGCGCGATCGGCGTCCCATCGGTCTCGGCCGAGGTGGTCGCCACCGACGCGGACGGGATGGTCGAGGAAGGGCGCCGCCTGCGCGAGATCCATCCCGCGATCTACGTCAAGGTCCCAATGACCCCCGCCGGCCTCCGGGCGACGAAGACCCTCGCGCTCGAGGGGACTCGGGTCAACATGACGCTCGTCTTCAGCGCGAACCAGGCGCTCCTCGCCGCCAAGGTCGGCGCCGCGTACGTGAGCCCGTTCATCGGCCGCCTCGACGACCACGGGCAGGTCGGTATGGACCTCATACGGGACATCGTACTGATCTATCGCAACTACCGGTTCCCGACTCGCGTCCTCGTCGCGAGCGTCCGCCACCCCGTCCACGTGCTCGAGGCGGCGAAGGCCGGGGCCGACATCGCGACCATGCCGTATGCGGTGATGGAGAAGCTCGCGCACCACCCGCTGACCGACCTCGGACTCGCCCGGTTCCTCAAGGACTGGGAGAAGGTTCCGAAGGGGTAGGCCGTCGCGGGGACCGTTGGATGGATTATATCGGGACCCGCGTTACGGGCCCCACCCGTGACGGACGCGTCGCTGCTCGAGAAGTACCTCCGGCTCACCCGGGAGGCGCTCGAGCGGGTCCGCGCGGCCCCGCCGGCCCGGTCGTTCCTGCGAACGGCGTCCGACGACTTCGTCGCGATGGCGCGGGCTTACCTGGCGGACGCCGAGCACTTCTCGAGGTCCGGCGACCCCGACCGCGCGCTCGCCGCGGCGAGCTACGCGCACGGCTGGCTCGACGCGGGCGTGCGCCTGGGGCTTCTGGACGGAGGGGACGATGACCAGCGATTCACCCTCTTCCGCTAGCGCGCCCCCGGCCGCCCGCCGGGGGGTATCGGACGGCGTCCTCGCGACGATCGAGGTCCACTTGCGCCAGCGCGAGCTCCGGCGCGAGGAACTCTACCAGCGGGCCCGTCGCCTGCGCCGCCTCGCTCAGGGGACGATGGTCCGGCTGCACGCCGAACGCGCGGCCCCCGGCGAGCTCGCTGACGTGCGACGCGGGCTCTTCGAGCTCGCCGACTGGCTCCGTCGCGAGGGACGGGGCGACGAGCCGCTCGCGCTCGACGCGCTCCAGGAAGGCGTCGAGGCGAGCCTCCTTGGCGCGATCGTCGCGGGCGAGCCGCTTCCCGGTCCCGCGGAGCTCGGCGTGGAGCCCGAGCCGTACCTCCTCGGGTTCGGAGACGTTGTCGGCGAGGTCCGCCGTCTCGTCCTCGACCGCCTCGCCCGCGACGACCTTCCCGGGGCGGAAGCCGACCTCGAGCTGATGGGCGATCTCGCCCACGCGCTCCTGCGGTTCGACACGACCCGGGCGATCGTCCAGCTGAAACCCAAGCAGGACACCGCTCGCGCGCTCCTCGAGCGGACCCGCGGCGAGGTCGTGATGGCCCGGTTCCTCGCCCGCGCCCGCCCTCCCGCGCCCGGCGAGGGGACGTGAGCGCCCCGGCCCGGCGCCCGCGCGGGGGGGTGGGGGGCGGGGGGGGGGCGGGGGTGGTGGCCGGGGCGGGGGAGCCGGC
>VFSW01007957.1_pt1 | contig 15305 bp, 13 predicted proteins | sample 5358111 | NCBI WGS metagenome assembly VFSW01 (sample SAMN11554181, study PRJNA540505) | mine drainage metagenome | isolation source: sediment from site ElyBrook_90M | place: USA: Ely Copper Mine, Vershire, VT | collected 2017
CGTGGTGGGTGTGGGGCGGGTGGGGGTGGGGGGGTGGGCGTGGTCCGGTATGACGTCTCCGGCGTCCACGGGGGGCGGGGGGATGTGTAGGGTGCAGGTCACGGGGTCGCCGTTGAGGAGTGCCCAGCCGACGGCGTCCATCCCCCGGTAGGCGGGCAGCGCCCCGTTGTGGGCGTTGATGACGCCCAGGCGGGCGGTCGCCAGCACTGCCGCCGGGACGACCGGCATCCCGGCCAGGATCACGAGGTCTGCTCCCCGAAGGGCCGCCGCGGCTTCGTCCCAGTTCCGCGCCGTGACCTGGGGCGTGCCCGGCGGGACCTGCCAGTCACGGGCCGGGGTCCCGGCCTCCGGCGGGTACCACGCCTGCGCGTAGGCCGACTCGGTCGGCGGGCCAGCCTCGCGGGCCTCGTACCAGCACAGTCGGCTCACCGGCACCCCGGCCGTTGCGGCCTCTGCCGCAAGCCACCGCGCGGTCCCCGATACTGCGGCAGCGAGAAGCACGATGACTGGAGCCTGCTCACCGGCACCAGCGAGGACACCCGTCCGCCGGATCCGGTGGTGCTGACCGGGGCCGCCTGCGGGGATGACCCGGTCGGCCAGCAGCTGAGCGATGCTGGCGGAGGCCGCCTCGACGGCCCCCGCTGCGGCCGGCAGGCCGGCTGGCGCCTGGGCGGTCTCGCGGTGCACGGCCCATGTCGCGCCCAGGAGCTTGCAGGCGGTGTTAAGGAACCGCAGGTCGCCTGTTTGCCCGGCGAGCGCGGCCCAGCGGGCGGCAAGGACGAGCCAGGCGCACGCTGCCGCAGGACTGAGCCCGGCGGTGGACTGGCCGACGGGCACCGCCCACAGCGGGGCGGTCTCGAAGGCACGCAGCAGCGCGACGTCAGCCTCATCCGGACCGGCGGGAGTCCGGGCGCCGGCCGCGTGCCCGGCTAGGGCCTCCGGGCCGACCGTGCCGTCGAGCCGCCACAGCCGGGCGTCCAACGCCGCCTGGGCCAGGCCGGACGCGGGTACGAGGGCGGGTTCCGGCATGCGGGTTCCGCCTGTTGCGGCAAGGATCTCCGCTGTGGTGAAGTCGCCGTCGGCGTAATGGCGGACCGGGTAGCGTGCCAGCGCGGGTTTCGCGGCGGTCACCGGGCTACCGCCTCGCTGACCTTGCCGAGCGCCGCCAGGTACGCCTCGACGGCCGGCTCGTCTCCCTCGTACCCCCAGGCGGGGAGCTTGAGGAAGCGTGCCTGGAAGCTGGCCGTGCCCGGCATCGGCGCCGCCTCGGGGGCCGTCGGGTGGTCCCAGCCGCCGAAGGGGTCGCGGCGGGCGAACAGCGGCTCGCGGCTGATGTCCCGGGTAGAGCCGGGGACGTCGATCTCGCTCGCGCCTTCGGCGGCGCACAGCTCGGCGAACTCGCCGACGGTCACGGTCGCGTTCTCCGGGCAAAACGCCAGGCTGGTGACGTACAGCCCGTGCTGCCCTAGCTCTGCGGGGACGATGAGCGGGGCAATGACCGGGTTCCCCGCCAGGACCTTGGCGAAGCGCTCCAGGACGGCGCGGCGGCGTGCCTCGATTTCCGCGGCGCGGGCGAGCTGGTGGACGCCGACGGCGGCGCCGAGGGTGGTGATGCGGTGCTTGAGGCCCATGCCGGTGTAGGCGTAGGGGTACCACGGGGAGCCAGGGCTGATCTCAGCCCTGGCGCGCTTGTTGTAGTGCCCGTGCAGGATGGCCAGCTCGCGGTACCGGTCGTGGCGGGTGACCAGGACGCCGCCCTCGCCGGTGGTGATGGCCTTCTGGTTGGTTGAGAACACCGCCATGTCGCCGAGCTGGCCGACGCGGGTACCCCGCCAGGACGCGAAGTGGGCGTGCGAGCAGTCTTCCATCAGCAGCAGGTCCCTGGCCTGGCAGAAGGCGGCGATCTCGTCCATGGCGCAGGGGTTGCCCCACAGGTGGGTGACGATGACGGCCCGGACATTCGGGGCCCACGCGGCGGAGATGCTGCCGGCCGTGAGGTTGCCGTACCCGTCGGCGTCGGCGAACCTGACCTCGATCCCGTCGTGCGCGAACGGGCTGGCGGTCGCCAGGAACGTGTAGGCGGGCGCGATGACCGCGTCGCCTGGCCGCAGGCCCGCGATGCGGCTCATGGCGTGGATCGCCGCCGTGCCGGAGGCGAAGGAGACCGCGTGCGGCGCTCCGGTGAAGGCGGCGAACGCGGCCTCGAACTCGCCGATGATCCCGTCAGCCGTCTGGTCCGACAGCGACCGGTGCAGCTGCGCGCGGACCGCTTCTTCCAGGCTCCCATCGACGGGCGGCCACTGGTAGTGCGGGCCAGGGATGTCCACGGCCCTGGGGCCGCCGTGGGCGGCGAGGGCGGTCACGGCGCGACCCGCTGGCTGGCGCCCGGCTCGGCGGCCCTGGCGCGCACCGTGGCAAGGACCGGGGCGATCCGGGCAGCTGACGCGGAGGGCGGCTCGCCGGGATCGAGGCGGACGACGGGCCACCCCCCGGCGTCGGCCATGGCGTGCAGGCGCTGCAAGCCTGCTTCCTGGTAATGCACGAATGACTCCTCGTTCAGTTCGTCGTATCCGGCGTGCATGCCGAGCTCGGCAGGCCGGAAGTCCTGCCGCCGGGCGTACAGGGCGGCGGAGCTGGCGGTGAGCAGGATGACAGCGTCGGGCCTGCGGACCCGGGCGAAGATGACGTCGAGGTCCGGCTGAGCCCAGCCCTGGACCAGCAGCTTGGAGCAGAACTTGTAGACCCACCCGTCGACGAGGACGTCATATCCGGCATCCAGCAGGGGCTGCACCACAGCAGTCGAGTGCGCGATGAACCATGCTGCTTGCAGCCCGGCCCAGAACGCGTCGGGCAGGTCCGGGGCGTCGCCCGAATGCCACAGCATGGTGGCCAGGTGCTCCATCAGCCCTGCCGCGTACCCGGAGGTTCGCGAGACCTGCCGCTTGGAGGTGAACACCAGCGGGGCGTCACCCGGCATGGCGGTCACGCCGCTGTCCAGGCCAGCCATGGCGTCTTCGTAGGTGACCTGGGCGAGCCGTTGGGCGAGGGCGGTCTTGCCCACCCCGTCCGGCCCCTCTAGCGCGATGAGCCGGCCGGTCACGGTGGCGTTCCTTCCTCGTCTTCTTCGGGTCCCAGGGTCAGGGTCATGGCCGCGTGGTCGGTCAGGCCCTGCCGCCTGGGCTCGTGCAGATAACGGCAGTCCCGGACGAGCCGGGCGTGCGCGCTGGTGATGAACGCGTGGTCGAAGCGGTAGCCGTTGCCGCCGCGCCCGTACCAGCTGTGCCCGGCGTCGTCCGGGTGACAGGCCCGGTAGGCGTCGGTCATGCCCGCGGCGGCGAAGGCCCGGTAGAAGTCGTACTCCCAGCTGCCGAAGACCGGGTAGCGAGGCTGGTGCCCGGGTTCGACCACATTGAGGTCCCCGGCCACGATGACCGGCCCGCCGAAGCGGGCCAGGAACCCGGGGAGCACCTGGGTGACGGCAGTCTGGAAGGCCCGCTTGTCCTCGTTGCGGCGCTCCTTCGGCCCGCGGGAGGGGACGTACAGGCCCAGCAGGCCGGCCTGCTGCCCGCCGGCGGTCACGGTGGCGGCGGGGGCGCGGTGCGGCAGGAAACCGATGCCGCTGGGGACCGCCCCCAGCGTGGCGTCGCGGGAGGCCAGGATCGTGCGGTAGTCCCGGGTCCCGGACGGGGGCGCGACGATCGAATGGTAGCCGTGCCCGGTCAGAACGCTGGCAAGCGCGTCGCCTCCGGGGCCGGAGCTGACCTCAGTGATGACCACGACGTCGGCGCTTTCCTGGGCGGCGATCCAGTCCGCCTGGCGGCGTGCCCGTTCCGGCGATGAGCGTTGCACGTTGAGCATCAGCAGCTGTAGCCGCAATCCCGTGGCAGGCGGCTTGCCCTGGGATGGCGCGGCGACGTGGGGGGCGCTGATCATGCGGTTGCGCCAGCCTCGTCGAGGAAGACCTCGCCGGCGGCGTCGAGGCGCTCCTGGACGGCCGTGCCGACGGCGCGGATGAAGGTGATGTCCTCGTCGGCGAGCGGGGTGGCGGGAAGGGTGAGGTTCTGGGTGACCTGCCGGGCGGTGGTGAACCCGGCGAGGACGACTGCGTCCGGGGACTGGGCCAGGCAGTAGGCGATCATGACGGGTGCCAGGTGTTCCGGGCCGTAGCGGTCGCGGAGCGGCTGCAGGCCGTCGCGGAGGATCGCCAGCGCGGGCGGGGTGAACCACGCCTTGCGGAGCCGGTGGTCACCGGGGCCGAACGCGGGCGGTCTGTCCGGGTCGTGCTTGCCGGTGAGAAGTCCCTGGGCGAGCGGCTTGTTGATCAGGACGCTGGCCCCGTGGGCGGCGGCGAAGGCGAAGATGCCGTCCGGCCCGTCATGGGCGGGGGTGAGGGCGTTGAACCGGACGGCCAGGCAGTCCGGGCGGATTACCTCGAACAGGCGGCGGAACCGGGCGTGCTTGTCCTCCCGCTGTCCTTTGGCGAGGGCGCGCCGGTCGGGGGCGAAGCGGTGCGGGCCGCGCATCCCGACTGCCCTGATGAGTCCTTCCTTCTGGAACGCGCGCATCTGGGCGACCGCGCTGTCCAGGTACCGGTCGCCGGGGCCGAACTCGGAGTTGTGGAAGGCGTAGATGTCCAGGCGGTCGGTCCCGAGGTTCTCCAGAGTGGTCTCCAGCTGGCGGCGCATCGCCGAGGGCAGGTACGGGTGCGCTGCGGTGCCCTTGAAGTAGCCGGTCTTCGACGACAGGACCAGGCCGTCCCGGCCGGCGCTGCGGACGAGGTGGCCGAGGAGCCGCTCGGAGTGGCCGTGGCCGTACACGTCGGCGGTGTCGAACAGGTTCGCCCCGAGGTCGCAGGCGGCCTCCAGCCCGCGCAGCGCCTCTCCGTCGCTGGCGGTGGACCAGCCCATCGGCATCCCGAGGTTGTCGTCCGGCCCGCCGATCGCCCAGCAGCCGATTCCGACCGGGTGCACGTCCAGGCTGCCGGCCAGCATGCGACGGCCGGGCCGCGGCGCCGGAACTTCCCTGCTCATCATGTCCTCCTGGTCTTTGCCGGGGCCCGCAGGCCCCCGGGTTTCTTAACGCGCCGTGCCAGGCTCATTCCGGATTGTACGGAGCCGTCGCGCGGCCCCACGGCGGGATTTGCGGGCCTGCCGATCGTGCGTGGCTCAGGTGCCACAGGGGTCCGCCGCGTTGATGAGCCGCCATCCGGTTGCCGCCTGCCACCTGCTGTACTCGCGGTGGAGCGTGTCGGCGTGCCCGGCGGGCAGGTGCAGGACCGCGTCCCGTGTCGCGGCGTCCATCGCGACCTGGAGCACGCCAAGATCGTCCTCGAGAGCGGCGCCGATCCGGGCCGACAGCCCGGATTCCGCCCCGGCACCCCACTGCGCCGGGGCGGCTTCGATCGCGGTGATCATCTCGCCGAGGACGGTGTAGGCGGCGTCCTTGAGCACGGTGCGGGCCTCCCGGACCGCGTGCCTGGGCGTGCCGTCGAGGATCTTCTCCAGTGATTTGAGGGTGTAGTCGAGGGCGAAGTTCCGGTCGACCCACCGCTGTGCCCACTCTGATGCGATCCCGATCCGCCAGTCGGCGAACCGCGCGTCAACCCGGCCCATCGACGGCCGGGCCTCCCCGGCCAGGCCAGCGGCCTGGACCTTGCGCGTGTAGGCGGCACTGGTCAGGCACTCCATGGACACGAGCATGTAGGAGATTGCCGTGTGCAGCGGTCGGCCAGTTGCCTGGCGGGCGGCGAAGTCGTCGTCGCGGGCCGCGTGGACGAGTTGCATGGCGTCCAGGTTGGGCTGGGGGCGCAGCAGCAGGTCGGTCCGGCCCTGCCAGGCGTAGCTCGCCTTCAGCTCCTGCAGCGTCATCAGCTGGTCAAAGGTGATGTAGGTGAACCGGGTGGGTACCCCGAGCGCGGACAGCGTGCGGATCGCCAGGGCGTTCTGGTCTCCGGTGGTCTCCTTGTTGAACCGGTCCAGGATCGTGTCAACGCCGGATTCGACGCCGAACAGCATCCGCCGTAGCCCGTGTGCCATGAGGTCGCGCCACATCCCGGCCCGTCCCGCGTGCCAGGACAGGTCGCGGTCCGGATGGGTGACCTGGTCGACCCGGCAGCTGGACTCCCACTGGAACCCGGCACCGTGGATGACGCGGGCCATCGCGGTCGCGCGGGCGCCCGCGTCGTCATCGCGGCCGATGAACTCCTCATCGACCATGTAGACGGTACGGGAGACCTGCGGGAACTGGTCGAAGACCGCGCGCATCTGCGCCAGCATCCAGGTGAGCTGCTCCGGGCCGGCCCCGGCCCACAGCCCCTTGTGGCCTCGCGGGCAGAAGCTGCAGTAGTTCGTGCACCCGCGGCTGCCCTCCAGCTGGGCGACGCCGCCACGGGCGAACGTCGCGGGCAGCAGGTCCAGCTCGGGCAGCAGGTCGTTGGTCGTGTCCCGGTTGACAGGCCGGGCCGTCCGCCGCGCGATGACCAGGCCGCCGCCTCGGGCCGCGCCCTTGTATCCCAGCCCAGGCACCTGCTCCAGGGGGATGTCGCCGTGCCAGTGGGCGAGCAGCGCCTCGATGGTCGCCTCCCCGCCGCCCCGGGCGACCAGCAGGCCCGGGTACCGCTCCAGCAGCATGGCCTCGTTCCGCGCGGTGAGGCTGCCGCCGGCGATCACCACCGGAGGCTGCGGAAGCCGGTACACGATGTCCAGCAGGCCCGTCATCAGGTCATGCTGGCCGAACGTCGCCGAGACTCCCAGCATGTCCGGGACCTGGGCCGTCAGCTGGCCGGCGAGCTCCGGGAGGGTCAGGCCGAGCTGCATGTCGCCCACCCGGACGGTGCCCAGCAGCGTGGACCGGGCGGCCCGCGCCACGTCGCTGATGCCCAGGGGGAAGCGTGGCAGCGGGAAGTTCTCCGGGTGGTACAGGGCTACCAGCTGCACGTCGGGGCGGCTCAGCCGGTAGACGGCGTGATCGTCCAGCGTCGCCAGCGACAGCCACGAGCTGGGGTCATCCAGCCGCAGGTGCCCGTCGGCCCACTGCGGCCAGGCCCGGCTCCCGTGCGGTGCCCCGGACAGGTCGGCAGCTGCCCAGCGGCCGTCCAGCCGCTCGATGAAAGCAAGGCGGCGATCCAGCGTGCCGGCGACCCTGACCCGCCCGGCGGCTCCGGCCAGGGGAGCCTCCAGGGAACGGCGCAGCCGCTGCGGGTCCAGGAAGTCCAGGTCACCGGGAACGGGAATGCTCACTCCGGCGGCCAGTGCCGTGGCCTGCCTCAGCCGCTCGCGCAGCCTGTCCGCTGCGCTCATGGCCGGCCTCCGCGACGGCCAGGGGGCATTTCCGGTAGAAGGCGGAAGCCCGGTGCGTAGCCCGGCATCGGCAGTCACCTCCAGCACGGCAGCCCGCAGATGGGTCCGCCGCCTGTGGCCTCATGCGCTGCCTGGTGCCGCGCCGGGGAAAGGCCACGCAGCCAGGGTGCTGGCCGGGAAGCCCGCCCTCAACGACTGTTCGTCACGGAACGCTCATGCCAGGACGGAATAGCAGGACGCTGGCCTGGGACCTTCCATCCCGGAGACAGCTGTCAGGCGAGCACGCCGTGCTCGAGGTACCGGACCTCGCGGGCATGGTGGGCGGCGATGGCCTGGTGGACGCGCCGGGCCAGGCGCTCGATGAGCATGCCGTCGATTTCCCCGGCGGTGCAGAACCGCCAGTCCGCCAGCTCGCCGTCCGCGAGCCTGATCTTCCCGCGCAGGTCACCATCGAGGACGCCGCCGTCGAACACGAACAGCAGCTTGTCGCCCTGAGCCGGGTGCGGCGCCCAGTCCACCACCAGCGGCGCGCCGACCGGCGGGGAGATCCCGAGTTCCTCCTTCACCTCGCGGACGCACGCCTCCAGCGGGGACTCCCCGGCTTCCACGTAGCCGCCGGGTATCTCCCATCCCGGCTTGTAGACCGGGTCGACCAGGATGACGCGGCCCTGCTCGTCGAAGAACAGGACCCCGGCGGCAACCAGCGGCCGGGCCGAGTTCCCAGGTGCCTGCTCGCTCATGCCGCTACGCTACCGGCCCGTCCAGCACCCCGGCACGGCGCGCGAACGCCACCAGCTCAGCCCCTGGCCGCGACCCGGACGCCTCCATCAGCGCGGCAGCCGCCTGGCGGCCCGCAGCGTGGCCCCGGACCTGTTCGGGAACCAGCCGCTCCGCCTCCAGGAGCACGGCGAGGGCCTCATCCGGCCTGCCCCACGCCGTGTACGCCCGCGCCACGTCGAAAGCGTGCCGCGCCCGCCGCTCCGGAACCAGCCTGTCCAGGCGCACCCGCGACGCGAGGCGGACCGCGGCCTGCATGCTGTCCAGCTCCACGGCGGTGGCGACCTGGTGGATGAGGACGTTCGACGGGCCGAACGCGGTCCACAGGCAGTTCCGCTCCCCGCCCAGCTTCCCGGCGGCCACGGCGGCCTGGGCGAGCAGGTCCCGCACGGCCGCCTTGTCACCGCTGCGCGCGGCGGCCATCGCCCCGGCCAGGAACGCTGTCCCGTACAGCGACAGCCCGGCGGGAGAGGACAGGTCGAGGCGCGCCCGCATGAACCCGGCGGCAGTCTCCGTGACGTGCAGCGCCGTATCGTAACGGCCGCAGCACTGGTGAACGTAGGCCACCGACCTCAGCAGGGACGCGATCACGACAGGGTCCCCTCCCTCCCGTGCGGTCTGCAGCCCCCGCTCGGCGGCGACCCACGCGAGCGTCGCGTCACCGAGCTTCGGCAAGATCATCGCAGCAGCCTGGTGGCAGAGCGCGACCAGCCCCAGGGCACGACGCCGGGCCGGCCCGCGGCGGGCTTCCGCCGCCACCTGGCACTCACCCAGCAGCCCGGGCAGCTCCGCCAGCACCACCGTGTACCGGGACCCCTGGTACGCGGCCATCAACCCGGCGACCTTCCGGTCGAGGACCGCGACCGGGGAGGCGGGGCTGGTCTGCGCGCCTGCCGCCTGGCCGAGGTAGCCGTAGTCGAGCAGCGCGTCCCGCAGCCCCTGGACGGGGGTGGTGAGGGCGCCAGCGGCGGGCGACGGCAACCCGGGCTGCATGAACCCGGCTGTGGCGGCCAGGGCACCTGAGCAGCCGAAGATCTCGTCAAGACGCCAGGCGATCTGCCGGGACGGCCGCTGGCGGCCGTTGGCCAGCCGCGAGATGTACCCCTTGTCGCAGGGCACGAGCCGCGCGGTCCCGGCCACGCCGAGGCCGCTGCTGACTACCAGGCCATGCAGCTCGCTGGCGAAGCTCATGCCACGACACCACCTGACCGCGCGGCGTTGACAAAACGTTGACAGGCTGGAGCAGGGACTCCAGCGTAACCGGCCGCGTGCGCATAGTGGCAGTGGTCACCGCGAATCCCCGGAGGTCGAGGTTATGGCGAGGACGAACGGCGGTGCCGCCGCCCCCGCTCGTATCTGCCCTGGCTGCCGGAAGACACGGCTCAGCCGCTACAACCCGGGAAGCCTCTGCGGGGCATGCGCCCGCGCCATCCAGTACTCGCCGGGTTCCGCGGGCGCCGGGTACGCCGGGGAGGGCTGGACCCCGGCGTGGACGTGGGACTCGCCGCTGCTCCGCGACGCCCTCGCGCGGGCCGACCTGGGAGCAGCCGTGGCGATCATCCGGGCCGCGGCCGGGATGACGCAGCTGCAGTTCGCCGACCTGCTGGGCTGGTCGCAGGCCACGGTCTGGCGGATCGAGGCCAGCGAGCGGAAGTCGCTCTACGACATCCGCGAGCTTCTCCGGTTCGCCGACGCGATCGGCATGCCCCGCGGGGCGCTCATCCCGCTGCTGCTCAGCAGCCCGGAGGACCAGCCGGCCGGAGCCGGATGGCCGTACCCGGCCGCCCCGGCAGTCGGCGAAGAAGCAAGGGGGTCCTCCCATCCCGAGTCATCGCAACTTGCCAAGGTCAGCTACCTCCGGGCCTGCGCCCTCCGCCTGCAGGGGCAGGATCAGGCGGGCGGCGGTGCACGGATACGCGATCATGCCCTCCACACTTGGAACGCGGCCCGGCGGATGCTCGACGAGGTCACTTCCCCAGGCAAGGCAGGGGACGACCTGGCCAGCGCGACCGGACAACTGGCCATCTCCGCCGGCTGGGCATGCCACGACTCCGGTGACCCGGCGACCGCCCGGCGCCTGTACGCCGAGGCACTCGTCCTGGCACACCAAGCCGGAGACGAGGCCCTGGCCGCTCAGGCCATGGTGACGGCATCGCTCTTGCTCGCGGACGGAGACCGCCCCGGCATGGCAGGCCAGGCCCTCGCCCTTGCAGAACGAGCCGCAGCCCAGGCACGCCGCGAGTCATCACCTCGGCTGCACGCCCTCTTCGATGCCCGGCAGGCCCTCGCGCATGCCCGGCTCGGCGACAGCGCCGCATTCCGTGCCGCCATCACCCGCGCATGGCGCGAAACGGACCGTGGCGATCCGGGAGACCAGCCGGCCTGGCTGGACTTCGCCCGCCCCGCTGAGATCGCTGTCCACGAGGCCAAGGGGCTCGTCAGCCTCGGCGACCCGCGGAACGCGGCCAGCCTCCTCCGTGACGCCCTCCAAGACGAGGGCATCTCTCCCCGCAACCGCGTCATGTACCGCGCCCACCTCGCAACAGCGCTTGCCGCAAGCGGGGACACCGACGACGCGATGGAACACGCGACTACAGTGCTAGCTCAACTAGAAGGGCCAGTGCTGTCACCACGGGCGCGAACGGCACTATCCCCGGTCAGGGCCGCAGCCGGGCGCGCTGGTGCAACGGGGTTCTGCACTCGGTTCGACGCTTGCGGGCAGCTTCCGCCGTCTCAAACTCCTGCCCTCCGCGTAGCCCGGTCAGGCTAGGAATGTGCCGAACATCGCAGCTTTCGCAACCGGACAATGACCGGCAGTGCATGGCCGTCGACAAGCAGCAGGGCCTGAACTTGAGGTGGAGGGACTCCGCGACGCACGTACCATGTTGCGGCAGTCTGACGGTCCTCCAACTTGCCGTGGCGCGCAGGGTTCGCCCACAACAGATTGTTGCGAACTGCACATGGACAGTCACACCGAATTGAAGTTAGCGTGCCCGTTGACAGCGTGGCTGTACCCGCATCCACAGTCCCTCGGCATAGGAGACCCCCATGGCGCCACGGTTCCTCGGAAAAGACGACCAATCTCCACAGGGTGGCAGCCCGTCGTTGTGGGATGACGGCGACAGCTACGTGATCCAGGGCTGGAAGATCGACCCGGCGGCCCTAGGAGAGCTGCTCCACACCGCCGGGCAACAGCAGGTCCCGGACGGCGAGACGCTGATTCGCTTCCCCAAGCGCCTAATGCACATGTTCCCGGAGACGAACGTTGGCCGGTAACGAGGCTAACCGTCTACTCAGCTCGTGCGAACGGTCAGCGGTCCACCTGGAGATGCGCGACGGCTACAGCCGCACCGATCCGATGTTCACCGGCTGGAGGCAAGGCCAGCGCTACGATGCCGCAGCCTGGGAGGCATGGTGGCGTCCGTGGACTGACATCGTGGTAGCGGCACGCAGCCGCGGGGTGGTCATCCGCCGGGCACGGATCGTCAGCGAGCCGGTCAGCGAGTACATCCGGTGGGAGCACGAGATCACGTCCGCCAACGTCAAGGCCGGTGAGGATGTCCGGTGGCTGCCCCGGCGCCGCGCGTCAGATCTCTTGCTGCCCGGCAACGACTTCTGGGTGTTCGACGACCGCGTGGTGCTCTGGACCCACTTCACCGGCGAGGGCGAGATCCCGCCGGAGGGCTGGGAGGTAACTGAGGACCCGGCCCAGGCCAAGGTATGCGCGGCGGCGTTCGAGCCGGTGTGGGACCGGGCGGTGCCGCACGGGGACTACCGGCCTGCCTGACTTGGCTCCGGTGTAAGACTGCACCATGGTCACTTCGTCCACGGTGCAGCAGGCTAGGCAGGAGATAGCCGACCGCCTGCGGGAAATCAGGCTCGACGCCGGGCTGACCAAGCGCGCGGTGGCCACCGCAGCTGGCTGGCACGAGTCGAAGTGCTCGCGGATCGAACATGCCCGCACGCCGCCGTCGGACGCGGACATCCGCGCGTGGTGTGCGATCTGCGGGGCGGGTGACCAGGCCGCGGACCTGATCGCCGCTTCGCGGGCGGCCGATTCGACGTGGACTCAGTGGCGGCGGCTGGAACGCCCTGGGCTGCGCCGGGTACAGGAGTCCGTGATCCCGCTGTGGGAAAGCACCCGGGAGTTCCGCATCTACTCGCCGTTCCTGGTCCCCGGACCCGTGCAGACAGCCGCCTACATCCGGGCCCTGCTCAAGGCAGTTCGCGATCGCCGCCCGAACCTTGTCGATGACATCGAGCAGGCCGTCGAGGTACGCGTGGCCACGCAGCACGTGACCCGCGAAGGTGATCACCGGTTCATGGTCGTGCTGGAAGAGAACGTGCTGCGGCACCAGATCGGCGGCCCCGCCGTGCTCCGCGAACAACTCGAGCACTTGCGGTCCGCGATGTCGCTGCCGTCAGTGAAGCTGGGCATCATCCCGTTCAGTGCCGACAGGTCCACGCTGCATCCGGTGGAGATGTTCTTCATGCACGACGATACGCAGGTGAACGTCGAGCTGGTGTCCGGATGGCTGAGAGTCACGCAGCCCGGCGAGGTGGAGATGTACGCCGAGGCGTTCGCGCGGCTCGCGGAGACGGCGGTGTACGGCAGCGCGGCACGGACCCTGGTCAACGAGGCCATTAGCGACCTCGGCTGAAACCGGCGTGCAAGTCCGTGCACGTTCGCTTCCCTGATCATCCGGCCGGTCATACCGTCGGATTGCGAGCAGCACCGTACGCATTGCGGCGGGCGGACGCGGACAGCCGGCGCAGACCGCCCTGGGCGATGCCGTCCGCTCCCGTGGCCGAGCAAGGCGACGGGTTCGCGCAGGCCATTAGCGCAAACGCCTGGGAGGTGAGGCAGTGCCCACGGTTCTGGCTTGCCCGGCGTGCCGTACAGGCATGCTGGCCCGGCGAGGCGACCCATTGTGCCCGACCTGCGCCAAAGCCGCGCGGGAGATGACAGCCCGGCCTCTGTGGGTGTTTGATTCCCTGCTGCTGCGCGAGGCTTTGGCCCAGGTGAACCTCGCGGCGGTTCCCGCGATCATGCGTGCGGCGTGCGGCCTTTCACAGCGGGACCTTGCCGCGATCGTCGGCTGGAATCCGGCGACGCTGAGCTATTACGAGCGCGGGCAGCGGGACGGCATGTTTGACATCCGTACCCTGCTGCAATTCGCCGACGCGGTCGGCATGCCCCGCGGGGTGCTGCTGCCACTGGTATTCGCCGACGTTGCCATCGGCCAGATGGCCGGTACTGAGTACGAAATGAGCCTGAAACTCAGCCGAGGCGGTCCTGGCAGCCTGGTGGCTGCCGCCCCACCGCCCCTGAGCGTCCCGGACATAGCGCGCGGCTCCCACGTCAGGTACTGGCGGGCGTGCGCAGACGTGCTGTACGGCAGGGACCGCGCCGTCGGCGGGACAGCCCTGCTGCCGTCCGCGCTTCAGCAGTGGCAACGTGTCGCGTCAGTGGTGCGAGCCAGCGGCAGTACGGACGAACCAGACGCACAGCTCCTCGCAGCAGCCGGAGAGCTGGCACTATGCACAGGCTGGATGGCGCTGGACGCAGAGCGCCTAGCGCTAGCGCAGCCCCTTTTTGAGAAGGCGCGCGAGCTGGCGGTCAGCGCCGGGGACGTCATGCTGGCCGTGCACGCGCTGACCAGCCAGTCGATGCTGTATGCGGAGATGGCCAGAACCGGCCCCAGCCGGGAGCCGGCCCGGCAGGCGCTCGGGCTGGCCTACCAGGCCGCAGACGAAGGCCGGTACGTTCCCATGCCACCGCTGCACGTTCTTATCGCGCTCCGGCACGCCAGCGCGGCCTCACTGCTGGGCGATAAGGCCGCGTTCCAGGCCGCAATCGGCCAGGCAAGGCGTGAGCTGAACCGCGGCCCCCGGGACGGTGACCCGCCGCAGCGGCTCCGGTTCGTCAGCGAAACCGAGATCACCGAGACAGAGGCAACGGGGTATGTCAACCTCGGCGACGCCGCCCGCAGCGCCACGCTGTATCGGCAGGTGCTCGCATCCGATCTGAGTCACCGCAACCGTGCCAGCAACGGGGCCGGCTTGGCCGACGCGCTGCTGAGGCATGGTGCCCATCAGGAGGCGGTCACCACTGCGCAGGACGTCCTGCGCAGCCTCGAAAGTGGGGTTACCTCGATGCGGTGCCTGAACCGGCTTCGCCTCATCCGCCGGGCGGTCGGCAACATTGCGTGGGCACATGAGTTCCGCGAGCGTTTCGACGCAGCCGAACAAGCTCTGACCGCCACATGCAGCCTGTCCCGCGCCGATGCACCCTCCAGGGGCTACGAGTCGCCAGGCATTGGATACGAGATGCTAACGAGCGGCGAGCCACGGAGCCTGTCGGCGTGAAAGTGAATGGAGCTTCCGGCATGCCAGGGGAGACCACGAACGAGGTCAGCGGTGTGGTTCACGGCCCGCCCATCCAGGCGCGGCAGATCTGCGGGGACGTGCACATCCATCAGCCGCCTGTGCCGCCGCTCGGCCCGCTGCCGCCGCCCGGCTTGCTGCTCGGCTGGGACGCGGACCTTCAGGCCAAGGACGCAGCGTGCGGCAGCCGACTGATCGCCTCGTGCTTGTGTCGGGGTGACGGCCGAACACCGACGAGCCACGGCCATCCCGGTCGAGGTGAGCTTCTACGGCGGCGTCATACGCAAGCACTAAGAGCCAAACAAAGGCCGGAGGTAAGGCTCAGGAGGGGCAGGTAGATGACCCAGGAAATCGTCACGGGGCACATGGCGCACATACTGGCTGGCCGGCTGACTGCGCAGGGCTACCAGGTGAACTTTCCTCCCGGCCGCGACCCGGCAGCCTTCGTAGTGGTCAGCCTGCCCGGAGGGCCTGATGTAGAGGTAACGGCCGAGGACGGCGGTCAGACCTCGTGCCACTACACAGGCCGCAGCCCTGTCGAGGCGGCCGGTGTAATCGCGCGGCTTGAAGCCTCCGGGCACCCGCGGGCCCAAGCCGCTGGCGGCGAGACGCTGACCGGGATCTGGGACGGCGTTGCCGTCGAATGGCACTACCTGCCTCCAGCGGGCAAGCCTGCGAACGCCGACCAGATCGGGGCCGCCCTGCTTGCTCACCTGGCCGTTCTGGCTGTGAACCGTTCCGGCGGAACGGGCTAACCGGTCCGGCGTGCGCGGCAGTTGCGCTGCCGCGCAGGAGTGAGCATCGGCTCGTCACGTCAGGCCGCGAACACTGAGGCGCGGGCCG
>VFSW01007958.1_pt1 | contig 15305 bp, 17 predicted proteins | sample 5358111 | NCBI WGS metagenome assembly VFSW01 (sample SAMN11554181, study PRJNA540505) | mine drainage metagenome | isolation source: sediment from site ElyBrook_90M | place: USA: Ely Copper Mine, Vershire, VT | collected 2017
CGACAAGGGCGGGCGGGTGGTGTTTTTGCCCGTAGGGTCGCCTATCATGCCGGTAAAATCGCCGACCAAGAACAGCGCGTGATGACCGAGGTCCTGCAACTGACGCATCTTATTCAGCAACACCGTATGGCCCAGATGCAAATCGGGCGCGGTCGGGTCGAAACCCGCCTTGATGCGCAAAGGGCGGGCTTGCGCCAGCTTTTTTAGCAGCTCGGCTTCTATGAGCAACTCATCGGCTCCGCGTTTGATGGTAGCCAAGGCTGCTTGTTGAGATATTTCAGTCATATTTCTAATTTCAGTTTTAAGGACGGACAACCATTGCCGCTGGTCTGAGAAGTCATACCGCTCATCGGTGTTGGACGCCATTCAAAAGCTAGCTCTGCCGCACATCTGCCCGGTTTTGAAGGCTAGCGACTTTCTGTTAAAGTGCGCGCCTAATTCAAAACGTAGGGCATGTTGCCAAAACAATATACGGCAACTCATGGAGGCGCGAATGTTAACCCAAAACTTACTGAGCCAAGAACGCAAAATGAAATTGCGCTGGTTTGTCACCCTATCCACCATGCCTTTGCTGGGTGTTGTGACCGCATTCGGCCTCGTGCCGCAAAGTGAAATCGGCTTGGATACCACCCAAGTTTCCGTGCAAGAGATCCCCCTCGCAATCGCCCCAAGCGCGGCCGAAACAACCAGCTTTTGGCGCAATGAACGCGTGCAGCGCGGCGATACCGTTGCCGAGCTGTTACGTCGTATGAACATCGATGATGCTGCCGCAAGCAGCTATTTGCGCAGTGCGGCCGAAGCAGAATCGTTCCGTAAACTCGCTGTCGGCAAAGAAATACAAGCCGAAACAACCGGAACAAACAACCTGATTTCTTTGCGCTATCTGAATGACAGCGGCGCGCAGATCATTATCGAAAGGCAGGATGCGGGATTCACATTGCGGGCTTTGCCCGCCCAGTTCGAAAAACGTTTGTTCGTGCGCACTGGCGAAATCAAAACCAGTTTGTATGCCGCAACAGATGCTGCTGGCATGCCCGAAGCGGCGGCCAACCAATTGACCGAGCTATTCAGTGGCGATATCGACTTCCACCATGATTTAAGGCGCGGCGACAAATTCACCGTGGTCTATGAAATGAGCTATAGCAACGGCGCGCTAGTTCGTGCGGGCCGCATCCAGGCTGCCGAATTTGTCAATCAAGGTCATGCCTACCGCGCCGTGTATTTCCAAAGCGATGCGGATCATGGCGATTACTACACCCCAGAAGGAAAGAGCGTGCGCAAAGCCTTTTTGCGCTCCCCTATCGAGTTTTCACGCGTGAGCTCGGGTTTCAGTTCGTCACGCTTTCACCCGGTGCTGAACAAATGGCGCGCCCACAAAGGTGTGGATTTTGCCGCGCCCACCGGGACTAGAGTCAAAGTCACTGCAGATGGAGTGGTGTCTGTCGTCGGCAAACAGAACGGTTATGGCAACGTGATTATGGTCAACCACCAGGGTCGTTACACGACCGTTTATGGTCACTTGTCGCGTTATGCCCAAGGCCTGCATAAGGGTCAACACGTTGCACAAGGAGACGTGATCGGTTACGTAGGCATGACAGGCTTAGCCACCGGCCCACATTTGCATTACGAATTCAGAGTGGGTGGTCAGCAACACGACCCGTTGCGTGTCGCACTGCCTGATGCCAAACCCATCAGCCCGGCCCAAGCCGCCGCATTCAAACCTGTGGCAGAAAATTTCTTGGCCCGTTTGGATCTGTTGCGCAACACCAATCTTGCCAAGCTGGACTAAGCGCGTTCGTGCAACAGCTTTACATAGGGCTGATGTCCGGAACGAGCTTGGACGGCGTTGATGCCGTCCTTGTTGCTTTTGGCAACGACGAACCCGCACTGCTGGCACGGCATTACCACTCCTTCAATACCCCACTCCGATCCGAACTGCTGGCATTGCACCACCCATCCAACAACGAATTACACCGTACGCAAATTGTCGGCAACCAGCTGGCGCACCTGTACGCACAGAGCATTGTTCCTTTGTTGCAGCAAACCGGCATCCAGGCCCATCAAATCTGCGCAATAGGCTGTCATGGACAAACGATCCGCCATTGTCCGGAGCACGGTTACACTTTGCAAATCGGTAATGCCGCCCTGCTCGCCGAGCTCACGAACATTGAGGTAGTTAATGATTTCCGCAGTCGCGACATCGCGGCGGGCGGACAAGGAGCGCCTTTGGTTCCGGCGTTTCACGACCGCGTATTGCGTCACCCAGCAATCCATCGCGTGATTATCAACATTGGCGGCATCAGCAATGTGACCAATCTCTCGCCTCATGTTCCCACCTCGGGTTTCGATTGCGGCCCGGGCAACTTGCTGATGGACGCATGGTGCGACCGACATTTGGGAAGTGCCTACGACAAGAACGGTGCGTGGGCAGCGACAGGCAAAGTGTTACCCGATCTGCTGAGTCGTATGCTGACCGAACCGTTCTTCACGGCAGCACCGCCCAAAAGCAGCGGCCGGGACTTGTTCAACATGAATTGGTTGACCACAAAGCTGCACGGCGATGAACGAGCGGAAGACGTGCAAGCGACCTTGCTGGAACTGAGTTGCATCAGCATCGCGCAAAGCATCGAACAATACTGCGCTGGGGTGCAAGAAATCTATGTCTGCGGGGGCGGGGCGCATAACCAAACGTTGCGCAATCGCTTGACTCAGCTGTTGCCCGGTAGCACGCTACAAACCACTAACGCTCTCGGTGTAGATGGCGACTATCTCGAAGCCATCGCCTTCGCGTGGCTGGCTCAACAGACTATAGAAGGCAATCCTGGCAATCTGCCGCTAGTCACGGGCGCGAAACACCCGTGCGTCTTGGGCGCAATTCATCCGGCATGAAAAAGGCGCGACGAATCGCGCCCTTACACCGAGCCTCAAGAATGCTTAGGTCAAACCGAGAACGATGAACCGCAACCGCAAGTGGTCGTTGCATTGGGATTCTTGATAACGAATTGTGAGCCTTCCAGTCCTTCCTGATAATCGATTTCCGCGCCCACCAGATATTGGAAGCTCATAGGATCAATCAGCAACTGCACACCGTTCTTATAAAACACGGTGTCATCTTCATTGGTCACTTCGTCAAAAGTGAAGCCGTATTGAAATCCCGAGCAGCCTCCGCCGCTCACAAACACGCGCAATTTAAGATCGCTATTGCCTTCCTCGGAGATCAGCTCTTTCACTTTATTAGCCGCGTTGTCAGTAAACACCAACGGGTCTTGCACTTCAGTCATTGCATTCATGTTTTGCTCCTTAAAATAAATTATTCCGCTTTACCCGCTTTTAACGCGACCACTTTACTCTGGTCAACCACGGCAGCGTGCAACAATCGTCCATCGACTACCGCCCCTAGCTGGATCTCTATCGCATGGTAACTCACGTCACCAGTCACCTTGGACTTGCTTTGCAGCTCCAGATATTCACTTGCCGACACCGAACCATTGATTACGCCATTTACCACCAAGTGAGTGACGTTCACATTGCCGTTGATTTGCGCTAGCTCACTCAACACCAATGTGCTGGGCTTGCCGGGAGTCGCTACCACGTTGCCGCTCACTTGCCCGTCAATGCGCATCCCGCCGCTAAAATTCAGATCACCTTCGATGATGGTACCCGCACCGATCAGCGAATCGATACGATTTTGCGGCTTACTGTGTTTTTTACTAAACATCAGTGACTCCTTTAACGGTTCAGACAGGTGAGACATTTTGTCTCACTTTTGGTTCGCGCGCCTCCGACTCAAATACCCGAACCTGCACACTTTCCAACTGAGCGGCCGCGGGCAAATGAAGCGCTTGCTCGACGCGTTGATAATACTTGAAATTCAACTTGAATTGGGCATCACCCTCCCCAGGGGATGGGAATACCAGATTCGTTTTCTGCCCATTTTCTACCAGCGTAGCGACTAATTGGTAAGAGCCCACGAACTGTTTGGCGCGCTGCCCACTTTGCACCAACAACATGCGCACACGATACTCTCCGGGCATCGAATCATGCTCCAGCTTTAAGCGATGTATGCCTAGCTCGCCCTCTTTGCCACGGGTTTCAGTGAGATTCTGAAAAAAAGCGAGATCTTCCTGTAAATGCGCATTCTCGTCATTCAGGGTTTTCAGCTGCTTGCTTGTTTCCTGATTACTCGCCTGATCGATCTGTATCTGTTGCTCATACTGCGCGATCTTGCTATTGAGCGCGGCATTTTCCTGACTCAACGAGGTCACTTGCACTTGCAGTTTTTCTAACTCTTGCTGGGTCTGCCCACGGTGAAATCCGGCGAATTCCAAGCCGCTATCGTAAGCCCACCAAGCCAAACCCGCCGCCGCCAATACGAAGGGAACATAGATGCTCCAACGCACATACCAAGCCACATACGGGCGCACCGACAACTGCGTCGCATCGATACTGAATTTGCGTTTGAGCTTGCGGAAACTCATGGCAGTAACGGGACAATATTCAACGCCGTCTCCTCCGGCAGTCCGAACATGATATTCATGTTCTGCACCGCCTGGCCCGCTGCACCCTTGACCAAATTATCAATCACCGACAACACCACCACGGTATCGCCGCCTTGCGGGCGGTGTACCGCGATGCGGCATTGATTCGAGCCTCGCACCGAACGCGTTTCCGGATGACTACCCGCAGGCATCACATCGACAAAAGCTTCATGCTGATAGCGATGTTCGAACAATGCCTGCAGATCCACATCGCGTGTCAGCTTGCCGTATAGCGTGGCATGGATACCCCGTATCAACGGGGTCAGATGTGGCACAAATGTCAGCCCCACCTCGCGCCCTTGGACGCGTGCCAAACCCTGCATGATCTCGGGCAAGTGGCGATGCCCCGCCACTCTGTACGCCGTAAAATTATCGGCCGCCTCGGCAAATAGGGAACCGATCTCAGCCTTGCGTCCCGCGCCCGAGACACCGGATTTCGCATCCGCGATCAAGCTGTCGGCAGCAATCACCCCAGCCTCCAACAAAGGAATGAAACCCAGTTGCACAGCAGTCGGATAACAACCCGGATTGGCGACCAAACGCGCGGTTTTGATTTGCGCGCGATTCAGTTCGGGCAAGCCGTACACGGCCTCGGCGACCAGATCGGGGCAGGCATGTGTCATGCCATACCACTTTTCCCAACTGGCGATATCTTGCAAACGAAAATAGGCGGCGAGATCGATCACCTTCACACCCACATTGAGCAGCTCACGAACCTGCTGCATCGCAATGCCGTTAGGGGTCGCAAAAAAAACCAGATCGCATTGCTCCAAATGGGCCAGATCAGGATGAGTAAAAGGCATATCCACAAAGCCGCGCAAGCTGGGGAACATCTGACTCACCGGCATTCCGGCGTCGGCACGTGAAGTGATCACTTGCAAAGAAACTTGCGGATGCGCGGCCAACAAGCGCAGCAACTCCACGCCGGTGTAACCAGTACCGCCTACGATGCCCACTTTAATCATCAAATTTCCCCATCCGGATGTGTGCCGATATCTTGTACCCAGACTCAATCGATCCAGCGTTTAAAAACGTTGTATATGATACAACAAATCACCAAAGCAAAAGCCGCCCGAAGGCGGCTTTTGCTTGCGTCCAAAGCGATTAACGCTTGGAGAACTGTTTCCTGCGGCGAGCTTTACGCAGACCGACTTTCTTCCGTTCAACTTCACGCGCATCACGAGTCACCAGACCCGCGCTCTTCAACACCGGCTTGAAATCGGCGTTGTAGTCGATCAGTGCGCGAGTGATACCGTGTCGTACCGCGCCGGCCTGACCCGACTCGCCGCCACCTTCGACGTTAACCATGATGTCGAATTTGCCTATCATCTCGGTCAAGACCAAAGGCTGACGCACGATCATGCGGCCAGTTTCACGCGAAAAGAACACATCAATCGGTTTGTCGTTCACGACAATATCGCCTTTACCCGCTTTAATAAACACACGAGCTACCGCACTTTTGCGACGACCCGTTCCGTAGTTATAAGTCACGCTCATGATTACGCCTTCAACAAATTAATGAGTTTAGGTTGCTGCGCTTCGTGTGGATGCGCTGCACCAGCATACACCTTCATCTTGCGCAACATCGCGTAGCCCAACGGGCCCTTAGGCAACATACCTTTGACGGCTTTTTCCAAAACGCGACTGGGATGGCGGCCTTGCATCTTGGTGAAGTTAGTCGTGTACAGGCCGCCCGGATAACCCGTGTGGCGATGGTACAGCTTGGCTTCAGCCTTATTACCCGTCACGCGCAGCTTGTCGGCATTAACCACGACGACAAAATCGCCGGTATCCACGTGCGGCGTGTAGATCGCTTTATGCTTGCCGCGCAAACGGGAAGCGATTTGTGCAGCCAAGCGGCCTAGCACTTGGTCAGCTGCGTCAACCAGAAGCCAGTCGTGCTGGACTTCTTGGGCTTTAGCGGAAAATGTTTTCATAGCCACAATTCCTAAAAATTCTATAAGTAAACCTCGAAGGGCGCGCATTCTATTGCAGCCACCCATGGCCTGTCAAACGCTTTTTGGCTTTAGCTCATCCACACCCGCCAACATCCCGTTCTAATGCTCGCCAAATCCGCTACCATGCGCACCTACTTACCCATCACCCAACTCGCTGCTTGCCCCAAAACCCATGTCCTGGCTCGCCACCCATTTTATTGCCGCCTTTTTGTTGCCTCCATTGTGTTTTTTGCTGCTGCTCGGTCTGGGCATCTGGTATTTTTTTCGCCGCCCTAAAATCGCTCGACTTATCCTAATCGCACTATTTGGCCTGTTTTACCTGAGCTCCACGCCTTATTTCGCTGAAGCCGCGTTGCATACCATAGAAGCCCGCAGCAGCGCATTACACGAGCCCTACACCAACGCCAATGCTATCGTCATACTCGGCGGCGGCAGTTATTTTCATGCGCCGGAATATGCGGATAACGACACGGTCAGTTATCTGACCTTACAGCGGATACGTTACGGGGCCAAATTGCAACGCGCAACCGGCAAACCCATCTTGATCAGCGGCGGCAAGCCTGTCGGGGGACAAACCAGCGAGGCCGGACAAATGCGCGCGGTGTTGGAACAAGAGTTCCAAGTAGCCGTACGCTGGACGGAAGACGACTCCAACAACACCGCCGAAAACGCCCGCAATTCTTATCGGATATTGCATCCGCTGGGCATCCAAAAAATCTATCTGGTCACCCACGCATGGCACATGCCGCGTGCCGCCCGCTCGTTTCGCCAGGCCGGCTTCACCGTCGTCGAGGCTCCCACGGCGTTCGTCACCTTCAGCCGTCCCGGCCTCATGGCATTCGTTCCGCGCGCCGAATCGTTGCACGACAGCAGCATTTTTATGCACGAGTTGGTCGGCCTGCTCTGGTATCGAATAAAATCCGCGACGGACTAATCGACTAAAGGAAAGTTTATGAAAGCACGCGTCAAATGGGTGGAACAAGTCGCCTTCCTGGGTGAAACAGAAAGCAACCACGCGGTATTGATGGACGGCGCACCGGCAGGAGGCGGGCGCAACCTGGGTCCGCGCCCGATGGAAATGTTATTAATAGGCGCGGGCGGTTGCACCAGCTACGACGTGATCACCATCCTGAAAAAGAGCCGTCAGGCAGTGACTAATTGCTATGTGGAGCTGACCGCCGAACGTGCCGAAACCGACCCTAAAGTATTCACCACCATACACATGCACTTCGTCGTCACAGGCCGTGACATTCAGCCTGAAGTCGTCGCGAAAGCCATCAAACTTTCGGCGGAAAAATACTGCTCCGCCTCCATCATGCTGGGCGCAACCGCCGCGGTGACGCATGATTTCGAGGTGAGACAGGAATAGTTAAAGACCGGGAAGCGCAAAACTCTATGTGGCACAACCTTCTCTGCACATTGAAACCGCGCAGACTAGGCAAGCGCGGTTTCGTACTGAAAATCGCACGGCGATTCCTTGCTGCTTAAAAGTGATAACCCACCGCCAAACTGGTGGAGATCGGATTCAATTGAATATCCATGGTTTGCCCGGTGGAGTAATGGGCAGTGGTTTTCAAGAACGTTTTCGTCACATTGAAATCCGTGAACCACTTCTCGTTGATCGCGTACATCAGCCCGATCTGCGGCGATACCCCCCAGGCGGAATCAACGCTAAAAGTCGTGGGCGTGGCACTGCCGGTGTTAGTCAATGCGGTCAACGCACCCGAGCCGGTTTCGTTTTGAAAGTAAGCATAGGTCAAACCCAATCCCAAATAGGGTCTGAATTTGGCTTGCGGTTCGAGGAACCGGTACTGGGCGAATAGCGTGGGCGGCAATGCTTCGACCGTGCCGACCGTGCCCACACCGGCAACCGACCCTGCGCCCACCAGATTGTGATGGTAGGGCAAGCCCAATACCAGTTCTGTCGCGAAATGATCGTTGTACGCATAACTGGCCGATACAATGGGTTGGGTATCGCTGCTCACATCCACTTTCGTCCCCGGCAAAGCGGGAGCACTCATATTGCCGCTGCTCACTTGCGGAGATATCTGGTTGATGCCCACCTTAACCGACCATCCGGTATCCGCCCATGCGGTAGGGCTTAACAAGGCTGCCGCGATGAAAAATGTCTTGCCGCGCAAATTCGTTGTCATTTTAGCTCCCATTCATGTGTGAATTAGTTTACAGCCAGCCTCTAATAATCATGGCCCGAGAAACGTAGCGCGCCAATAACAAATACCCGAACGGCGTGGGATGCACACCGTCGGCGAACAGGTAGTGATCCGTCACACCAGGAATCAGATTTGCCGTGGTGCAAGTCAACGACGAGCCTAGAATATTAGTCGGTGCAGTCAAATTGCAAGCGGGTGTCGTGACATTGGTCAAACCGTAGGGTGCGGGATTGACGAATTGATCATGACTGACGCTGTACGCATCCACCAGCAACACATTGGGATTGCCCGCCAAACCGCTTTGCAATTGGCCGTTGAAGGTCGTCACCAGGGTGCTGAGCAAAGGTAGCAGCGGAACGAGTCCAGGAGTAGTCAAAGCATACGGGGTGATGCTGATGTCGGGGACATTCACCACCGTCACGTATTTGGCACCCCTAGCCAGAATCTGGGTGTTAATGTCATTCACCAAGTCGCTTGCCGCTTGACCCACATTAGCCACCGCACTGGCAGCTGGCAAACCCGCCGCCACCGATCCGAGCTGATAAAACACGTCATTCGCACCCGCCAGCACGAACACGATCTCGTTACCCGAAAAGCCGTGATATTGATTATGTTTAGCGATTTGCGTCACCACAGGCTCGGTCATGAAGACCCCCGATGCGGCGGTATTACCTATCCCCGGCTGAGAAGTTACGCGCGCACCTCCTTGAGCATAACCCGTACATACAGGATTATCGGTAACTGCTACGGGTGGGATTGGTATTCCCGATGCAGGAACCAATCCGGTCTGTGCGGCACACGGCGGGGGCAAACCCAATTGCGCCGCCATCAATTCCGTCCAGTTCTTGCCCGCGCCATTGATGGTGAACTCACCGCCGCCGGCAGCGGCAACCGCACCGACTTTGTAGGTCCCTACGTCGCTCAGGCTATCGCCGAAAGAAACTTGCGCAGAGAATAGAACTTTGGGGGCTTGGTTGCCGCCGCCTCCGCCCCCGCATCCGACCAATGCCAACACCATCAGTAACACTGAGGTAAATTTGATTTGACGCATAGTCGTTCTCCCCGATTATATTTATCGAAAAACCGGAGCTGACTGTAGGCCAATCAATCTGTTAGTGCAACTTATTTGGCGCGATTGAACCATGCGTGCCATTTCGCGCAGCGACTTTCCGGAGAGGATATTGGGCTAGATGCGAAAGGCCAACGTTACCCATCTACCGCGACGCATGATTTTGAGGTGCGGCAGGAACAAGATCAGGGCCGGGAGCGGGAAGACAAAAATCCACTCCCACCGATTACCACTCTGTTCACAGCCAATAAACGGTATTCGTCATCAGCTTGCCGTTGAGTTGCATCGCCCATTGCACGGGCTGGGGCAATGGTGCACCGCCCAGCTCCACCGCCATGTCGGCGTGTGCCGTTTCATCGGCATGCATTTGCGTGACGATGGCACGGCTTTTTTCATCTTGAGCGGGCAGTTTGTGCAGATGATTTTGCAAATGCTGCCCGACCTGGCGTTCCGTCTCGGCCAGAAAGCCCAGATTCCACTTGTCGCCCAGTAAGCCAGCCATCGCACCCATCGCCAGAGAACCGCTATACCAAAGCGGATTGAACACGCTCAGATGCCCGCCCAACTCATGCACGCGATGTGCCGTCCATGCCAGATGTTCGGGCTCTTCACGAGCCGCCTGTTGCAACTTTTGCTGCACTGCCGGATCGCGCGCGGTAAGTGCCTGCCCCTGATACAGGGCTTGCGCGCATATTTCGCCGGTATGGTTCACCCGCATCAACGCCGCCGCATGTTTTCTTTCAGACTCATCCAATGGCGAGTCGACCAATCGCGCATCAGGGTACGGGCGCACGCTATGAGCCTCGCTGAACAAAGTACGCAGGCCTTTATCGAACTCCACGATCAAACGATCAACACTGAACATTGCCACTCCCAAGATACCCGTCACTGAAGGGCTAGCCGCCCCTTAAGGTTGCAACATCACATAGCCCTGCTGGACGAGCTCGATAATGCGTCCATCGGCACCGGAATTCACTTTCACCTCCGGCATAAGGTTGCTGTTATACCATTGGTTGTTTTTCATCGTGGCGGCGCATTCCTCGATCTGAACACCCTGGCTGACCAGCCCCTGGATCATCGCCTTATAAGGATTGCCGGTTCTGGTTTTGCGGACGACATTGTAGGTTTCGTCGTCCAGCAGCATGTAACCCGCATCGCCATGAAACACAGCCACCATTTTCCACTGGATATGGTTCTGTCTGAACCGGTTCAGCATCATGTTCATATGCGTCAATCCGACCGGGGTATCACCGCTGAAAGCGGCATGATCCATGTTGAACACAACATTGGCATACTTCAGTGCGACGGGTACGTCGATCCTGATCTCGTTCGGGGCGTTATTCCCGGGCTCAGATGCCGATGCGGCGCAACAAACGGCGATGCACCCGGAAATCAACAAGGCGCGCGCAGCAGATAATAATTTCATTTTTTTCCTTGGATAGTGAATCAGGCACACGCTTTATTGCGGCATGCCACCCATATCAATAGGTTTACCTTGGGCAAGTGAAGTGATATAGCTTGCCAGCGAATTCAACTCTTCGCTGCCGTAATCCGGCGGCGTGCCCTGCAGCGCATTGGTTGCGCAGCTTCTGATCTGGTCCGTCAGGGTAATCACCTTGCCGCTTCGTTGTTGGAACCGGGGAAATATCGTTGCGGCATTGGCGAGGCTGGGGATCACCTTACCGTTCGGCAATTTACCGGGCTCTGCCCCCCCCGCCAGATGACAGGATACGCACGTCTTGCCGTTACCGCCAAAAGTGTCGTGTGCGAAACTGTTCTTCCCCTGCAAAATTGCGTTTTCAAGTTGCGTGTCAGCCGCATAAGCGATATCCGACACCAGCACAGCAGAAAACATCAATCCCATCAGAAAAATTGGCTTCAACCCAACTCGATTGCTCATTGCTTTCATGACATCTCCTTAATTGAACGTTAGAAAAAACCTTAACCACAACAATCACTTTGCTTCCGGAGCCGCGGTCATCTGGCCCGCATCCCAACCGCCGCCCAGTGCCCGAATCAGATTGACACTCGCCTGCAGTCTTCTTTTGCGCAGATCCAACTCGTCGAGCCGCACCTGCTCCGCGACGGCTTGCGCGGTCACGACTTCAAGATAGCTGGCCACTCCTTCGAGATAACGGTTCATCGCAATATCCAAGGTGCGCTGCGTGTCGGTGACGGCAGCACCCATGAACACCGACTCTTCGGTCAAATGGTTGAGCAGCGCGAGATTGTCCTCGACATCCTGAAACGCATGCAGCACGGTGGAGCGATATTCAGCCCCCGCAATGTTAAACGAGGCCTCGGCCTGGTTAACCACCGCTTCACGGCGACCCGCATCGAATATGGTTAACAAGGCACTAGGCCCGACTACCCAAAACAAACTGGGAGCCGTCAGCCAGGCTCCTTGATTCATGCTTTCATATCCGGCAGCGGCAGAAAGATTGATAGTCGGGAAAAATGCTGCTTTCGCGACACCGACCTGCGCATTGGCTGCCACCATGCGACGCTCTGCTGCCGAAATATCCGGCCTGCGCTGCAACAAAGTGGTGGGAACGCTGACCGGGATGACCGGCACCTGGATACTGACCACGGCGGGGTCGATGGAAAAACTGCTGGCCGATTCGCCCACCAGCGTGGCAATGGCATGTTCGTACAGGGCGCGGCTGGCCGAAATATCGGCAAACTTGGCTTTCGCGGTATCCAGCTCAACCTTCGCACGGGACACATCCAGTTCGGAAGCAATCCCCCCATGAAAGCGATTTTGGGTCAGCTCCAAGGCTTTTTCGTAGGCTTGAATCTCATCGGACAACAGCTTGGACTGCCCGTCCAGCATACGCAGCGCAAGGTAGTTGTTGACAAGCTCCGCCCTCAAACTCAAGTGAATAGATTCCAAGTCGGCGGCGGCGGCTTGCGCGCTGGCTTCTCCGGCCTTGACGGTATTGCGTACACGCCCCCAGACGTCGACTTCATAATTAGCCATCAAACCGAGCGACTGATCGCCGTAGTTATTGTAGGGTATGCTCGGCGAGCGCAACGCGCGGTACTGCGACTGCCGGTTTCGGGTCACGTAGCTCCCCGCACTCACAGTCGGGAAATAGCTCGCCCGCGCTTGCGCGGCATACGCCGTCGCCTGATCGAAGTGTGCGACTGCGATGGCAAGATCGGTGTTGGCCTTGTCCAGCCGCACGATCATATCGTCCAGCGTGGCATCCTGATACTCCTTCCACCAATCCCCGCGTGGCAGTTGATCGGCGGGCTGTACCGGCTGCCATACCGAGGTCGACTCTTTATAGCTCGCCGATGTCGGGATCTCCGGCGTTTTGTACACCGGGGCCTCGGAGCACCCGACCAGCAGCGCGGCAGCCACCACCGATGCTGTTAATCGCACAAATTTCATGACGCTGCCCCGGCTTGACTCGCGGTCGGCAACGGTGCCGGACTTTGGACTTGCACCGCATCTCCTTGCATGATCGAGTCCGACGGGCTGTCAATAATGCGGTCGGTACTCACGAGGCCGCTGGCCACCTCCACCACGCGCCCGAGGTCGCGCGCGATGACGATAGGCTTCATCTGCACATGGTTGTCAGGTCCCACGGTCGCCACTTCCAATCCATTTCTGCGGAATATCAACGCGCTGACAGGCACACGGAACACGTTTGCCCGGGAGGGCAGATCGAAGCGTGCTTCCGCATAGCTGCCGGAGAACACCGCATTGCTCTTGTTTTCCATCAACAACTCGATGGTAGAGGTGCGAGAAGATTCGTGTATCGCGTTGGAAGACGCGATCACGGTTGCCTCAAAAGGCTCACCCGGACGTTCCTGCAGCTCAACCGCCACCGCCATCCCGATCTTGATCATCTTCGCATAACTTTGCGGCACTTCCACAAACACGCGCAACTTGTGGTTTTGCACCACTCGGAACAAAGGAGTGCCGCTGGTGTTATTGTTGCTTGCGCTGATCAACTGCCCGATATCGATATTGCGTTCGGTGACTATCCCGTCAAAAGGCGCAACGATGCGTTTGAACGATTGCTCGGCCTCCAACGCTTTTAAACTGGAGCGCGCGGCGTTCAAAATATCCTTGTTGGCCTTGGCTTCTGCGGTTTTTTCGTCAGTTTCCTGGCGGGACACTGAATTCGTGGTCAGCAGATTGTTCCATCGTGTTGCCGTCACTTCGGCCATTTCCCAATTGGAATTGGCCACCGCCACATTGGACTGCGCGCGCAGAATCTGCTCATCCAGCTCGGGGGTTTCTATTTCCCCGAGCAACTGCCCTTTTTTGACCTGCGTGCCGATGTCGGTGTACCAGGCCTTCATATAGCCGCTCACTCTGGCATACAGAGGCGCATCGACATAAGCCCGCACGTTCCCCGGCAGAATCAGCGACTGAGAACTGGGGCCGAATTCCGGGTTCACGATCTTGACGGTGGTGTGCCGTGACTCGACCTCTTTCTGCAGACCGTGCTCGTGAGTGACACGAACGAAAATACCGACCACAACGATAACGACCACCAGTATTACGAAAACCAATCCGGCCAGACGCAGGCGACCAGACACAGCAATGTGAGGGATTTTTTCAGACATCATTTAGACTCCACGATTAAAGTATCGGCTTGGGGAACACTACTTTTCCCTTTGTTCCCGTGAACCAGGCTAAACACCACCGGCACGAAAAACAATGTTGCGATTGTTGCAAAAGTCAGGCCGCCTATCACCGCCCTGCCCAACGGCGCATTTTGCTCGCCGCCTTCACCCAAGCCCAGCGACATCGGGATCATGCCGATGACCATGGCGAGCGCTGTCATCAAGACCGGGCGGAACCGGACAAAACCGGCCTCCAGGGCGGCAGTGACACCGCTTTCTCCCATCTGCAATCTTTCCCGCGCAAAGCTGATCACCAGAATACTGTTGGCGGTCGCCACCCCCATACACATGATAGAACCTATCAGGGCGGGGACGGACAAGGTCGTATCGGTCGTGAACAGCATCCAGATGATGCCCGCCAAGGCGGCAGGAAGCGCCGTGATGATAACGAAAGGGTCCAGCCAGGACTGGAAATTGACCACGATCAACAGGTAAACGAACACGATGGCTCCGAGCAAGCCGAACAGCAACTCGCGGTATGAATCGCCCATCGATTTGACCTGTCCTCGCACCTCGACGAACGATCCCTTGGGCACATCCTTGGCAGTCTCTTTCAACACCCGATCGATGTCGCTCGACACACTGCCCAAATCACGCTCCTGCGTCGTCGCAAAGATATCGATGGTCGGCTGCACATCGTAGTGCGATACCACCGCCTCGCCCTGTCCACGTCCGACAGCCGCCACGCTGCCGAGCAACTGCACCTGAGAGGTGGTACCCAGACTCATTGAATCCGGGCCCGCCAAGACCGGGATGTTGCGCAAATCGTTGAGCGTATCGACACTGGGCTGCGGTATTTGCACGACCAGCGGATAGGACACGTTGTTGCCCGGATTGACCCAGAAGTTGGGAGCCGTCTGCAGACTACCAGACAACGAGATCAACAGATTGGTGGCGATATCGCGCTGGGTCAACCCCAGTTCGC
>VFSW01007959.1_pt1 | contig 15305 bp, 41 predicted proteins | sample 5358111 | NCBI WGS metagenome assembly VFSW01 (sample SAMN11554181, study PRJNA540505) | mine drainage metagenome | isolation source: sediment from site ElyBrook_90M | place: USA: Ely Copper Mine, Vershire, VT | collected 2017
GCATAGGGCTTGTTCATTCTCAATCCAACGCTCCACTTCTTCCCATTTTGCGGTACTCATTCTCCTTACGTGTGTGATCCACGACCCTTTAGAGTTGGACCCTTTTTTGATAAGCGACTCTATGTATTTAGTAAAATCCAATATTTCATCGTAGGTATGTTAGACCGGAAGCCAGTGGTTCTCCGATTCGAAGTCTTGAATACGTTCCACCACCACGCGAGGCGAATACATTATTTTCCGCCCTCAAGCATTTTTTGACGTATAGGAATCAACTTCTGCTGCATCGTATTTGAAGACGGAAACAGTTTTTCTATGTCAACATTATCCGCATCTACGAACCCGCCATCTTCATCTTCCTCTTCGTCGGGAATAACTGGAGCACTTGACTTGGAATTCGATCCAAACACAGCCTTCCCAATGAACGTTGGTCCCTTCGGGGATGGAAGGAATCCCATCGCGGTATCCAAAGCTGTTCTGTCCTTCTCGCCGCTAGGCAAAAGACCGTACTTCACTCTGGCCGCTGTAATCTTTGGATGGTTGGTCATGGCTATGATCTTTACGGTGTTCACAGCTTGAGACTGCAACGCAAGCATGATCGAGCCAAGGAAGACTCGTAAATCTACTCCTGCCGCCAGTGCGATAGCTTCCCACGAAACTCTTTCCCTGTCACCCGCAGGAACAGAATCGTACTTCTCTAGGAATGCAGCGATTGAGGGGTCTTCTACTGTAAAACGCATTGCGCCCAAGACAGCCTTGAGGCCACCTTGAGCGTTCTTTAGGAGAGGAGTTATTTCAGGAGCGGAGCGGAGAGCTAGTACATCTACTCCTAGCCGCTTAAGTGCTTGTTGTGCCCGATCCACTGGCTTTGGTAGAGGCTTTGGGACGGGCAGGAGGCTTTGGTTGTCCTGTTTCTCTGTGCTTTTCGCGCCATTCCCGTTCTCTTGGCCCGATTTCTTCTTCGGGGTCGAACTCTCCAAGCCAGTCTTCAATGGGTCCGCTTGTGTTTCCGGTTTGGACTTTGATCTTGTCTTCTTCTGTGGGGAGTTTGGAGATAACAGCGTCTCGTCGTTCTCTTGGTTCAGGCCACTGCTTGGCGACGGCTTGCTTGAGGGTTGCATTGAACTCACCTATCTCTCGTGCTATTCCCTCCCAAGATACCACGAGACGTTCTTCCTGTTCCTTAGTCACTGTAACCCTCCCCTATGCTTTATATACTCCGATAGGTTGGCAAATAGGACTCGCATCTTCTGCGTGTAGCCACTCATCCTCTTCAAGAGAATCATATTCAACAAATATCACTAGCCGATTACACTTCGCGCAGCGCAGAGTCGGGACTGGAGGAGTATGGAGAGCATTTCTGTCGTCTCCGCATAGCCATACAAGGAACTTCCTTAGTCTACTCATCCTTCCACCCATTGAGTTCCAGTGTACCGCTCTACCTTCCACCGTGGATGACTACGAAACTCTATAATCTTTGCAACTCGTGTCCTATCGCCCGTAATGTTGATAATCAGGCGCGCTATCTCTTGAGCAATAGTGTAGTTTTTGAATGGACCAAACATGCTATTTCCCATCCTCCCTCACCCGCTCAGGATGAGGAGATTCGATATACTTCTGTCCCCACAGCGTCTTCTCTAGGCACTTGCCGCCCTTAGCCGCATGGCACTTCGGGCATACAACGGCGAGTTGTGCAGCAGTGTAATTCACTTTACTTCTTCCCCCTATGAAACTATATCGTAGGTCATAAGGAAAATGTCATTTTTGCACGGGTAAAACTCCCCTTTGACGCCCTTGATAATGAAGTCTCCGTTAGAAACTGCATGTATCCCCTCTAGCGTCATAATATACGGAAGAGGAGGCTTAGACTCGTCATACTTGATCGCAGCCAAAAACTCTTTTGAGTGAGCGTCTGGGTGTTCGTACCAATGCTGCTCTGCTTCGATCACTACCGGCTTCTTACGATATTTCATGTCCTTCTCCCGGATGCTCTAGGCGTCAATCGTTCCTTTGTATTCTATCGCCTCGAAAGTTATCCTCATCCCTGCATCCTTAGCCGCCTGTTGCGCTCTCCTCACCGCGACTAGCGGAGCACGAAGGCGGGTTGTGATATAGAGTTTATGATTCCACGGACTAAAGGTTGCGATCCAAATATGTAGTCCTTTTGCGCTTTTCATGGTTTTATCTCCCGGATGCAAATTCCTATTCGTCCAACGGTTCAGCCGCGCCGCCCTGCGCTACAGCCAACGCCTTCAGCCGCCTCGAATACTTCCGCTTCGACGGCATGACAGGCCCATCAGCCGTGATCTCAGGCTTCGCCTCGAAATCAGGTGTAGGCTGCTGCCCACGCTCACGCACAAGACTCAAATCAGGCTCGACAGGAATCTCAACCTCGGTGTCGATCAGAACATCAGGTTCCGTTAGGTCAACAGGATTCTCAGTGTCCTGTGCCGACCCAGTTTCGTCAGCCTCAACCGTGTAGTCCACGACCGCCTGATCCAGACCGAATGCTTCTAAGTGTATGGAAACCTTAGCTTTGTACCCACCAGCATAACCGTCAATCGGGCGTAGGTTACAGTCGGAGCGAAGTTTTTCGGCGATAAGACCACACAGGTCGAGGACTATTTCCTCTCCACTCAATGCAGGAACAAAAGTCAAATCGGATGCCATATTTCTCCTTAAAGTTACTTGATAATTGTTGGGGATTTCGGTGCGATGGAGATATTCACGTTCTGATAGCATCCTGTCTTTGCATCCCAGTCCGCGAATCCCATGTGTCCGTTGGCGGAGATTTCTACCTGCTGGGCGGCATCGAAGGTCGATAGGACTTGCTCAAGCATCTCGGCAATATTCATTACCGTCTCGCGCTCACCATCGTCTGATAAACCGGCTGGCTTCTCTGCCAGCGGCCCTTTGAACTGCTCGGACAATTGTCCGCGAACTTCTTCTGGCGTTCCTGTTCCGTTCACGCTCCAACTCATTTTCAATTCTCCTGATGTTACTGCTTGGCTGAGAATGCGGAGATACGCTCTCCAAGAACCGCAGAGTAGTCGTCCATGATGACCAACTGACGATTTAGACGATCCTGCTCATCTTCTGGCAACGTCGGAAAAATGTCGCTCTCAGTAAAGGTTGCTAGACTGGAGATGTTCTGATCTAACGCCGACTTCTCGGCTATGACTCGTTCCTGATATGGAAGCATTTTGGTTCTCCCGGATGAAGTTGTTAGGCGTTTTCCGATTCGATGCGGTTTTTGACGATTTGGAACCTGAGCAGGGTGCTCTTGTGCGGACGAATTAGACCAGCCTCGATCATCTGAATCGTTCTCCTGCATCCTGCTGCGCTGTCGTCACCCGGTTCGCGCATCAGGTCAGCCAGTGCCTTCTGTGTGATCTTAAAATCTCGGCGAAAGGACTTCCATTCCTTGGCAAGTGCTTTCCTTGCTTTCAAATCTTCTGCTGTGAGTTTTGGTCTTGGCATTCCTTGTTCTCCTTACTATGTGATGCGCATTTTTAGAGTATAGGCTGTTTCTGCGCCATGTCAAGAGCAATCGTCAAGCCTTGGTCGCTTCAGATCGGGAACGGTTAGTTTGAGAGCGCGGTGAATCTCCATAATCGCATCATGGCCAATGTATCCTTGTCCCTCAGCTTGCCGGATAACTACCTTGCAAGCCTTGACGAGACGGGTCTGATTCTCCTTCAAATGGTCTATCACAGAGCCTCCGCCCGGTAGAGCATGTAGAATCCACTGACGCCCTCAAAGAAACACACTGCGAACCCAGCGTCGCACACATAGGCCTCGTGTCGGGTATTTGTGATCCTCTCCTCTCCGCTATCCATTCTCAGTTTTACCTGAGTTCCGACAGGATGCTTGAAGTTCCAATTCTCAGCCTCAAGAGCCGCTACGCGCCGACTCTCCTCCTGCTTCCTCTCCCACGCCGTCTGTTTTTTCATACCTTCACCTTCTCCAGCACCATCGGCATATAACACTTATTGCAGAACGGTTGCTCACCACGGCAGTCGGAAGCAGGACGATCCTCCTTTATTCCACATCCTACGCACTTCAGGGTAAACGTCGGAACCTTTGCTTTCTTCACTCTTTTCCTCCACTTAAATACAGCCCTATCGAGTTGGCTATTTCCTCTGCCAGTTCGGTGCTTCCGTTCCCGTACTGATAGCTACGGAGAGCGTCATAGGCCGCAATAAGCAGTTTTTGTTCGGGAGATTGCCGTACTAGAGTATGGGTCTTATCGAACATCCAGTTCGGATGAACTTCTGTAAGATGTGCCATCATTGCCGCATCCTGCTCCGCGAAGGATTGCGACTCGTCAGTTTTGAAATCGCATCGGATGCAGGAGGATGCTCCTACGCGTTGCATGAAGTTGCACAATTTCTCTTCCATCGCTACTCCTAATCTTTGCAGGGGAACTCTGCTTCGAGAGCCTTGATGATTTCCAACGCCTTCTCCGGCTGTTTGAAATAAACCGCCTCTATCGCTATCTTGCGAGCCTTGGTGAACTTTACCTTGCGCTCGGAGAAAAACTTGTTTGTCTTCTCGTCGAACGCTGCAATGACCTTGCGAGCCTTCTTCACTTCGGATGGCTCTACTACATCAGGGTTTTTGAAATTGTATTGTCCGAGGATGCGGCTCAAGAGGTATTTCTTCTGCTCATTCAGTGTAGCCATCGTGGTTCTCCTTTTATTCCTTCGGTTCGTACAACTCAGGCTTCTCCCAAGGAGTTTCCGTTATCCTTAGCGCATCCTGTAGTTTTGTTGCGACGTTGATGTAGACCTGAAGAGTCTCCGAAGTACAGTTCGGATGCTTAATCCCAGCGTCAAAGAAGTAGCGTAGTGCCAGACAAACCTCTCTAGCCTCTGCATCACTGAGTTCGACTATCATAGATAATCCTGTCGCGCTATAGTAAGTCTTTCAAAAACTTCTTCGGCAGGTTGTCAATCTCAGGCGCGGGCGTGTCCTGCACAAATGCCAGTCTCCGCAGCGGCTGACCGGAAACGAAAGCATTCCATGTCGTGACCGTGAAGAAGTAGATTGCCAAACTGGTCAGGTTCATAGATGCTTCCTTCTTCCCTGAAATCAATCGAGCACGAAGGAGGAGAATCGGATGTCCCTCTGTCAGCCCAATCCCAGACTGGAGGACATTGAAGAACTCATCTGCCTTCTTCTCATCCACTAAGGAAAATAGGTAGTGAAGCCCAATCGCCATACCAGAGGCGATTAGGAGTCCTCCCGGACGAGACTTCAGCATCGCATAGAACTTCGTGGATTGACGCAATCCTGGATGCCTCTCTAGTGTCTGCTCAAGCAGCGGCTTTGTAGCAATCTTTCCCTTTCGTAAGTCACGAGTTGCTATTTGTCCGGTAGCGTACACCCAAAGGAACCGTACTCCAGAGCCAAGCAGCTTAGGGTTTCCTTCTCCCTTTATAGCAAACACGTCTCCTAAAGAGCGTTGGCTCCCATCGTCAATCGTGTCAAAGGCATCATCATCAATTCCCCACACAATCAGAGTTTCGATGGATTTGTTGGCGGCAACAATCGCTTTTAGGCGGTGTTGCCCATTCATTAACCAGCCGCTTTTCGAGAAGATCACGGGCTGTCCATTTGTTTTCCATCTTCCAGATTTAATCTCTTGGATGTAGCGATCCACAGTCGATTGCGATACAGGACGATTGTTGCTGTTCTTCGTATCCAACCAAAGAGCGGCTTCCGTAGGCGAGATAGTCGTAAACTTTGAATACATTTTTCATCCTCCCGGATGCGAGTTAACTGGCACTCTGATAATCTGCGCTTACGAGGAGCAGTTGTCAAGAGGAAATCGAATTATTTCCTGCCGCAGCCGATCTACGATCTCACGGCAATATTTCTGCTCGCGCTCAACCCCGATACTTTTGATCCCCAGAGCCTTTGCCGCGACTAAAAACGTACCCGATCCCGCGTATGGATCGACGATAGATTTGACCTCTGGAGGGAGAATTTGAGAGATTGCCCACTTTCCGAGTGCCAGAGGATTCTGCGTGACGTGTACCCTCACCTCTGGATGTTCTCTCAGCATTCCGTTCCACATCCACTCAAACTTTCGTACAGCCTTATCAAGATTCGTCCACGCGAGTTCACAATCCGCGAAGTCTCCTGAGTTCAATTTGTCCCAAACTAACCAACAACGGGATGGAGGAAGGTGAAAGTAGTTGCCTCCCCAGATGATTTGATGGGGGGCTAAAGAACGAAGACGTTCTATGTCCTCCGCCGATGGAGGTTCATTGTCCCAGTCATCGTCTCCGTAGTCTTTGGCGACGGCCAGATTGGTTCTTGACTTGTTTTTCCCTGCGGCCTCGCCAATGCCAAATGGTGGATCAGTTAAAAGAGCATCGGCCTTGAGTAACGCTGGATCAAGATCGCGCCAGTCGCAATTGTACAGAACAATTCCGTCAGACTGATAGTACGGCTCAGGCATTACTAATCCTCCGGCATCAGGCCGACAACCTCATCCACCTTGGTGGACATGCGGATGGGTTGCAGCGGATACTTAAAGGTCAACAGTCCAAGGTAGACGCTACCGCCAAACAGAACGTGTAAGCGTTCCCAAAACGATAGCTTCCATCGCGTAACCACAAGACCATCCTCGAATTTGATGGCTGGAAGAGGTGTGTATTGCGGCTGATCTTTGGCGAATACTACTTCCGATACTCCCCAACGTGTTTCTGGATCATAAGTTACTGGCGAGACTGGGTTCATAGTTATCCTTTCGCAATTCTGTATTCGTAAGATCGTGATCCGGCGCGTGGCTGTTTTTCGACATTATAATTTCCATATTTGCCTTTACGAAGATCGCGCATCCTAGCTGTCAATTACGAATCACTAATCTTTACCTTGTGGTCGCGCAAAATAATATCGCATATCTCCCAGGGTGTTCGCCATCTCATGTCTGAAATAATCCCCAAGACGATGGAATTTAGAGTACCAACTGTTGGAGCATTGCGCTCTTCAAATAACGATTTTTGTGTACTCATGGCTGACTCCGTATGTCCTTTGCGCGTCTCATTCCTCGCGCCCTAAGACCGCCCTTGCGGATTTCAAGACTGTTCCCTTGACCCAAAGGGGCTAGGAGTATATTCCTACACTCAGACGACAGCGCACGAAGTTTCTCGCATCCTCCAAGCCGTTGTATAACCATGTGAGGTTTTCTACCAGTTATTCCTAGTTCCCGTGCGTAAATAGTATCTTCTGATGGCTTTCTTCCTGCGCTCACTTATCTACTCTCCCGGATGCTTTTCTTTATTCCTCTTCGGAACATTGAAAACGCAAGCCTGTTTTGCGATATTGAAAGCGTCAGACTGCGATACTCCGCAAACGCTCTTTACGATCTTCGCCACGGCATCTACCTTCTCCCTTCTTGGCGTGTTAGGGAGTATTTTCTTACGCATCATACCACTCCATCTTGTAAGCCTTTAGAACTTTAGTTGGTACAAAGTATAGATGTGAGTTCTTTACAATAAAGTCCAGAACTTTAGGATTTCCAATTGCTTTGTCTTCTTCTATCCCTTCCTCAATGAGGAATAGCTCCCAGTGTGTTGGAATATCTGGAATATCTTCATATATGCACCCTTTGATTGACCACGCTGGATTTTTACCTTTGCCCACCTGTACCCCTTCCGATAATCCTCTACTGGATAGTTTTCATTCCTTCTTCAATCGACTTCCGCAACTGCGCAGCCATGCGATACGCCCGTTCACCAATCTCATTAATCGAAGAACGCCTTGAGTCCTGCCGGAAGATTCTTTCCGCTAGAAAGTCGTTCCGATCCATATCCTTTGTCTTCGCTAGGAATTGTACTCTCTCTTGCTCGTCTCCGTACAGCACAGAGTCCAGAGAGTCGGCAACCTCAGAGAGTTTGGTATCCATCACGCGGTTGGATAACTCCATTAGGGATTCTTTGAAGTTCTCCTGAGTCCACTTGTCCCCGCCGCCAAAGGCAAAGAACGGTATGTCCTTCCCGCCGTCCAGTGATGTGAACTGATAGTTACCTTGGCCGAGTAGGACCGAGGCCATCACAGCTACGTCCAGAGAACTCGCCTCAATTGTGTAGCGGTCAGACGGATTGACAATTTTGAATAGCATTTTGTTTCCTCCCGTTTCAAGACAGTAAATCAAACTCTGCGCCAGTGTCAAGCGCATTCTATCCCTCTAATGAAACTCCCGGCAATACTAAGTCGCAGCAGTCCAAATGCCCAATTTCGGCGGACAGGTAAGTCTCATGGCAGTCCATACACACTTTCTTGTCCTGCATCCACCACACGGTTTCCCCACTCATAATGTCCTTCCCGCAATCGGGACATATTCCCCAAACTGTTTTGTCCGTCACCGGAGGAGGTGTCCACTCCCCTAAATTGTCCGGCTTCCCTTTGCACTTCGCCATGTGACCAGCGAAGCCTTTCTCTGTACTCCAATGCGGGGCTGGCCAATCAGGGTTCCCACATTTAAATGGACAGTAGTATCGTCCTCTGTGGTCTGGTAGATACTCCTGCCCGTCGATAATCATAGCTTGCCTAATATACCGGGGAGTACACTATTGTTTCCCAATTGACTTTGATCTAACCCCTGACTATTCCCCATTCCTCGTCCGATCATATTGACGAAATTGCTCTGTTGTCCTATCCATATACCCGGATTTTGCGCGAGAAGTTTCTGGTATTCATTATTCATCTGTTGAAGAACAGTGTTAATCTGTGGATCAGGTGGCTCTGAAACTTGTGGTTTCCGTAGAAGCCTTGCCGCGCAAATACTAGCCATTTGCTTATCGCGCTTACGTTTGTGGATTAAAGTTAAAATGACGTATTCTGCAATAAGAGATATACTCAATAATGAAATAGTCAGAATCATCGTCTATTCAGCCTCCCCGACTCTTGACACTCACGATCCCAGTCAGTTTTCCCCACGGTTCGGTCAGAGTCAATATGCGGCACAAGGCTATCCTTGTTCCTGCGAAGCCATGCAACCTCTTCAGGAAATTCTCGCTCCGCAATGTCCTCGACCGACTCTAAATCACTCTTTTTACAAAGAGGACAGCCCTCTACGCTTTTAATGTTTCCAAGATGAATCTCCGTTGCATGTGACGCGTCACTCCACTTTTCTTTCCCATCAGTGCGACACATCCACCCGCAGGAACACGTCACTGTCACAGTATCTTCGTTGGAAGAGAGTTTGATGGTATGCGCGAAATACATCCAAAATCTTTTGAGTAGGGCAATCATGGATTCACCTCATCCTTCTTCTTTCTTTCTCCTTATCTCGCAATGTAAATCTCCGCAAATCCGATAGACCGAATCGCATTAGCAATGCTGGTAACCGCGTTATCGTAGTGGGATGACGAGGAGAGGTTGTCAAACACATACCTCTCCCCGTGCGACTGCGCTGCTGCTTCCGCATGGGCGCGTAGGAGTAATCCGAGAATACTCTCGTCCGCCATTACTTAATCTCCCATACAACCCTCACTCCCTTGCATCCTCCACCCTTCGCTGGACGGTACAGGCTGGAGATAAGTTTGTAGCGAGGATACTCTAACTCGCATGGAGCCGACTCAATTGCGGCCATGATGTGCGAACGAGCGATACTTACAATCTTTTTGGAAGTGGTCATTTCGTCCCTTTCGTGGGTTCGGGCGTCTTGGCTGGCGCGGGCTTGGCAACACACTCAGGGTCGCCGTTTGAGTTGAGTTGTGGAGAGAAGTCATTGCCGCAGGCAGACTGTATTTCCCTGAGTACGGCCTGTGTCGCTGTTTGCGTCTCCTCGTCCTGTTTTTGCGTCTTCATCTGCAACACTTCTACCCTTAGCCACGCCATCTTTATAGAGTCGGAGATGACCGGGGGCTTGGCTGGTACGGTTGGCTTGGCGGTCTGCGCGATGAGCGGCATGGCCAATGACAGAGCGATGATTACAGATATTCGTTTCACGGTTTCTCCTCTTCGTTCCAAATCGGGCTATTGACGCGGTGAGTGGCACGGTCGCATCTCATCGTCTTCGCGGACAAATTGCGCTGAATGTTGGCAACCCGTTCCTGCCGTGTTCGGGCCGGAGCCTTGGGCATGGGCTGAAACGGTAATATCACTCCGTCATTCACCATCGCACTATAAAGAGGATCATTCCCCACAGCTTCGCTCGGGGGATTCGATGGCGCGGGCTTGGAGGTCAATTCGTCAATATAGACGTTTGCCATATCCAGTTCTTCTCCGGTATTACAGAGGCATTCTGAGAGGTCTCGGATTGCTTTGCGCATCTCCTTCTTGTCGCCCCTCCCTAAAACTGCGCGAATTTTCTTGTAGCTCTCGCATAAGTCGCACTTGCACTCATGCTTCCTACGGCTCCGCAGTTGGTTCAGTAATTCTTTTATTGTTTTCTCTGTCACGGTTTCTCCTCTTCAATCCATACAGGGTGATCTACTGCGTGAGTGTCACAGCCTACCCGCTGAGAACGGGATCATTGTACGCCCGCTCTGCGTTCTAGGATGCGTCTGGCTTTGAGGCAAAGATGTGGCTCTCTGTCGAGATTTCCGGTACACCATGGACACGCCATAATCGCATCGTCCTGTCCCGTCTGAGGAATCTCATATTCTTGGCATCCGCAACAGGGACACTCTGTAATCTCAGCCATCATACTCTCCGTTTGCTACAGTAATGCGTTTGCGATTCTACCTTCCAACTCTACTACCTTCTCCTCTGCCACCAAAGCTCGTCCTTCCCAATGCTTCATATACGAATCTACATTGGGATTGCGCACAGCGATCTCTACAGTACCCCACGTCTCCCATTTCCTTAGCTGCGAACGAAGTTGTGCATTAATATCGCGGGCAGCCTTAAGCTCACGCATGGCTATGCGGAGTTTTATAGCGTCTGTAGTTTCTGGTTCGCCTTTGAATGCTACCCACCCGCGTAGCTTGAACTCTTTGCAAGCGTAGATGCTGTTTCCACATCCGAGACAAGTCTTGCCGGGAACGTGATCGATGAGCGGATGACCGCAGTTGCAGTTTTCCCCCCATTTGCAATAATCCCAATGAGGGTCGTCCGCACATGGCTTGCAAGCCTGCAAATATGATCGAATGACCAGATCGCATTTTATAGGGTCAGTAAGATGAGCATAACCGCACTCAAACATCTCCCTACAAATCGAATCGAGTAGATCATTATCTGGCTCCTGCTTGGGATGTGGATAAAACATAGAAAACTTCTGAGCATCCTTATCCAGCCGCAGTGCTGAGTGCCCTTGCTTACGCTCTCCCGTCGCTACGGATTGCGCAAGCTCTGGAGATTCCTCTGGATCAGGCTGCACCCCCATGTGCGGCTCAGGGAAATCATCTCCGTCCGCTTGGTGCGGAAAATCAGAATGTGGGGCTGGTGTATCTACCAATAGGCGGGAGTGAGCCGATTTCCACGCTGCTTCGTTACTACCACAGAAATTGCCTATCTGTACTTCCGTGTTGTTTGGCCAGTCTTCTTTAGTAGCCTTACGGAATACGGCTACGTCAGCCGAAGGGGCACCGGAATAATCCTCATTTAGATAGGCATCCGGGTATATCTTTAACACGGCTTCGCGATCAGTTTCCATCACTTCCCTTTCGGCTTATGCTTTTGCATACTATGTTTACCGCACTGAGGACACTTAAATCTCCGCTGCGAGTGGTAGATATGCCCTTTTAGTTCGTCCATTCGGACTTTACACTTTGGACACGTCACGACTATTTCTCCGCCTTCGTACACTTCTCACACAGCGGCCCTCCAAGGTCTCTGGCAGTGGTTCCCATACCAATACAGACGCGGCAAAATAGACGATGACAGATATTACAGCGTATCCTCTTCGCCGTCTCTTTTCCGCAATGCTGGCAATGCTTCAATTCCCGATTCATCCTGTTCCTCCCGAACTACGCTCGATCATTCCATATTTCAAGTGCTACTGGACGTGAATCGCTGGTTTGAACTACGACCTGATGATCTTCGCTATCACATTCAACGTACCAGACTCGGCTTCCTGGACCTCCACGCGAGATGCTAGGCTTCTTCCCACAAAACGGACATGGCTTAAGTTTAGTTAGCACTTCCCCTCCTCCGCAAACTTACGCGCCGCTCTCTGACTCATGTTTCCTGCCACTGTCATATATTTTCTCTGTACCAATAAACACATCGAGTTCTCCAGATTTCCTCCGATCAGCCAAACTCTCCGGCTCTGTCCAAAGCCAGTCGTAAATCACATCGCGGAAAAATTCTCGCTCTAAGTCTGAAGCGAGCGTTGATTCCTTTTCGTCAATAGCGGCCATTGTCTCCTGCATATTCGCATCTTCGCGGTTTAGAGAACGCACGAAGGATGTGAATTCGGCGTTTAGCGCATCTAACTTTTCGAGATTACTCATCGCTTTCCTCCGCGTCTTCAGGCTCAATCTCTTCAGATCGCGCTTCGCTCATCCCATCGGGTGACGGAACTGCAAGAAGGACAGGACAATTCTTTGGTCTAAGATCGCTTTCTTTCATCGCAACCCTCCCTACCATCTACTTTCTTTTGTCGTAACCTTTGCCACCAAGTCCGCAGGATATGCAGTAGTCGCGTCCCACATGTCCTTAACGATCACGAAATCTCCCTCGTACCGCACTGAGTTTGTCCATGAGCCGCCAGGACGATTCTGCTCAGGGATATGCTTAATTGTTCCATCCCGAAACTCAATAGTGATTGCGCTCATTTCGTAAATCTCCCCTTCGCGTCCCGATGCGGCTCAGGCTTCATCGGAATAAGCCAATCTCTATTGACAAGTAATCCTGCCACAAAGCAGCACACTCCGTATCCTATCCAAATCCAGATCATCATTTGTTTACCCCTTTCGTTTCTTGCTATGAATCAAACAACATCTCAAGCCCACGATAGTCCACCATTGCCAGTAACCGTGCTGTGTAAACTGTCGATGAGTTGCTTAATCGTCCCGTCGTCCACAATACTCCCAACATGCGTGTGAGAAGTCTCTGTGATGCTCCCATCGTCTTCGTTCTGTACTCCTAATCCAACAGTAAGTGAAAAACCGCCCCAATCTTCGGTCAGAATTACAGCCTTGTGATCGTTGGCGCGTTCAACAATCCACTCCAATATCTCAATGGCTTTCTGTCCAGTGTCCTTGTTTTTATCGCTCAAATATCTACCCCTTTCTGCTCTCCAATTCCCACCGAACCACTTTCAACGCCATCATCACCCTTCGATACGGCTTCAACAGTTCGTCGATCTTCTCCTGCCGCGCCTCCCGCTTCTCTGGCACCGTATTCCGCGCGTTCCGTTTTGCCAACACTCGCCTCCGCAATTTTTATTTCCGCAATATCCTCCGCTCTAAATCCACATAAATCTTCCTTCGTGATTGACCCAAACCCCTCAAACACGCTTGGTGAAAAAAATTTACGAGTTAATTTACCAAAATCATCAGGAAGATGCGCACTCAGACCCCACCGCACCAAAATATTACGATTCAAATTTACGCCAGCAGCATGACAAAATACCGCAAACTCCTTATCGACCATAGCAGCCTCCCAAGCATCACTCAAAGCCATGGAATTTTTCCAATCTTCACGCTCCCCTGCTAGATGTTTGAAAAGTTCTTTCACGCTCTCTAGCTTGGTTGGAACAGGAATAGCATTAATTCTCGCAACCTCATCCTGCGCTTTACCCCCACGCGGCAGGGTATGGGTACCCCAAACCTCTTTAATCGAAACTTTGACCAGCCCATCCTGCGAGTACATCATCGCGTAATGCCCAGCCTCCCTCTTGGCTTCCGCCTCGCTAGGAGTCTCACCAGAGGCTACTACCATTCCGTCCTGCTCAACAGCGAATTCCCAGCGACTCATTCCACAACCTCCCAATCCCCACACTTGCCCTTATATCGATTCTAATTTCACAGGCGACAATTCTTTTAATTTCTTCATGGCATCGTCAAAAACCTTGCACCCTGATACATCCGCAGACTCGACAGGAATATATGCATGTTTCACTCCGTCAGCGTTCATCCTGATCCCGCCCGTATGCAACTGGTATGAATACGCACTGCGAAGTCTGTCTTCTTCGCCTTCCCATACCTCAATAACTACATACCGAACTTTCGCCATTATTCCCTCCCTGTTATACCTTCAACCAATCTCCATGCTTGACCTTCGGCCCATGCTTTTCCATACAGCAAATATAATTCTCGCCATCAACCTCGTTGTACGACTGGCACCCGCACAAGTCAACCTCCGGAGCCTCGAAATTCCCGTCCGCGCCCCTCGTCGGCGGAATCAGCACATTATTCTCGATCCCCGCAACCATGCCCCGTAATTTAACTAATGCTGCCTGTTTATCCGGCAGCGGCTGAATATTATCTGGCAATTCCCGTTTACCACTAGGCGGACAGGCAGGGTTTTCCCCAACCACCCCCGCCGAATCATCCGCGATTTTTTTTCGGGACTCAAATATCGCTACGCAGTAATCTTTGATCCCCATCTCCGCCTGTGCCGCCTCCACCCGCAGCGCATGTGCCAAATCATCGGGTACGTCCCGCAAATTCAAAACCGCCATCTTGAGTTTCCTCCCCATCTGTGTTACCGTTGTAACAGACACACAGAACCGTGTCAAGTGTTTTGGAGAAAAAATGTCAGACTCGGAACTTTCTTGGGGAGACTTCGATAATCCAATGCCCCTACCGCGAAAAATAAAGCGGTGTAAAAAATGTGGCACAGATCACTATATAGGTGATGGCTGCGAAACCTGCCGGAAAAAACGCCTTGCTGAGTGGCACCAGAAAAATGGTATGCGCATCCGCATCAAAACCAAAGAATACAGCGCAACCCACAAAGCAGAACGCCGCGCACGTTGTAATAAATACCGCGCCGAACATTTAGAAGAAGTGAGAGCAAAAGAGAAAATCTGGCGAGACAAAAATCGAGAAAAAGATAAAACTCGTAAGCGTGAAAATAACATAATAAACCCATATTCTAAATCATGGGAACAAAAGGCCGCGCAACGATGCAATAAACGTGCCCGTCAAAAGCATGTCCCTAGTGGCATGAAGCCAGCCGACCTCTATGATTCAAATACCGGAATACTCCCCGTTTTTTGCCCGATATTCCCTCATATCAAACTCGACTACAACGCAGGTTCCGACATGCGATGCTGGGCTAGTGTTGACCGTAAAGTGCCATCTCTCGGCTATACTTCCGGTAATGTCTGGGTGATTTCTATGGCAGCTAGTACATGGAAATCTAACGTCTCCAATCCATCCGAACGCGCCATAATAAAT
>VFSW01007960.1_pt1 | contig 15302 bp, 5 predicted proteins | sample 5358111 | NCBI WGS metagenome assembly VFSW01 (sample SAMN11554181, study PRJNA540505) | mine drainage metagenome | isolation source: sediment from site ElyBrook_90M | place: USA: Ely Copper Mine, Vershire, VT | collected 2017
CGGTGGAAGATTAAAAACGGGCTGGCGATAAGCCGCGCGTCGCGTCGCGCGACGCACAGATCGAATATGCCCTTGCGGAATGGAACAAGTCAACTGATAAATTGTCTGAGACGTGTGAAACGTACGCAGCGCCTACAATCCATACGCCGCGCCAGCGCCGCCGGCCCGCCGCCAGGCTGATGCCGGATCAGTGAATAAGTCCGACGCGCTTTTCCAGTTCCTGAAAGCGCGGCTCGCAGCGAACGCTATCGTAGGCGGGATCGGCGGCGAGATAAATCATGTCCGTGGCGTGATACTGCCAAGCCTGCTCCAGGATATCCAGACCACGAGCCTTGTCTCCCCGGCTGATGAAAGTCATCGCAGACGCTGCCACAGGGTGCGACGCCAGGGCTTCACGGTTGCTTAATGCCATCAAAATGCCCGGGTAGCCCCTGGCGGCGTAAATGCGCTGCATTTTTGCCGCCTGCGCGGTCATTCCGTCAAGGCGGACCGCCATTTCAAATTCAATAACAGCCTGGTCATACTGGCGCAATTGTGCATAGTACTGCCACAGGCGGAAGTGCACGGGGACGAACTGCGGCGACATTTCAAGCGTCTTCTTGTATTGATTCAGGGCGAGGTCGTACTTTCGCGCCACAAAGTATGCCCACCCCAGGTCGCAATTAATGATCAATGATGCGGGATCAAGTTGCTCGGCCAGCTTCATTTCCTGAATCGCCTCACTGTAGCGCCCCTGAGGTATCAGGTAAAAATTGGCGTACCAGTGGTGCGCGGAAGAGTAGCTGGGATTCAGGCTGATGGCGCGCTGGAACTCGCGCTCCGCATCAGGCCAGTTCCAGTCGTAAATGGCGTCAATCGCGGCAAGCGAGGTGTGCGCTTCAGCCAATGAGTCATCCAGCGCCAGGCTCTTACGCGCTGCTTCCTTGGCCTTCGGCATAACCTGGCGCGGGTCGGCCCCGTACAGGGTTAGCAGGGTGTAGCTATCGGCCAGACCGGTGTAAGCCGGAGCGTAATTGGGGTCTTTCTGGCTGGCAAGGATGAAGTAATGTACAGCCTGTGACAGCCCTTCGCCACTCCGCAAATTCCAGAAGTATCTGCCCCGCAGATAATCGTCATACGCCTCGGGATCAACCACAACATGGGCGCCGGCGTGAGGCTTCCGGACGCCGAGGTTGGTAAGTATTTTTGCCGCAATGGCCCGGGCCACGATCTGCTGAATCGTGATTACGTCCCGCCCCGGGCGCTCATAGCTTTGCGCCCAAATGTGAGTTTGGTCGCTGACGCGGATAAGTTGCGCGGAAATACGCACTCGATTATTTGACCGCCGCACGCTGCCTTCAAGAATGTAGTTGACGCCAAGCTCGCGGCCAATCTGGGCAATGTCTTCCTGCGTGTGTTGGTATTTCATGGCCGTGGTGCGGGCGATCACGCCCAGCCGCGCACGATCCACCCTGCCCAGGTCGGTAATCATTTCTTCGGTAAGGCCCTCGCTGAAATAATCCTGGCTGGGGTCGCCGCTCAGGTTGGCAAAGGGGAGCACGGCAATCCTGGCGCGTTGAACGGTAGCCTTGGAGGCCTTAGGCCGCAGTCGTAGGCCGAAAACCGCTACCCCAATAAGCCATGCGGAGCCGATTAAGAGCAAGGCAGCAGGAGCCCAATTCCAACCAGGCCGGCGGAGAGAAGCCACTTTCGGTGGCGCGGTGGAGGGCGCAATGGTCTCTACTTTGGCCGGAGACGGGGTAGGCACATCAGCGGGGGCGGAGGGCTGTACAGCAGCGGGCTCAACCAGACGCTCGGGTTCGGTGACGGAAATGCTGCGGGCAGCTCGCCACGCATCAATCTCGTGCCGGAAAGCATAGACCGAACCTAGCTTCCGGTGTAGATGACGATGGACGGGCAAACCTTCAAGCTGTTCCCAGCGTTGGGCGGTGCGAACCCCACACTTCGCGTACGCCGCAATTTCTTTCCATGACCCCAGCTTCTCAAGCGTGGCCTCGCTTGTTGCAGGGTCGCGTGTAGTTTCTGGCGCCATTCGACCTTTCGTTGCGAGTCCCTGACTTTAATGCAGGAAGTGGAGCATTTTCAATATCTACAACGCCGATTACTCGCAAATTACGGGGCGCGCCAAAGTGCGCCACAAGTCGCATACCGCACTTTGTCGCTTGCTCAGCCTGAATCCGGCGATTAGAGTCTGAAACGCAAATTGTATAACTAAATGGCAGAGGGGTCTGCAACGGCGTGGATGCACGCAGGTTGCAATTAAAAATAAGATTATCTCTGGCAAAGGGGATGAATGAGATGCGCATGACAATTTGGAACCGAGCGCGAACCAGCTTGATTCGGGTGATAATTTTGGCAATGTTTGGTTACCTGCCTATGGCTGAGGCCGGCCAGGGGCAGAGCCATGCCAAACGGAAGAAACAGGCTGCCGCCCTGACGTTGCCGGGCGTAGGCATTGGAACTTTGCCCCACCTCATAGGCCGGGCTGACTTCCATCGATCTTCGGCCAGAAAAGGGCAACAGGCCTTCGTCAGCAGGGCGGCCAGGCGAGGAAGCGCAGCAGGCCGCGCCGCATCGCACTCGGCAGTCAAAGGCGCCACCGCACTTTCCGCGACGCGTGCGCCATCAAATCCTCAAAATTCGACCAGCGACACGTACACCAACGGCGCGGGCTCGGGCTTGTGGTCGAACAGTGGCAACTGGTCAGCCGGGCTGCCAACCAGCAGCAATGACGTGCTGATTACAGGAACGGGGGCGGCTTCCGCCGTGACTGAGGATATTTCCGCCACCATAAATAACCTCACCCTGAATTCCGGCAACAGTTGGAGCCTGAATAATAACAACACGCTGACCATTGACGGCACCGCCATCTCCAACGCCGGGAGCATGAACCTGAACTCGGTCGGGAACACGTCCAATCTCCTGATCAACAATGCTGCCGTCACTTTGAGCGGCGGCGGCACGGTGACCATGTCGAATAACAGCAACAACTTGATCACCGGCGCAGCGAACGCGGACACCCTGACCAACCAGGAGACAATTCAAGGAGCAGGTTTGATCGGCAACGCCATGGCCCTGGTCAATTCCGGCAGCAGCGCTGTGATCAACGCCAACGATTCCACTCCCCTGACCATTAACCCTGCCGGCGGAACAACCAACACGGGCACGCTGGAAGCCACGAATGGCGCGGAACTGGTGCTGAAGGGCGCAGTCACCAACACGAATGGGAACATAACGGCTTCAGGGACAGGTTCTTCGGTGGTGCTTGGCGGAGCGGCGGTGACCGGAGGCACATTCTCCACAAGCTCCGGCGGCACGATTTTCAGCGAGAGCAACGCAACGTTAAATGGCATCACCATCACCTCCGGTAGCGCCCTCCAGGTGCCCAACAACAATGCCACCTTCATCCAGGGAACCATCACCAACAACGGCGCGCTCACGCTCAATTCCGTCGGCAACGGTACATTTCTTGAGTTGGTGTCGGGCCAGAACGCCACGCTGGCGGGCACAGGCGTCGTCACGCTTTCAAACAATGGGAACAACTTGATTCTCGGCAGCAGCGCGGCCAGCCAGATCCTCACCAACCAGGAGACCATCCAGGGCTCCGGCAATATTGGCGATAACCAGATGACCTTGGTGAACCAAGGCACGATTAACGCCAATAATGTCGCCAACGCCCTTACCGTTCAAGCCGCCGGAACCGGAAGCGGAGGGACCACGAACACCGGCACGCTGGAGGCGACGAGCGGCGGCACGCTGACGCTGGACGGGACTATCAGCAATTCGGGCGGCGTCATTCTGGCCTCGGGCGTGAATGGCACGACGCCTTCAAACGTAGTATTGAACGGCTCAACCATCAATGGTGGCACGCTCACCAGCAACTCCGGCGGCGTGATCACCGGCCAGAACAGCGCCATCCTGAACGGACTCACGATATCGAGCGGCGGCACGGTGAATGTTCCCAACAACACCTCGCTTTTGTTGCAGGGAGCCATCACCAACAACGGCGCCGTCAACCTGAGTTCGGCCGGCAACGGCACCTACCTTCTTATAAGCGGATCCTCGGTAACTCTCACGGGCGGCGGCAACGTGACGTTTTCCGACAATGGAAACAACTTTATAAAGGGCGCATCCACCGGCACAGAACAGTTGATCAATAAGGAGACAATTCAGGGGCCGGGCGGGAATGTGGGCGCCGGTTTTCTGACTCTCACCAATCAGGGCACGATTGACGCTATCGCCTCCGCTAATGGCAACACCCTGGTGGTTCAACCGGGCAGCGGCGGGGCCACTAACACCGGCCTGTTGGAATCGACAGGCGGCGGGGCGCTGGAGCTGCTGAATGGAACCTTTACGAACACAGGCGGGACGATTACTTCCGGTTCGGGCTCCTCGGTCACCTTTTCCGGGGCGACGATTGTGGGTGGCACGCTGAACGGCTCCGGGGCGTTTACATCCGTCAACAGCGTCCTTAATGGCGTATCCAACGCCGGCGCAGTAGTAGTGCCGAACGGCAACACCAGCTTTCTTGAAGGGACCATCAACAATACCGGCTCTCTGCAATTGCAATCGGTAGGGAACGGCACATCTTTCCAAGCGATAGGAGCGGCGGCACTGACGGGCGGCGGCAACGTCACGCTTTCTGACAATAACAATAACTTCATCGTTAACTCAGGAACAGGTTCGCTGGAGAATCAGAACAACACCATCTCCGGCTCCGGCAATATTGGCGACAATTCGATGGCCTTTACCAATGACGCCTCGGGCGTGGTGGACGCCACCTCGGCGCATGGCAACTCGCTCACCATCAATCCGGGAGCAGCCGGGGCGACCAATCTTGGCCTGCTGGAGGCCTCAAGCGGGGGCACGCTGTATATCGACAACGTGCTGGCGAATACCAACGGAACCACCAATGGTGTTATCAAATCCTTGAATGGGGGCCTGGTGATTCTAAATGGCTCAACCATTAACGGCGGCACACTCACCACAACCGGAACGGGTTCGATCACGGCTCAGAACAGCGCCCTGTTGAACGGCTTGGCAAATACCGTGACGCTGACTTCCGGCAGCGTTTTGAATGTGAACAACAACACGACAGCCCTCCTGCAAGGCACAATCGCCAACAATGGAACCTTGAATCTGAATTCCGCGGGCAACGGCACTTACCTTTCGCTCAACACGGGCCAGAACGCCACGCTCACAGGCAGCGGCGTCGTGAACCTGTCAAACAACGGCAACAACTTCATCGAAGCGTCCACTGCGGGCACCACGCTGACCAACCAGGAGACAATTCAAGGCTCCGGGAACATCGGCAACGGTAACATGAATCTGGTGAACCAGGGCACGATCGACGCCAACCAGTCAACCGCCCTGGTAATCAACACAAGTTCAACCGCCACGAATTCAAACCTGCTGGAAGCGACCAACGGCGGCACGCTGATTTTGCAAACCGGCATGACCAACACCGGCGCTACAATTAGTGCGGGTGCGGGATCCGGCGTGCAGGTTAACGGCGCGGCCGCCGTGGTTACAGGCGGCACACTGAACGGCAGCGGGACTTTCACTGTTAATGGGGGAAGCTTAAACGGGTTGACCAACGCCTCAACGGTGGTGGTGAGCAACAGTAATGCCGCTACTCTGGCGGGAACGATCACCAATACCGGATCCATTCAGGTGAACTCGGCGGGCAATGGAACATATCTCGAGGCGAGCGGCGCCGTAGTGCTGACGGGCGGCGGCACGCTAACGCTCGCGGACAATAACAACAACGTCATCGTTAACTCCGGCAGCGGTTCGTTGGAGAACCAGAACAACACCATTTCCGGTTCCGGCAATATCGGCGACAATTCGATGGCCTTTACCAATGACGCCTCGGGCGTGGTGGACGCCACCTCGGCGCATGGCAACTCGCTGACTATCAATCCGGGCGCGGCGGGCGCCACCAACGCTGGAACCCTGGAAGCTTCAAGCGGCGGCACGCTGGTGATTGACAACACGCTGACCAATACCGGCGGCACCATTACCGCTCTGGCAGGCACCGGTACCAACGCAGGCGGCAGCGTGGTTATCAACGGGGCTACGATTACCGGCGGCACGTTGAACACCCTGGGCACGGGCGTAAACGCCGGCGTCATCATTGCCCAAAACAATGGAGTGCTTAACGGCGTCACCAATAAGGGGACCATTCAGACACCCAACAACACAACCGCGTTCCTGGAGGGGACCGTTACCAATAATGGCTCACTCCAGCTCAACTCGGTGGGCAATGGGACATTCCTTGGGATCATTGGCAACGTTACCCTGAATGGGACCGGCGCAGTTACCCTTTCCAACAACGGCAACAACATTATCTTCGCGCAAACCTCGGGCAACACGCTGACCAATTCCTCCACCATTCAAGGCGCGGGGAACCTTGGCGACAGCAACCTGACATTAGTGAACGCCACAGCGGGCAAGATAAGCGCCAATGACACGACCGCTCTGGTTATTGACACCGGCTCGGGTGGGTTCAATAACCTGGGCACGGTAAGCGCGGCAAAAGGCAGCACGCTGCAAATCAATCCCAACGGCCAGCCGTTCCTCAACTTTACGAACGCGGCCGACGGCACGCTGACGGGCGGCACCTACCTCGCCACAGGGACGATACAATTCGGCTCCACAGGCACGAGCATCCTTAACGACAACGCCAACATCACCCTGACGGGCACAAGCGCTCAATTGTTAAATTTGGGCGGCCAGAACCTGCTGACCCCGCTTGCCAGCATCGGCGCAGGATCCAGCTTTGGCGTAACGGCCGGTGCAAAATTCACCACAGTGGGCAACTTTACCAACAACGGCACGCTGACGGTGGGCGGCAACAGCCGTTTTGCGGTGAACGGTAACCTCACCAACTTCTCAGGCACTACGCTTACCGGCGGAACATACAATGTGACGGGCACGTTCCAATTCAAAGACGCCAACATCGTGATCAATGCGGCTAACATTACTCTGAATGGCACCAAGGCGCTGATCATCAACCAGAACAAGGTCAATGGCCTGGCGAAATTTGCCACCAACGGCGCGAAGGGATCATTTACCCTGAGCGGCAACGCCAACTTTACGACCGTTGGCAACCTGGCAAACGCTGGCACGATGAAGGTCTCGAAGGGCAGTACGCTGACCGTCGCCGCCAACAGCAGCTATACGCAAACCGGCGGTAAAACCACGGTGGATGGCACCCTTACCACTACCGGTACGGGCGACATCACGATTTCCAAGGGTGCCCTCTTTGGCAATGGCGGCGACCTGAACGGCAACGTCAGTTCCAGCGGCACCATCAACATTGGCGATGCGCTGCACAAGGCAGGCACGCTGACGGTGGGTGGCACATACACGCAGAGCTCGGCTGGCGTGCTGGCAGTGGATATTGGCGGGCTGACGGCCGGCTCGCAGTTTGACCAGTTAACTGTAACAAACGCAGCCAGCCTGAACGGCATCCTGAACCTGGGGCTGATCAACGGCTTTGTGCCCACGTTGGGCGAAACGTTTGACATTCTGAACGCCAGCGCCGTAACGGGGACATTCAGCACGGTGAACGGTACCGGAATCAACTCCAACGAGCACTTTGTGGTGGTTTACAACCCCACCAACGTGACGCTGGACGTGGTGGCGGGCGCGACGCTGAATGGCGGCATGCTGCAGGCTAATTACGCGGTGGCAAACAACGCCACGCCGGAGCCGGGTAGTCTACTGCTGCTGGCGAGCGGCCTGGTGGGGATCGCCCTGCTGGTGCGCCGCCGCGTGGCGCTGTAGAGGCAATGTTGTGTACCGGCGGTCAATGACCGCCGGGCTTGCCCGGCTTGGCGCGCGCCGCCTTGCGGCCAGTCAGGCCGGCCAGGTCGGTCAGACCGCTCAGAAATGACTGGGGCCGGCCTCTGGATACTTTTCGGAGAGCGGTCCGGAGATCTTTCGGCAATGGCGCCCGCTGTTCCGGGCCCGAGTTCATGCGGCGCGCCCCCCGAGTTCCTGCCGCTATCCGGAGTTCATATCTAGATCACTCCAAGGGCGCCTGCCGCGGCCACTCCAGAGACGCGATGAGACCCATCCGCCGCCAGCGGAGCAAGGACCTGCTGGGAATAGGCAAGGATGCAGCCCGGTGACAGCGGGCGCGTCTGGCCAAGAAACTGCGGAGGACGACCAGTCTTTCCGGCCTCTTCAGGGTTGTTCACTCCCCAGGTGGACCACACATCGCCGCGCCCTATCGAGTCAGGGTTCCTGTCCTGTGCGTCGTAAAGCCCTTTCAACACGTTTTGCGCCATCTGCAGGTAGTGCGGGTTTCCCGTCTGATTCGCCAGGACTGCCAGCCCATAAACTGCCAGGCCGGCTTCGCCAATGGCTCCCTTGATTTCACCATTGTTCCCAAACGTATAAAACAGAGCGTTGTCCAGCGCCTTGAGAACCTCCGGCTGCTTGAAGATCGAGTAGTAATCGGCAAGGGCCATGATCACGTGCTCAACAAAACCTTCGATTCGCGGTTGACGGAGGTTTGCCATGTATGCCGGCCAGCTGCCATTGGCGTTTTGCAACTTTAGAAACGCACTAACAGGCGCCGCCGCTGCCTCAAGATAATCCTTATCTCCATTGACGTTGTAGAATTGGCACATCATGTGGAGATACACGGATCCCGTTCGGGCGTCGGTCTGCTCAAAATCGATCTTCAGCTTTCTTAGACGTTCCCCGCAATCGGCCACACACCTGGCCACTACCGGATCGGCACTGACTCCAAGCCAAACCAAGGTTCCCCAAAGCCAGGAGTGGTCCGGTTCTCCGGCATCGGCCGTGGCAACATAGCAGTGACCGTAACTGTGCGTCCACATCCCCCGGTAAGGATGGTGCCTGACGTCCACATCCAAAAGGTGGCGCGCCGCCAGTTCGACTCTTTCCCAGGCAACCGGGTCCGCGGTGCGGTAGTAGTAAAGCAGAAGGCCCAGGAACGGGTCGCGCTCATTGTTCTGCCAATAACCTTCACGCGGCATTTCGCCCATTTCACCCCAATGAGTGCCGGGTGTGCACAGGTAATCCGTGGCCGGGGTAAAGTATTTGAAGTCCCCGTAATCGAACTTGCCGTAGCATTTCATGGCGTCAATATTCCGGTTCAGCCAATCGTAGCAGCCCTGGAACAGCGCTTCGAAAACCGGGAAGCGGCTGGAATCCCGCGGCCAGAGCATTCCGAGAGCCTGAGTTGCCGCAACGTAATCAGGGTCCAAGTGACCTCGAAGCGGCTTCAGACTCTTTTTCCACCACTTCGTCTCAAACGCCGGCTGCTCGCTTCCGCCTCCCCACACATTCAGCACAATTTCCTGCGTCTTGGCCAGCCCCTGCACAGCGTCCAGACACTGCTTCTCCGCATCTACAAAGGCCACGTAAGGGTGAGGCATAACCGGCCAATATTTTGTCGCGGAGTAGCGCCGTTCGCCGAATGGATTGGCGGGCAGCACGGGCTTAGCCAACAGGCGCTTTATTGCCCGCTCCGGCCACAACCCTACGCTTAATTCGCCCGCCTTCACCTCGATTTCGTTGGGATACTCCTGCCAAAAGTCAGGCGCCCAGACTCCCAAACACTCGCTCTTGCTTTGCAGGTACAGCCAGCCAGGGCAGCGCTCGCCGTTGCAGCCTCCAGTTGCCAGGTTTTGAATTCGCCCGTCGGGATTATGGACTTTTGCCCAATACCAGTTATAGTCATCCTGAAGCAGGTAGACCGGCCAGTCCTTCAGGAACGGTCCATCGTATACACCCTGGTCAGCGCCAAACACCAGACGTTCCCCGTTAAATCCAAGCGGAAACGTCACCCGGATATCACGAAGCTGTTCGGACTCAGAGTCCGTGGCATTGATCCACGTCAACCCAAGATGCAATTCCGCGCGCCCTCGATAAATGCGCCACCTGGCGATGTAATCAAATAATCCTTCTCCGTCCTCGGCGCGGCACTTTCCTTCAATTCGTACCGATGCCCTTACAGGCCCGCGCTCTTCGACCACCACCACCCGGCTGTTATCCGCGCGCGAGGCCCGGAATTTTCGCCCGTCGTGACGCGTCAGCACCAGGTCGCCCACTCCGCTTCCCTTCACCAGGGCTTTCATCCTGCCATCCGGCCCAGGCGCGCCGATTTCCTCTATCCAACCTTCACCGGAGCGGTTGATCCGAATGTACGCTTCACCGCTCTCCATGACCAACTGGCGGTTTTCTTCGCGTACCAGGTCCGGCCCCGAAACCTGCTCGCCAGGCTGTAGCACATAATCTCCAGGGCCTGCTTCCGGCTCAAACACCACGGAAAGCCACCGCACGCTTCCGTCCGGCCAAGTTAAACCGGGCCGCATCTGTGCCATCACGGCTTTCCCCTCGGCTGTAAATACCCCCCACTTCGCGAAATCCAGCAACTTGCCCGGTGCGAAAGGCACACTGGTCTCCACCGGCGCTCCCAGCGGCGCGGGCCCTGCCGCTCCAGCAACGTGGATCCTGATCTGGCCATGGTCATCCGGCTTCACCTGCTCTGCGGATTCCTTGCTGGTAGAGCTTAGCGAGCCTGCCCCCAAGGCCATGCCAGTTCCTAACGCCCTACCAAAAAAATCGCGGCGCGTGTGTCTGTTCATTTTTGCCTTCGCATTGCGGTCTTCTGGAGCCCCTCAATGGCTGGTGAAGTCGCGATCTGCAGGATGCACGACCGTCAAGCGTCACCTTTCCCCGCTGTCGGGCTCCGCCTGCGTCCCCGCACACACGGGAACTGCGGATACTCCTCCTCGAAATAAATCTTCGCCGGAGGTTGTAACAATCACTTGGGCTCGCCGGCTTCCGACCCCGGCCGTTCGCCCGGTTTTAAAAACGTGATTTGCAGGCGTGAGACGCCGGCAAGGAACAATCGTGCGGTTCTGCCGGCCAGCGAGTCGGTCTCGCCCGGCCCCACACCGACTAGTTCGGGATACCAGCCGTTCTCCATTTTCGTCGGAGAAAGATTTGTACCCGCCATGACTTTGGCGATCTCCGCACGGTCAACAATCATCCTTGGCTGGCTCCAGCCGGCGGGATTGCTGATGTGAGGATTAAAGCTGATGTACACCCCGTCGGCCGACAGCTTTGTATCGATGGCGTGGTTGAGCACCATCACATACGTTTGAAGATACGTATTCCAATGGATCGCCGGTCCCCAAAACATGGAACCGTCAGCATGGGTATAATCTCTTGAAGCCGGGAAAACAGGAGTTACGTGGCCTCCCAGGCCAGGCTGGCTCCAGCTCCCCTTGTACCACTTCATGAGTTTGCCGGATGGGTTGCCGCGTGCCTTGAAGGGCATACGCGCGGCAAACACGCCCTGCTCCTCAAAACGCGGATCGTAGCTCGTTCCGTAAAAGTAGAAATAATCCTTGTTATGGTCCGGCACAAAGCAGAAGTCGCCCGTGCCGCCCGCATCCCAGGGACTCGCGGTCTGGCAATCGATGGCGGAGGGATCAGCGTGGATGATAAAGCCCAGATCCTCCCAGGTGTTGCCGTTATCGTGGGAGCGGATCCACGCGATCTTTGGGGCGGTGGGCAAGTGATTATTCGAAAAGCACAGGGCGTCGGGCTCGTAATGGTAAGCGCCATACAGGGTTCCGTCCGCGTCTCTCCATGTGGCTTCAATCCAGATGTAAAGCCGGTCGTCCAAATCACCAAGGTGCACTAGTGAACTGTAGCCAAGGTGCGCGACGTCGGGGCCCGAGGAAATGTATTGGTGTCCCCCGGCAGAATTCAGGACAAAGACCGAATTTCCAACCCAGTAAACAGGGCTATTCGAATCCACTTCATGCATCATGATGAGCGGAGCCTTGCGTAAAGTGACCCGCGGTAGCTGGGCAGAGGTTGGAAAACTGTGCTGCTGTCCCTGCCCCAGCAAAGCGCCGAGGGCAAGGCACCAGAACACAAGCCCGTTACGGGCTGCCAGTCCAAAGAAGTGAAGGCTGCGCTGCCAGCCGGAGTTTCTGTCGCGTCTCATAGTTTTCTCCGCATCAACCAAAATTAAACTTCTATCAAGGCAGGGGTAGGACAGGCGCCCGGCCCGTAGTTGCACTAAAACCTTTGCAAAGGGGCATCACCAAATTGACGGCCGTTTGATGAGGCCGGTCACTGCCTTCTGCCTTGGCCGGCTTTAACAAAAGTTACTTCCAGGCGCGACATCCCCGCCACAAACAGGCGCCCACTCGCCCCACACAGCTTGTCGGACTCTCCCATTTCCATGCCGATTATTTCGGGGTACCAGCCGTTTTCCAGGGCGTTGGGCTGGGCAGACCCCTCACGGGTGACAAGGCGAATCTGAGGACGGCTCAGGATCATCCTGGGTCGGCTCCAGCCATTGGGGTCGCCAATATGCCGGTTAAAACTGACAAAGATGCCGTCGTCTTTCAGCCGTGTGTTGATGGTATGGCTTAAAACCATCACATACATCTTCAGGTAAGTGTTCCAATGGATCGACGGCCCCCAAAACATATCAGCATCCGCGTGGGTGTAATCTTTCCGCGCCGGGAAAACCGGTGTTACGTGCCCATCGAGGGCAGGTTCACTCCAGGCGCCTTTGTACCACTTCATCACTTTTCCTGAAGGGTTGTTTCTGTCCGCGTATCGCATTCGGGCCAGGAACACGCCTTGCTCGTCAAAGCGCGGATCATAGCTGGTGCCATAAAAGTAGAAGTACTTGTGCTCGCGATCCAGATTGAAAACAAAATCTCCGGTCCCGCCGGCGTCCCAGGGGCTGGCGGACTTGCAATTGATTGCGCACGGGCTGGCCTGGATGATAAACCCCAGATCTTTCCAGGTCCTGCCATTATCTTCGGATTTGATCCAGCCGATGCGAGGCGCGGTGGGAAGGTGGCCGTTTGAAAAACAGACCGTGTCCGGTTCGTAGTGGTAGGCGCCGTACAACGTTCCGTCAGGATCTTTCCACGTCGCCTCAATCCATATATCCAGCTTATCGTCCAAACCATTAAATCGAACTGACTCCCGGTGGCCAAGCTGCCTAAGACTGGGTCCTGACAAGCGATAAGGATGCTCGTACGAATTGAACAGATAGACTTGCTGGCCATCCCAATGAACCGGACTATTCGAGTCGACGGCGTGCAGCAGCTTTCGCTCCGGAACTTCGATGCCAGGCATTTGAAGCAAAGGGGCGTCCTTCAGAACAACAGACGGTAACTGATCATCCTGCTGCGGCATCTGTTTTGCAGTCGCACTACCTGCCCACCAGGGCCTGCTTCCCGGAATACCCAGCATGGCGGCAACAATTAAGGCTATCCAGGCGATGTTCTCGCGTTTGCTCATAAACCTCTTCCTGAGAAAGTGAACGTGCGGACTTGGCAAGCCCTGCCCTTGCTTCGCCCAACCCGATACGAAAAACCGATCGGAGTCTCCAACCTCGTAATCCCTTTTTAGCCGCCTTGAGACTGCCTGTAGAGTTGCTGAAGCTGATCAGGCCGGACGGCCACATACTCCGAACCCAAACCTTCGGCAATGTGCGTCAGCATTCCCATGTCACGAAGCCAATTGTTCAGCCCAACGTAGAGGAAAGCGGGGCGGTAGTTGGGCGTCCAATGCCTGATCTCTGCAATCACCTTCTGTTCCGTTTCCTTTTGTGAAGAGGATGTAAAATCCATATTTCCAGAGAGCCAGCCGGCCAAGCCCATCACGTCCCGAAAGACGGGAACACCCGCCACTTCACCGGCCAGGTTGTTCATCGTGGTCTCTTCGCTTCTGACGTAATTGGCAAAAATCGCTTTGATACCACGCTCGTTCGCAAACAGCTTCAGCAGGTCGGCTGGCATCTCGTTGCCGGTGCACATAACGCTGGCGTCGATCCTTTGCCGGTATTGGGCTGAGAGTCGCTGATAGTCACTCAGGATCCGTTGCCGTTGGGCGGCGGGGTAGCCGGTGGCGTACCATTGCTCCCAGATGTACCCGACCCCGGTCAGTGCGTTTACAAAGCAATCGCCAAGCCGGGCATGTTGGGTGTAATAGTCCGCCAAATCCGGCATCAGGTCCGTGACCGTTGTACCCAACTGCCAGCCCAGCGGTACTTCGCCGTGCCTGGCATCATCAAATAGTTGGCGATAGTAATAGCGCACAAAATTCATCCCGTCCCCGTCCGACCGGATGAAGGCGCAGTAAACCTTGTCCCGCTGCAGCGTGGTTGGCGGAGTTGATTGCGCCAGAGCAGCGCTGGTTCCGGAATGCACAGAAAGATTGCCCACCGCCGGCGAATACCCGTCAAAGGCAGTACAGACCTGAAACTTTGCGCATTCGCTGGCCAGCCGGATGCCGGGGTCCTCGCCCATCCCCGGAGTTTGCGGAGGTGAACCGGGCCAGCCAAGGCAAGGAATGTTCGGCGGCCACGCCATCATGATCTGGCGGGCAAATTCCTTCTCCTCTGCAGGGAAGGCCTGTGGATTTTTGGCCACATCCTGCTGGCCTGAGATCCAGAGGGTGGGAATGTTGAATTCCACCAGATAATCGCGCAAGGCAACCTCGGCCGGGTCAAGGATGGCTATCGCCTGGCGTGAAAGGCTGCCGCTAAGCGCCTGGAAGGCCCAGCGGTAAGCTTCAACATCTTTCTTCCAACGCATGCGCTGCAGGGCAAGCCCATCCTTCAGTGAGCCCGGCCCCCGGTCAAACGGCAGGTTGTATTGTTTCGCGGTGTCGGGCGTTGCCACCAGGCCGTTGTAAACGCCAGCCAGCATGGTGGCCACGTTGACACTCGCTGGAATGGCGGGATCCGTCACAAACAGGCATGAGACACGGGGCAGGAAGCGGTCGAAAACCTGGGTTACGTTCAGCCACTCAACTTTATCTACGTCGCGGCGCTCACAAAGCCAATCGAGCCATAACTCATCATAGCGGTCATGGATGAGGTAAAGGCAGGGCTGGCGACGATTGGCAATGCCCTGCAGGCAACTCAGGGTAAGCCGCATGTCCCAGCCGTATGAGGTTAAATCTTCCAGGCGCAGGGCGAAGATGGTTCGGGCTGGGGTACGCGATTTCGGGCAGACGTGGAGTTCAGCGGAGTCTGTTACAAGGCTTTTCGGCGCCACACAAATTCCACCCAGCGTGATGGCAGCCGTTTGCATAAACTCGCGGCGGCCAATCCTCAATCTGTGCATTGGCATCGTAAGTTCACATGGCCCGCGCGGCGGTTGATTCCATGCGGGGGAGCAAAGAGTTCCCGGGAGTCTCCGCGAAGCGCCCACAGAAGGCGGCTGACGTTGCTTCCAGCGCTTCACGCGCCGGATAAAATCAGGCTCCGCCCT
>VFSW01007961.1_pt1 | contig 15301 bp, 13 predicted proteins | sample 5358111 | NCBI WGS metagenome assembly VFSW01 (sample SAMN11554181, study PRJNA540505) | mine drainage metagenome | isolation source: sediment from site ElyBrook_90M | place: USA: Ely Copper Mine, Vershire, VT | collected 2017
CCCTTTGACGAGAAGCATGCGCGCTTCGGCGTGCGTACGATACGTGTGCCTTGGCCGACGAAAACTCTCGTTCCAACCGTCAGAGGAGGGTCTCAACACGCCATATCTGCTTTCCTCCCAATCGGCTCCGCCGGATTCCCCTGAATCAACCCACCCTTCTACCCGCCTTCGACGCTTTCACCAACATTCAAAACCCATAACCTGAGGGCCCACGCACCCCTGGTGCCAGCGGCTTCCTTCTAACGCCCTTATCGAAAGCGCCCCGGCATTAGGCTGAGGCGCTCGGCTTCGCCCTTTCGCGCCGGGGCACTTCCGATAAGGCCCTAGCGTTATAGGGCCAGATGAAAGGAACACATTCCTGCGGGAGTAATGTCGCACGAGCCCGTTTTCTGGCCAGAGTCCGGATAGCCGTGCGGAAATTCTCGTCGAGATGCATTGCATCGAGAGTGTTTGGTCCTCGTGCAGGTACAATGAAAGTCATTTTTCACGAGGTCAGCGATGGCTCTTGCGTCGGGACTGAAACTCGGCCCTTACCAACTTGCCGCTTTTATCGGTGCGGGCGGCATGGGCGAGGTGTATCGCGCGCACGATAGCCGGTTGGGCCGCGATGTAGCGGTCAAGATCATTCCGGCCGCATTGGCGCAGGATGCCAGCCGGGTGCATCGCTTCGAGCAGGAGGCCCACGCCGCCGCCGCGCTGAATCATCCCAATATCCTCGCCGTCTACGACATCGGCACGCACGAGGGCAGCCCCTACATCGTCAGCGAACTGCTGGAGGGGGCGACGCTTCGCGACCGCTTGCAGGAAGGTCCGCTGCCGATGCGCAAAGTGGTCGATTACGCGCTGCAGATCGCGCGCGGACTCGCGGCAGCGCACGACCGCGGCATCGTGCATCGCGACCTCAAGCCTGACAACATCTTCATCACCAACGACGGGCGTGCCAAGATTCTGGACTTCGGGCTGGCCAAGCTGACGCGGCGCGAAACTGGCGTCGCGGACCTGACGCGAACTATCCAGAGCGAGCCGGGCATGGTTCTGGGCACCATCGGCTACATGTCGCCTGAGCAGGTGCGCGGCAAGGACGCCGACGCGCGCTCCGATCTGTTCAGCTTTGGCGCGGTACTGTACGAGATGGTTTCCGGTCTGCGCGCCTTCAAAGGCGATTCTTCGGCCGATGTTCTCAGCGCGATTCTGAAAGAAGAGCCGCAGGACCTCGTAGTCATCAATGCCGGCATCTCGCCCGCGTTGGATCGCATAGTGCGGCACTGCCTGGAAAAGAATCCCGCCGAGCGCTTTCAGTCGGCGCACGACCTCGCCTTCGATCTTGAAACCCTCAGCAGCATCAGCAAGCCTTCCCAAGGACTTCCGCTGCCGGCTGGTGCGAAGATCCGGCGTTGGCTGTGGCCGGTGGTCGGCATAGTGCTGCTGGTCCTCGTCGGTAGCGCCGCGTTCCTTCTGCGGCACCTGCAACCGCCTGCGGCTTTGCCGCAATTTCATCAACTGACGTATCGCAGCGGGACGATCTACGATGCGCGATTTACCCGAGACGGCAACTCCATCCTCTACAGCGCGGGATGGGAAGGCAGTCCGATGGAGCTGTTTACCTCCCGCTCCGACAGCGTGGAGGCGCGCTCGTTGGCGCCGGACACCTTGGTAGCGGCAGTCTCTTCCAAGAACCAGCTCGCCGTTCTGCTGCAACCTCGCGTGACCACCGCAGGCAGTGTCTCCCTGCCGGACGGAACGCTCGCCCTGCTTCCCCTCGAAGGCGGCTCTCCCCGCCCACTGCTGCAGCATGTGAACTATGCCGATTGGACACCGGATGGTTCGGAGCTTGCGGTGATTCGGGTTGTCGCCGATATTGGTGTGCAAAACCGAACCCTCAGCGGAAATCAGCTGGAGTTTCCTATTGACACCACCATCTACAAGCCAGCGCGCGGCTGGCTCAGTCATGTGCGCTTCTCGCCCGACGGGAAAAACCTCGCCTTTCAGGAGCATGTGCCCGGCGGCGACGACGGCAAGCTTGTGGTAATTGACCGCAATGGAAAGAAGCTTGCGGAGTCGCCACATTATGACTCGATCAACAGTCTGGCGTGGGCGGGGAATGACGAGGTTTGGTACTCGGCCAGTGCGGGCAGCGATAGTCGTAGTCTGCGGGCGATGAATCTGCGGGGGCAAATCCGTGACGTATACCGCGCGCCCGACGATCTAACCATCTATGACGTCGCGGATAACGGTCTCGCATTAATTACCGGTCGCACGAAACCTGTACACCGTAAAGGGCGCGGTGGTTGCCGCCGTGGCCCCAGTGGGCGAAGGCGGTAACCAAATGGGGCTAGAAGACGCCGTCGATCGCTGGACTGCGGACGGCAAATCCCTTTTCGTATGGAATTATGCCGCCGCGCCCCGGCTCGATCGCCTGGAGATTGCATCCGGCAAGCGAATCCCAATGTACTCGATCGTTCCGCCCGACAGTAGTGGCATCGTCTCTATCGCCTATTGCCGCGCCAGCAGGGACGGCAAAGCGCACGTCTGCTCCGCTCATCGCCTTCTGAGCGACCTCTTCGCTGTGAGAGGACTGCGCTAGGACCTCAGGCCAATTCCTCAAACCCAGCTGTTGCGATCGGGTCGAACCGAGCTGGGGGGTTGTGGCTCAACTACTGAACTCAGGGCAGATTGCTTCCTTCCGTGTTGACGTAAAGCGAGTAGACAGACTGGCCGGCAGCCATGAAGCAATGGGCGTTCTCCGGCAAAGTGGATTACTTCCGATGTGTCCGTTATCCGCTCACAATCGGTGATCGTAACATCGGCATCGAACCTTAGCCACAGCGCCCGCTCCATAGCCACGCAGTATGAGCTTTCCGGCCGCGCCAATCCGGAGGAAGTTGACGCGGCTCGCTGCATTGGGCCGGGTCTTCACACAACAGGAAGAAGACGCCGGCTAGGCAACCTAACTCGAAGGTGATTACATCTTGCCTGTTGGCGGAACGCAACGGCGGAGGTAGTTCCATGTGGGGTGTCAAGAAGGTTCTTGCTATCAGTTTCGTGCTGGTCCTATGGATAACGCTGGGAACCGCACCGGTAGCGCATGCGCAAAGTTCTCGTGGGGCGAGCAGCAGTGGCGTCCCGTCCGCCGCCCCTATGCTGCAGGGGTTCAGCGTGTCCCCTACGGTTGCCGCGCCGCAGCAATTCGTCGAGTTCAGTTGGCGCGTCAATCAGGGAAACTCCTTCACTGTGACTCCCAGCCTTTTGACGGAGGGCGAAACCGCATTGCCGCTTAACGCCTCCCATTATGCGCAGGTGGCTCCTTCTATCAGCACCGTGTACAAAGCAGTGGCGACGGGTGGCAATGTCGGCCAGTCGAAGCCTGGGACTGTGGCTCTAACCATCGTTCCCATCATTCTCACGGCCTCCAGCACAGGCGTGGCTACCGGACAGACGGTGACGCTCACCTATTCGGGTCCAAACAACGGTAGTTCATATTTCCTGACCACGCTTCCAGAAAATTTACCCGTGCCGCTCACTCCCGATTCCTGCAGCGGGACAACGTGCACCGGGAAATACGTCACCGCCCCATTGGGCGCCAGCAGGGTCTTTATGGTGGGGGCGACCGGCCCGCATGGCGGCCAGGCTTACTCTGCTTCCGTCGGGGTGACGGTGCAAGGAGGCATGTCGCTGAGCTGCACGGCCAGTCCGGTCCTGCCCTCAGCGGGCCAAGCCGTCACCATTTCCTGGACATCGGGCAATGCGACTTCGGTCGCGATCGATCAGGGAGTCGGAAACGTTTCGCCAGCCGGCGCCATCACCGTCCGCCCGACGCAAACCACCACTTATACGTGCACGGCGACAGATCGCTTCGGCGACCACCTTTCTGCGGCCGCTAAGGTGATCGTGAGTAGCGGCAATGTCGACAATCTCAACCACATCGTTTACATGCTGCAGGAAAATCGGGCCTTCGATAACTACTTTGGCAATCTGGCTTACTACCGCGTGTACATCGATCACATCCAGGGCGCGCAGATGAGCGACGTGAACGATCTGCACAACTTGCCTCCGGGCTACACTCTGCGGAACCCGCAAGGGCAACACTTTCCGCCTTTTCAGGAGCGGACGGAATGCATTGAAGGACTCAATCCCAATTGGAACGAAAGCCATATCGACATGGACCTGGTGGGCAACGACTGGTTGCAGCTCACCCAGAACTCGCAGTTCCTGATGGACAGGTTCCTGTTCACCACGGGATACGCCCAGTACGACGCCACCGAAACTCGGCCGCTGGGATACTACACGTGGAGCGATCTGCCCTTCTATTACGAATTAGCCACGCAGTTCGATGCAAGCGACACCTTCTACTCGCCGGTTCCGGACTCAACCACGATCAACCGGGCATATTTGTTTGCCGCGACATCGTATGGCAACATCTTTCCGCCTGCGCCCAACAATTGGCTGTGGATCCGGCCCACGCTCTTCCGCGTGCTGCAGAACGCGGGCATCACGTGGCGTTACTACTACCAGGACAATAGTATCTTTCTGGCGCAATGGGCCGATTGGAACAATCAGCAGATTCGCGACAATGTGCGCAACATACAGGAGTGGTACAACATTCTCGCCAGCCCGAATGCTGACCATGAACTGCCGCAGGTAGTGTTTATTGAGCGCGCCAGCGCCACCGGCTACGACGAGCATCCCGGCAACAATATTCAGCTGGGCGCGGCCCGAGTGCAGCAGATCCTGACACCGCTGTTGACCAGCACCGCCTGGCCTGATTCGGCATTCATCCTGACCTATGACGAAGGCGGCGGCACCTACGACCAGCAAGCGCCGATTCTGGAAACTATGCCGGACGACAAAATACCGTCGTCTCTTCAAAATCAGCCCTTCATCAAAGGGCTGTTCAATGTTTCCGGCTTTCGCGTGCCGAACATCATTGTGTCGCCCTGGTCGAAGCCGCACACCGTCTGGCACATGGCCACGGACTACACCAGCATCCTCAAGTTGATCGAGACTCGCTTCAATCTGGCGCCGTTGACGCATCGCGATGCAAGCGCCGCGGACCTGACCGATCCTACCAATGGGCCATTCGACTTCAACAGCCCGGGGATGTTAAACGTACCGCCGCTGCCGACCCAGCCAACCAACGGCACCTGCAATTACCAGTTGGAAGGCTATCCACAGTAGAGTCGCGCAGTTATGAAACCGGGAAAGATGCGAGCCCGGAAGGACACTGCGAGCAGGAGGATTGCCGAGTTCGCTGAAAAAGTCCTTCCCGCAGGCTTTGTGTCATATCAGGGCACGACTTCAGTCGTGCCGTAAACTGATACAGAGCTGGTTATGGGGTACAGCCACTCTCGAACCACCTTAGCGACTCACCACGCTCAGCGTAATGCTGCTGGGGTACTGGTGCGAGTGATGCACTTCATTGTGCGCGACGACGCCCGCAGTTTCATCATAGTTGTTGCCGCCGGTATTTAGGTTCCGATCGAAACGCGGGAAATTACTGCTGCTGACTTCCACGCGCAACTCATGGCCCGGCGCAAAGTAGTTACTGGTTTGCATGGGTTGTAGCGTGACCTTGTATACCTTTCCTTTCTCCATCCAGACCGGAGGTTTATCGTATCCTTCGCGATAGCGAACGCGCTGGATATTGTCCGCGAGGTTGTAGGCTGTGCCGTCCGGCAACACGTCAAGGACATTGACTGTGAAGTCGGTGTCTTTCACGTCACTGGAAACATACAACGTCACATCGATCGGCCCGGTCACCTCCATACCTTCGCGCAACGGCCCGGTACTATAAACCAGCACGTCATGACGCGCTTCGGTGCCCCGCTGGTCCAATGCGCCGGGCTTGTAGGAGCTTCCCATACAGCAGAATCCCCCACCATGGGTCATTACCGGGTTCATAGGATCGTAGACGAACTGGTCGGGTTGGTCTTGGTTGGGCGGAGCGGTCGTCAACGCGCCGTCGCCGTAAAGGGTGTTTGCCTTACCTTCGCTGCCAAAATAATAGGTGACCGGCTTAGCGCCTGCCGGCGGCCAAGTATCGGAGGTTTGCCACTTATTGCTTCCCATGGTGTAGTAGCGAACCTTTGGCGTTTTCTCCAGGATGCCGTTCTGTTCGCCCTTGAGGAAATGGTCAAACCAGCCGTAGATCAAAGCCTGATAGTCCAGACGCGCGTCCCCCATGTCGCGCTCGCCCACTATGGTGTGCTCCGACGCGCGAAAGTACCCACAGTGCAGAGTCGGTGCGATTACCGCATACTGCTCATGGGCGATCTCCGGCCTTGCGGTTCGGCGCACGAAGTTATACGCCGCGAGATTGGGACCAATGCTCACGTCATACCAACTCATAAACCACAGTCCCGGCACGTTGATCTTCATGCTGTCGTTCCAGAGTCCGCCCTTGTACCATGCCGGATCATTGGGGGTGCGCGCGATCATATCGCCGTGAGTGACTCCGGGCGTGACGTCCGCGAAAATGCCGCGCCCCGCGCCGACCGACTTCAGGATGTCGTTCTCCGGCAGGTGCCACACCGCCTTCGACCAGTCCACTGGCGATTCATGCGGGTTCAGGTCGTAGGACCGGGCCGCTGTCGCCAAGTCCTGTTGCGAGGTCCCAGCCGGGAACATGGGACGCACGCCGGTCTGGAATCCATAGTCGCGCAGCCACATCATGAACAGCATCTGCACGGCGCCGCCGCGAAACCAGTTGCCCTGCTCATAATAGGGGGCGACCCGGCCGACGCCCGCGCCAAATCCCATGGGAATGAAGGCTCCCAGCGCCTTGTTGCCGCGGGCCGCCACCGCCAGTTGCCACTCTGCCGTGGAGGAACATCCGATCAGCCCCACCTTGCCATTTGACCAGGGTTGGCCGGACATCCAGTTCAGCTCATCATCCGAGTCGGTCAGCGGCGGGCCCAGGATGTCGTAATCGCCTTCGGAGAAGTAGCGGCCGCGCTCGTTCATCTCGATGTAGGCGTAGCCGCGCTTTACAGCTTCCAACTGCATCTTCATGTCCCGAGGCGCGGCTAACCTCACGTCCCAGTAATTGAAGTTGTAGGGAGTGCGCACAAAAATGATCGGATACTTTTTCGACTGGTCCTTGGGACGGTAAAGGTCGGCCTGCATGCGCTTGCCGTCGCGCATGGGAACCATCACCTTGCGGTCGATGATGGCAATGGATTCCAGCTCTTTCTCGGTCGCGTTTCTTTGCGCGATTAAGGCGGCATCCGGATTTCTCTGTGCTTGCGCCATGGCTGGCGGCAATTGCCAGCTCAACAGCAGCGCTGCCGTCGCGCCGATCGCAATTCTTTTTGCCATTCGTTGTGGCCACGCTATGTTCATCCGGATCGCTCCTTGGCTGTCTTTGACGTTCCACTATACATGCACCTGTCAATACCTTAGGGCCTGGATGCCGCGATCGGAATGGTGCACCAGGCGAGGCAACGGGTTTCGCCTCGCGATGGCCAAAAGCGGCGCGAGTTGGGGACCCCGGCTGAAGCCGTGCCCCTTCAAAGCCTGCGATTCGTCGTGAATAATCCCGGCTAGTATGTACGCTTCACCGCTCCACACAGGGGCAGGAAGTAACAATTATCGTTGCTGACGAGCCATGACTTTCTATCACCGTGCAGTCCATGGATGACTTGATCGCGAACGTCGAAGCGCCACGCCGATTCAACACCACGCTCATCACAGCCTTCGCCTTGGGCGCTCTTCTGCTGGCCATTACCGGTATTTACGCGGTGGTCGCAATCTCCGTCTCATTGCGCACCCGCGAGATTGCCATTCGCATGGCGCTGGGTGCACAGCGGGCCAGCATCGCCCGACTTGTCCTGATTTCGGGTGCGAAGATGGCGCTGTTAGGCTACATGTTTGGCGTGCTTGGGTCTGTCGCCGTATCTCGGCTCGTCAGCTCACTTCTGTTTGACGTCAGCGCGACTGACCCTGATGTGAATTATTTCCGGCTTGCCGACGCAAACAAGAGGCAACAAAAGATTTCTCGGAAGAAAGAAGGCGGGGAATTGACTCTCAGCAACTTTTTCAAGTCTCGAACCTACATGAAACAAGTTTTGGAGGCACAGCTTCCGGCAGGCATGGCGAAGGCCTTCAAAGCTATCCTCAGCGCACCCTAGCTGCTGCCCGATTTGACCCGCGGCAGCACGACCGTTCTGGGCGAGTCACGGGCCCGCCTCAAGCAAAGCCGCCGCAAACGGAATCCGCCTCCGGACCGCTGAACCCCGCGACACTTATGTTATCCAACAGAAGGATGTCCGCCGATTCATCCTCCAACCCCCAACCGAGATTGATTTGCGTAAGGTGGCCCAGCTCTGGTTCCACGATTATGCGGAATCAGATTTGGATGCATAGTACGTTCAGACTCAGTTGTTTTTCTTTTGAAACCAGTTCGGTGGAGGGGCCAGCGGCACCAGCGGGAAATGGCTGACGACCTGCCGGGAAAGATGCTAGAATGTGTACAGTGAGTACACAATATGGAAAGCGTCAAGATTGGTATCCGTGAATTCCGCGAGAATCTCGCGGGCTACCTCGAATCTGATAAGCCTCTGGCGATTACGCGCCACGGCGAGACACTCGGCTTCTACATTCCCGCACAAAAACGTAGCCGGGAGGCGGAACTCGATGCGATGCGCGCCGCCGCGAAGGACCTGGACGAAATGATCGCGTCCTGGGATGCTACGGAAGACGAGCTGATGGACGAGTATAAGCAGATCCACCGGTCTGCCCGCGAGAAGAAGCGGAATGCCAAGTAGAGCACTGGTAGTGGACGCCAATATTCTCGTACGGGCTGTCCTAGGCAAGCGCGTGCGTGAACTAATCGAGGCATATGCCGGAGACGCGTCGTTCTTTGTTCCGGAAGTTGCATACGCCGAGGCCGAAGAACACCTGGCGACGCTCGTCATCAAGCGCGGCGGTGATCCTGAAAAGGCACTCGCACTCTTGCGCTCCTTGGGTCAGCTGATGGAACTGATAGGAAGCGAGGTGTACAGCGAGTTCGAGGCGGAAGCTCGAGAACGGTTGGGCCAACGGGACCCAGAGGATTGGCCCATGCTGGCCGCGGCACTCGCCCTCGGGTGCCCAATCTGGACGGAAGACACAGATTTTTTCGGATGTGGTGTAGCCACGTGGACATCCGACCGCGTCCGGATGTTTCTGCGGGAGTGACCTTCGGCGCCTTTCTTGCCGAAGCGAGGTCAGAGCTCTTCGCTCTTGTCCCGGATGTTCAGTTGGAACTGCCAACCTTCGAAGCTCATCAACATTCGGCCAAAGTCCTTCCAGGTGATCTCTCGACCATCAATGACGAGGACTGGCTCGTGGCCATCTTGGGCGTCGTCCCACTCGATCCGACCCCGTACGACACGATCCGCGATCTGCAGGCCAAACTCACTGCTCGTGAGGTATTTGGCGGATAAGGCGCGGCGAATCCTCTCGATTAGTCGGCCGAGCAGCACGAGTAGATCGTCTTCGGGATCGCCGATGATCTGGAACCGGTAGCCGGACGGCTCTCCGTCGCGGAGTTCGAAGGCCTCGAGAGCGACCCCCGGGCCAAACAAATGGGTGCGGAAGTGAAATTCGTGGACTTCTCCGTCATAATCAACGAGACCGACCGGCGCGAACTTGGCGTGCTCAAACTTGTCTAGGCCACCTAATTTGGCTGCGTCCTGGTTGAAACATTGGCTGCAAAGCTGTCTGTATCCCCGCTCGATGGAGCCGTAGCTGACGGTGTCGTAGCTCGCCGCGATCTGGCCACAACCGTCGCATCGGACCTCGTGTTTTCCCGTGAACTCGACTTGCTTCATTTTCCCGCAGCATAGCAGACGCCAACGTGTTTGCACGGAAAAGGTGAAAGCTGAGAGCATTGGCTCCCATCGTGAATCGCTCCTCAATTGCGCCACGCAGTTCTCAGAAGTATCCCGGAATGGAAAGACATCGAATCTGGTCGGCACCAAGTTGGTCGGGCTGGGTACCGGAGGGAATCTCGACGAGTCGAGTGGAGATCTTGGAACATAGCTGCGCGGCAATGGCGACGCCTGCGGTGCGTCCCGCCCCGTCGCCGTCGAGCAGCAGGATAACTTCCTGGAAGTGCTGCTGAAAAAGCCGCACCTGGTGGTGAGAGAGCGCGCATCCCATGAGGGCGACAACGCAAGGCAGTTCCGCCTGGTGGACATTGAGACAATCGACGAATCCTTCGACGACAACTACGGTCTTGCCGTGAAGCACGGCCCGGTGCAGATTGAAGAGGGCCAGCGATTTCCGGAACCGGGGCGGAAAACGATATCTCGGTTCGGTCTGGCAACGAGATCTTCCTGCGTAAGCGACAAGGCGGCCATCCTCACCGTGAATGGGTATCACGACGCGCCCCTGCATGTAGCCTTGTCCCGCAAAGAAATCAATCCCAAAGTGCTCTGCAGTTTCTGGACTGATTTTCCGCTCCGCAAGATAGTGATGGTGGATATCAACATTCTTGAGCCTGAAGGGAATCGCTCTTGGCGCCAGCCGGACACGGGCCAGCATTCGAAGCCGCCAGGTTTTGCACCGTGACCGTAGCGGAAGCGCCGTCGGCGAAGCCTTTGCTCTTATCGCCCTTGTCCGCGGATGCTCCGCCGCTGAGTGCCTTCGCGGCGTCCGACGCGGGCAAATAGTGAACGCGGCTGGCCGGCGCTTGGGGCTGGAATCTCCAAAGCAACCGGCGCAAGGCTTGCGTGAACTCCGCGTATTTGGGATTCTTGGCGCACTTCAGTACGCAGGTCACCCGGATAGCGTCAGGCCCGGCCGAGGTTACCGTAATGCCGCTATAATTCAGGCCTTGCGCCTCCTTCACGATGTCAGGCACGTAGCTTGGGTGTTCCAGGCGGATGACTTTGACCTCCTGATCGCTCGACAGCGTTGCGATGTCACCTTTCAGTTTCTCCAGCAGCTTGCTGTCACAGTCTTTAAGCGAAGCTGCATGGCAATAAATCAGGACGGAGTCATTCCGAGCCCGCAGCACAAAAGGAAGCGGCTTGCCCAGATCGTTGACAACGTCCTGAGCACTACGCCACGAGCCCTCGGGCAGTCTTACGCGCGCTTCGAAATAGTCGCCTGCGGGTCTTTTGGAAGTACCGGATTGGTGTGCCAGCTTGGGTTTTTCTGCGGCGATAGCGGAAGCGCTCTGGGTGGACAGGACATTCGCGCAAGCCAGGACGGCCAGGAATAATACAATAGCGCGGTATCTCATGGTGCTTCTCCACCTCGATAGATGTGTACTTCTCGTGAGTCGACGATGAAAGCAGAAGCCTGAAAACGTCTCAGTGCAATTCGAGCAAAACCAACTCCGTGATTCGCGCCGGCGCGTGCTCCTAATGACTCGACCTAGGTACACAACGACTACACCACGCAGAATCCCGTGGAAGTTCCTATCCGAGCCACGAAACTATCGACGGAAATTTTCCGGCGGCCAGCTACATCCACGTCTGTGTCCAGTTGTTAAAGCGATTTCAACTAGGATTTTTTTTTGTCTCCGTCGGCTCCATTGTGGTCCATCTATTGTGGGACGACACACCAAAATCGCATTTGCGGGAGATGCCTTCCAATTTTGGGACTCGCCGTGTGGACGAGGTCGTTGCGCTCGATTTCAATAGCACAATCAGGCTGCATGTACCCATCTTGTGTGCGATAAAATCGTCCGGCTACCCCACTTCGGCTCCCTACATCAAGGCGTCCCGGGTAAAGGATGGGCAGAATCGCCGGCAGCCAGACCGCCGTTGCGCGGTCAACAGGAGTCTGCCGAGTGACAAGGATATGAAGCGGTATCCGGAGAATGGCTTCATGATACAACCCCGGCAACTAGCCGAAGAGGAGAAATACAGATGGTTTTCTGGACATATTGCAGGGATATCCCCAGGATAAGGGTGGCCGAGTAATGGCTGAATTCACCGATATTCCCTGGACTGATTCTACGTTTAACCCATGGTGGGGCTGCACGAAAGTCAGCCCGGGATGTTTGCATTGCTATGCCGAGTCGCTGGACAAGTGTTACCGCGGCGGCCGCAACTGGGGGCGAGGCGCGCCGCGCCAGGTCGTAGCTGAGTCAACGTGGCGAGAGCCGCACAAGTGGGAACACAAGGCAGCCGCAAGCGGCAAGCGCATTCGAGTCTTCTGCGGTTCCATGTGCGACGTTTTTGATCCTGAAGCTCCGGCAAAAGCACGACAACGCCTCTTTGAACTCATCCGTAACACGCCCAACCTGGACTGGCAGCTTCTAACCAAGCGGCCACAGAACATTGCTCGCTATTTGCCGACAGATTGGGGCAACGGTTGGCGCAATGTGTGGCTTGGAAGCACGGTCGAGGACCAGAAACGCGCCGCCGAACGCATTGCGATCCTGCGTGCAATTCCGGCCCGCATCCGGTTCTTATCCTGCGAGCCGCTCCTTGAGTATCTCGGTGATCTTGATCTCAGGGGCATACATTGGGTCATCGTGGCCGGCGAGAGCGGCGGCAACGCACGCCCGTTCGATGTAATGTGGGCGCGTCACATCCAACAGCAGTGTGCCAGCCAGAGAGTTGCGTTCTTCGCCAAGCAGCTCGGGGCGTGTCCGTTTTGCGGCAAGATAGCGTTGGATATCGCAACGGACAGCGGGCGCCGCGATTCGCACAACGGAGACTTCAACATGTGGCCGCGCGAGCTAAAGCCACTGATGGTGCGCCAGTTCCCTGCTGCGGTGATGCACTGACCGAGCAGTCCTGCAGCTAAGGAATGGGTGTGCGAAGCTTCAGAGGTTCAATTCTGAGTTTCTGACACCGCGGAGCAGGAAGAACCTGCAAGCTGGAACTGGCAGGAAGGCAAAAAGACGGGCAACGCCTTTAACGCGGTGGCGTGAGCGCCGTCACTCGACGCGCGCTAAATATCGAGTCCCGGCAATTGCCGGGCAAGGAAGTTGTTAGGAGTGATCCTTGGACGTTGAGCAGTCAGCAGTAGCAGTTCAGTCGCGGGCGTGCCGCGACTTTGCCGCCCGGAGTAACAGGACCAAAGAAGTTGAGCGACCGTGTCGTACTTACTCCGCCCCTGCCCTGGAAGAGCACCTTACGTGTCGTCAGGTCGCCAAACAGTGGACGTCATCAGTAGACACAGTTCGGCGCATCTCCCGGGACGAACCGGGCGTACTGAAGATCAAGCGTCCGGAGACACTGCACAAACGGGGATACGTAAGTCTTCGCATTCCCGTCAGCGTAGTCGAGCGGGTCCATCGCAGGCTATCCCGCTAAGCTCAGGGCCGCCCGGCGCCGGCGGCCCAAGCCTTTCTCACTTCCGCTTGCAGCGTCGACTGCTGTTTCGTCGACCACTTGGCATAGAACCTCTCCGTGGTCACCAGGCTCTTGTGGCCCAGGCACCGGCTCACGATTCGAATATCCACACCAGCCTCCAGCAGTGCGACGGCGAATCGATGCCGAAAGCGATGCGACGAGCCATCATCTATCCCCGCCTTCCGGAAAATCTTCCTGTACAGCTTGTCGTAGATGCCGGATGCCGATTTCGGCGTGCTGTTCCCGCTCCAGAAAAAATACGCCCCATTTTGCTTCGAATGTCGCGAGAGTTCTCTGCCAAGCCATGCCGGAATGGGCACATTAACGCGCGTACCGGTCTTACGTCGGCGCGTGTCAATGCGGTACTGCCCTCGATCGTGCACAAGTTCCTCGCGCGAGAGGCAAGTCGCATCAACCAAGCTCAGCCCAGACCATCTTTGCAACAGCATCGCCAGTTTGATCCGCTCTTGGTTCACTTTGCCGATGTCGTCGCACTTCGGAATCGCGCCGATGATCGTGTTAACCTGCGCCTCTGTGAACGGATTTACCTCGTAATCTTCATCGCGAATCTTGATGGCCGAGAGCGCCCGCGCAGGATTAAAAGAGATCCACTGAGCATTCTCGCAGTACCGGAAAAACGCACGCACGCGCGATTGGTTATTACGGATGGCAAAGCTCGACCCGTAATACCGGTTCCACGTCGCCCGCCAGGTCGAAAGATGTTCCAATGTGATTTCCCGGGCGAAGAACAGACCTTCCGCGGTGCAGAAGTCCTGCAGCCGGCTCAGCGTCAGCTTGTACTTGGAGATGGTGTTATCAGACGCCTGCGCGTCGGTCTTGTCGGCCAGGAATGCTGCGACAGCCTGTTCGATCGTTACGGGCTCGTCGTTCTTCGCAGGCTCGCCGGTCAGCGCGGCTTCATACTGCATTTCGAGCGCGCGCTTGGCGCGTTCCGCCCCTGTCCAGGATCGCGTCTTCGCGCTGCGTCGAAGCTGTTTTCCTTGCCATGTCCAGCGCAGGTGCTTGCGGCAATTGCACCTTTTCCAGGTTTCATCGTCTGCATGGGGACAATCCGCCGTGTGGCGGACATAAATCGCGATGGAGGGGATCACTCGATGGCTCTCCGGATCTCTTGCGCTCGCGGCGACGTTAGCACAAAATCCAGAGATTAGATTGGAAGTTGTTGATTTTATGGAGCTTAGAGTTGGTTGCGGGGGGTGGATTTGAACCACCGACCTTTGGGTTATGAGCCCAACGAGCTACCAGACTGCTCCACCCCGCAAAATGATCATATCGCCATGGGAATGTCCAGGTCAAACCACAGTGTTTTCCGCTGCAAGATACCCGCGAAGGAGGGGCCGGTTTTCAGCGCAAGATCAGGCTGAGTGTTGTGTTTCAAAGGTTTTTCCCCTCGAAGCCGGCGCGGCTGATGTTTCCTGGTTGCAACCTGATCTGACCATTTCCTCCGCACTCGTGGCGCGGGCTTAGCAAATGTCAGATCCTGTTGAAATGGGGAAAGCAGCGACAGTTTCACCGCGTGCGCTGGTCAGCGGGCCGATTCGCGTTTTGGTTACCCGGGTTTTGATTAACCTGATGTAGCATCCTGTGCTCGCGCAGAACCTCCTATAACCGGTGATGCGGCATGGCCGGCGCGACGCACTATTCGGCAAGCACGACTCCTTCGCAGCGACTAGAAATTTGACCGCCGGCTCTTCCGTGGCCTGTACGAGGGAAGTCTTTTCCAAATTTTCTGCTTTTTCTCGCTTAGCGGCTGATGTGCCGCCGAGCTATGCCGATGGTTCTTGGAAGGATGCCCCGGGATGATAAGCAAATCGACCATCGGACTGTCGTTAGCCTTGATTTTTGCTCTGATGCTGCTGGCAGGATGCGGCGTGAGCCCTTCCAATCCCCCATCGGCCGAGCCCGCGACTCCCGCTCCGCTGAGATCCGCCAACCTCAACCTGATCTTCGTGGCCAGTGAGGATTTGGCTTACCAGGCTTCCGGG
>VFSW01007962.1_pt1 | contig 15300 bp, 4 predicted proteins | sample 5358111 | NCBI WGS metagenome assembly VFSW01 (sample SAMN11554181, study PRJNA540505) | mine drainage metagenome | isolation source: sediment from site ElyBrook_90M | place: USA: Ely Copper Mine, Vershire, VT | collected 2017
CCGGGACGTTTAGCGCGTTCGTGTTGTAACCCGCGTCGCTATAGTCCAGAGCAAGCGTCGTGGCCCCCCCCGCCGTGATTGTGACCGTGCTCCCGTTAGCCGGCGTGAAGATGCTCGGCGGCAGGTCGACGGGCGTGACAATGACCTGGAAGCTCGCGCTTGAAACCTGGCCATAGGAATTGGTCGCATAGATGGTGACGTTGTTGGTTCCGGTCACGTTCGGGGTCGCGACGAAGTTCGCCGTCCAATTGGTGCCGCTCCCGGTGAATGTCACGTTGGCCGGCGGGATCAAGAGTGAATTGGCGGGAGTTACAGCGACGTTGGCCGTGGTCACTCCAAAGGAGTTGGTCGTGTAGTTAACCGCCCCAACCGGCGAATCGTCCAGAATAATGAACGCCGTCTTTCCGGCCGGGAAGTTCTCCGGCACCGAGATGTTCGTCGAGCCTGTGATCTCAATTATCGGCTGGGTGAAGATTTGCAACGTCCAGCCATTAGTGATGAGGCCGACGTCACCCGCGGAATCATCCTGGACATAGAGGTACCAAGTGCCGTTGGCGCTCGATCCATTGAACACATTCAGGTTCGTCGGATACGGGCCGGCCGGCGGCGGGGGATTCGGCGGCGTCGGGTTGTTAGGGCCGCTGGTTTCGAAGTTATACGGCTTCACCGGCTGGTAGTCGGATGGCAGGAACGTGCCGCTTAACAACGGCTGCGACGCGGGGGCCGGACTGGTCGCTCCCTGGCTAAACGTCAGATTCAAACCTGTGACCGGGTAGCCCGTGCCGGCATTGTTCATCAAGACGGTGTCGCTGCCAGTGGGGCCAACGAGCAGGATTCCCACGTCCGCCGGGTATTGGTGGCCGAAGCCATTGACGGTTACAACGACCTGTGAGATCAGGCCCGACAGGCCACTGACGGTGATTGGGCTTGGCGAGGGAATCGATGGCGAAACATCGACGATGTTAATCGGCGCCGAATTGCTGTAGAAGTGCTGCTGATCGGGAATCACGAATGCCTCGAAGGTCGTTGTGCTCGTCAATCCGTTGGCATCGGTCGCCGTCAGTTGGATCGTCGATTTTACCTGGACCGTTGTTGGCGCCGCGGTGATTGGCACCGTCCATGTTGAGCCAGGCACGTTCGCGCTCGAACCGTTGTCGCCGGGCGAGCCATTGGAGCTTACCGCGGGGCCGACGGTCACGCCGTTGGGTGAGCTGAGGTTGGTGCCGACAACCGTGATGAGCGGCGGAGTGGCATCGGCGCTAGTGATTTGGAAGCTTATGTTGACGGTATTTCCTCCAATAACTGACGTGGCCGCGGGAACATTGGCAAACGTCGGCGGGAACTCGGCCGCATTGACCGTGAACGTGAAACTACTGGTCGTAATTGTGGTGCCTGCGCTGTCAACATTCGTGGCAACAACCGTGATAGTCGCTGGACCCACCACCGAGGAAACCGCTCCTGGAACTGGCGTCAGGTTGAGGATCAAATCCCCGGCGTTGGGAACGCTGGAGGCAAAGTTTGCCAAACCCACGACATTGGTGTTGTAGAGTGTCCCGGGTTGCGGCGTCGTGAAGCCGGTGCTGAACGTCAGATTTGTGTTTCGCACGAGACTCTGATTGCCCGACGAAACCCCGACGGTGACATCCGACAGAGGATCACCCTGTTCCGTGACGAAGAATTCCGTTTGAGCGGTCTGGTTTTCGTTGGCGGTTAGATTGCCGAGGCGGGTGAACGTTGGCGCGATATTGCTCTTTGTGATGGACACCGGCAAAGTCACTGTGTCCGACGCCCCGTCCGACTGCCGTGTGACGGTGAAACTAAGGGTTCCCGTTCCGTTTGCCAGGGCCGCCGGAGTGAATGTCGCCGTGTAGTCCTGAGGATTCCCGTTATTGACGGTCGGACCCGTGACTACAATGCTAGAGAACAGTGTGCTTGGCGTGCTGCTCACCACGATGGCGTCACCGGTGGCCCCGGTGCTGTCCTGCACGTTGAAACTGACCGCACCGCTGTTCGCCTGCCCGGGGGCATTCTCAGGTATTACCAAGGTTGACGGGGTCCCGGTGTCCAGCGCGATAAGTGGCGCGGTGGAGATTGAGAGGGTCCATCCGTTGGCAATACTCACCGTCTGGCCGGTGGTGTTGTCCACCACCCAGAGTTTCCACGTTCCATTGGGGCTGCCGCCGTTGAACACGGCCATGCGGTCAAGATATGGCGGCGCGGGCGCATTGGTCGGAAGGGCGGTGTTACCGCCGCCGTAAGTGGTCGGATGATAACTTGCCGAACCGCCGTTTGCGGCAAGAACCGAGTTGGACGGGGCCAAGGCATTCGTATCGGAAAAGGTCAGTGTCAGGTTTGCAGATCCCGTTGTTCCGCCCGCGTCCGAGAGGAGCAGGACTGATGTTCCACTTGGCGATTCCAGCACGATTGAAACGTCGCTGGGGTCGCTGGCTGTGAGGGAGTTCAACGTCACTGCAACGGCGGACACTTCTCCGACAAGGTTGGGGCCGGACGAAGGAACGGTAATGGTGGAAGGATACGGCAACGCGACGCCGTTTGTGGCGCTATTGGCAATCGGACCCGAATTGGCATAAACGCTGGTTGGCGATTTCAAGACCTGCACAGGGAAGCTGGTGACCACCGAATTGGTCGTGCCGGCGACAATCTGCGTGTTCGTCACGTAGATGGTCGTGGTGCCGACGGGCGCTCCAGATGGCACAATGAGTTGAATAGTCCCCGTGTCTGTTCCTGGCGTCGGGTTCGAGAACGCCGCCGGGTTGACAAGGATGTTATTGGGGCCATTGGGAATCTCCGCGGGATTGGATGACGTGGCCGTAATGAGCAATGTAGCGTTAAACTCGAATGTTGTTGCCGAGAACGGGATGGGTTGAGATGTCGTTCCAGGCAACAGCCCCGGCCTATTGGTAAGTGCCGCGATGGGCGGCGCCTGAATCACATGGCGGACGGACAGCGTAATATTCGTCGTCGGCGTGTTCCCATTGGTATCGGAGACACTGAAGACCAACATGCCCAGATTTGTGCCGAACGTATTGGCGACGGGGCTGATGGTATATTGCACTGTTCCCGGCGTGCCGAGAGGAGTAAGAGGAGCCGGGATGGTGGAATTTGTTGTGATTCCTTTGCTAGTCAACAATGACGGGTTTGCGGATGTTAACGAGATGTTTGTGGGGCTAAGATAGGAGTCAACGTCGGAAACGGTGAACGAAATTGTCCCGGTTCCATTTTCCGCGATCACCAAGTTTGTGGTCCCCGCGCTTACGACGGGCGCCTGATTGATGTTCTGTATGACGACCTGGAACGTCACTGCCCATTCGTTGGCCGGATCGTTATGATCCCCGACCGTCACCGTGACGGAGTTTGTCGCGTTGATGCTCTGCGCGCTGGAAGGATAATTGGCGTCCGGAACGATCAGCAGGTTGGTGACGCCAGCCGGTGTGCCGGCGCCTTGCGGAGTCACCGTCAAGTGGCTTGTGTTTCCAGAAATTGTGACAACGAGATTCGATAGTGACGTGGTGGAATCGGTGAGCACCACAGGCACGTTCAGCGAGCTATTCTCCGCGACCACTTGAGGAGCAATTGACGCGATGACCGGTCCGGTTTGGAGGAACAATATCCAGCTTGAAATGCTGCCGCTGTCCGGGTAGGCGGAATCCATCACATAAAGACTCCACTTTCCGTTCGGCGTGCCGTAGAGGGCGGTGTTTAGGTTCTCCGAATAACCGCCGGAGGGCGCCGGGTTGGAGAAGACCAGCGATGAAGCATAGTTGGCCGGCAAATACGTGCCACTGGTCAACGGACTGGACTCTGGAATTGCGCTGCCGGCGGACTGACTGAACTCCAGATTCACGTTATTCGCCGCGGCCTGGCCACCGGCGTTCGCCATCAATACCACCGACTCGCCGTTAGGCCCAACCAACAAGACATCGACGTCGGACGCATCATTGTGGCTAAAGCCAATAAGACTCACACTCACTCCGGTAGTTACGCCACCCACGCCCGCCACTGTGATGGTGGAGGGATACGGATTTGCCAATGCCCCGGCCGGATAGCCCGGCCCAATTGAGATGGAGGTGGGGCTGGCATAGGCGAGGTTGGGAGTGACGGTCAATGTCAAGTTTGTCTTGGAGGTCTGACCGACGCCGTCCATCACCGCAATGGTGATCAGCGCCGAGCCAGTTCCCACACCGTTGGGCTGAATGTTCAACGAGTAAGAGTTGGTGCCAAAAACCGCAGCCCCGTTGGTAATGACCGTGATTGTTGGGGCTGGAGTCATGCCAGTCGAGCTGACGGAGATGGTGTTTTCGTTGGTCGTTTGCGGGTCCCAAACGGCAAACGGAATGCCGTCAATCGCCACAGCAGCCGGCGTGGATATCGCGACATTCGTAACGAGAATGAGCGGGGGCTGGCTGTTGGATATGACAACGAACTGAAGGTTCGTAACTGATGTGATGCCGCTTGCGTCGGTCGCGGTGACTTGGATGTTATTTGTGCCAAACTGATAGGGAACGGGCGTCACGTCCAGCACCGCCAGATTAGCGGTGCCATTATTCGTGACCAGAACCGGCGTCGCGATAGTGATTGTTGGGACTGCGGATGCACCCGACGCTGTTATGTAGTTGCTGACGATCAGGGAGGCATTGCCTGGTTCAGCGTCACCGATCGGGATGACAATGTTGGTGGAGACATTTTCCAAGGTCGAATAGTTGGTTGTCGAAGGGCTGACATGCGGGGCCGTGATAATGGACAACTCCCAACCGCCGAAGATTGCCCCGCCGCGGGTTCCATATCTGTCAAAGGCATAGAGGCTCCATGTTCCGTTTGGATCAATCCCGGAGAATGAGGATACCAGATTGGTTCCGTAGCCGGTGGCGCCGGGAGGCGGCGCGTTGGTAGGCGCTGGGCTTGTATATACGCCAGGGCTGTAATTGGTCGGAATATAGATAGTGCTGGAGACGATCTGGCCGATTTCCGGCAGTAAGACAGCGTTGTTGTCAGGCTGCCCTGCGAGCGAATTTGAGAAGATCAAGTTCGCACTGCTCAAGCCCGTGCCTTGGCCTGCATTGCCCATCAAATAGACAGCCGGAGACTGGCCGGCGGCGTTTGCGGGGCCAACCAGAAGGAGATTCAGGCCGTCCGCATTGTTGTTCTCCTCGGTGATATCAAAGACTGTTACCACCACATTTTCCACTGTGCCCACCAGTCCACTGACCACGTTGGTGGAGGGATATGGCAAACCATTTGTATTGTCAGTACTGATGTTGATCGCCGTGGGATTGTAATAAAGGGGACTGCCTGGCTGGTCAACAACCAGCAGAAAAGTCGAGCTCACACTATTTTGTCCATCGGAGACAGTTACGGTGATGGCCGACTGGCCACCTTTGACGCCAACGGGATACAAGCTAAGGTAGTTGGTTTCCACGCTCTGTGCGCCACCGTTAAGCGGGGGCGAACCGGTGGAGGGTCCGCGAGTAACCACTGCATTATCTTGCGAAGGGGAAGTTGGCAGCAAAGCCTGATTGCCAGAACTGACAGTGATCGTGAGACTAGCCGCATTCGCATCGGGCGAGTTGACGACAAAAGGTATGTTCAGGACCGCGTCCCCCGCAAACGTCACCTGGTTTTCGATAAAGGAAATTGACGGCGGCTGGGCAACAAATGTCGCAGTCAGAGACACGACGTTTGTGGCGCTGAATCCGTTGTTGTCGGTGACAACCACAGTGACGGGCGCCGTTCCGGTTTCATTGACGTTGTTCGTCAGCCCAACGGTGAAAGTCGAGGCGCCGTCCGAAACGATGTTGGAGCTTAGTATTGTGGCAGTCGCCAGGGGATTGTCCGAGTAAGTTGCAACCGTCGGAACGGTTACCGTGATATTGGTAATCGTCCCCAAGCCATCAACCACGTTGAAAGTCAGGTTTGTGCCTTGCGGACTGCCGGGGCTTGATTCCTTATCTGTAACCACGATATTTGTGCTTGGCAATGGAGATGCGCCAGTGACCAACGGGGCCGGGTAGAGATTAAGCACCCATCCGCCGGGTATCCCAACAGGAGAACCGACGGCGCTGACGATAAGGGACCACGTCCCGCCCAAGGGAAGACCGGCAACGCCAATCAAGGCGCTGATGGGTTTGAGCGGATAATTGGTGACGTTGGCTGAATCCAGCCCGTTTGCAGTATTGGATGCCGTCGGCAAAGTGTTCGGGCCATTGGCAGCCGCGTCTGAAAAAGTGAACTCCGCGTAGTTCGTTGCGCCGGACGTTCCAGGCCATGCATTCACCAGGGGAACTACCACAGAAGACGCCGTAACGGCATCATAGTTGGATAACGACAGCGACACTGACGATGGCTCGGTGTTGGTCAATCCGCTAATTGAAACTGTTGCCTTGCCGACCAGCCCCAGCGCAGGCGTATTGGAAGAGGTGAGCGGAGCGGCAACCGCGATTGGCACGGTAACGTTTGCGCCGTTGGCCACGACGATTGAGTTGGTGTTGGTGTACACCAACTGGGGGGCGTTGGTCACAATCACTGTGACTAACTGCGTGACGGTCAATTGCGACACCGAATCGGTGCCGATAAAGTTCAGATAAGTCGTTCCGACTGGAAATCCATTGGGAACGATTGTGAAATTAAAGCTGTTGCTGTTGGCATTCTGGGTTGGCACAGCGCTCAGGAAAACGTTTTGATCCACGCCGACGTTGCCGATGTTCGTGGAAGTAACCAGCAAACTGACGCTCGCCGCGCCGTTGCCGGCAAGGGACACCAACTGGTTGCTCGCGGCGATGGTCGCCTGTTCCGGTCCAGTCGTAAAGGTCGTCTGCTGCAACACCATGGACGGCGCGACGGCATTGGAAAGGACAATGTTGGTGACCAGAGCGGACGCCGATCCGCCGGTTCCGTCTGTGAGCGTGATGGTAAAAACGTTCGTGCCAAACACATCACGCGTGGTGGTGATTGTCACGCTGTTGGTGCCGTTTGGATTGATCGGACCGTTTTGCGTGTAGGTCGAGTTGGCCAGGCTGCCCGTCGGGTCGGGATTGTCGTTCGCGCTTCCGGCAGCGGGGGTAAATGTGGCCTTGAGGTTGGCATTTGAGGTGGAATCGGTCACCGAGTAATACAAAGTCGCCGTGCCGTTTTCAATATTCGTGATGTAGGCGCTGTTGGTGAAGGTCGCGGTAAAGCTGTTGGAAACCAAGAGCGTCGGAGTGGTATAGAGGTTTAAGGACCAACTGCTGATTGAACCCGTGTTGGGCTGGGAATCATCCAGGACGTATAGCGACCACGTCCCGGCGGTTTGCGCGGCGGTCAACCCGCCAAAGGCAGCAGGCAACGATGTCTTATAATCACTCAATGTCTGCGGCGCCGGGGCGGGAAAAGGTTCGGTCGTCCCGAAGGCGGCATTGTCACCGGTCTTGTAGGTTCCAGAGGTAATCGGCGCGGTGGTGGCTAAAGTTCCCGCGCCTGAGGCAACATCGTCAAAAGTGAGGGTCAAATTGTTTACGGAGACGCCGTCACCGTCGTTGCCCATCAGCGGCACCGCGTCGCCGTTTGGGCCGACCAACAGAAGAACGACGTCATTGGGATACCCATGTGAAAACCCGTTGATGGTCACCGTGACTTTTTCGAGATTTCCCGAAAGCCCACTGGCGGGCACCACAACGCTCGACGGATAGCCGTTGGCGGCCTCGCCGTTATTAACAGTGTCGCTGTTGATTGTAATGGCCGTCGGATTAGTCTCCGAGAGCTGGCCAAAGGCGGAGCCTATCATAAACAACATCATCATGATTGAGGCCAGAGCACTCGTCCAGACTGCGGCACGGGGTTGCATTGAGTTTATCTTCATTTTCATCGTTGTATGTTGGTTCGGTCTATTTTCTGTGCAACTTTCGGCATGAGAGTAAATGGCGCCGGTCGATCAATTTCCTGCTCGATTGTAAAACACTCCCGACACTAAACCACTCATTACCGAAGTTTCAACGTCCTCCAAGTATGAGGACAAATGTATTCTGAGCAAATTAAAGTTATTGTCTAAAGCCGACATTATTGTCTAAATGCGACATAAATTGCCTGAAAACGAAATTTTTTTGTCTGCCAGCGACGCTTTTTGTCCAATTCCGCCGCTTTTCGCCGACCGCCAAAAACCCAGACCGGCACACAATTCCACTTCAGCGCAACTTAATTTCAGAGTGTGCGTGTCAAGCAATCCCTGCGCCAAAGTCAACGCTATCAACAGGAATCTAAAACCGTCTAATCAGCCATCGGAATCGTGTTCCGAAAGATGCTTATGATTGACTGAAGACAACCCGTTGTATTTTGCAAAAGCGGGGCACATTATATAGCGGCATTTTCTCGACTTTTCCCTGGGCCTCTCCGGTGGTAATGCCGAAAGCCTGTAGCGCGTTTTCACTCCAGCCCGGCGGCCAAGGCACTGACCTTCCCTCCGAAAGCCCATTTTCGCTAATTGTTCTCCGGCGGGACGAATTCTCTGGGGAATTGCGCCGTAATCGAGCCGACGGCGAATAAAATGTGAATAATTCTCTTGATTCCTATCTGTCAACCTGTTAGAACTCAGTTCGGCAATTCCAGTTCAGGCTTGGGGGAATTCTTGAATATTAGACGCTATTGAGCGTCTAAGAACCGGGAATTTCTACTGTGGTAGGAGCGGGGAATCACGTTGCAGGCCGTGCGGGCCTGAATTGGAGGTTTTGTCCCATTTTATGAACGGAAGCGCCAAGCCTATGGAATGGCCGGCCGCCGGTTCAGGGGCGTCCCGATAAAATAATATTGACAGCTTTATGAAGGAACGAGGATTTTCGACAGAATGCGGAAAGATGTTCGATGCATGCCCCTTCGCGCGAAGGCCGGCGCCTGGGCGTTTGTCAGGCTGGGAACGGACAATTATTGAAGAATGATAGTCGATTCATCTTACCGCCGCGTCATGATAACTGGGATGGGCGTCATCTCACCCAGCGGCCATGACCTTGATCATTTCTGGGCAAACGTCCGCGGGGGCATCAGCGCCGCCGCTCCCGTAAGCCGCTTCGATGTCAGCCATCTGCCAGTCAAGATTTCCGCCGAGGTCCAAAACTTCGATGTTTCTCAATTCGTCAAGAGTCACAAGGCCGGACGGCTCGACCTGACAGTGCAGTATGGGGTCGCGGCGGCCAGCATGGCGGTTGCGGACTCGGCGCTGGACATCGCCCGAATGGATGCGGACCGAGTGGGCGTCGTGGAGGGAACGACGATTAGCGGAGCGGGCAGCATCATCAAAGCGCGCGACAGTTATGTGAACGGCAATGGCAATTTCCGCGCGCTCCATCCCTATAATGTGGTGGCCGGCTATTGCGGGGAGGGAAGCAGCACGATCGGCATGATGTTGGGAATTCACGGCCATGCCGTTACTTACTGTTCCGGGTGCGCCTCCGGCAACGATGCGATCGGATACGCCAGCCACATGATCCGAAGCGACGATGTGGATGTTGCCATCGCGGGGGGGGCGGAGGAGACAATGGAGATGTTGCACGCCGGATTTTGCAGGGTGCGGGCCATGAGCGAACAGAACGCCGTGCCAAGCCAAGCCATGCGGCCATTCGATCGCGCGCGCGATGGCTTTGTGCTTGGCGAAGGCGCCGCGTTTCTGGTGCTGGAAGAATTAACGCATGCGCTGGCGCGAGGGGCGCGGATTTACGCGGAAGTGGCCGGGCACGGCCGCAGTTGCGAGGCTTACCACGCCACCGATCCGCATCCGGAAGGCTTGGGATACCGCCGCGCCTTGGAAAAAGCATTGCGCCAGGCGGGGATGCATCCGGAGGAAGTCGATTATATCAACGCGCATGGCTCGGCCACCCCGTTAAATGATCCTGTGGAGACGCGGGCCATCAAGACAGTCTTTCGCGAGCACGCCCGGCGAATGGCGGTAAGCGCGACAAAACCGATTACCGGCCACCTCATGGGAGCGTCGGGAGCCATTGAGACGGTGATTTGCGCGCTGGCCATCGCACGGCGCGAAATTCCCCCCACGATTAATTTGACCGAGCCAGACGCTGACTGCGACTTGGATTACGTTCCGAAGGAGGCGCGGCCGTATCCCGTGCGAGTGGCCGTCAATCTCAATGCCGGATTTGGGGGCCGTTACGCGTGCCTGATCCTAAAGGAGCGGGAGGTCGCATGAACGTTTTGGACGTCATCCGGCTTACGGCGCTGGTGGTAACCTTGCTCAACACGGCCTTGACCTTGTTGGTTTTGGCTCGTGACTATCGCTCCCGGCTGCACCGGGTTTATGTGCTTTGGGGAATATCTGTGACGTTATGGAACTTTGGCGTCTTTCGCCTCAGCGAGCACATCACGGAGGACCAGGCATTCTTCTGGGCCAGGGTTTTGCAACTGGGAGTTATCATCATGCCGATCAGCCTGTTTCATCTTTGCCTGGTGATTTCGCAAAGCCGGACGACGCGCATTCTGCCGATTTTGTACGCCGTTCACATTGGATTTGCGGTCAGCTTGTTTTGTGGCTGGTTCATTACCGGTGTGCGCTGGATCGATGTCGGCTACTGGTCGATTCCCGGACCCGCCTTTTCGGTCTTTAGCTGCTTTTACCCGGTGCTTACGACGGCGCTGGTGCTGCTGCTCTATCGAAAACAAAAGGTCGTGCCCCCCACCCAGCGGATGCGCTTGAGGGCGCTGTTGCTGGCGATTGTCGGGTTGTGGATTTTCGGCACGAATGACCTTCTGCCGATGCTGCGCACTGTGAACGGGAATTTTTTGATGGGGCAGACATACTATCCTTTCACACATATCAAGTTCTATCCGTTGGGAGGGCTGGCGGCTCTGTTTTATGTCGTGATTGTCGGCTATAGTGTTTTGCAGCATCAACTGCTGGATATTCATGTGACATTGAGCCGGTTGGCGGCGCAGATCGTCCGTTTGTTGTTTATGTTCTTGATCTGTTTTGGGCTGCTGTTGTTGGTCTGGGGGCTTAAGCCCGATTGGTTTACTCTCTTCTCCTTTTCCGCGGTCATGGGCGTGCTGCTGGTGAGCGCCTCGCTGGCCTCATTTTTCTTTCCGCAATTCTTCGGGCGCGGAACCGACGCCCTGGAGCGCCAGATTCTTGGCGATAGCTTTGAATATCATGCCCGCGTGCAAAACGTCATCCAAACCATCCGCTCCTTTCCCGACCCGGAATTCATTTTGCAGGAAATGGAGGAATTGCTGGCCAGCACAATGAAAGTCCGGAGCTATCAACTGATTTTGCTGGACGAGGCAACGCGCGGATTTGCCCTTTACTTCTCATATCCGCCGCGGCCTGGAATCGCGATGCCGGACAATCAGATTGATTCGCCGATCTTTCGTTTCTTTCAGCAAAGCCGGGCAAAATTTCTCTCCTGCAACACCGTCTATGCGACCAGCCGGGAATCAATTCTGGAACGGCAGGCCCGGGACCAGTTGCGGGTCTTCGAACCGGAATTTTGCTTTCCCTTCTTTTCCGGGACCGACCTGGTTGGCTTGATGTTGCTTGGGCCAAAAGCCAACGGGGACCTGTTCACGCCGCACGATTTGCGACTCTTGACCGAACTGTCGCAGAGCCTCGGGCTATTGCTCAATCAAATCCGGCTTCGCCATCAATTGCAAGTGGCCCATGAGCAGGATTTGCTGGGCCGCATGTCGCGCGGGCTTGCGCACGATTTGAACAACCTGCTCACGCCGGTCCAAACTTTGTTGCAGCTCATGCGCGAATCCTCGTTGCAACAGTCGGCCATTGACGAATTGCTGCCCGTCGGCCTGCGAAATCTCGAAACCGTGCGCACGTACGTCAACGAAGCCCTGTTCTTTTCCCGCTCCTCGCAACTCAATGCGCAACCCGCCTCGCTGGATGATACTGTCAACGCCGCAATGGCCCTCGTGCGGTCGTCCGCCGACGCAAAGTGCGTGGAAATTCATTGCCGCGGCGGCGGCGGCATCATGCTTGAAATGGACCCGGTGCTCATCAAGCGATTGCTTTGCAATTTGCTTTCCAACGCCGTGGACGCTTCGCCGACAGGCGCGCGAATCGAAATTCATCTGGCGTTGCTGCCCAGGACCGAATTAAGCCGCGATTGGTACCGGCTCAAGGTCGTGGACCAGGGTGAAGGCATCAGCGCCGAAAACCTTCAACGCGTTTTCACTCCCTATTTTACGACAAAAAACACCGGGGACGGAAAGCGCGGCTTTGGCTTGGGCCTGGCAATCGCCCGCAAGATCGTTCACCTGCATGGCGGCAACCTGAGCATTAACAGCAAAGAGGGAAAAGGGACGACGGTCCAACTGGACCTGCCCAGCAAATTGACCCAGGCGCAAAACCAACTTCGTCCGCAGGCCGAGGAAACTTCAACCCGAGTGATTGCCGCATGAAAACGCTTTTGGTTATCGCCGCCCCATCCGTCTCCACCGCTGTCCGCGAAGCCCTGGACCCGGCCCGCTATCGCCTGCTGGAACAATCCAGTTGCGGCGAGGACGAACTGCTGTTGACGGCCTCCTCGATAGACGGCTGCATCGTTGACGCCGAATTGACCACCGTGGAACCCTTGCGCGCGATTCGGCAAATCCGCGGATTTCTTCCGCGCTGCCCGATGATCCTTTACGCCACCGCCACCGCCGCCGAATGGGAGGAAGACGCCTACCTTCTTGGGGTCAACCACATTTTGTCGAAACCTTTGCGCGCGCGCCTGCTCAACTCGGTGCTCGACCGGCTCGTCCAGGATTCCGCGTTGCAGGCGGCCCCGCCCCCTCCGTCCCAGGCCGCACTGTCCAGCGTCGAGCGCCCCGCGCCGGGCGTAGCCCGGCAGATTCCAGTCCGGATGCTGGCACTCTTGCGCAACTATTCCTCAATCCTCGCCCACAGCCTGAGCGCCGAATCTTTGCCCAAAGAATTCCTGCTTCTTTTGCGCGAGATTGTGGGGGTCAATCGCGCCGCCATCTTTTTGCGTCCCGCACCCGCATCGCCAAATGACTCCTCCGAAGGTTCGCGCGGGCACAAGTTGCATGCCGCCTGCGCCATTGGGCTGCCCGCCGGATTGCTGGAGCATTTCCAATTGTCCCTTGCCGGAGGCATTGGCGGGCATTTGTTCCGCTACGGAAGGATCGTGCGCCGCGACAGCCAGGAGGCGGATATGGATGTGCAGATGCGAAAGGAATTTCAACTGCTCGGGGCCGAGGTGGCCATCCCGATATTGGACCGGGAGTCCTTGGTGGGCCTGGCGGTCTTTGACGGGCGAATGACGGGCCAGCCACTGAGCAACGAGGAATTGCATTTGATTTTTCATTTGTTGGAGCAACTTGGCCTCTCCATCAAAAACATCTGGCTGCACGATCAAGTGGCCGAACATCACGAAATGATGGCCGACATCCTTCACCAGTTCAGCAGCGGCTGCGTCGTGGTGGGCCGAGACTTGAGTGTGCGCCACGCCAATGAGATGGCCAGGAATTGCTTCCCGCGCGCCGGCCGCGCCGCCGGCAGCTTTGATTTTGCCGACCTCCCGCAATCCATCGGCAGCAAGGTTTTCGATCTGCTCAAAAACGGCAAAGCCGTGACCGCCTTCCGTTATCAGCCGCCCGACCACCCGGATAAGCATTACCAAGTGATGATCACGCCCTTTAAGAAACAGAAATCCACCGTGCCCACCGCCGCCTTGGTAATTCTTGAGGACATCACCCAGGCCGTGCGCCTGCGCCGCCTGGAAATTGAGACCGCCAATCTGCGATTGATGCAACAAATGGCCGATCGCATGGCCCATGAAATTGGCAACGCCGTTGTGCCCATCTCGACGCACCAGCAGTTGTTGAAAGAACGCATGGACGATCCTGAATTTCAAAAATCCCTCGCCGGCGCCCTTCAGGAAGGCGTCAAACGCGTCACTCGCCTCGTCAACCAAATGCGCTATCTGGCGCGGGACCGCACCGAATTTGTCGAACCGGTCTCCGTCAAGCATCTCATTGAAGAGGCCTTTCGCGAAGCCCGCGCCTATCACCCCGCCAACACCGTTCTGCTCAATTTCGAATCCAAAGAAACGCTCGTCGTGCCGGGCGATCGCGTCGGGCTAAAACACGCATTCGCGGAGATTCTCCTCAACGCCCTTCAGGCCAATACCCAGTCCTGTCAGGTGCAAGTCCGCTCCAAGTCAGAGGTGGACTCGGCGGGCGCGCGCTGGGTGAGCATCGAGGTGCTGGACAGCGGCGCGGGATTCACCGCCGAGGCGGCCAGCAAAGTTCCCAGGCCCTTTTACACCACCAGAAACGTCGGCCTGGGCCTGGGTTTGGCTGTCACCGATAAAATTATCCAGACCCATCATGGCAAACTGGAAATTCCGCCCCCGAAAAACGGCCAGCCTGGAATCGTCCGAGTGACCCTTCCCCTGGATCCGATTTCCAGCGATGCCGAGGCAATCCCACAACGGCCCAAAACCAACGGCCATTAAACGCGCCGGCATGACAATCATCGCGCGCGGCGAACACCCTCTCAACTCTCACCCGCCGTCGTGATTTTCCTTCGGCCCTTCGCTCGTCCTGCGCGCGATCCAATCCCAGGCCAGGAACGTGCAGACCCAGAACGGATAAACCCCGTACAACGTGTCGCTCACGGAATGCGAATGGCGATCCACAGCCAGAAAAGTATTGACGCAAAAAAGCGCCGCCAATCCGCTGACCATCGCGCCCGGAATGGAATTGGGCACATAAAACCAGCCCGCCGATTTGAACCATTTTCTTGGCATATTTGAGCCACCTTTGTGGCATAAGCCCGAATTAAACCTAAATAAATGCCCCGTTTGATTCACTTTGTAACACAAAGCCAATCCCCCGTCAATTCTCTAATCGTCGACCTGCCGGCGGCGGGACCAATCATGAACATCTCCGGGAGGATTCCCTCCCTGGGCCATCCTATCTCAGACAGCGTAGGGCAGGCATCTTGCCTGCCGGTTGACGGGCATCCTGCCCGTCAGCAACGCGAGACAGCCCGCGAAGCCGGGCAGCTCTTATTTGTTCTGTCTCGGTCGAGCGTGACTCGATTTCTCGGGACAAAATCAGGGTTCGACAGAGTCTCACCCCACCGGGCGCCCGCCGCTGGTAAATTCAGAATTCGGTGGGGCGAGACAGCCCGCGAAGCCGGGCAGCTCTTATTTGTTCTGTCTCGGTCGAGCGTGACTCGATTTCTGGGGACAAAATCCGGGTTCGACAGAGTCTCACCGAAACATCCGCAAGCATTTTTTCTTGCGGCCCGTGATCGCTGTGTGATATAAATGGTCACGTAGTCCCAAT
>VFSW01007963.1_pt1 | contig 15298 bp, 13 predicted proteins | sample 5358111 | NCBI WGS metagenome assembly VFSW01 (sample SAMN11554181, study PRJNA540505) | mine drainage metagenome | isolation source: sediment from site ElyBrook_90M | place: USA: Ely Copper Mine, Vershire, VT | collected 2017
TATTGTCAGGGTGGGCATCACAAAAAGCTGTGAAGGCGTCTTCAGGGCAACCGAGATCCAGGGAACATTCGGCTTCCATGGCAGGCATGAGTACGGTTTTCTCGTGTGACAGGATTTTTGCGGTTTCTCCAATGAAGCGAACACCTGCCACAATGAGCGTGGATGCCGGATGGTTGTGCCCAAAACGGGCCATTTCCAGAGAGTCGGCCACCAACCCTCCGGTGCCTTCCGCCAGGTCCTGAAGGTCAGGGTGAACGTAGTAGTGGGAAACCAGCACGGCATCCCTGGCTGTCAGCTCCCGGCGCAACGCGTCCAGCAGCATGGCACGCCGTTCCTGACTCGGTTCATCGGGAACGGATGCCCAAGCCTTGCGTGTGTCGCAACCGGGCGGATTTTCGTATTCTACTTCAATTAACTTACTCATCTATCTGAAATCTCATCGAATAATCTATCGCCTTTACGTCTTTTGTCAGGCTGCCGATGGAAATGCGGTCCACCCCACTCTCGGCCAGTTGGCGCACGGTCTCGAGGGTGACGCCTCCGGAAATTTCGAGGGAAGCACGACCACCTGTCAATCGCACGGCTTCAAGGTGCTGCTCGCGAGTCATGTTGTCAAGCAGTATCCATTTCGCGCCGGCTTCAAGGGCCTCTGTCAGTTGAGCCAAAGTTTCGACTTCCACCTGAACCATCACCCCGGGCGGCGCGGTTCGAATGGCGCGTTTTATGACTTCCTGCAATGTTTCGGAAGCCTGAATATGATTTTCCTTAATCAGGATGGCGTCATAAAGCCCCAGCCGGTGGTTGGTTCCGCCGCCCACCACGACTGCGTACTTCTCAGCAAGTCTCAAGCCGGGAATGGTTTTTCGCGTATCCACCACTTTTGTGGAAAGCCCTTCAAGCAACGATACGTACTGACGCGTCCGGGTGGCCACAGCAGAGAGGGTCTGCAGAAAATTCAAGGCGGTCCGTTCCCCCGTGAGCAAGGCCTGTGCTGGGCCATGTAGTCGGGCCACGGTCATTCCCTTGCGGAGTGTTTCCCCCTCCATGGCCAGCCACTGGCAGACCACACCGGGATCCAGCAGGTGAAAGGCCATTTCAAACCAGTGGGTGCCACAAAGCACGGCTGACTCGCGCACGATCAGGGAAGCAGAAGCTTGCCTTGAAAAAGGAATCAGTTGGGCAGTCAGGTCGCCACTGCCCACGTCTTCTTCCAGGGCGTGACGAACCTGGGACTGGATGGCTTCGGAAGAAAGATAGTCGACAAGACGGCTCATGGAGTCATTCTAATGGGTGGGAGCCCGCTGCGCGCAAGGTCCAGGCGGGCCGACACACCTTGTTTATGTGGACAGAGGCGGCAGGATTCATGGCACAGGGCATAGAATTCTCCTGCAGTCGGTTTAGCTTGTGGACGCCAGTGCCTGGGTGAGGGCCGGGACGGTCTGGTTCAGATCGCCCACCAAGCCATAGTCTGCCACCTGAAAAATGGGAGCTTCAGAATCCTTGTTAATGGCCACAATGACCTTAGAGTCCTTCATGCCTGCCAGGTGCTGAATGGCGCCAGAAATACCAACGGCGATGTACAGTTCCGGCGCAACGTTTTTTCCGGTTTGACCCACCTGATAATCATTCGGTACGTAACCCAAATCTACGGCCGCACGCGACGCACCTAAAGCCGCATTAAGCTGGTCAGCCAATGGTTCGAGCAGTTCACGAAAATGCTCGGCACTTCCCAAGCCACGTCCTCCGGACACCACAACCCTGGCGGACTCCAGCTCCGGGCGCTCGGAAACGTGGAGTTCCTGGGAGATACGCTGCGAGTGTCCTGCCGTGTGATCGGGAGGCAGGGCTTCCAACGGTGCCATGCCACCGGTTCGGCTAGAGGCTCAAAAGCAGTGGTGCGCACAGTGAGAATGCGCAGGGAATCCAGCGAACGAACGCGAGTCCACAAGCTTCCGGCATAAATGGGGCGCACGAAGGTATCCTGGGACTCGATGCGAATCACATCAGAAATCTGGGCTACCCCAAGTTTTGCGGCAACCCTGGGCAACCAGTCCTTGCCATATGTGGTGGCAGCCGCCACCACATGGGTATAGAAAGGGGCCAAAGCAGTCACCAGATTTGCCAGGTTTTCAGCACTGGGATTATCCAGTTCCGCCCATTTGACGAGGTTGACCCGTGTCAGGGATTGCCCTGAACGTGCTGCGGCTTCGCAGCCCTGCCCTGCCACCAGAAGATGGATGTCCCCATCAAGCTCACTGGCGGCAGCAATGGAATGCCGGGTGGCCCTTTTCAGGGAATGATTATCGTGTTCGGCAATGACAAGAATAGCCATGTTTCAATTTCCTCAGATGACCTTGGCTTCGTTTCTGAGACGCTGGACCAGTTCACTTGCGTCTTTTACCAGAATGCCTGGCTTGCGGGCTGGCGGTTCGAACACCTGGAGACACTGCAGGTGGGGCTGAATTTCCACATGGAGCTGTTCAGGGGTCAGCAGGTCAAGCGGTTTCTTTTTTGCCTTCATGATGTTTGGCAATGTGGCAAAGCGGGGCTCATTGAGCCTCAGGTCCACCGTAATGACAGCGGGCAACCGGAGTTTGAGCGTTTCAAGCCCGCCATCGATTTCCCTGGTGACCTGAACACCCCCCTGTTGATCCAGCCCGATGGCAGAGGCAAAAGTGGCTTGTGGCCAGTCCAGCAAAGCAGCCAGCATCTGCCCCGTCTGGCCGGAGTCATCATCAATGGCCTGCTTCCCGCAAATGACCAGTTGAATCGACTCCCTGCGAACCACTGCAGCCAGTAATCTGGCCACGTTCAGGGGTTCAGTGCCGTCAAGGGTCTCGATGTGCAGGGAACGGTCAGCACCCAGTGCCATGGCAGTGCGAAGCGTCTCTTGACTGGAGGCGGGGCCGCAGGTGACGGCAATCACCTCCTGCACTGCTCCGGATTCCTTGAGGCGGACCGCGGCTTCCGTGGCAATCTCGTCAAACGGATTCATGGACATCTTCAAACCGGAAAGTTCCACTCCCAGGCCATCCTGCCTTGGCCGTGGTTTGATGTTGTAATCAAGCACGCGCTTGACGGGTACCAGTACCTTCATGTTGCTGCATCCTGCCTGTATTTCAGTAAAGCCGGTTATGATACCCTTTCCAGAAGGGCAGCGGCACCCTGCCCCATTCCGACGCATAGGGTGACCAATCCGAATTTCCCCCCGGTTCTCTTCAACCCGTGGATCAGAGTGGTGGCACGTATGGCACCACTCGCCCCGAGCGGATGGCCCAAGGCAATGGCCCCCCCCCCGGGGTTGAGCTTTTCTGGATCGAAGCACAGATGTTTCTGCACCGCCAGAACCTGGGCAGCGAAGGCTTCGTTAAGTTCTATCCAGTCCAGTTGACCCATGGTCAAGCCAGCTCGCTTGAGTGCTTTGGGAACGGCTTCCACTGGGCCCATGCCCATCACGGCGGGATCCAACCCGGTGACTGAAAAGGATCTCATCCGGGCCAGCGGTTCCAGGGAAAACTGCTTGAGAGCGGATTCGCTGGCCAGTATCAGACAAGCGGCCCCATCAGACATCTGGCTGCTGTTTCCCGCGGTCACTGTACCTTTGAGTTTGAACGCCGGTTTCAGTTTGGCCAAGGCGTCCAAGGAAGTATCCCTTCGCGGGCCTTCATCCTGCTTGCATTCTGTTTTTGTGACGCTGACTTCTGCCGTGCCTTTTAAAGGTGTCCGTTTTTCGATGCTGACAGGGGTGATTTCAGAATCAAATGCGTTTTCTGCCTGAGCTTTCAGTGCGCGCTGGTGTGATAGCAGCGCAAACTGATCCTGTTCGTCACGCGATATGCCCCAACGATGAGCCACGTTTTCGGCGGTGAGTCCCATACTGAGTACCAGAGACTGGTTATTTGAACTCAGATGGACGCGGGGATTCCATGAGGGATGAAATCCACCCATGGGAATTCTGCTCATGGATTCCACCCCACCCGCCACCATCACGTCCGCTTCTCCTACCCGAATGCGGTCAGCAGCCACCTGCAGTGCCGACAGACCCGAGGCACAGAAACGGTTCAAGGTCATGCCCCCAACACTCACGGGCAGCCCGGCTAACACAGCGGCCGAGCGCGCCAGATTCAACCCCTGCTCACCTTCGGGCATGGCGCAACCCACCACCACATCCTCTATGGCAACCGGATCCAGGAGCGGGACTTGCTCAAGGGCCCCACGCAGGGCTGAAATCAGGAGGTCATCGGCCCGCACCTGGCTGAACATGCGCCCTGCCTTGCCTACCGGGGTACGTGTGGCTGCAACCACATAGACTTCGTTCATGGGGGGTCCTTGTCAGTTACGCAGGGGTTTGCCTGTTTCCAGGAAAGACTGGATACGCTCACGGGTTTTCACCGTTTCCATCAGTGCGCAGAAGTGTTTTTGTTCCAGTGCCAGGAGTTCATGCTCGGTCAACAAGGTCCCCGCGTGATTGTCACCTCCACATAGCACCTGGGCAATGGCTGATCCCACTACCATGTCATGGTCGGTCAGATATCCTGCGGCATGGAAGTTAACCAATCCAGCCATGAGTGTGGACCAGCCTTCCCTTCCTGCGACAGGAAACGGCAGGGCACGAGGCGGTTGATAGCTGGATTCTGCCAGCGCATTTGCCTGAACCAGAGCCACATGCAGCAGTTCGTCAGGGTGAGGAACAATCACGTCACAGGCGCTTTCAAGCCAGCCCATGGCAATGGCCTCGGTTGCACTATTGCTGACGCTGGCTTTCATCAAAAGACTGAAAGCTTCTTTCAGTTCTCCGGCCACATCAAGGGAAACTCCTGCTGCTGCAGCTTTTTCTCCTGCGGTTCGCGCCAGCCATGTGAGCCCTCCCGCCCCTGGCAAAAGTCCTATCCCAGCATCCACAAGCCCAATGCGTGACTCGAAATGTGCCACCCTGCGAGTGCAATGCAACAGCAATTCACAGCCACCTCCCAAAGCGAAGCCCTGAATGGCCGCCACGCTTGGGATGGAGGCATGCCGAAGTCGCTGCATCAGATTCTGGAACATCTGCTGCTCGGCTAGAAAACCTTGCATGCCTTTTTGCGAAAACAACCTGAGAAAACCCTGCAGATCACCTCCCGCTGAAAATGGCTCCCCAGGCCCCCAAATGACCAGACTGGAGAACTCTTTCTCAGCCAGGTCCAGCAACCGGCCCATTCCCTCAAGCGCCCCCGTGTTAAAAGTGCGCATCTTGGTCTTGAGCGTGGCGATCAGGGATTTTCCATCAACAGTCCATCCCCGGACAAAGGGATCTTCATGAACGGTAGTTCCAGCCTGCAGTGCAGTGGCCGCTTCTTCACCGTACACATGTTCAGGAAACCACTGTCGGGCATAAACCGGTAACGGCGCGGGTTTATGCCAGGCGTGTCGCGACGCGTTCCATGACCCATGACGGGTATGGACTTCCTCTCTGCCGTCAAGTGCCCAGTCTGGTAATGGCAGAGGAACCAGCACATCGCCAGCCAGCCGGTCTTCTTCAATCCACCTGGCGACTTTCGACCAGCCGGCCTGCTGCCAAAGCTCAAAAGGTCCCTCACGCCAGCCATACCCCCAGCGCAAGGCCATGTCCACATCACGGGCACAGTGCGCAATTCTGTCCAGATAAATGGCACAGTACTGAAACAGGTCCCGGTGAATGGCCCAGAGAAACCGGGCTTGTGGATGGGACGAATTCCTCAGGGAGGCAAACCGTTCGTGGAGGGGTTGTTCCAGTATTTTGCTCACTTCAGGTGCCGCAGTCCCGTTTGCTGGCACGTACTCCCCGGTGACAAAATTCATCCTGAAAATGTCACGGTTCATTTTTTTGTAAAACCCGGCTCCGGTTTTAGCTCCCAATGCGCCAGCGGACACGAGTGCTCTAACGGTTTCGGGTACTTGGTAAAGAGCAAGGCAAGGATCGTTCTCCAATCCGCGTTCAAGGGTTTCCACAACGTGAACCAGTGTATCCAGACCCACCACATCCGCTGTGCGGTATGTGGCCGAACGAGGTCGTCCCAGCCGCGTTCCAGTCAGATCGTCGACCACGTCGCAGTCCAGTCCAAATTTCTGGGCTTCCTGCAGGGTGAACAGGAGATTCAGCACCCCTACCCGGTTGGCCACAAAATTGGGGGTGTCCATGGCGCGGATGATTCGCTTGCCCATACGACGCGTCAAGAATGTTTCCAGATCATCCATCACGGAAGACAGCGTTTCGGATGAAGGAATCAGTTCCACCAGACTCATGTAACGCGGCGGGTTGAAGAAATGTACGCCGCAAAACCGCGAACGGACCGCTTCAGGCAATTGCCTTGAAAGTTCATTAAGCGACAGGCCTGAGGTATTGGAGGCCAGAATGGCTGATCTGTTCAAGTGGGGTGTGACCTTGTCATACAAGGCCTGTTTGAGTTCCATACGCTCTGCAATGGCTTCGATGATGAGGTCACATTCGGACAGACGGCTCAGGTCATCATCATAGTTCAGTGCTTCAATCCATGAAGCACCTGACGCCACACCCAGCGGCGGGGGACGCAGGGTGGTCAGCTGGGAGATTCCGCGTTTGGCACGGGCACTGCGGTCCGGGTCATTGCTGGTCAGGTCGTAGAGCAGAACCGGGTAACCCAGATTGGTGAAGTGGGCAGCGATTTGTGCGCCCATGACGCCAGCCCCCAGGATGGCCACTTTCCGAACCTGCAATTCACTCATGTAGACACCCTGAAGTGCAAAATAAAAAAGCCAGTGGCTGATTCTAGCAGAGCAAGAGTAAAATGAAGGGATGCGTGTGGTACTGGATTTTGCCGAGCGTCCTGGGCAGGTGGTGCGCAGGGTGTTTGAGTTTCCATTTGATGTGTGGGTTGCCCACCGCCTTGACGAGGTCATGCCATTGCTTGACCGGGTAAGCAAGGTGGCTGGTCAGGGATATCACGTGTTGGGTTTCCTGGCGTATGAGGCAGCCGGTGCGTTTGATTCGCAGGCGATCACCCATGTTCATGACGCCTTCCCCCTGGCGTGTTTTGCCGTGTATGGCCCTCCCTCCGCTTCACTTGAGTCTCCTCCCCCTCTGCCAGTAAACGAAGGGACTGGTCCGGCTTCCTGGCAACTGGACAAAACTCCAGAGGCCTATGAACGGGACATCGACGCGATCAGGAAAGCCATATCACGTGGCGAAGCCTACCAGATCAATCATACGCTCAGGGCCCATGCCCATCTCGGGGCATCAAGCCTGCCGGTCTATGAGCGTCTTCTCAGGGCACAGCGCGCAGATTATGGTGTTTGGATGGACTGTGGTGCCTGGCATATTCTTTCTCTGTCCCCCGAGCTTTTTTTCAGGGTGGATGGAAGGAAAATCACGACTCGCCCCATGAAAGGAACATCCCCACGGGGCAGTGATGAAGTGGTGGATCGTCGACTTCGTGAAGCATTGCAACATTCGGCAAAAAACCGTGCGGAAAACTTGATGATCGTGGATCTGCTGCGCAACGATCTGTCCAGAATCTGTCAAACGGGCAGCGTGCAGGTGCATGACCTCTTCCTAGTGGAAACCTACCCCACCCTGTTTCAAATGACTTCCCGTGTCACAGGGCATTTAAAAGAGGGTATTTCATTATCCTCGATCTTCCAGGCCTTGTTCCCATCAGGTTCCATTACAGGGGCGCCGAAACTGAAGGCCATGGAGTGGATCAGAAGGCTGGAAAACACGCCGAGGGGGCCTTACTGCGGAGCCTTTGGATGGGTGAAGCCGGGAGGAGACGCCATATTCAATGTGGGCATTCGGACTTTGAAGTATGAACCGGACTCCGGAAATCTGGTATGCGGCCTCGGTGGGGGCATCACTTGGGACTCGAAGGGTGATGAAGAGTATTTGGAAATTCAGACCAAAGCCCGTTTTCTCCAGCACGACACGAAAGAGTTCGACCTTCTTGAAACCATGAAACTGGAGAATGGAGAATTCTGGCTGGAAGACTATCACTTGAAAAGACTTCAGAATTCAGCTCGCCAGTTAGGTTTTCCGGTGCCAGAAATCCCGGAGATTCAGGCTGTGATGCATGAATATGCGGATCAGTTCAAGCAGGGGCGCTACCGCGTCAGATTGCGGTATAGCCGTGGAGGAACGACGCATATGGAAGGTCGCCCCCTCGAAGTTTCACCGGCTCATCCGGTCAAGGTGGTCAAGGCTTCCTTTGGCATTCCCGGAAATCTTCCCCTGCTCAACCACAAGACCACTTTGCGAGATTGGTATGAACGTGCGGTCAGGCAATCGTCTGCCGATGCATTTGATGTTCTGCTGTGGAACACTGATGGGGAACTGACAGAATTTACCCGAGGCAACCTGGTGGTGGAAACGCCAGAAGGACGTTTCACGCCACCAGTGCAATCAGGCCTGTTGCCTGGAACCTACCGCCAGTATCTGCTTGACCAGAGAGAAATCCAGGAACGTTCATTGCGAGCCAGCGATCTGGAAAAGGCTTCTGCCCTCTGGTTCATCAACAGTGTACGAGGATGGGTTCGGGTCATTCTGGACTAGTGCATCATCATGTGCATGTCGTCATGTCCTGCATTGTCATCCATGGGCATGAGGGCTTTTACGGGCACCTGCATGTGCATGGTTCCGGCATGCCGGAAATTCAGGTTCACCTCAATGGAATCTCCCGCCTTGAGTGGTTGATGCAGGTTATCCAGCATCAAGTGGTAGCTTCCCGGCGCCAGGTCCACTTTGCCATGAGCAGGCACTTCGATGGTCGTCATATGCGTCATGGTGGACATTCCCTGAGTCATCCGGGTATTGTGCAGCGTGACATTGTCCGCAATGGGGGAGTTGGCACCCAGAAGCTGTTCTGGTTGATCCCCCTTGTTTTCGATCGTCATATAGACCGCTCCCACTTCCTGCCCCGGGACTGTCGCCCTGGCGTAGGCTCCCGAAATCATGAGGCCATTATCCGTTGCGACTGCCCATGAATGGATGCAGAAAATCAAGATGCAGGATGACAAGAATTTCATTCCCGGATGATTCATGTTATTCACTCCTTTCAATGTATCGTCACGACAAACCATGCTTGTTATTGAGGAACCAGTGGCACGACAGGCACTTCCACATGAAGCTTTCCCGCATTCAGAAAATATAGATCCAACGGAATGGTCTGGCCGGCAACAAGAGGCTGTTTCAAGTTTTCAAGCATCAAATGATGGCCTTCTGGTTTGAGATCAGTCTGGCCATGCGCAGGAATCACCAGATGATATTCATGCTTCATGTGAGACATTCCATCCGGCGTGGTCTGTGTTTGATGCAAAAGGATGTGAGCCGCCACAGGGCTATCCGCACCCTCGAGCGCATCATCCACATCATGATCATTTCGAAGTGTCAAATAAATCACACCCACCGTCTGGCCTGGTGCAGTTGCACGGGCCTTGGCATCAAGCACTTCCGGAGGTGCAGATTTGTTCGCCAGTGCCTGCACGGGAACCCCTGACTGGATAAGTGGAGCCACCTTGGCTTCAAGTTCAGCTTCACTCAAACCATGGTCATCGTCTGCAGCCCATGCATTTTGTCGCACAATGCCTTGACGATCAATCAATATGGAAAGAGGAAGCCGCCAGATACGCCCAAACCCCTCCACTTGAGCCTGGCTGGCCGAAGCCCACGGAAAGTGAAAATGGGACACCATTGTCCTGGCTTGTGAAACATCCTGCGGGCCATCCATGTCAATGGCCACAATGTCCAAACCTTGGTCGTGATAACGTTGGTACAAGGTTTCCAGGCGAGGCATTTCTTCACGGCATGGCACACACCAGGATGCCCAGAAATGCAATATCGTGACGCGATGCTGTTGAGAGCTGTTGGTCATTTCTCCACCTCCTGCCAGGTGAACCCCATAGGGTGGCGCAGGATCACCCACGTCAATGGCATGAGCCCAGACAGCCCATACCAGCAATAACAATCCCCCAATCCGGTGTTTATTCATTCTTGTTACCCTTGGCTCCTTGCGTGGTACTTTCAGAACATGTAGGTGACACCCGCATTGACCATCCAGTGAGGCACCAGTTGGTCACCGTTAACGTACCGATAAACCGGCAGGTAAAGCGACGTATTGGCCTGCCAATGGGTTGACAGGTTAATCAGTGCGCCTGGTGCCAAGTAAACATCAGTGTAACCACTGTTGGCATTTCCGGTGATTCCATCCGCCCCTCCCTGATCCTGTGCTCGCCACATGGCGTTGACTTGCAACATGGGTATGACATTTGTCGTGGATACGATTCCGTTGTAAGTCACGCCATCGACAAAATTGAGACTGTCACCGGGCCTGTATCCCGCATAATGGTTCACGGCATGTCGCCAGGTCCCCTGACTGAACCACCCCCAGTTGGCATTGAGGTTTCCCATACTGTAATAGCCCAGCAGAGTGTCCGTGGTACCCGTGCCCGGTTCAGTGTCCCGATCCAGAAGCGGATTGACATTGACTGACCCGGTGGGCAGCTTCAGGCCAAATGTCAAACCACTGGACTTGTCACGGGAAAACCCGGTATACATTCCCATGACCCTCAGGTCGGAAAAGCTGCTGACATTGGCCGATTGGGTGGTCGGTGCCGGGTTGATTTGACCGGGTATTCCGCTGGTGTCGTTGGTGAAACTGCGGAACCAGTACGGCAGCATGGCTTCCACACCCCAGTTTTCATTGAACATGTGCTGCCCATACAGGGTGTAATAATTAGTGCCGATCTGCTTGTCAGGATTCAATGCTCCGGCTTGCCCGCTGGCACCGCTGTGATTCCAGTTCTGGTTCATGAATGAGTACTGGAGCCCCACCTGATCGTTCATGCCACTCACAGGAAGTCCGGGAAGCCCCACGTCAAAAATGCCACAACCACAGGCACAGGCCCATACACTCGGGCTCAGCCCCGTGCCAGCAAGGGCCAGTGTCAGACCAAGCCAGCGGTGAATGGAAAACGATCGCACGGTAAAGCGCTCCTTGCATGCACAACTGCCCATTTTGGAATTCCGGAGAATGGGAAGAAGTGGTTTTCAATGCCAGCATGCGGTATCCATCCGCGATGCGCCCGATGTTTCAGGAGAGCAGAACGGAGGGTGGCGCCCTGGCAGGTGGAAGAAAACCGGCGAATCGCGTGAGGAGTTTTTTTCGTGGTGCTGCAACGTAAGGAGGGTGTGCTTTTTCCAGGGGAGACGCTATGGATGGTATGAGTGGCAAGTCTGCCGCCATGGCACCACAAAGCAGGCAATGGTGGTTTGCATGGACAGGAACGTCATCATCACCGGAAAAAGTTCCCAGATCCACCCATTTCAGGCCGGTGATGGAACAGATCTCGACTCTGTGTCCGTGCCCATCTGTTTCACCCGCCGTGTTCAGGACGCCCGTCGCCACAAGCAACTGGAACACAAAACCCAGCAGCAGGAGTGGAGAAAGAAAACGGAAGCGGCGCGGGAACTTCATGGACGCAAGGCTAGCACACTTCAGTTGGAAGCGCAGGTCCCCACATAATGGGCTTCAAACTGGATAACTGGAGAAGTCATGGTCATTCCATTGAACTCGCTGGCACTCTGCACAGTCCCCTCCATGGAGTGCCCATCGGGAGCCACATGCACTTTGGCACTCACATGCATGATCATATTGCCTACAGGCGGCGGGGCATCCATATGACAGGGCCCTTCCAGCGTCAGGTTGCTATTTCCGTTGTCATTGATTTGCCATGGACCGCATTTCTGATCGGGTTTTGACATCAGCAGTTTCTGAATGCCCCTGCCATCGTAGCAATAGGTGGATTGATGGCTCTGGGCACCTCCCATGTGGCCACCGTTGGCATCCAGACTTTCTGTGATTTGCCACTGCCCAGCCACTGGTTCTGGCCATGAAGTTTGCGCGTGAACCGCCATCGGGAGGAGACAACCTGCTCCAAAGAAAAGCGGGAAGAGCCTTTTTTTCATGCAACAACCCCTAGTTGAATGGTCAAGATTTCATCCGGCCCTTTTTCCGGGCACCTTGAGAATGTACACCACCGGAATAAAAATGAGAAACATCAGCGATAACCTGCGGAAATCATCCATGAAGGACAACAGGGAAGCCTGCTGCTGGATAGTGCCGTACAGGGCGCCTTTCGCTTGTAGGGACGCATCTATCGAAAGCGATCCATGCGAAAAAAAACGGTTTGCCAGATTGTTCAAAGTGGATTGGGTACTGGCGGATTCCGGGGTGATATGAGCCACAAGATCCACCTGATGCTGCTGGGTCCCCCGGGTCAACCAGGTTTGCACGAGAGAGATGCCGACGCTCCCCCCCAGGTTGCGAAACAGGTTGATCAGGGAAGAGGCGTTGCTGCTTTTGACCATGGGCATCTGGTCAAAGGCGGCCGTATTGATGGGAATGAACAGAAACCCAAAACCGACACCCTGAACCACCCGAAGTGTGGCCAAAGTCCAATAATCCGTTTGCAAGTTCACATGAGACAGCAGATATAGAGAAATGACATTACAGAGAATGCCGAAAGTGATCATATGGCGAACGTCAATACGACCCACCATGTAACCAATCAGCGGCATGAAAAAAAGAACGGTCACGCCTCCGGGAGACAGCACAAGACCTGCATCTGTGGCGGAATAACCCATCTGGGTTTGCAAAAATACCGGTAGCAGGACGGTACTGGCAAAAAGTACAAATCCCAACATGAAAATAAGCAAATTGCTGATCAGAAAATTTCTCTTCAGAAAAAGCTTCACATCCACCATGGGGTCACGCTGCTGCCATTCCCATAATGGCAATGCAACCAGTGAAATCGCTGCCACAACAGCCATGGTGATGATGAATCCGGAATCAAACCAGTCATCTTCCTGCCCCTTGTCAAGCACGATCTGGAGACAACCAAATCCGAGAGCGAGCAGGGCAAATCCAATGTAGTCGATTTTAAATCCGCGCCCAAGAAGTGCCTTGCGTTGCTCTGCAAAATGCGGGGGGTCAAAGACCAATCGTGAGGAAAAGTATACGGACAGGATGCCCACAGGCACATTGATTAGAAAAATCCAGCGCCATGTGAAATTGTCCGTGATCCATCCACCGATTGTGGGCCCTATGGCAGGAGCCAGAACAGTGGTGATGCCATACACCGCAAAGGCCATGCCACGCTTTTGTGGAGGAAAAGTATCGGCCAGTATGGCCTGTGAACTGGGTTGCAGCCCTCCGCCACCAATGCCCTGCAATGTCCTGAAAAGAATCAGTAAGGGGAGATTGGGTGAGAGGCCGCAAAGCAATGAACTGATGGTGAACAGAGCCACACAAGACAGATAAAATTTCCTGCGTCCCAGCAGATTGGAAAGCCAGCCACTCATGGGTAACACAATGGCATTTGACACCATATAGGACGTCAGCACCCATGTGGATTCGTCCTGACTCGCCGAGAGATCGCCTGCAATATGACGCAAGGATACATTGGCGATTGATATGTCAAGAACTTCCATAAATGTGGTCAATGCCACAGTAATGGCAATGGCCCATGGATTCAGTGGATTCCCTTTTTGATCAAGAGGAATGTGATGGATTTCCGATGCGGCTTCCATGCGTTTCAGGGACGTAGACCGTCAAGTTCAACAGTCGGTTCAACGGACATGCCCGGTGATAAGTCCATGAGGGATTCCGGTTTCTCGTCAAATACGATTTTGACGGGAATGCGTTGGACCACCTTCACGTAATTACCTGTGGCATTTTCAGGGGGTAAAAGGCTGAAACGTGCCCCCGTGCCGGGTTGCAGGCTATCCACATGGCCTTTGAGTTTTTTGTTGGGGAAAGCATCCACCCGGATTGTCACCTTTTGACCAGGTTTCATTCTCCTTAGTTGTGTTTCCTTAAAATTAGCCACTACCCAGGGCGGGCCATATACGATGGCCATGACGGATGTACCGGGTTGAACCAATTGCCCAAGATCAAGATTTTTTTGGGCAACGCGGCCCGCAACCGGGGAAATCAGACGGGTGTAGGAAAGGTTGAGCCTGGTCTGATCCAGTGCCGCCCGGGCTTCTTCCACGGAGGCCTGACCACTGGCTGCCTGCTCCCTTTTGAGATCGATCTGCCTGGGGCCAGACAGTGCTGATGCCAACTGTTCCTTTGCCCTTCTGAGGTCGGCGTCGGCGGTTTTTTTGTCCAGCATGGCCTGATCCAGTCGCTGGCGAGAAACCTCATCTTTGGCGAAAAGCGCCTGATAACGTGACAAGTCAGCCCCCGCCAAGTCGGCCTTGGCTTCAGCGGCCTTCAGCAAGGCTTCTGCCTGCCCGATTTCGGCATGGCTGGTGGTGGTGACCACCGACAAATCCTGAGTGGCCGCCTGGTGCTTCGCTTTTGCAGCATTCAGGGTGGCTTCGGCTTGCTGTACGCGCAACTCGAAGTCGCGTGGATCGATGAGTGCCAGCAAGTCACCAGGTTTGACCCACTGGTTGTCCTGGACGGCCACTTGCGTGACGTATCCACTTACCCTCGCACTGATCTGAACCACGTTCGCTTCTATGAAGGCATCGTCGGTAGACTCTTCATTCCTGAACATGAGCCAGAAAAGTCCGGCCAGCAGCAGGATCAGCAGCACCAAACCTCCAAGCAGCATGCGCAAACGGCTCGCGCTTGCCGGTGCAGTGGACCGGGAAACAGTTTCTCCGGAAGGTGGGGCATCCATCTCTTGTCAAGGCTCCAGTCAGGGAGTTGAATAGTCCAGTTGGCCTGTGGCCAACTGGTAGTTGATCATGGACATGTTGTATGCAGCCAGTGCATTGATCTTCTGGCTTCGAGCAGAGGTCAGGGAGGCTTCTGCGTCCACCACTTCCAGATTATCTGCCAGACCGTGAGAAAAACGGTCTCTGGCCTGAGCCATGAGCTTTTCAGCAAGCTTCAGCCCGACTTCGGCAGTCCTGACCTGATCGCGGCTGGTGTCGAGCGCTATAAGGGAGAGTCTGACATCTTCTTCCACTTGCCGACGGGTATCCAGAAGTTGCAGTTCTGTTTCCCTCTTGCGGCTGGCGGCTTCATCTTCGCGGGCATGAATGGCCCCACCATCCATGATGGGCATGCTGAACTGGACGCCATAACTGTACGTGCGATAGTCGTAATGGGTGGGCGTAACGGCACTGGAGCCCACATTGCCTACGAGACCCAATGAGGGGTAACTTTCTGCCTCAACGGCCTTGCGTTCCATTTCTTTCTGCTCAATGGCCTGTTCGAGGGCCTGAAGCTCTGGGCGATGATCCATGGCCATCTGCACGGATTGCCTCAAATCAGGAGGTGTTCCGTTATTTTCATTC
>VFSW01007964.1_pt1 | contig 15297 bp, 13 predicted proteins | sample 5358111 | NCBI WGS metagenome assembly VFSW01 (sample SAMN11554181, study PRJNA540505) | mine drainage metagenome | isolation source: sediment from site ElyBrook_90M | place: USA: Ely Copper Mine, Vershire, VT | collected 2017
GCTCGTCAGGCTCATAACCTGAAGGTCCCTGGTTCAAATCCAGGTCCCGCAACCAATAAATCAAATTAGATCAATAGCTTAAAGCCACCGCAAGGTGGCTTTTGGCGTTATAACCGCCTAGCACATCCTTAACACATGTTCACTACCCGGTAAAAACCTGACAACCCACAGGGCAGTAAAAACTTTTTCAAGCGAAACCGCCGCTGTGCAGTGGGTGCCGTCAATCCAGAACCCCATATCAGCGGCCCCGGCGTTGGGGGTGTTTGATGGAGAATCATCACGAGCTTTTGGGTGGCAAGCTGCAAGTCTGCCAGCGCGGTAATAGCCGGTTCTGGCAATGCTCGGCCTCCGTTGGGGGCAAGCAATGGCGGACCACAACCAAACAAGAAAATCTAAATCTCGCACAGAAGATCGCCCAGGACTGGTATCTGGGTTTGGTCGGCAAACAGGCCGCAGGCACTCTTGTCACCGAAAAGACGTTCGCGGACGCCGCCGAAAAATTCACCCGTGAATATGAGGTGATCACTGAGGGCGAGCGCAGCCCCAAATGGGTCCGCGGACACCAGGACCGGTTGCGGTTGCATTTGCTGCCGTTCTTTGGGCCCAAGGGGCTATCCGAGGTCACACCCGGCACAGTGCAGGATTATCGCATCTATCGGATCGAGAGTCGCACCAAAAATGGGGACAAGCCGCCGGCGCGCAGTACGTTGCATGATGAGGTCGTCACGTTGCGCCTGGTGCTCAAAGCCGCCATTCGGCATGGCTGGCTGACGTATCTGCCGGATTTGTCACCGCCGTATAAAACGCAGGGTAAAGTGGTGCACCGTCCCTGGTTCAGCCCGGAGGAATATCGGCAGCTTTATACCGCGTCGCGCGAATGGGCGCGTAATCCGCCGCAGCCGCAATATCGGTGGAATGCCGAGCAGATGCACGATTATATCCTGTTCATGGGCAATACCGGGTTGCGGCCGGATGAGGCGGGGAACCTGCAGCACCGTGATGTGACGATCGCGACCGATCATGCCACCGGACAGACGATTCTGGAGATCGAAGTTCGGGGAAAGCGTGGGGTCGGGTTTTGTAAGAGCACGCCTGGTGCAGTGCGACCCTATGAGCGGTTGCTCAACCGGCCGAAGCCGACGCGAGGTAAGCAGAAGCGTAATCGCAGCAAGAAGAACCCGAGCCCGGCATTACCGGTTGAGTTGCCGGAGCCGACCGACAAGGTGTTCCCGCAAGGCGGGCAGTTGAAGCTGTTCAACCGGATCTTGGCGAAGGCCAAGCTGAAGGCCGATCGGGATGGCAAGCCGCGGACGGCGTACAGCCTGCGGCATACTTATATCTGCCTGCGGCTGATGGAGGGGGCTGATATTTATCAGATTGCTAAAAACTGTCGCACCTCGGTCGAGATGATCGAGAAGCATTATGCCGCCCACATCAAGAACACACTGGACGCTGCCGCCATCAACGTCATGCGCCCGAAAGCCGCAAAGGCGGCGGAGAAGATGGCAAAGTCCGTGAGCAGCGGGACGGGTAACGACGCTGCAAAACCAAAGCCTAATTCAAAATCAGCCCCAACTGAAAAAGCTGCGCGCAAGCAGTTCGTCCGGGAGGCCGGGCTGCGCGTGACGGAGGTAGATCTAGTGCCGGGGAGTTTAACATCCGAGTCGAACACTTAGACCAGCGCTGATCTTTGGGCGGCCGCAAAGCCGACCTACAGCGTGATCCGCTCGCCGGATCGCGCCAGAAGCGCACCCCTTGCGGGTGCGCAACTTGCCCGAAGGGCCTGATTTAAATTTGCAATAGTGAATTTTGGTCTTCAGGAATCGATCCGCACAAATTGATTGTGCCGTTTGAAATTATCTCTATTGGAATGACGGTCTTACAGATCCAATCGATATGTTATTGCCAACATAGTGGGTTGGCATGAAACCGAAGATCGATCACAATTCTCTCATGATCCCGTTCAAACTGATCACGGATGACGAGCCGGCACTGGTTCATTCCTCTTTGCTGAAGGCGGTATTACTCACGATTGCATATATTGAGTCCAACGGGCCAATAGGTCTGACACCATCAAACGCATTCAAGCGGTATTTTGTGAAATGGGCGGTTGAAGCGTTTGCGTGGCCCGAATATACGGCACAAGATCTATATGCGTTTAACAAGGTATTAAATGAAGCCGATTTTTTGCCGCTGTTAGTGATGCATGATGTTCTACTCACGGCAAAACTTGCCCGGCATAATAAAGGTGCGATGCAACTAACCCGTTTGGCGAAGGAATTAAAATCGCAGCCCGCCAAGTTATGGACACTGCTGGCCAATACCATGCTCTGTGTTTTGGATCACAGCCAGTATACTCGATTTGGTGATACGCTCGTTGGAAATTGGGATGTGTTTCTAAATGTCATAAATGTCGAGGCGCAGGGTGGCGTTAGTGAAGGGCGATTATGCTCGATTTTATTTGGTGTGCCCGAGGATGATATCTGGCGTGCAGACTTCCGGCTTGCAGCAGCCTTCTGCATTCATGTGCTGCGGCCATTATGCTGGGTGGGTCTACTCGTTGAGTATCAGATTGGCGAGAGTTTGAGTAAGCGCGGCGTTATGAAAACGCCATTATGGCTGGCCGCACTCGCACTTTCTACGGACAATGACCTGCAACCGATAACCCGCCACTGATTTTATAATAAAGCTCCGGTACCCAAGACTGTACGGTAAAAATACCGATTTGATGCCGTGAAGTTTGATGACGTAGAGCATCTGATGCCCCATCAGTTCGGGGGGCGCCGCACGGCTGACCCATGGCGCGATCCGCTCGCCGGATCGCGCCAAAAGCGCACCCCTTGCGGGTGCGCAATCAGGGGCTTGGCCCCGCTAAAATTATACTCACCGATTTTTCAAAACGCTTTGGCGATCAGCATCTCCTCGATGCGTGTGGTATAGCGCGGCGAATGCCGCGCCTGGCGCCCGGCCCAGGCTTTTATCATACCGGTTGCAGCCGGGCGCAGCGTCCCGCTGCCAAATCGGGCGTTAACTGAGTCGAGTGCCGCCATGGCGCGGGCAGATTTGATTACATCTCGTGTGCTGAATAGCCCGGCTTGTTGGCGGGCAGGTGCCAAATCACCCAGCATGATGCCAGCTTTGAAGTATCGGAACTCTGGCCGCCAGAAAGCGCGCAGCAACCGAACAGCCTCACCGATTAAAGCCGTGGTGTCGGAAGTCGGCTCGATCCGCGCCGCCCTGCTGCCGCTATACCAATCATCGCCATTATGCGGGTTGGTGTGGGCAAATACCGAGAGGTGACCCGCCTCCAGACCATCGGCGCGCAGCTTCTCGGCTGCGCGGGTCGCGAAGGCAGCGATGGCCTCGCGCAACTCGCCCCATAAGGTGATCTGCCGCCCGAACGAACGTGTGACGGCAATAGCCTGGCGTGGTGCCGGCATTAAAGTGAGCGGAATGCAGCTTTGTCCGCGCAGTTCAGCCTGCACGCGGGCACCGGTGACGGTGAGCAGCTCGCGCACCTGTTCGGGCATCAGCCTCACAAAATCGGCGATCGAGGAAATGCCCAGCCGGTTCAGTTTTTCAGCCGTTTTGCCGCCGATGCCCCACACCATGCTGATCGGTGATTCGGTATAATATGCGGCGCGCATGGCGTCGTCTCGAAGGTCGCAGATACCGCGCAGCCCGAAATCATCTTTAGCAATGCGGTTGGCGAGCTTGGCAATGGTCTTGGTTGGGCCGATGCCGACGCAGGTTGGGATTTTGGCCAGGCGTCGGACATCATCGCGCAGGCGGCGGCATAGCACCTCCAAATCGGCAATGCCCGTGAGGTCGAGAAACATCTCGTCGATACTGTACGGCTCCACCTGCGGCACGTTGGCGGTTAAAATCTCGTACATGCGGCGGCTCATATCGCCGTAGAGCGGGTAATTGCTGGAGCGCCATTCAACTTGTTTGCATTCGGGTCGGCGCAAAGCAAGGTGCCAGGGCTCGCTCATTTTAATCCCCATCGCTTTGGCCTCGGTGGTGCGAGCGATGGCGCAGCCGTCATTATTGCTCAGCACCACCAGCGGGATGCCGCGCAGTTCGGGCGCGAAAGCCCGCTCGGCGGAGCAATAAAAACTGTTGCCGTCGATCAACCCGAAAATAGGCATGGCTTACACCTCGGTTCGGACGAGACCTGTGACCACGGCCCAGATCTCCGCTTCATCACCTGTCACCGCCAGGGGCTGGGTATCAGGATGGCCGGAGGCCAGCCACCATTGGCCTTGGGCGTAGGCAAGTTGACCCACCAATACTGAGCCTTGGAGCATGACCACTGCGACTTTGCCATGTGCTGGAGGCGAGGCGGCATCGGCGATCAGAATATCGCCCGAGAAAATACCGCGTGAGGCGAGGGCATCGCCTGCAACCCGCACCGGGTAACGGCTAGGGCGCGAGAGGTCGAGCGTGTCGCTAAGGTCGATCCGGCCTTCGAGATTGTCTCCGGCAGGGGAGGCAAAACCGGTGGTATTGCCCCCGTTATAGTTCATCACTCAACTCCCTATGCAAAACGCAAGGCTGGAACATATAGAGAACATGCGGAGCCAGCAAGCTGAAATGACGCATGATTGCAAACCGGGCAGGGCACGGTAGGCTCAGTCCCATGTGCGGGCGTTTTGTCAGTACCACGCCACCGGAGGCGATTGCCCGGATGGTCAAGACGGTGAACCCGGTGCCAAATGTGGCGCCGAGCTGGAATATTGCGCCCAGCCAGCAGGCAATGGCCGTGCGGCGACATCCCAAAGCGGGAGAGCGGCATCTCGACTTGCTCACTTGGGGTTTTGTGCCGCACTGGGCGGATGATCCAAAAACCGAACGCAAGCCGATCAATGCCCGCGCCGAGACGGTAGCGAAGTCACCGATGTTCCGAGCAGCTTTTGCCCATAACCGCTGCCTGGTGCCGGTGGATGCCTATTACGAGTGGCAGGCAGCACCCGACGGCAAGCAGCCTTATGCCTTCGCCCGCCAGGACGGAGCGCCGATGATGTTGGCCGGGCTTTGGGATATCTGGCAGGGGGAGTGTGAAGCTAGACTGCGCAGCTTTACCCTAATCACCACAAGCGCCAACGAAACCGCCCGGCCGATCCATGACCGGATGCCGGTGATTATAGAGGCAGGGGATTGGCCTCTGTGGTTGGGCGATGACGAGGGAGATGCCGGGGAATTATTGCGACCAGCAGGTAACGAAATTCTCAAGGTCTGGCCTGTGAGGCGCCGGGTGAACAGCCCGGGGAATAATGACCCTCGACTTCTGGAGGGAAACTAGTGATGTCTGAATTTGGCGTGTTCTGGCCGAGAGGAGACTGACCACTTACGGCGTTGACAGACGATAAGCCGCCGTTCACCAAGAAGCTATTCGTCATCGCTTTCCATTCGGGCGATAAAGTCAGCGAGTTCCTGGCCATTGCCGAAAAAGTTGCCACCCGCGTTCCTTATCCGTGCAGACAACTCCGCATCGGCAGGTCCGATCTGATCCACAGTCGGCCAATCAATGTCAGCAATTCTCTTAACCCCCGGCCAGTCATTCACGGACATTATTGATCCACCTTCGGTATTGGGAAGTCGAACGGTGAGACGCCGACCGTATACCCGCAGGCTTTGATGAGGTTGCCAAAACTCAATGAAGGCCACAGGCCATTTTTTGGCAAACGAAGAACCCCAACCCGCGAAAATGCCGCTGTCCGGCATAGCCTGGACGCTCTCCTCCTTCACACGGGCGATCTCCACCGCGTCTCTTCTTGTTTCCATCCGTTGCTCTGTAGTTGTAGGCACATTGGCGAACACAAAGCCAATACCCGAAAATTTATCAGGTACTGCAACAACCATTTCAAGCAACGATCCGGATACTGGGAGTCCAGTCTTGGAGAAGGGTGGGTGCCGCCGAAATAGCAGCTTCGCCCATGCTACCTCGTCGGCTCCTATGGGTGAGGCACTCCGGAACAGCTTATTGAACCAGGCCGATGCCTTCCTCCATGCCTCGCTGTTGGCCGGATGAAAAACACCAGCCTCGATATTTCGGATTCCGCTGTCATCGTCACCCAGCGCAGATCCACTGGCATTGGCTGACGAGGCTACCATTCCACTGTCCGAAAGAAAAATCTTCGCATGCATCCTAACTGAATGCTTCACATTTTCATTGTCGGGCGCACCAAGCGCAGTCAACGCGGCTGCCGATGTGGCTCCCATAGCAATATCCAAGACGACTTTTACGTCATTTGGCACGCCGTCCGGGAATAGCTCCGAAATGCCGCTTTCGGACCAAAATGCGACGGCGCAACGAAGATGCCCTCCAGCCGCGATATTGCGTATCCTCTCGCCTAGACCTTCACCGCAAAGAAATTCAGCGTCCGCCTTTACCTCCATTGAACCGCTCTCCGTTACTTATCTAAAGATTAGAAACCGTATTTCTCTTGCCTCAAATTAGAAGCATTGTCGCCACCCTGCATAATCTGCTTGATGGCCTCGCTAACTGTAAACTCACACTATTGTATTACCCTGACAAAAACCGAGCCATTTTTGGGCATGTGCGCCCGCTAAGGTTCGTCCGTACTTCGCCTTTATGCCCAGTTCGTCTATCGACCGATGTTTTATAAGCTCTGCGATGAAGCTGGAGGAATGTGGGGCCGAATGGCACTCCATTCACACTCCGCTGCTTTTTGTCCGCTTTAGGGAAGCACGCTAGAACTGGAGAAAGGCTGCCCTGAAGCGCATCGCTGCCGTCGCATCGTGGTATGACACATTTGTCCGCTGCGTTGACACGCTGAGGACAATGGTATTTGTAGCTGCAAAACCTTAATGAGAATCGTTTGTGATCAATTCCACAATAGAGACCGACTATCTGGTCATCGGTAGCGGCCTCACTGGCCTCGCATTTGCAGACACACTCATCACTGAGAGCGACGCCCGCATAACGATTGTAGACCGGCACGGCCGCCCCGGGGGGCACTGGAACGATGCCTACTCGTTTGTCACTTTACACCAGCCATCATCCTTCTACGGCGTGAATTCGTTAGTGCTTGGAAGCGGCTTCAGAGATGAGGTTGGCCTGAACAAGGGAATGCATGAGCTCGCCCCTGGACCAGAACTTTGCGGGTATTTCGACCGCGTGATGAACCAACGCCTGTTGCCCAGTGGACGCGTTCACTACCTGCCGCTGTGCAACCACCTCGGTAACGGCATGGTGGAGTCGCTACTATCTGGTGCGCGCACCCAGGTTACGGTGCGAAAGAAAACGGTGGATGCCACCTTCTTCAGCCCATCGGTGCCCTCAACACACCGGCCAGCGTTCCAGGTCGCGCCTAATATACGCCTGGTGCCCCCTAACGCGCTGCCAGGGCTTTGGCATTCCGCGCAAGAGAACGGTTTCCCACGGCACTTTGTGGTAATCGGTGCTGGCAAAACGGCCATGGATGCCTGCATCTGGCTGCTTCAATGCGGTGCCGATCCGGATGCTGTCCAATGGATCATGCCGCGCGATTCCTGGATAACCAACCGGGTCGTTACGCAGAACGCACCGGAGTTCTTTTTTGAGGCGATTGGCGGCCAGGCTAACCAGATGGAAGCCTGCGCCAAGGCCAACTCAGTGGATGACCTGTTCCTTCGACTGGAAGCCTGCGGCTTCATGTTGCGCATTGATCCCGACCACAAGCCAAGCATGTTCCACTTCGCCACCTTGTCAGTGGATGAAGTCCAGGTGCTGCGCCGGATCCGCAACGTCATCCGCCAGGGACGCGTAAAGTCTCTGCACGCCGATCACATTGTGATGGACGAAGGACGCGTGGCCGTGGCGAATGACACGTTGTTTATCGACTGCACAGCATCGGCAGTGGTGCAAAGACCCCCCGAGGCAGTATTCCAGAGTAACACCATCGTGCCTGGTTTGCTTCGTGCCCCATTGGTTGCCTTCAGCGCAGCACTTACCGCCTATGTCGAAGTCCACTACGATGACGAAGCACACAAGAACCAACTGTGTAGCCTCGTGCCTTTCACCTACACATTGGATGACTATCCGAAGATGCTCATGGCCAACATGACGAATCAGTGGCGATGGGGAAAAGATAAGGCTCTGCGCGAGTGGATCGGGGCCAGCCGACTAGACGGTTTCAGCAAGCTGATCGCAGGTGCCGACAAGCACGATACCGACAAGCAAGCCGTGATCGCCAAGCTGAAGGAGCAGTCTGCGGCAGCCATGGCCAACCTACCTACTCTAATGGCGAGCCGCGTTGGCCCCCAGGTCCTTTGAACCGATCCCAGCTACTTCTGGCATTCAGCTGTTACAAAGTTTTTGAAGAGGTAGATGTTAATAGAGGTCTGCTTTCGGGAAATCAACATGGGCCAGTGAATGACAGGGATGAGCGCAAAGCCGTCTGTAACCGTCGTGTTTCGCTGGCCCCGGTTCATGGTTTGAGAGTGAGAGTTGAGCTGTGCGCTTCATGACAGGTTTTAGTCTGGAGGAGAGGCTTCCAGCGCCTGTCATGGAGAAGTGCCATGAATATCAATGCGTCTGCCGCAGTGGCTGTTGTAGGGGCGAACGCTGGCCGTGCAGGGCCAGCGGGTTTTAAGGTCGATATTAGCCGGGGTGAGCGGCTGGGGCGGGTGTCGTCGGAATGGTTTTCGCGGCCCGATGACGAGCGGTTTCTGTCACTGCCTGAATTATTTGAGGCGGTGAGGGCTCGTGCTGAGCGGGCCGAGGCGCGGACGGTGGAGAGCCGGGCCATCCGTGTGGAGGCACGGCGTGACGATGGCGAACGGCTTGAGCTGATAGTGCCGGGGCAGGGGCGACCGGTGGCGCCGACGCATTGGAGTTTTGGGCAGCTTTGCGGACTGGTGGGGGCGCCCGCAGGGTATCTTCGCGAACTGCCCGCGCCGTTGGCGGGGATCAATCTGCAGCATGGGCTGCTCAACCACCGCGCTGAGCTGGTGAAGACGCTGGAGACCAATGATGGGCGGGTGGAGTTGCGCGCCGTCACCGGGCCGGATTACGGGCGCATCTGGGACCATGAGTTAGTCTCGGCGGTCATGCGTATCGCTGGCAACGGCACGGGCGACACGGCTTGGAAAGTGCCGGGCGTGCTGGATTGGGCGACCATGACCCACAATCCGTATGTGGATGTGACGAAGGAGACAACAACGCTTTATGCCAGCGATCGGGATGTATTTCTGTTCCTGGTCGATGACACGCACCCGATCGAGGCGGGGCGGCTGCCGAATGCTGAGCCGGATTTGTATTTTCGTGGGTTCTATTGCTGGAACAGTGAGGTAGGCTCGAAGACTCTTGGCATCGCCTCGTTCTATCTGCGCGCGGTGTGCGCCAACAGGAACATCTGGGGTGCGGAGGATTTCCAGGAGATCAGCATTCGCCACAGCAAATTCGCGACGCAGCGGTTCGCGCATGAGGCTGCACCGGCGCTACGGCGCTTTGCCAATTCCTCGCCAGCGCCGTTCGTGGCGGGCATCAAGGCGGCGCGGGAACAGATTGTCGCGCGCCAGGATGAGGAGCGCGAGAGTTTTTTGCGCAAACGCGGCTTCAGCAAAGGCGAGACGGCAAAAATCATCGCCACCGTGCTGGAGGAGGAGGGTCATCCGCCCGAGAGCGTGTTCGACTTCGTGCAGGGCATCACCGCGCTGGCACGCAGCAAGCCGCATCAGGATGCCAGGCTGGAATTGGAGGGCAAGGCGAAGCACCTGCTCGACCGCGTAGCCTGAGCGCTGATTGGCGTCCTGTTGGATATGTTTTTGGTATGTTTGCCGTGGGCCGGTATGCGGCCCACGGCATTTTTTATGGTGCGGGGCCAAAGAGTGAGAGGGCGGAGCAAAAATTCGTGACGGGTGATAGGTCAGGAGAGTGGCTCCGGGCCGCCCGTCAAGGAGTTTTTCCCATGGCCAAAACTGTTCAGAAAATCACGCTCAGCGCCTCGCGCGATATCCCATTTGATAGGCTTGTGCTCTCGCAATCCAATGTCCGGCGCATAAAGGCCGGCGTGTCGATCGAGGAGCTGGCGGCTGATATCGCGCGGCGCACGCTACTGCAAAGCATCACCGTGCGACCTGTGCTGGACGAGGCTGGTGCCGAGACCGGCATGTTCGAAATCCCTGCAGGCGGGCGCCGCTACCGCGCGCTGGAATTGCTGGTGAAGCAAAAACGCCTCGCCAAAAACGCGCCGATCCCCTGTGTTGTGCGCACTGAAGGCATCGCCGAGGAAGACAGCCTGGCGGAGAATTTCCAGCGGGCACCACTGCATCCGCTGGATCAGTTCCGGGCGTTTCAGGCGCTGCGCGAGAAGGGACAGAGTGAAGAGGAGATTGCGGCGGTGTTTTTTGTCGCGGTCTCGGTGGTGAAACAGCGGCTGCGGCTGGCCGCCGTCTCGCCCCGGTTGCTGGAGGTGTATGCCGAAGATGACATGACGCTGGAACAGCTGATGGCGTTCTCGGTCAGCCCCGACCATGAGCGCCAGGAGCAGGTGTGGGAGGCGATCCAGCGCTCCTACAATAAGGAGCCATATCAGATCCGCAGGATGCTGACCGAAGGTGCGGTTCGCGCCTCCGATAAGCGGGCGCAATATGCCGGTGAAGACTATGTGGCGGCAGGAGGCACCATCATGCGCGATCTGTTTCAGCAGGATGATGGCGGCTGGTTGCAGGATGCCGGATTACTGGCGCGCGTAGTGGCGGAGAAACTGGAGCGCGATGCCGACGTCCTGCGCGCCGAGGGCTGGAAATGGGTCGAGACCGCGACCGAGTTTCCGTATGGCCACAGCTATGGCCTGCGCCGCATCCCCGGCTCGCGCCGCCCATTGACCGATGAGGAAATCGCCCAGGTCGAGGCGCTGCGGGAGGAAGCCGAACGGCTCGAGGAGGAGGCCGCTGCGGCGGACGAGATCCCCGATGAAGTTGATCAGCGGCTCACCGAGATCGAGACGGAGATCAATGCTCTGACCCAGCGTCCGCCCATTTATGACGCGGCGGAGCGCGCAGTGGCCGGGGTGTTTATCAGCATCGATGGCAGTGGCAATCTGCGTGTCGAACGTGGCTATGTCCGTCCCGAGGATGAGCCCCCGGTGATCGATGAGGGCGACCAAGCCCATCTGACGAACGAGGGCGGCGAAAACGGGCAGGGCACTGATGGCCTGGCCGATGGCACCGAACCGTCCACGACGGGCGGCCGCGTCATAGTTGCCCATGTCGGCGGTGAGGCGGAACCGGAGCGGGAGCCGGAGGAGGAAGATGGCATCAAGCCATTGTCTGATCGGCTGCTAGCCGAACTGACCGCATTTCGCACGCTGGCGCTGCGCGAGGCATTGGGCAATGAGCCTGAAATCGCTTACCTCGCGATGCTGCACTCGCTGTGCCTAAAATTGTTCTATCGCTATGGCGCTGAATCCTGCATGGAGATCGAGGCGAAGAGCGTGATGTTCGGCGCCCAGGCGCCGGGCTTGGTCGATACGCCGTTGGCCGCGCGGGTCGACGCACGGCATCAGAGCTGGGCGGCGCAACTGCCGGAAGATACCGGTGAGTTGTGGGATGTTCTGTCAGCGTTCGATAGTGACAGCCGGGAGGCCTTATTCGCGCATTGCGTGGCGCTGACGCTGAACGCAACGCATGACTCCTACAACCGGCGGCCTCGGGCGTTGGCGCATGCGGGACGGCTCGCCGAAGCGATGTCGCTCGATCTGGTCGCGGCTGGGTGGGTGCCGAATGTAGACAATTACCTTGGCCGGGTGACGAAGGCGCGAATTCTTCAAGCAGTGTGCGAGGCCAAGGGCGAGCAGGCGGCTCAACGCATCGAGGGGCTCAAGAAGGACGCCATGGCGGAGGCCGCCGCACAAGTGCTAATGGGCACCGGCTGGCTACCTGAGCCGCTACGCACGAAAGGCGTGGTGACATGCGTTACACCACGCGACGATGATGCCGAGACGATAGATCAGGACGGCGCAGCAGAAACGGCTTCCCTCGATTGCGGCGAAGAAGCCGAAGGTTCGGCCTTTACCACTGACGCAGCGCTCGCAGCGGAATAGCAGCGCCACGACGTGATGCGGGGCGGCATAAGCCGCTCCGCAAACGTAAAACGTTCTGTTTTGCCAAGGACTCTTCAAATGACTTTCTTAAAACCCGGCCTTCGCGCCGGGTTTTTTCTTTGGATGTCCTAGCAGAGCCGCACGGCGTGCACTTCCGATTCGGAAGTGGCGCGCGGGCAGGGCGTAAAGTTAGGCTGCGCTGTTTGGCCACACAGCAATACACGCATTGGCCGATCGCACCGCGATATGGGGGATGGGATAATGCCTAAGCAAGATCTTTCAATGTTGGCACCAGAGATAGCGCAATTATTAACGCGGCAGGCGGAAGCGGTATGCCGGCATTATCTGTCGGCGGGCCGGCGCCAGGGCCACTATTGGCTGGTGGGTGATGTTCATAACACACCGGGGCGGTCTTTATTTGTGAGGCTGAGCGGCAGCAGTTCTGGCAAGGGCGCTGCGGGGCGCTGGCAAGATTCCGCCACCGGGGAATATGGTGATCTCCTCGATGTCATCGGCAAAAGTTGCGGCCTGACGGATTTCCGTGACGTGGCCCAGGAGGCGCGGCGGTTTCTCGGATTGGCAAGGGGTGACTTCGCCCCGCTTATTCCCAGCGCCGATCCGGAACCGAACGTCGCAGATGACTCGGTGGCCATGGCTGCCCAGGCCCAGCGCTCTGCGATGAGGTTGTTTGCGATGGCGCAGCCGCTCTCGGGCACGCTCGCGGAGAGCTATTTGCGTGGTCGTGGCATTACGTCTGCGGCGCTCGCGGGCACAGAGGCGTTGCGATATCATCCGCGCTGCTTTTACCGCGCAGGTCCTGACGCCCCGCACGAAACCTGGCCCGCGCTGATCGCGGCGGTGACCGACCTAAATGGCACAATCACCGGCGTTCACCGCACCTGGCTCGACCCTGGCGGCTTCGATCCAATACGGCTGGGCAAGGCTCCCGTTGAGACACCACGACGTGCATTGGGCCATCTGCTCGGCCACGCCGTCCGGTTCGGGTCCGCAGCGTGCGTTGAGTTGCTCGCCGCCGGGGAAGGCATCGAGACCATGCTGTCGCTACGCTGTGTGTTGCCAGCCATGCCGATGGTAGCCGCACTCTCTGCGGGGCATCTGGCAGCCATCCTGCTCCCTGACCATGTGCGGCGGCTCTATATCGCCCAAGACACCGATCCCGCCGGTGATCGCGCTGCGGCAAGCTTGGCTGAACGCGCCCACGGCGCCGGGATCGAGGCGATCACCCTCTCGCCATGCTTGGGCGATTACAACGATGATCTCCGCATGCTTGGTCTTGCCGAACTACGGTCAAAGTTGCGGGTGCAACTGGTGCCAGAGGATTCCACGCGTTTCATGATGTCCGGCAAAATTTTTGCGCGGTAAAAAGGCAGATTGTTGCTTGTAACGCCGGTGTCGCCACTTTCGACGGGGCAGATACTCCCATACCGCCGGGCGGCCGCGCCGACGGCCTTCCTAGAGGGCGATCTGTGCCGCAGGCGCCGGGCTTCGCCCTGCGCCGCCCCGCAATGGCGGCGGGGCCACTATTTTCCGCCGCCCCGGGACATCGCCAAATAAGGTAATCATGCTCCGAAGCCGGAGCTTTGCATCGCGAAGCAAAATAGCGGCCCCGCCGCCATCCTCCGCTGCGCTCCGGCGCAATGCGTGCGGACCGTCGCCGCCTGCGGCCGGGATCGCCATGGAAGGCCGCGATGGGCGCGGGCTTCCGGCACAAAGGAGAATCCCATGACCCGCGAACACGACGATACCGGCTATGAGCCAACGCACGCCGCTTCCCCCACGGCGCATTTACTCAGCGAACTCCAGCTCTATGGCTACCATCCCGGCCAGGACGAGCCTGACCCGCGGCCATTGCCCGAAGCACCGCTGATCGCAGGCGCCGTGGCGGACATCTTCGATGCCTTTGCCGCTACTCTGACGGACACCCGCCTCGAGCCTGATCTTGAGGAACTGCTCTGGGCGACGGTCAACCTATTCCATCGCGCCGTAGGCCGGATCGAGCGGGCGCTGGACGATAACGAGCAGGCGCAGAAACGCAGCCAGAAGGAGCAGGATGGCTCCGAGGTGCGCTCGGTCGAGCTCGAACGGCTGACGGCGGAAGGTCAGACGCTACTAGAACGGCGCGACTGCCTGGAATTCTTCCGTGACCAAGCCGCCGAGCAATTTGAGCGCCAAACACGCTCAGCCTGGCGCCCGCGCTCCGGCTCGATAGTCAATCACCGGGCGCTGACGGCGGCACTCATCGACAGCCGCGACTTTATCGCCGCCAAACGCCGGGCCGAGAACGAGCCGCTGCTGCCAACGGGGCCGAAAATCGCCTTCACCGGCGGGATGGAGTTCAATGACCACTGGCTGATCTGGGACAAGCTCGACAAGGTCCACGCCAAACACCCGGACATGGTGCTGCTCCATGGCGGCAGCCCAAAGGGAGCCGAGCGCATCGCCGCCGCCTGGGCGGATGCGCGCAAGGTGACGCAGATTGCTTACCGGCCCGACTGGGCACGGCATGCCAAGGCGGCACCGTTCAAGCGCAATGACGCGCTGCTGGATGCGCTGCCAATCGGTGTGATGGTGTTCTCCGGCACCGGCATTCAGGAAAACTTGGCCGACAAAGCCAAAAAACTCGGTATTCCGGTGTGGACGTTTGGCGGTGGGGGCGCATAGCGCCCGCACTTCCAGGAACAGGAACCAGCCGATCTCAGCCGCCCCACTCGGGCGGCTTTTCTTGTGGGCACAAGCCCCCGGTCCAATCCCCGCCCGACATCACCAGGGCGGGATTCACCTTGCGTGTCACACCACTTAATTCGCAACTGCGGGAACATTTGAGGTGTAGTCCATCGAATTCGTCGTCTTGGATTGGCACAGGTCGGCGCGCGAACCGGGACACCCGATCTGGCCGAGAATGTTCCGCCCACGTTGGAGCTGATCGCCTCCCGCCCGCATTTTACGCTTGCTCCGTGACGTGAAGGCAAGGGCATTGTGACCGATGACCTGCGGCAGGACACGTGGTCTCGTCTGCTGCGCGGGTTCTCTTATTTGCCATTGGCCAACTTTGCCAATTGCCCGAAGGCTCGAGCGTTACCATTCCATCTCCTGAATGCCTGCCTCGTCGCTGCGCCACGCGGCCTCTCAGTGGCTGATCTGACCGAAGGACGATTGAACCGCCCCGGGTTTACCGGAGGGCAAAACTCTCAGAGGATTGTCTTTATGGAACAGAAAAAGATCT
>VFSW01007965.1_pt1 | contig 15297 bp, 27 predicted proteins | sample 5358111 | NCBI WGS metagenome assembly VFSW01 (sample SAMN11554181, study PRJNA540505) | mine drainage metagenome | isolation source: sediment from site ElyBrook_90M | place: USA: Ely Copper Mine, Vershire, VT | collected 2017
GCCCCGCCCGGTTAGAATCGAAGTGAACTTGTCCACCAACCACCACCCCGTCGTCGCCATTTACCCCGGCTCGTTCGACCCACCTACCAACGGCCACCTCGACCTGATTTTCCGTGGCTCGCGGCTCGCCGACCAACTGGTTGTCGCCGTCCTGCGCAACGAAGAGAAGCGGGCGCTGTTCAGCGTCGAAGAACGAGTGGAGATGCTCCGCGAGGCTGTCGCCGGCCACCCCAACGTCTCCGTCGACTCCTTCGATGGTTTGCTGGCCGACTATGCCTGGCGCCGCGGCGCCCGCCTCATCGTCCGCGGCATCCGCGCCGTGTCCGACTATGAGTTCGAGCTCCAGATGGCGCTCATGAACCGGCGCCTCCGGCCCGAAGTCGAAACCGTTTTTCTCATGGCGGCCGAAGCCTATTCGTTTCTCTCCTCGCGCATCGTGAAGGAAGTCATCCGGCTGGGCGGCAACGTCCAGGGCCTGGTGCCGCCGGCCATCGAAGAGCGATTGCGCCTCCGGCTCGCCGAGCACCGTCCCGCGCGCTCCTAACCGCTCCCGGGCCGGCGCGCCGCCTCAATGGTATCCTTCGGGTTTGGCCATGGCCCGGATCCGCTGGCGCGCTACGGAGCTGCTGTTGGTCGGCTATTTCGGCTATTCCGCGACGGTGGCGCAGGCCATGGGCATTCCGCGGGCGCCGGAAGCCTGGGCCCTGTTCGCCTTCGTCGCCGCCCTGCTTTTCCTCGTCGGCTGCGCCGCCTGCCGGTGGCCTCAACTGGCCTCGGTCCGCGACTTCCTGCCCCTCGCCCTGCTCCTGACCGCTTACCGCGAGATGGACTGGTTCTCCGGCCAGGCCCGGCTCACCGCGCTGGAGCGGCTCTGGAACGGCTGGGATCAGACCTTGCTGGCCGGCGGCTTGCAGCGGGCCATCGAAGCCGCGGGCCCCGCCGTACCCGCCTATCTCGAAACCTGCTACCTGCTCGTCTACGCCGTCGGCCCGTTCACCGTGCTGGCCTTTTATTTCATCCACCGCCGCCGCCACATAGACCGGGCGCTGTTCCTGGTCCTCCTCGGCACGCTGCTGTCTTACGCGTTGTTTCCCTATTTTCCTAGCGATCCGCCCCGCCGCATCTTCGCGCTCCCGGCTCCCACCGTCATGACGGCGGTGCGGGCTCTCAATCTCTGGATCGTGAATGGCGCCGGAATTTCATCGAGCGTGTTTCCCAGCGCGCACGTGTCCGGCGCGTTCGCGGCGGTTTGGGCAATCATCGAAAACGTTCCGGGCAGGAAGGGACTGAAGTGGGGAATGCTGATCTACGCGGTCAGCGTAGCGGTGGCCACCATTTACGGTCGCTACCACTACGCCGCCGATGCGGCGGCCGGCATTGGAATCAGCCTCGCCGCCTGGGTTCTGTTTATTCTTCTGGGGCGTCTTCGCCGCCGCCTTCGCGGCCTTCCCGTATCGCTTTGAGGCGTTCTTCACGGCGCTTGGCGCGGTCCGCGGCGCGTTTCACCAGCTCCGAGCCGACCAGTTCGAGCATCGCCTGCTCCGCCCCGTCGCCTTTGCGCCAGCCCAGCCGCACCACTCTCGTGTAGCCGCCGTTCCTCTGGCCAAACCGTGTGCCGAGCTTTTCAAACAGCTTCTGCACCGCCGCCGGAGTCTCCAGAAACGCCGCCGCCTGCCGCCGCGTGTGCAGCGTGTCCCGCTTGGCCAGCGTAATCATCCGCTCCACCAGCGGCTTGGCCGCCTTGGCCTTGGGCACCGTCGTGATCACCCGCTCGTTCTCAATGACGCTGGTCACCAGGTTGCGAAGCAGCGACTTGCGCGCGCCCACGTCCCGCTTGAGCTTAAATCCGGATCGTTTGTGACGCATCCCCTATTCCTCCGCCTCGTCGCCCAACATCTCGTCGCCCGCCGATCCGGCGGCAAACGGCGCCACCATTCCGCCCGGAGCCACCAGCCGGCCCTGAGCGTCGAATTTCATGCCGAAGCTCAGCCCGAGATTGGACAGGATTTCCTTGATTTCGTTCAGCGATTTGCGTCCGAAATTCTTCGTCCGCAGCATTTCCGCCTCGGTCTTCTGCACCAGGTCGCCGATCGTCTGAATGTTGGCGTTCTTCAGGCAATTGTAAGAACGCACGCTTAGCTCCAGTTCTTCCACCGAGCGGTTCAGCACTTCGTTCATCTGGCTGGCCGCGCGGTCGGCCGGCTCTTCGGCCGCCTCGGCGATTTCCTCGAAGTTGATGAAGATCGCCATGTGGTCCTTCAGCAGCTTGGCCGCCTGCCCGATGGCGTCCTGCGGCGAAATCGCGCCGTTGGTCCACACTTCGATCGTCAGCTTCTCGTAGTCGGTGTTCTGGCCCAGGCGCGCGCCCTCCACCGCGAAGTTGACCTTGCGCACCGGCGAGTGCACCGAGTCGATCGGGATGTAGCCCAGCGGCAGGTCCTCGTCGAAATTACGGTCCGCCGCGACATAGCCGCGCCCGGATTTCAGCCGCATCTCGATGTTCAGCTTCCCGCCCTCGCTCACGGTGGCGATCGGCAGATTGCGGTCCAGCACCTCGACGTCGGAGTCGGTCTCGATCTGCCCGCTCAGCACCAGTCCCGGATGATCCACCTTCAGGCGCGCCGTCCGCGTGCCCTCGCCGGTCATCTTGAACGGCACCTGTTTCAGATTGAGGATGATGTCGGTGGCATCCTCCACCACGCTCGGGATCGGGCTGAACTCGTGGGCCACGCCCTCGATGCGGACCGCGGTGATCGCCGCGCCCTCGATCGAGCTCAGAAGAACGCGCCGGAGGCCCGTTCCGATTGTCGAGCCGAAGCCGCGCTCGAACGGCTGCGCGGTGAACATTCCGTAGCGCTCGGTGAGCGTCTCGGTATTGGCGACCAATCGCTTTGGTTTTTGAAAGCCTTTAAACATAATCCACAATCCTCCTGTACCCGCGCCTCGGCGCGGAGGCGGCACACTACTTGGAGTACAACTCCACAATCAACTGTTCGTTCAGTTGAATCTGGACCAGGTCTTCCCGCTTGGGCTGCGACAGCACGCGCGCCTTCAACCCGTCGCGGTCCACTTCCAGCCAGTTCGGAGACGGAGCGTGAGCTGTGGCGTCGCGGGCCGCCAGAATCGTCGGATTCTGCTTGCTCTTCTCCCTCACCTCAATCACCTCGTTGGGCTTCACCACAAACGACGGGATGTTCACCTTGCGGCCGTTCACCTGGATGTGTCCGTGCCGCACGATCTGCCGCGCCTGCGCCCGGCTGGTGCCGAAGCCCATCCGGTACACCACGTTGTCCAGCCGCCGCTCGAGCATGTTCAACAGGTTCTCGCCCGTGATGCCCTTCATGTTCGAGGCCTTCTCAAACAAGTTGCGGAACTGGCCTTCGAGCAACTGATAATAGTGCCGCGCCTTCTGCTTCTCGCGAAGCTGGAGGCCGTAGCCCACCAGTTTCGGCTTCCGGTCCTTGCCGTGCTGCCCCGGCGCGAAGTTGCGCTTCTCGATGGCGCACTTCTCGGTGTGGCAGCGCTCGCCCTTCAGGAACAGTTTCATGCCCTCACGCCGGCACTGCCGGCAAACGGGGCCAATATATCTCGCCATTGACCTTCTCTTCCTCTCTCCAGATCAGGTGCAGTTTACGGCCACCGCCATTCGGCCCGGGCCTTCGTCCTGCTTGGTTGCTACTCGGGCCCGCCCCACTCGGCCGGCCCCAAAAAAATTCTCAAACGCGGCGCTTCTTCGGCGGCCGGCAGCCGTTGTGCGGAATCGGCGTCACGTCCTTGATCGAACGCACTTCGATACCCGCCGTCGCCAGCGCGCGCACCGCCGACTCGCGGCCCGCTCCCGGTCCGCTCACCCGCACTTCCACCGTCCGCAGTCCGTATTCCTTTACCTTGTTCGCCGCCGTCAGCGACGCCTGCTGCGCGGCAAACGGCGTCCCTTTCCGGGACCCGCGAAATCCGAGCGAGCCGGAACTCGACCACGCCAGCACATTGCCGACATGATCGGTGAACGTGACGATTGTGTTGTTGAACGAGGCCTGCACGTGCACCAGGCCCGAGGAGATGGTCTTCTTCTCCTTCTTCTTGAATGTCTTCTTTTTCGTGCTCTTCGCTGGGGCTTTAGCCATGATTGGGAATCCTCGGGCTCATCAGGTCTTCGCGCTGGCCTTCTTCTTATTCGCCACCGTGCCCCGGCGCGGGCCCTTGCGCGTCCGGGCGTTGGTGTGCGTCCGCTGGCCGCGCACCGGCAGGCTGCGGCGATGGCGCAACCCGCGGTAGGAACCCATCTCGATCAGCCGCTTGATGTTCATCGAGATTTCCTTGCGCAGGTCGCCCTCGACGAATCCTTCCGCCTCAATCAGGTTGCGGACGCGGTTTACTTCGTCCTCGCTCAGATCCGCCACCTTCTTGCCCGGGTCCACCCCGGCGCGGTGCAGCAGCGAGAGCGCCCGGCTCCGGCCGATCCCATAGATATACGTCAGGCCGATTTCAGCCCGTTTCTTCGCTGGTAAGTCAACGCCCGCAATACGCGCCATAGTCTCTTCTTCTTATCCCTGCCGCTGCTTGTGTTTTGGATTGGCGCAAGACACCCGCACCACCCCGTGGCGGTGGATGATCTTGCACTTGTCGCAGATTTTCTTTACCGATGCCCGTACTTTCATCGTCCTCTATCCTTCCAAAAGTCTCGTCATCCGCCCTCGCCCGGGGTCGTGAGGCGAAAGCTCCACCTCCACCTTGTCGCCGGGCCGGACGCGCTCAAAATTCCTAATCGCCGCCCCGGCCGGGTGAACCACCACCAGGGCTTCGTTCTCCAGCTTCACGCGGCAGTTTCGATACGGCAAAATCTCCACCACCACCGCTTGCACCTTCATCGCCCTACGGCCGCGTCAACACCCACGGCCCGTCGGCGGTCACCGCCACGCAATGCTCAAAATGCGCCGAATAGGAGCCGTCGCTGGCAATTGCCGTCCAGCGGTCCGGCTTCACCCTCGTATCCGGCTTGCCGGCGTTCACCATCGGTTCGATCGCCAGCACCATTCCTTCCTTCAACCGCGGGTTCTCGTTGCGCCGGTCCACGTAGTTGGGTACCTGCGGCTCCTCGTGCAGCTTCGAGCCGATCCCGTGCCCCACATACTCGCGCACCACCGAATACCCGTTCGACTCCACATGCTCCTGCACCGTCGAGCAAATGTCGAACAGCCGGTTTCCCGGCCGCACTTTCTCAATCGCCATCTCCAGCGACTCCCGCGTCACCCGCAGCAGCCGCTCCACCGGTTCGGGAACTTCGCCCACCGGAACCGTGATCGCCGAATCGCCAAAATACCCGTCCAACTGCACCCCGGTGTCGATCGATACAATGTCGCCCCGCTTCAGCTTCCGCTTCGCCGACGGCATCCCATGCACCACTTCCTCGTTCACCGAAGTACACAAAACGAACGGATATTCCGACCCGGCTGCGGGCACAAAATAATTCTTGAATGCCGGCTTGGCGCCCGCATCCCGCATCATTTTTTCGGCCGCCGCTTCCAGGTCCTGCGTCGTAACCTCTTCCTTTACCATCCCCGCCAGTTCCTGCAGTATCTTGTACACCAGCAGACCGGCGCGGCGCATCCGCTCGAGTTCACCGGCATTTTTGCGAATAATCATCCTCAACGGGAGGCGGGAGGCACAAAGGCTACGGACAAAGCGCTGGCGAGGTCTATTTCGCCACTGTCTTTATTGTAACCCAGTTTTCCCACTGTGATTTTCGCCATTGCTTCGCTCAGGCGCTCGCGCTCCGGCGGCCCCGGATCCGGCCCGACCGCGGCGTGAACCCCTCGTAGTGACGCATAATCAACTGCGCCTCCACCTGGTTGACGGTATCCATCGCCACGCCGACAACAATCAGCAGGCTCGTTCCGCCGAAGAAGAAACTCACGCCCAACCCGTCCAGCAGCCAGCGCGGGAAATACGTGTCGATAAAATTGCCCACCAGCGGCAGCCGCTGCAGCTTGATCCCGGCGATCATGATCTGCGGAATCAGCGACAGCACCGCCAGGTACAGCCCGCCCACCACCGTGATGCGCGTCAGAATCCGGTTCATATAGTCCGCCGTGTTCTTGCCCGGCCGGATGCCCGGAATGAAGCCGCCGTACTTGCGCATGTTGTCGGCCGCTTCGTTGGGGTTGAAAATAATCGAAACGTAGAAGAAACAGAAGAAGATGATGAGCACCGTGAAAAGCAGGTAGTAAACCGGCGTCGCGCCCGTCATCGAGCCCAGCATCGCGCTCAGAAACTGATTGTTCTTGAACAGCGGCACCTGCGCCAGCGACCCCGGCACCGCCAGCAGCGACGAGGCGAAAATCACCGGAATCACACCTCCCGCGTTCACCTTCAGCGGCAGGTGCGTCGACTGTCCGCCCAGCATGCGCCGGCCCATCACCCGCTTGGCATACTGCACCGGAATCCGCCGCTCGCCGCGCTCCACCAGCACGATGAAAGCGACAACCAGGATCATCACCGCCAGGATGATGATCAACTGCAGCGCCGGCCACTGCCGGGTCACAAACACGTTGTTATAAATTTCGTTGATCGCCCGCGGCAGCCCCACCACGATGCCGGTGAAAATGATCAGCGACATTCCGTTGCCGATCCCGCGCTCGGTGATCTGCTCGCCCAGCCACATGATGAACGCCGTTCCCGTCGTCAGGCTGAGCACCGTCATCAGCAGGAAGCCGATGCCCGGATGCAGCACAAAGCCGCCTTCGGATTTCTCCAGTGTCAGCGCGATGCCGAACGACTGCACCAGCGCCAGCATCACCGTCAGATACCGCGTCCACTGCGTGATCTTCCGCCGCCCCAGCTCGCCTTCCTTCTGCAGCTTCTCCAGCGTCGGAATCACCACCGCCAGCAACTGCAGGATGATCGACGCCGTGATGTAAGGCATGATGCCCAGGGCGAAAATCGTCAGCCGCCGGAACATGCCGCCGCTGAACAGATCGATGTAGCCGAACAGCGTGCCCGAGTTGCGGCTGAAGAAATCCGACAGCTTGTTGGCGTCGATGCCCGGCGTCGGAATGTGGCCGCCCAGCCGGTACACCGCCAGCAATGCGAGCGTGAACAGCACGCGGTTGCGCAGGTCCGGCACCCGGAAGATGTTCCCAAAGGCTTCGAAGAACTTCGACATAATCGGTTCGCTCGCTGCTGCCTCTACTCGCCCTTATTCTTGCCCCGGTTGCGCTTGATCGGCGCCGGCGCCGGGATCTCGATCAACTCGGCAACCCCGCCCGCCTGCTCGATCTTCGCCTTGGCCGATTCGGAGAAATGGTGCGCCTTCACCGTCAGCTTGCGCGTCAGCTCCCCGCCGCCCAGAATCTTCAATCCATCGCCCAGCTTCCGCACCACGCCCAGCTCCGTCAGCCGGGTCGGATCGAACACGTCCCCTTCCAGCTTCTCCAGCCGGCCCAGGTTCACCACCGCGAATTCCTTGCGGAAAATGTTTTTGAAGCCCCGCTTGGGCAGACGCCGGTGAAGCGGCATCTGGCCGCCTTCGAATCCCCGCATCATGCTGTAGCCGGAAACCGACTTGGCGCCCTTGGCTCCGCGGCCCGAATACTTGCCGCGCCCCGTGCCCATGCCCTGGCCCACTCGCTGCTTCTTCTGCTTTTGCCCGGCCGGCGGCCGGAGATTGCTGAGATTCATCGCTCGTCTCCTCTGCCTACTTCACCAGCGCCAGCAGGTAGGGCATTTTCTTCACCATGCCCCGGAAGCCCGGCGTATCCGGCCGCTCCACCACCTGGTTCATCTTCGTCAAACCCAGCGCCCGCACAATCACCTTGTGCTTTTCCGGCGTGCAGATCGGGCTGCCGATCAGCTTGATTTTGATTTTGTTGCCGTCCATGTTCCGCTCTCTTACTGGACTTTTTCCGGAGTCAGGCCCCGCATCTCGGCCACCTCGGCCCGGTCCCGCAACTGCTCCAGCGCCGCAATCGTCGCCTTCACCACGTTGTGCGGATTGTGCGACCCGATCGACTTGGTCAGCACGTTCGGAATCCCCACCGCCTGGATCACCGCGCGCACCGGCCCGCCCGCGATCACTCCCGTTCCGGCCGGCGCCGGCTTCAATAGCACCAGCCCGCTGCCGAACCGCCCCAGCACCGGATGCAGAATCGTCGTCTCCAGCACGTGCACCTTGCGCAGATTCTTTTTCGCCGCCTCGATGCCCTTCTTGATCGCCGCCGGCACTTCCTTGGCCTTGCCGGTCCCGAAGCCGACGATCCGCGCGCCCGGATCTCCCACCACCACCAGCGCCGAAAAGCTCAGGTTCTTGCCGCCCTTCACCACCTTGGTGACGCGGTTGATCGAAACCACCTGCTCTTTCAGGTTCAGGTTCGACGCATCGATTCGTTTGAGGATTGGTGCCGCTGCCATGTCTTTAGAACTCCAGTCCCGCTTCGCGGGCGGCGTCGGCCAACGCCTTCACTCGGCCGTGATACAGATACCCTCCGCGGTCGAAAACAACCTTGGAGATGCCTTTTTCCTTCGCCCGCTCCGCCACCAGCTTCCCGATGGCCTTCGCCCCGGCAAGGTTCCCGCCCGCTCCCACGCCCGCCTTCTTCTCGAGCGAGGAGGCCGCCACCAGCGTCGCTCCCTTGCGGGCGTCGCTCACCGGGGCGTAAATGTGGTTCAGGCTGCGGAATACCGCCAGCCGCGGACGCTCGAGCGTGCCCAGCACGCGCCGCCGGATCCGCGTGTGGATCCGCTTTCGTACGTCGTTTTTCGAGGAATTCGCCATTTACTTGCCTCCGGCTCCCGTCTTGCCCGCCTTCTTGCGCAACTGCTCGCCGGCGTACCGGACACCCTTGTTCTTGTAAGGATCCGGCGGCCTTAGCGAGCGGATGTTCGCCGCCACCTGCCCCACAACCTGCTTATCGTAGCCGAGCAATGTGAGCTGCGTCTGCTTTTCCACCTTCAGCTCCACGCCCTCCGGCAGCAGCACCTCGATCGGGTGCGAATAGCCCAGCGTGAAGGTGGCGATCCGGCCTTTCACATCGGCGCGATAGCCGGTGCCGTGGATCTCCAGTTGCCGCGTGAAGCCGGTCGATACGCCCGTGACGGCGTTGGAAAGCAGCGCCCGCGTCAGCCCGTGCGCCGCCGCGTAATGGTCCCCGTCGCGCACCACTTCGAGCACACCCCCCGCGTTCTCGCGCACCTGCAGGCCCGGCTGCAGCGGCACCGTCAGCGTGCCCTTGGGCCCCTGCACCTTCAGTTCCGCGCCCACTTCGAGCTTTACGCCCTTGGGCAGCGGGATGAGCTTTTTGCCTACTCTCGACATAGTTCTTTCCTCTTCCCGCCGGCCTCTACCAAACCCGGCAGAGCAGTTCGCCGCCGACGTTTTCCTTGCGCGCCGCCGAGCCGGTCATCACCCCGCGCGGCGTGGTCAATATGTTGATCCCCAGCCCGCCCAGCACCGGCGGCACTTCGCGGCTGCCGACATACACCCGGCACCCGGGGCGCGACACGCGCTCGATATTGGAAATCACCGGCACGTTGCCGTTGGTGTACTTCAGATAAATGCGGATGCTGCGCTTGGCGCCGTCTTCGGCGATCTTGAAGTTGGCGATGTAGCCCTCTTCTTTCAAGATCCGCGCGATGTCGAGCTTCAACTGCGAGGCCGGTACGTCCACCTTCGGGTGGCGCGCCTGCAGCGCGTTGCGCACTCGCGTCAACATGTCGGCGATGGGGTCGCTCGTGGTCATTCTTCCTTCACCCTCTCTTGTCGGCAAACACGATTCAAGCCGCCCGTTGTCCGGTCCCTACCAGCTCGCCTTAATGACGCCCGGCACTTCGCCGGCCAGCGCCAGTTTGCGGAAACAGATCCGGCAAAGATGGAATTTGCGCAGGTAGCCCCGCGGCCGCCCGCACCGGAAGCAGCGGTTCCGCTGCCGGCAGGCGTACTTGAGCTTCTTCAGCTCCTTGGCGATCTTCGCTGTCGTTGCCATGAATCTTTCTCTCTCCTCAGCTTCCCGGCTGCTTGAACGGCATGCCCATCTGCTTCAACAGCGCCAGACCCTCGGCGTCCGAGCGCGCCGTCGTCGTGATGCAGATGTTCATTCCCTTCGTCTTGTCCACTTTGTTGTAGTCGATCTCCGGAAAGATCAACTGGTCCTTGATTCCCAGCGTGTAGTTGCCCCGCCCGTCGAACGACTTCGGCGATACCCCGCGAAAGTCCCTCACCCGCGGCAGCGCCACGTTCACCAGCCGGTCCAGAAACTCATACATCCGGTCCCCGCGCAGCGTCACCATGCACCCGATCGGCATCCCCTCGCGCAGCTTGAAGGCGGCTATCGATTTCTTCGCCTTCGTCACCACCGGCTTCTGGCCCGCGATCTGGCTCAGCTCATGCACCGCGCCGTCCATCAGCTTGGCGTTCTGCGTCGCCTCGCCCAGCCCGATGTTCACCGAGATCTTTTCGATCTTCGGCACCGCCATCGGGTTCCCGTAGCCGAACTCCCGGGTCAGGGCCGGGACCACCTGCTTCAGATAATGCTGTTTCAGTCTCGTTGCCATCGTCTTCACTCACCGCCCGGGGCCGCCGGAAACCAACGCCCCTTGCCTACTTTCCCGCCTTCTCAATCGGCTCGCCCGTGCGCCGCGCAATCCGCACCCGCCGGCCTGAGGTGCCGTCAATCTTGGTTCCCAGCCGCGTCGGCAATCCGTCGGAGGCCAGCACCATAATGTTGGAGATCGCAATCGGACCCTCGCGCTCGGCGATGCCGCCCTTGATCTGCTGCGCCGGATTGGGCCGCGTGTGCCGCTTCACCAGCATCACGCCTTCCACCACCGCCGTCCCCTTCACCCGGTCCACCGAAAGCACCCGCCCCGTCTTGCCGCGGTCCCGCCCGGTGATCACCTTCACCATGTCGTCCTTGCGAATCCGGATCTTCATCGGCTCCGCCGGTTGCCGCTTCCGTACCGCCATCGTCAGATCACCTCCGGAGCCAGCGACACGATCTTCATGAACCGCTTGTCGCGCAGCTCGCGCGCCACCGGCCCGAAGACACGCGTTCCCACCGGCTCGCCCACTTCGTTGATCAGCACCGCCGCGTTCGAGTCGAACCGGATGTAGGTGCCGTCCTTGCGCCGGCTCTCCTTGCGCATCCGCACAATCACGCAGCGCACTACCTTGCCCTTCTTGATGCTCGAATCCGGCGCCGCTTCCTTCACGCTCGCCGTGATCACGTCGCCCAGCCCGGCTCGCAACCCGAGGTCGCCGCCCCGCGGCAGAATGCACTGCAGCTTCCTGGCGCCGCTGTTGTCGGCCACCTCCAGGATGGTCCGCATCCCGATCATGACGTCCTCCCCTTGCCCTTGGCCTGCTTGGACTGCTTCCGGGGACCGGCCGCCGCCTGCGCGTGATTGGCGTCCAGCAGCGCCGCGTCCACGCTCACCTCAACCGCCTTGCGCACGATCTCGCCCAGCCGCCACCGCTTCAGCTTGCTCAGCGGGCGGCACTCGATGATCTTCACCACGTCGCCCACCTTCGCCCGGCTCTCTTCGTCGTGGGCGTAAAACTTCTTGCGCTTGGTCACAATGCGCTTGTACAAAGGATGAGGCACCCGGCGCGTCACTTCGACGACGATGGTCTTCGCCATCCGCGCCGATACCACCTGGCCCACCTTCTCGTTTTTGTTTCCGATCGCTTTGGTTACGGCCATGGCTTACTTTCCCTTCTTCTTCGCCTTCTCGGCCGGGGCCGGCTCCGGATGAAGCTCCCGCTCCCGCTGCACCGTCAGCATCCGCGCCTGATCCTTGCGCAGCGTCCGGTACTTCTTCAGCCCCTCGGCCTGTCCCATGCCGAGCTGGAACCGCAGCCGGAACAACTGTTCCTTGGCCTGCTGGATTTCGCTCGCCAGCTCCGTATTGTCGTAGTCTCGAACCTTGTCAGCTTTCATCGCTCCGCCTTCGCCCTTAGTAGCCGTCCTCGCGCACCACCAGCTTGGTGGGCAGCGGCAGCTTCTGCGCGGCCAGCCGCATCGCCTCGGCCGCCACGTCGCGCGGCACGCCTTCCATTTCGAACAGAATCTTGCCCGGCCGGATCACCGCCACCCACTGCTCCGGCGCGCCCTTGCCTTTTCCCATACGAGTTTCGGCCGGCTTCTTGGTGATCGGTTTGTCCGGAAACAGCCGGATCCACACCTTGCCGCCGCGCTTGATGAACCGCGTCATCGCGATTCGCGCCGCCTCGATCTGCCGGTCCGTGATCCAGCCGCAGCGCATCGCCTTCAGGCCGAAATCGCCGAAGGCCAGCGACGAGCCGCGCCACGCCTTGCCGGTCATCCGGCCGCGCTGCTGCTTGCGGAATTTTACCTTCTTGGGCATCAACATGGCGTCAGATCTCCCTTACTCGTTCTTGTTCTCGCCCGTTGCCGGCGGCGCCGCCTCGGCGGCCGGCTCCTGCTTTAATTCCTGCTTCCAGGCCGGCTGCTGCGCCGGCGGCGTCAACGGCGGCAGAAGCGGCCCGCCCGTGCGCTGCTCCGGCGGCGCCTGCTGCGTCACCACCGCCTCCGGTGGCGGCGCCGGCGCCGGTGTCCGCCGCTCTCTCCGGTCCCGGTCCCGCGGAGCCATCCGCCGCGGCTCCGGCTCGTTCCTCAACGACGTCCGCCGCTGCCCTTCGATGATCTCGCCCTTGTACACCCAGCACTTGATCCCGATCACGCCGTACGTCGTAAACGCCTCGGCAAAGCCGTAATCCAGATCCGCCCTCAGCGTGTGCAGCGGCAACTGCCCCTGCAAATACCATTCGCTGCGCGCAATCTCGGCCCCGTTCAGCCGCCCCGACACCCGCACCTTGATTCCCTTGCAGCCGAACCGCAGCGCCGAATCCACCGCCTTGCGCATCGCCCGCCGGAACGCCACTCGCTTTTCCAACTGCAGCGCGATCGACTCGGCCACAAGCTGCGCGTCCAGCTCCGGCTTGTGCACTTCCTGAATATCGATGAACACCTCGCGCTTGGTCTTCGCCGCCAGGTCCTGCTTCAATTTCTCGATCTCGGCGCCCTTGCGCCCGATGATGATCCCCGGCCGCGACGTCCGGATCGTGATCCGCAGCTTGTTGCCCGGCCGGTCCACTTCCACCGAGCTCACCCCGGCCGCCTTCAGCCGGCCGCGCAGGGAATCCTTCAGCTCCAGGTCCTCCCGCAGCAGCTTGGCGTAGTCCTGCTTGGAGAACCAGCGCGAGCGCCAGGTCTTGGTGACGCCCAGCCGAAATCCGTACGGATGTACCTTCTGACCCATGGCTTATTCCTTCTCTCCCACCGTCACCACAATGTGCGACATCCGCCGCTGGTAGCGATACGCCCGGCCCATCGGCGCCGGCCGGATCCGCTTCATCCGCGGCCCCTCGTTCACATAGGCCTCGGTCACCACCAGCCGGTCCACGTCCACATCGGCCGACTTGTTCTCGGCGTTGGCGATCGCCGAGCGCAGCACCTTCTCCACCGCCGGCGCCATCCGCTTGTTGGTGCTCCGCAGAATGTTGATCGCCTCGCCCGCCTTCCGGCCGCGGATCAGGTCAATCACCAGCCGCACCTTCTGCGCCGACGTTCTGATATAGCGTGCTTCCGCTCTCGCTTCCATCGTCAATCCTCCCGCAGCCTCCGGCCCTAGGCCGGCTTGGCGGCCTTATCGCCCGCCGCTTTGGCCGCGTGTCCCTTGAATGTCCGGGTGGGCGAAAATTCGCCCAGCTTGTGGCCCACCATGTTCTCGGTCACATACACCGGTATGAACTTCTTGCCGTTGTGCACCGCCAGCGTGTGCCCGACAAACTCCGGCAGTACGGTGGACCGGCGCGACCAGGTGCGAACCACCTTCTTCTCGTTCTTCTCGTTCATCGCCACCACCGTCTTGGTCAGGTGATCGTCGGTGAAGGGTCCTTTTTTTAGCGATCTGCTCATGCTCGTCCGCCGCCTATCTCTTCTTGGCCTTCCGGCTCACAATCCATTTGTCCGTCCGCTTGTTGTTGCGCGTCTTGAAGCCCCGCGTCGGCTGGCCCCACGGCGTCACCGGATGCCGTCCGCCGCTGGTCTTGCCTTCGCCGCCGCCGTGCGGGTGATCCACCGGATTCATCGACACCCCGCGGTTGTGCGGCCGCTTGCCCAGCCAGCGCGTCTTGCCCGCTTTGCCGTGCGATTCGTTCTCGTGCTCGACGTTGCCCACCTGGCCGATCGTCGCCATGCAGTCCACCAGCACCTTGCGGATCTCGCCCGACGGCAGCTTCAACAGCGCAATCCCGCCTTCGCGCGACACCAACTGCGCCTGCGCTCCGGCCGACCGCGCCATCTGCCCGCCCTTGCCCGGCTTCAGCTCTATGTTGTGAACCACCGTGCCCGCCGGAATATTCTTCAGCGGCAGCGCGTTGCCCACCAGAATGTCGGCTTCCGGCCCTGATGCCACCGCCCGGCCCACTTCCAGGCCCACCGGCGCCAGGATGTAGCGCTTCTCCCCGTCGGCGTAATTCAACAGCGCAATCCGCGCCGAGCGGTTCGGATCGTACTCGATCGAGGCCACCTTGGCCGGCACGCCCGTCTTGTCCCGCTTGAAATCGATAATCCGGTAAGCCTGCTTGGCCCCGCCGCCCAGGAACCGCGACGACACCCGTCCGGTGCTCGTCCGCCCGCCGGTCCGCTTCTTGCCCTCTACCAGCGATTTCTCCGGACGGTCCCGCGTGATCTCCTCGCGCGTCACCAGCGTCGTGAAGCGCCGCGACGGAGTCGTCGGTTTGAATTTTTTCATCGGCATGTTGGCGTTCTCCGTCCTATATCTCGGCGTACTCGGGCATCTTCTGGCCCACCTTCAGCTTCACCCAGGCCTTCTTGGTGTCCGGCCGGAAGCCCGAAAAACGCCCCCGCCGCCGCAGCTTGCCCACCGTGTTCTGGGTGCGCACCTCGCTCACCTTCACCTTGAAAAGCTTCTCCACCGCCGCCCGCACCTGCGTCTTGGTGGCATCCGGCTGCACCAGAAAACACAGCGTCCGCTCGGTCTCTTTCTTGCCGACGCCCTTCTCGGTCACCACCGGCTTGACGATCACTTCGTATACGGTCATTGCGACAACGCCTCCGAAAGCTTCCGCGCCGCCTCTTCCGACAGCAGCACGTGCCGCGCTCCCAGCAGGTCGTACACGTTCACGTCCTTGCTGGACATCAGCTTCACCCCCGGCACGTTCCGCGAGCCCAGCGCCAGGTTCCGGTTCTCCCCGTTATCCCCCACACGCCCCTTCGCCGCCGCCGGCAGCTGGTCCCGCGCCGCCGGGAACGACCGCGG
>VFSW01007966.1_pt1 | contig 15296 bp, 9 predicted proteins | sample 5358111 | NCBI WGS metagenome assembly VFSW01 (sample SAMN11554181, study PRJNA540505) | mine drainage metagenome | isolation source: sediment from site ElyBrook_90M | place: USA: Ely Copper Mine, Vershire, VT | collected 2017
CCTCCGCCCGCTCCGGAACTCACCAACACCGTACGCTCCCTGCCGGTGGACGAGATCCGGCCCAACCCGGTGCAGCCGCGCTCCAGCTTTGATCCCGATCGCCTCCAGGAACTGGCGGCTTCCATCCGCGCCAACGGCGTCATCCAGCCGCTCATCGTGCGCAGCGTGGACGGGAAATACGAGCTGGTCGCCGGCGAACGCCGCCTCCGCGCCGCTAAGGCCGCTGGCTTCACACACGTCCCCGCGCTCCTCCAGGACCTCACCGAGGATCGCCTTCTCGAAATCGCGCTCATCGAAAATATTCAGCGCGAGGACTTGAATCCGATCGAGACCGCCCAGGCCTTCGCCCGCCTGGTTCACGAACACGGGTTGAGCCATGAAGAAATCGGACGCCGCACGGGCAAGGACCGGACGACGGTGACTAACATGTTGAGGCTTCTGAAGCTACCGAACGACGTGCAAATCCTGCTGGCCGAACGCCGCCTCTCCATGGGCCACGCCCGGGCACTACTCGGACTTCAGAACGACGATCAGATCGTAGAGCTGGCAAACCGCGCCGCCGCGCAGGGTCATTCGGTTCGGCAAGTTGAGCGAACAGTAACCCAGTTAACTACGGAACGCGAAGAGCCAAAGCCGAAACGCCAGGACCCGAACGTCAAAGCTGCCGTGGCTCAACTTGAGGAGACGCTGGGCACGCGAGTCAGAATCGTCGAGAAAACCGACCAAAAGGGCCGGATCGAGATCGATTACTACTCACAGGACGACCTCGACCGGGTTTACAGCCTGATTGTCGGCGACCGCAAGGATGGATGATGGTGCCGGCGGCAGGAGTCGAACCTGCGACCTACGGATTATGAGACCGTCGCTCTAACCACCTGAGCTACACCGGCCGGACAAGACCAGCGTATCGAGCCCGCCCGAACACTGTCAACTCGGCGGCCCAACCGCAGGCTCCAGCGACACGTCGGACCGGGTGTTGGGCCTACCGACGCAGCTCATCTGCGTTCTGACACCACCAGTACGAAAATCCTACCAGCACAATCTCACCACTACTATTCTTATTGACGTCAGCCCTAAGGGGTTGTATCATCTTTGACAATCGATCTCGCAGAGGGTTCGCGCTGCGTTGGGCGGCCGCGAGGTGACTGCTGTAGGAAAGTTGGGGAAAACACATGTCTCAGCGAGCAATCCGCTGCCTGGGGAGTATTGTGCTCCTACTCGGGCTTTCTCTCGCTTTGGACGCGCAGACCGTCCAAGGCGTCGTCACGGGAACCATTCTGGACCCAACCGGCGCGGCCATTCCGGGCGCGCAGGTCACACTCATCAACCAAGCCACCAACGTTAAGCAGGACACCACCGCCGGAACGGCCGGCGCCTACCGCTTCTCGCTGGTCCCGCCGGGCGACTACACGGTGGACGTTAAAGCGGCGGGCTTTACCGAAAAGCAAGTCAAAGACGTCCACGTCGATCCGAGCCAATCGGTTTCCCTCAACGTCGGCCTGACCATCGCAACCGCCAGCACCGCGGTTGAGGTGACCACCGAAACGGCGCTGGTACAGACGGCTACGTCGGATCTGTCCACGACGGTCAATCAGACGACGATTCAGGCCATTCCGCTGCTGACGCGCAATGTGTTCGATCTGGCGTTTGCCGCTCCCACGGTGACGCAGGGCATGAACTTCAACGCCGCATCCGGCGGCGCCCGCGAATCCGGAACCACCAACCTGCTCAACGGCGCCGATAACAACGACAACTTTAGCGAAGGCTCTTACAACGTGACGCCGCCGATGGAATCGGTGAACGAGTTCAGCGTCCTCACCAACGTCATGGGCGCGCAATACGGGCACGCCTCCGGCGCCCTGGTGAGCACCATCCAGAAGTCGGGCACCAACGGCTTTCACGGCGTCGTGTACGAGTTCAACCGCAATACGGACTTCAACGCCTCGACGTTTTTCGACAATCGCGCCGGCAACCCGAACCCCAAATACATCCGCAATCAGTACGGCACCGAGGTCGACGGACCGGTCATCAGGAACAAAACCTTCTTCATGTTCACCTACGACCGGCTCGATCTGAACCAGGGAAATACCCTGAACCAGGTGGTGCCGACACCGAGCGAGCTCAGCGCGATTACCGCGGGCGCAGGTCCGAACGCGCAGTACTATCTCGGCAAATACAAGCCGTTGACCACGAACAATCCTTGCCCGGCCGAAGCTCAGAATTACCCCGGCGCCGTCGGACACATGGGCTGCATCGACATGTACGACCCCATCCTGACCGGCCAGAACACCTACGTGGGCCGGATCGACCACAATTTCAGCGAGAAGGATCGCATCAGCTTCACGGCCAACGTCGTACGGTACAACAACACGGACAAGTTTGGCGGCGGCTATCCCACCGCAAGCGCCAATATTCCCGGAGTCGATAACGAGCACTACCACAATCTGTCGCTCGACGAAACGCACGTGTTCAACCCCGGGCTGATGAACGAACTTACGATCGCGCACAACCGGCACTACTCGGTGTATGAGGAAGGCAACGGGACCTCGTCGGCGGCGACCACCATCGTCGACCTCGGCAACTACAACTACATCACAGGGCAGAACGGCCAACCCTGGGGCTTCGGGCCATACGAGGGGGGCCTCGTACAAGGCTTCGTTCAGGACCGCTGGCAGTTCCAGGACAACCTGAGCTGGACGAAAGGCAAGCACTCGTTCAAGTTCGGCGGCGGCTATCAGTACGGCATCCTGTACCGCAACTGGGATCTCGGCAGCCCCGGCTATTACGAATTTTCCAACACCGTCGGTCCTCTACCGGGAGACGTCGGCGCGCTTACTTCGGCGGGCCTGATCACCAATATCCAGAATCCGCCGGACAGCAACTTCCAACACGATTTCCCGTATTATTCCGAGCTCTCAATCAATCCCCAGACGGGTAGCGCGGCGAACGCCTACAAGCACTACATCATGAAGGACACCAATGTGTTCATCAACGATGACTGGAAGATAAGCCGCCGCCTGACGCTGAACCTCGGGCTGCGGTGGGAGCGCTACGGCGCGCCCACGGAGGCGAACAACCAGATCGCGCAATTCACCAACCTCAACAGCCTCACGGTGGCTTCCATCGCTGCGGCCCGTGTGGGTCCGGTGACCAGCATGTGGAACACGCCGAATAACGACTGGGGTCCGCGCATCGGCTTCGCGTACGACGTGTTCGGGGACGGCAAGACGGCGATTCGCGGCGGCTACGGCATTTTCTACGACCGGCTGTTCGACAACATCTGGTCCAACGGCGCCTGGAATCCCCCGTTTTATGCCCTGCTCGATCACGACGCCACCGCCGGCGACCTCATCAATTACACGATTCCGCCGTCGATCGCCGGCTACACTCCGGGCTCGATCCCATCGCCGGGCAACCGCGTTTCGGTCCGCACGATGGAGCGCGGCATGCACGATTCCTCGATTCAGAACTTGTATGTGGGCGTAGAGAGAGAGTTCTGGCGCGATTTCCTTTTACGGGTGGACTACCAGGGCTCGCTTGGGCGGCATCTGTCGCAGTTGATGAACCTGAATCGCTATGACGGGTCCGAGTACAACCCGACCCTCAACACTTCCGACAGCAGGCCGAATCCGCTGTACTCGGGCTTTAACTACCGCGCCAACAATTTGAGTTCGAATTACAACTCTCTGGTCACCGAACTGCAAAAGCGCTTCAGCAACGGGCTGCAGTTCCAGTTCAGCTTCACCTGGTCGCGCCTGATGGACCAGGGCTCGGATCTGTTCAGCGGATCGACGACCACCGGCGGATACAGCCAGCCGTACTATTTCCTCAGCAACAACCATGCCAATCTCGACTACGGTCCGGGAGCGTTCGATCACCAGAAGAATTTCAAGGGCATCTTCACGTATGAGCTGCCGTTCTTCAAGGGCAAGACCAATCTGCTCGGGCGCGTTCTGGGCGGATGGCAGATTTCCGGATTCTACCAGGGCTACTCCGGACATCCGATCGACGTTTATCTCGGCCGCTCGCGGTATCGTGGGAACGCTTTGGACCCCAACGGATTCCTAGAAAACATCGGCGGCGATTACAATCTGGATGGTGTGCTCAACGACCGTCCGGACTTTATCGGCACCAATGCCAGCGCCGTTTACTCGCATAACAGTCCGGCCAACGGCATCTTCATCGACAACAACCCTATCGGCTGCGGCTATCCCGGAGCGCAATCGACCAACATTGCGGCTTGCAACGCGGCCTATGGCGTATCCACCCCGAACAAGCTGTTCATCAATCCACCGGGCTACGGCGTACGCTATGGAACGCTGGGACGGAACCTGTTCCGGGGGCCGTGGTTCAACGGCCTGGACGGATCGCTGATGAAGAACATCTCGATCACGGAAAGAGTGAAGCTGCAGCTCCGCTTCGAGGCGCTCAATTTGGACAACCATCCGAACTTCGACGGCATCGACAGCAATTTGAACAGCGGGAGTTTCGGCAAGGCACAGATCCTGGCCGGCAACGCGCCTTCGCGGCGCTTGCAGTTGGGCGCCCGGATCCTGTTCTGATCGCCTGGCGACCGGTTGGCGGGCGGGCGGGCTCGTTCTGCGGAGCGCGCCGCCCGCCAGCCGTCGAGATAGGCGCGAGGCGGGGTGTCATCACGCGGTGATCGCGAAAAGCGCATGCTACAATCGGGCGCGAGTGGTTCGTTTTACCCTTCTTGCCCTGGCGATGGCGGCCTGTCAGGCCGCACCCGCCAACCCTTCCACGCCGGTGATTCTGATCTCGGTGGATACGCTGCGCGCGGATCACCTGAGTTGCTATCAGCCGGGCAGAGCGCCGACGCCGCACATTGACGGTTTGGCCAAGGGCGGCACGCTGTATTCGCAGGCCAGCACTCCGTTTCCCCTGACATTGCCGGCACACGCCGCGCTGTTGACCTCCACGTATCCGTTCGCCAACGGCGTGGAGGATAACGGCGTCCCGCTTCCGGCTTCGGCGGTGACGCTCGCCGCGGTGCTCAAAAACGCCGGGTACCGGACGGCGGCGTTTGTCGGAAGCTTTGTGCTCGACCGGCGTTTCGGCCTGAGCCCGGGCTTTGATGTCTACGAAGGCCCGATCGATCTGCAAAAGGCCGCGGGCGGCAACGTCGAGCGCAAACGGCCGGGGGCGCAAGTGGCGCAAGCGGCGATGCGATGGGTCGAGAAGAACTCCGGCGGGCCGTTTTTTCTGTTCCTCCATTTGTACGACCTGCACCTGCCTTACGAGCTGCCGCGGAACCCGGCGCTGCGCCACGGGGAGACCGGGTATACGGCGGAGCTGGCGTACGAGGACGGGGTTCTGGGGGAGTTTTTCGCGTTTTTGGCGCGGCGCGGCGTTCTGGACAAGGCGCTGATCGTGTTCACTTCCGATCATGGCGAGGGCCTGGGAGACCATGGCGAGAGCACGCATGGGTACTTCATTTACCAGAGCACGGTGCACGTTCCGCTGCTGATTCACTGGCCGTCGGGGTTCGGGCGAACTCCGGGGGGCCGCGTGGAGGAACCGGCCAGCCTGCTGGACGTGGCGCCGACGATTCTCGATGCGATCGGGCTTCGGCCGGCGCCCGGGATGAAGGGCCGTAGTCTGATCGGCGCCGGCTCCGGCGACGTCTATACGGAAAGCCTGTACGCGCGAAAGCATTTCGGGTGCGCGGCACTGCGAAGCGTGCGGGTGGGGTCGTACAAGTACATCAGTGCTCCGAAGCCGGAGTTGTACGACCTGGCGAGCGACCCGCGCGAGCTGAAGAACGTGTACGACCAGCAGAGATCGAGGGTGGCGGCGCTGGCGGCGCGGATCGCCGCCGTGCGCGCCGCTTCTCCGGCCGCGGCGTCGGGCAAGCCGGCTTCACCGCGGCCCGATTCTGTCGAAGCGCTGCGCTCGTTGGGCTACCTGGCCGGTCCGGAGCGGTCGGGCGGCGTCGAGCCCCGCATCGATCCCAAGGACCGGATCGGCGATTTCGAGCGGTATTACAGAGCCCTCGATCTCGCCTCGGCGGGCAAACTGGCCGAATCCGACGCCCTCCTGCGGAGCCTGAGCGGGAAGCTTCCGGACCTGGTGGACATCCGCATCAGCATGGGATTGAACCGGCAGCGGCTGGGCGATTACGGCCAGGCGGCAAGCGATTTCCAGCAGGCGATCAAGCTGGCACCCTCGGACGCTCAATCGCATTTCGAGCTCGGGTCCTGCTACTTCCGGATGGGGAAATCCGGTGAGGCTCTCCGGCAGTTCACCGCGGCGCTGGCGCTGGAGCCCTGGTATACGCGGGCCGACGAGGCGCTCGCCGAAATCTATCTTCAGAAACAGGACTACGCGCGAGCGCGCGAGCATCTGGACCACTTACTTTCTGTCGACCCGGCAAGCTACACTGCGCACTTCAACCTAGGGATTTTCGCGGCGATGGAAAAAGACTGGACCCAGGCCGAGCAGCACATGCTGGCCGCGCTGCAGACCGATCCGGAGTCGGCGGATGCTCACAGTATGTTAGGCAACATTTACTTACAGCTTAACGATCTGGAGCGGGCCAGGCGTCAGTTCGCGGATGCGGTTCGCTTGAAGCCTGATCTGGCACAGGCCCACTACAGCCTTGGCGTGATTCTGCAGCAGCAGGGGAAGCACGAGGAGGCGGCCAGAGAGTTCCGCGCCGCGCAGCAGGCCGGGGGATCGGGCGGCCCTGCGCCGCCGGAGAGATAGGAGTTGGCGGCCGCGGACTGTCGGGTGTGTTACGTCAATAGCCGCGGAAGCCGGCGGGAGTTCTAATGAGCGCACCTGTGCGCGTCTTGACAGAATCTCGACATTAGGTTAATTTAATGATGGGCTGCGGCGAGTTCAACAGGTTTCCTTCTCCTTGTCATGAGCTGCGGCCCAGAAAGAAGGTGTTTATCGCTCTACCGAGTTGTCAGGGCGGCTACCGGCCTTCTCGACTGGAAGTATCGCTGCGGCTAACCTAAGCGGTGAGACGAAACGCTCACAGGCCTGCAGCGCTGAAAGCTGTGCCCGGTTGCGACCGCGAGCTTCAAGCGGGGGCAGGCGGCCGCCCTGATTTCACCATCCTTCGATTTGACAGCCTGTTTTCCCGTTTCGTAGATTCGATTAAGTGTCCCTCCCGGCTGTAGAGTTCCGGAACATCTCCAAGGCTTACCCTGTCTATCGCTCTCCGGGCGATCGTCTGAAAGAGATCCTGACGCTCGGGCGGGTGTCGTTCCATAAAGACTTCTGGGCGCTGCGCGAGGTGAGCTTCCGCATCGAGCCGGGCGAGACCTTTTGTATTCTCGGGGAGAACGGCTCGGGGAAAAGCACGCTGCTGCAGATTGTCGCCGGGATCCTGCAGCCGACCTCCGGCGAAACGAATGTTCACGGCCGCATCGCCGCCCTGCTCGAGTTGGGCGCCGGCTTCAATCCGGAATTCACGGGCCGCGACAACGTCTACCTGAACGCGGCGATCCTGGGGCTGACGCGCGCCGAAATCGACGAAAAATACCCGCTCATCGCCGACTTTGCCGAGATCGGCGACTTCATCTCGCAGCCGGTGAAAACGTATTCGAGCGGCATGCTCATCCGGCTGGCTTTTGCCGTGGCCATCCACGTGGATCCGGAGATACTGCTGGTGGACGAGGCGCTGGCCGTGGGCGACGTCTATTTCCGGCAGCGATGCATGCGCAAGATCCATGAGCTTCGCCAGCGGGGAGTCACCATTTTATTTGTGTCGCACTCGACGGCGGACATCAAGGCGATCGGCGACCGCGCGCTGTGGCTCGATCACGGCAGGGTGCGCGAGGTGGGCTCGACCGAGGCGGTGGTGAGCCGCTACCTGGCGGCGATGATCGAGAAGGACTCCGCTTTTCAGCGGCACCATCCGGAGCCGCATGCACTGCCCGCGCCGGCGGGCATTGCGCCCGAAATCGCCGACCGCATCCCGAACATCGACCACCGCTTCGGCGACGGGCGTGGGGAAATCCTGGGCATCGCGATCCTGGACGAATCCGGGCGGCCGCTCCTGCTGCTTCAGCCTCGGGCGAGCATCGTGGTGCGCATCAGCGTGCGGGCTCTGCGGCCGCTCGCCCAGCCGATCGTCGGCTTCATGATGCGCAACCACATGGGCCAGGACTTTGCCGGAACCAATACCACGCGCGAAGGCTACGCTCTCTCTCCCATGGCGCCCGGAGACATAGTCACCGTCGACTTCCACCTGGAATTGCCCGACCTGTATCCCTCCACTTTTTCTTTTTCGCCGGCCATCGCCGAAGGAACGCTGCTGCAATATGCGATGTGCGATTGGATCGACAACGCGATCGCGCTGGAGATGGAGCGCGGCGAGGGTCCGATTTACGGGCACATCCATCTGCCGTGCCGCGTTGGGGTGAACCAGCGATTTGCCGCCGAGCCGGCCGCCGTGGAGCCGTCACTTGGCTGACCGCGCGGCCGCCGCAGCCGCACCCGGGACGGCAGAATTCACCGGCGAGCGGGTGATCCCGGGCCAGGTGAACGACGATCTCTGGAGCGAGCACGTGGCGCGCTATGCCTTCGCCGCGCGCTTGGCCGCCGGACGCCGCGTGCTGGACGCGGGCTGCGGGACGGGATACGGCACGGCGGAACTGGCCGCGCATGCGCAAGCCGCGGTCGGCATCGATATCGCCCCGGAAGCGGTCGCTTACGCCGCCGCGGCGTTTCCACTGCCGAATGCCCGATTCGCCGCCGCCTCCTGCTCGGCGCTGCCGTTTCCGGACCGCAGCTTCGATCTGGTGACCGCGTTTGAGGTGATCGAGCACCTGGGCGACTACCGGGCTCTGGTGGCGGAAGCGGCGCGCGTGCTGGCTCCGGGCGGCTGCTTTGTCGTTTCCACGCCGAATCGCGCCTATTACTCGGAAACGCGGTCGGAGGCCGGGCCGAATCCGTTTCACGCGCACGAGTTCGACGCGGCCGAGTTTCACAGCGTGCTGGCCGAGCGCTTCGCCCACGTCAGCCTGATGCTGCAGAACCGGTCCGAGGCTTTTGTGTTCCATCCGGCGCATTCGTTCCGGCCGGCCGAAGCGACCATCGCCTCCGGGGCAGGGCAGGCGGTGGACGCGCACTTCTTCGTCGCCCTTTGCAGCCATGAGCCGCAGCCCGAGTACCACTCGTTCGTGTATGTCCCGCGGGCGGCGAACATGCTGAGAGAGCGCGAGCAGTACGTTCGGGCGCTCGAGAACCAGAGGGACGAGGCGCGGCGGCAGCGCGACAGCGCGATGCGCGAAATCGACCGCCAGAAGGTGGAGCTGGAGGAGCACAACCGCTGGGCGTCGAGCCTGAACGACGAACTGGCTGAGGCGCGCCGGCTTCTGGAGAATGAGCAGCGGGAGGCGGCCGCCACCGCCGCCGCGTATGCGCGCCTGGTGGAGCAACTGGAAGCCGAGAACGTGAGCAAGACCGAATGGGCGCAGGATGCCGAAGCGCGGCTGAAGCGGCAGATCGAGGAATTGGTGCACTGCATGGGTCTGCTGGATCGGGCCGAGGCGACGGTGATCGAGCGGACCGAGTGGGCGCAGAGCGAGGCGGCCGGGCGGGAGCGGCTGCAGGCGATGCTCGAGGCCGTGCGCGCGTCGCGCTGGGTGCGGCTGGGCCGCAAGGTCGGCGTGGGGCCGGACCTCGAGCAGGCATAGGTCATTTTGAAGAAGCTTGCCGACATTGTCTGGAGGTTGGTGCGCGCGCTCCCGGCGCTGGTGCTGGCGCCGCTGTTGAGCGTGATGGCGCTTGCCGCGCTGGCGGCGGCCGACCTGGCGGGACGATTTCGCCGGCGCCCGCCGCTGGCTCCGGACCGCGCGGCGCGCAACGGCGCGGCGAGCATCGTCATCCCCAACTGGAACGGGCGCGACCTGCTGGAGAAATACCTGCCGTCGGTAGTGGAGGCGGCAAGCGGCAACCCGGCGCATGAAGTGATCGTGGTGGACAACGGCTCGCCCGACGGCAGCGCCGATTTCGTCCGGCGCCATTTTCCCATGGTGCGTGTGCTGGCGCTCGAGCGGAACCTGGGCTTCGGCGGCGGATGCAACGCCGGGGTCGAGGCGGCGCGAAACGATGTGGTCGTGCTGCTCAACTCCGACATGAGAGTGGAGCCGGATTTTCTGGCGCCGCTGCTGGCCGGCTTCACCGACGAACGTGTGTTCTCGGTGTCCTGCCAGATATTCTTCAGCGATCCGAACAAGCGCCGCGAGGAGACGGGGCTGACGCTGGGATGGTGGGAGAACGGCGGCCTGCGAGTTTCGCACCGGCTGGACGAGGCGATCACCGAGCGCTATCCGTGTCTGTATGGCGGCGGCGGCTCCTGCGCGGTAGACCGGGCGAAGTTTCTCGAGCTGGGAGGATTTGACGAAGTTCTGGCGCCGTTCTACCTGGAGGACGCCGACCTGGGCTATCGCGCCTGGAAGCGCGGCTGGACGGTGTTTTACGAGCCGCGCAGCGTGGTGTATCACGAACACCGGGGCACGATCGGCAAGCGATTTCGCGAGCAAGAGATTCAGGCGGTTCTCAAGAAGAATTTCCTGCTGTTCGCCTGGAAGAACATTCACGAGTGGCCGCGGCTGGTGTCGCATTTCTTCTTCACCGCAGCCGGGGTGATGGTCAGCTCGTTTTTCGGGGACTCGCCGGAGAGGCCGAACCTGCGCGGGCTGTGGCGGGCGGTGAAGCAGCTTCCCGGGGCGATACGCTCCCGCGCGCGGGGGCGGCGGCAGGCGGCGATTGACGACACGGAGGCGTTCCGCAGGCCGCTGGGCGGCTACTTTCGCGACCGTTTCCACGCGATGGAGCCCGCGCCAGAGCCGGTGAACGTGCTGTTTTTTTCGCCGTATCCGATCTGCCCGCCGACGCACGGCGGTGGAGTGTTCATGTACCAGACGGCGCGGGAGCTGGCGCGGCTGTGCCGGCTGCACCTGCTGGTGCTGATCGACCACGCCTGGGAAGGGCCGCCGCATGACGAGCTGGCGGCCGGGTGCGCCTCGGCCGAATTCCTGATCCGGCCGGCGCATCAGCGCCGCGAGACCGGGGCACTGGCTCCGCACAGCGTGCGCGAGTTCCGCCACGCCGATATCGAGTGGATCTTCCACCGGGAGATTTATCTGCGGCGGATCGATGTGGTGCAACTCGAATACACGGCCCTGGGGCAGTATGCGTGCGAGTTCGAGCGCATTCCGTGCGTGCTTTTCGAGCACGATATTTACTTCCAGTCGATCTCGCGTGGCCTGCCGTTCCTGCGCGGGGCGGCGGCGCGGTGGAAGGCGCGGTACGAATATCTGCGGGCGCTGCGGTACGAGCTGACGATGCTTCGCCGGCTGGACCGCGTCCAGGTGTGCAGCGGCGCCAATGCGCGCACGCTGCTCGAGTTCGCGCCGGAGCTAAAGGATCGGATCGACGACGGGCTGCGGGCGGGCATCGACACGGCGAGCTACGAGTGCCGGCTGGAGGGCCGCGAGCCGGACACGATGCTGTTTGTCGGCAGCTTCCGGCACGTGCCGAACCAGGAGGGCCTCGGGTGGTTCACAGAGCGGGTACTGCCGCTGGTGCTGGCGCGGCGGCCGGGGGCGCGGCTGGTGATTGTGGGCTCAGAGCCGCCGCCGCGCCACGCGCTGCCGCACACCGAGGCCATCGAGCTGCGCGGTTTTGTGGACGATGTGCGCGAGCCGCTGGGCCGCTACGCGGTGTTCGTGTGCCCGATTCTGCGCGGGTCCGGGATGAGGGTGAAGCTGCTCGAAGCATTCGCCGCCGGAATCCCGGTGGTGTCGACGCGGCTGGGAGCCGAGGGCCTGGCGGAGGAGGATGGAGCGCTGTGCGCGCTGGCCGACGACCCGGCCGGCTTTGCCGAGCGCATTGTCGGGTTGCTGGACCAGCCGGAGCGGGCGCGTGAGCTGGCGGTGCGGGCGCGCGCCGAGGTGGAGCAGAAAAAAGACATGCGGGTGATGACGGCGATGCTGGCCGAGAGCTACCGGCGGGCGATTGAAGACAAGAGACGGCGCGCGGGCGGCGTCTCCGCGGCGGCCCAAGCCTCTACCAGTCGTGCCCGATGACCTGCTTGGCCTGCCAGTCGTCGTAGCGGGCACGGTTTTGCGCCTGCACGACCTGCGGCTTGGTGCTCATCATGTAGTAGGCGTCGCTGTGAACCGGCAGGGCGACATCGGCGGCGGCGAAGGTTTTGGTCTTGAGATAGCTCCAGCCGCCGGAAAGATCGATGCACATGGAGTTCAGCTTGCGCCCCGGGCCGACGTTGCAGAAGCCTTCTTCCCACTTGCTGCCGCCGACGGCGGAGTAGCCGGCTGAGCTACCGCTCGGTCCGTGTGCCTTGCCGCTCTGGCCGGTCTTGCCGGCGCCGGAGTTCTCGACGCCGATCATGACGCCGCCGACGCGCTTGCCGGTGGCGGGCCAGTTGTAGACGTAGATGTGGCCGTGCGCGCCGTCGTCGATGATGGTGTTGCCGCTGTAAGGATTGCGGTTGCCGGCACCGCCGAGCGCGGGATTGACGCCGTAATGGGTGATCGATGAGTCCATCCACTCGGCAAAAGCGGTCCCCTGGCCCTGGCTTTCGGTGATCTGCAGCGAGCGGCCGTAGCCGAGGTCGTCGGCGTTCTTTTGGATGGAGAGGCCGTGGGTGGCGAAGGGGCGGGTTTCGGCCGGCACGTCGCCGAAAGCCAGCGGACGAAGCTGGTTCCCTTCTGGCGGTCGGACTTCTTGCGCGGGGTCTGAACCAGGATGCGCCCGCCGTGGGACAGCGCGGCGGCGACGGGTAGGCCGGTGTCGGACCACGGCCGCCATTGTCCGTTGCGGTTGTACATCAGGCCGCCGTAGCGCAGGGCGATGAAAAGGCGCTTGATGAACTCGCCCTTTCTGGCGTCGCCGGGCGCGACAATGGCGCCGTACCACATGGCGACGTCGAGCTTCCAGCCGTCCTCGGTGGTGTAATCGCGATCGACGGCGTCGAGCACGCTCTTGGTGACGACGGCATTGGCCTTGGCGTCCACCCGGTCCTTCGCGTCGCGGGGACGGTGGAGGTACCGGCCCTGATCGTCAAAGCGAAGCTGACCTCTTTCGGACTTTATCAGCTCGTCGTAGACCGCTTGCGCGTCCATGCAACCCTCCCGGGCGGTGAAAAACCGCCTCGAAACGTATCGAGAATATCACGGGACGGCAATAAGAGTGGAGTGCGGAACAAAACCGGCGCTGAGCGCGTTACACGGTGGACGGGAGGGAGAAAATGAATCGGGAAGTGGTGCTGAAAGTTGTGTTGGCGTTGGTCGGGGTGATCTTTCTGGCCCTCGCCTATCCGATGGTGATGATGGAGCGGCAAGAACCCGCGCTGTCGATGATGCTGAGCCTTTATGTCACGCTCGGCGTATTCCTGCTTCTGGCGATCCGCGATCCATCGGCGCATCGCAACCTGATCGCCTTTACGGCATGGTCGAGCTTCGCGCATGCGGCCGTGATGGGCGTTCAGGCATGGCAGAAGGTGATCGCACAAAGAGAACTGGTGGGGGTGGCGGTGCTGGCCGTCATCGGATCGGCGTTGATCGCGTTGGCGCCGGCCGAGCGGCGCGCCGTTCCGAGCCGGAGTCCCGGCTAGCGGGAGCCGTCGCCGGCCGTCTTTTTCACAGGGGGATTGCGGTCGGCCAGGAGGTGGCGGGCGATGGTGTGAGCCGTGTGTTGGAGCGTGGCCACCTGGGTGTCTTTGGGCCGCTCGAACAGCGACCAGAGGACGTTGCCGCTGCGGCGGTCGACGAGGAACACCATGCCCCGGCTGCGGCCCAGCGTGGAAACCATGGGAGTGCGGTTTTCTTTCGACAGGCGGTCGGCCTCGGCGCGGGTTTCTTCGTTAGCTTTGGAGCCGGTTTTGGATTTGGAGTCGTCGCTGGTTTTGCCGTCGTCTTTGCCGTCGTCCTTTTTGGTGTCGTCCTTGCCGGCGGACTCGGCGGCGGGCTTAGCGGGTTTGGGCGGCGCCGGCGGGGGGTAGAGCTCGGTCATCTTGCGCTCAAAGGCCTCGCCGAGATGGTCGGTAAGGACGGCATCGGCCTTCGCGGGATCGGTGACCACGACGATGGCGCCGGTGCGAGAGAACTCGCCGGCGAGAAATTGATCGAGGCCGTTGCTCATGGGCAGCAAGTAGACGGTGTTGACGCGCATGAGGGCGTCGTTGGGGGCATGGGACGCGGCCGCCAGGCAGCTCAACGCCAGTACCGCCGCGTAGGCCCGCGCGTGGCTCAAATACCGAGTCATGACAACATGATAGCTTGGATTGAAGCGGACCGGCTCCGGAGCGGGCCGGCGGCGGGGGCGTTTCCGGGCGCCGTTCGGGCGAAGCGCGCTCACTTGAGGAGACAGTGTACAAATCGCAGCGCGTCACGGTGATCATCCCATGTCTGAACGAAGAGCAGGGCATCGAGAAGGTGCTGCGGCGCATGCCGGAGTTCGTCGACCAGGTGATCGTGGTGGACAACGGCTCGACGGACCGGACTTCGGATGTGGCCCGGTCGCTCGGCGCCGAGGTGATTCGCGAGCCGGTGCGCGGCTACGGCCGGAGTTACAAGAAAGGCTTTTCGTTCGCCACCGGCGACATCATCGTCACCCTGGACGGAGACCACAGCTATCCACCGGACGCGATCTCCTATCTGCTGGAGGCGTTCCTGCATCTGGAGGTGGACTTTCTCAACGCCAGCCGCTTTCCGGTGCGCGACCGCCATGCAATGAGCTTCAAGCACAAGATCGGGAATTTCATTCTGTCGCTGGCGATGTCGATGCTGTATTTCCGCTGGGTGCGGGACTCGCAGTCCGGAATGTGGGTGTTCCGGCGGTCGATTCTCGATGAGATGCGGCTGGAGGCGGACGGCATGGCGTTCTCCGAGGAGATCAAGATCGAGGCGTTGAAGAGCCGGCGGATCCGGTTTGCCGAGATCTCGATTCTGTACTCGTCGCGGCTGGGCGAGATCAAACTGAACCCTTGGCGCGACGGGCTGTACAACCTGTGGTTTCTGGTGCACAAGCGTCTGCCGCGCTTCGGGCGCGACTGAGATGGACGGCGTCTCGATCCTCATTCCGAGCTGGAACCGGCGGGACCTGCTGGAGACGCTGGTTCCGGCGCTGGAGCGGCAGACGGAGCCGCCGGCCGAAATTGTGGTGGGTGACACCGGGAGCACGGACGGGTCGGCGGAGGCGGCGCGGAGGCTGGGAGCCCAGGTGGTGGAGATGGGGAGCAATCGCGGGTTCGCCGCGGCTGTGAACCGGGGGCTCGAGCAGTGCCGGCGGGAGTG
>VFSW01007967.1_pt1 | contig 15296 bp, 9 predicted proteins | sample 5358111 | NCBI WGS metagenome assembly VFSW01 (sample SAMN11554181, study PRJNA540505) | mine drainage metagenome | isolation source: sediment from site ElyBrook_90M | place: USA: Ely Copper Mine, Vershire, VT | collected 2017
TTTGGTTTAGTTCATTTGGCTCTGTTAGTTGTATACGGTTCAGCTGTTTTGCCAAAGAATGTCTGGTTTGCCTTCCCCGTCGAAATCGCCAACCCCTGCAATGCTCCAGTCCGAGGAGACATAGCCGAGGCTCCCGGCGCTCGTCATCGTGGTCCCGTTCATCAGCCAGATTTAGACCTCCCCGGTGGTGCTGTTTCGCCACAGAAGGTCGCTCTTGCCGTCTCCGTCGAAATCTCCAACTCCCTGAATGACCCAGTCGGACGTGGGGCTGCCCGGACTCCCGGTGCTCGCAAAGGTGGTCCCGCTCATCAGCCAGATATAGACCTGCTCGGTGGTGCTGTTCCGCCACACAATGTCGCTCTTGCAGTCGCCGTTGAAGTCCCCTGGCGAGGCAAAAGACGCCGGATTCGGATTCGGGTTCGGGTTCAGACTCGTGCATAGGCCGGAGGGGTCAACACTCCCGTTGATCTGGGCGGACGACTCAGCCGGCAGAAAAAGCAGAGCGGCAAGGGCCAGACAGGCGAAACAGCAGGGCAGGGCAAGCACAGGCTTTACAAACGACACTGTGCTTCGCATCATTTTCGAACCCATGGAGATAGTCCTCTTTCCGAATTCCGCAATTGAGCCGCAAGTTATGAAGAGGAGCCCCCAATGGGCGGTGCTCCTCCGGCTTCGTGTGGCGAACCACCGTCTCAGTCAGCTGAAAAACCTGTCACAGGGGATCGGTCATTCTTTACATGAACTGAACGCAGGCTGTCAATACGCGAATCGGCCGCGAAAAATCCTGGGTCGGGGCCGATCATCAATACCGGGATCCGCACTCAGATGGAAGCAAACAAGCACTCAGATGGAAGCAAACAAATCAGGCCACCGTGCGGCGAACTGCTCGACGAAGCGGGCGCCCCTCCCACCCTGGAGGAAGCCAGACAGAAGTTGCTCGATCAGGTCGACGCGATCAGTGACCGGCCTGGTCGGTCTGCATCGGCCAGGCGCCCACTCTCCCTACCCCCCTGACACCGGCGGACCGCTGACCGATGAACTGCAGAAATGCGGCGCCGCCCAAGCCGCCTTCTCGTTTCCGGGTCCTTGCGATCAAGAACATTAGCCGCTTCTAATCTCTTCCCTGGTCCACCGGCACACAATCTGCTCCTTTTCCGGCTTCGGCCTGGCGCGGTCGGGATCCCCGTTCGTTGTTTCCGACAAGGGGCGTCCGTTCGCTCCGAGGCTTACTCAGCCAGGAGCCTATTTGTGGCGAACGCAGCCTGCTCATCGCACTTGCCGTCATTTCGCCTGGTACCGGCGCACTCGAGGGTACATCGCACTTCGGTATTTCCGCTACCGTATCTCATCCTGGTTCTCCTGCTTATCGGCATGGATGCCTATCCCCAGGCTCCAGGGAAATTCCGCCATCTTGCCGACTATACACATATCGGGCTTGTGATCAACACAGTGGTCGGTCCCGGCCCTCTCCCGGGCACGCAGCGCCTCTATGCAAGTATTGTCGGCACGAGTCGATTCCATCTCCTGGAGATAGACCCCGACACCGGGCGTCTAACAGTGTTTGACAGTCCTCTGCAGGGAGAAAATGCTGCATGGGGCATGACTGTGGGACCTGACGGCAATATCTATCTCGGAACAGCGCCTGACGCCCATTTTATGAGACTTCAGGTAGCCACAGGTCAAATCGCAGACCTGGGAAGAGCGAGCCCGTCGGAGCAATGGCTTTGGTCACTGACGGTCGGTACGGATAACCGCGTTTACGGCGGCACCTACCCCGGCTGCAAGCTGGTGCGTCTGGACCCTTCGACGGGTGCCATCGACGATATCGGTGCGATCGATCCCGGCCAGCAATACCTTCGCTACGTCAGCGCAAGCCCGGACGGCATCGTCTATATGGGCGTCGGGGATGCACCCGGAAACATAGCCTCGTACACTATAGGATCGGGTGACATCCACAAACTGCTGCCTGCAGCATCTCAACAGGTCGGCTTTGCCTACGTTTATCAGAGTGCTGATGGTTCTTCATACGGTACCCTCAGCCCAAACGCGTTTCGGCTCTCTCCGTCAGGTGCCACGCAGATCGCCTGGGACCAAAGAGGAGCGCCGGCATCGGCTACGACCCTCAACGACGGCAGAGTACTCTCTTTAGACGAGCAGGACGGACGCCTCATCCTCACAGAACGCCCGCCAGACGGCAGCAGCCCTGTCGCGATTCCCCTCGCTTACTCCGGTGAACCAACGCCCCTTTTCCGGATCGGCATCGGCTCGGACGGCCTTGTATATGGCTCAGCTTCAATGCCGAGCGACCTGGTCCAGATTGATCCAGCCAACGGGCGTCAGCGTCACATCGGCACACTGGGCCCGGGCGAAGCATATTCCATTATCGCGTACGGTACTCGGCTGCTATTTGGCACATACGCAGACGACCCCTCCACACTTGCTCTTTACGACCCCGGTCAACCTTTCGGAAATTCGCCGGAATTGTCTAACCCGGCTTTCATCTCTATTCCCAACAATAACGACTCATGGCGCCCGCTCGCCCTGGCCGCTGCGTCAGATGGTACTGTCTATGCCGGGGCGGAGGCCGGGTACGGACAAACCACAGGCCCCCTGATAATCTGGAATCCCGACTGGGCCAGCGCTTCGCAATATGACGTGGTGCCGAATCAGAGCGTTGTGTCTCTGGCCATTTCCGGCAACCTGCTGATTGGAGGCACAAGCACCCAAACCGGCCTGGGGACGGATTCCACGGCGAGTGCGGCCGGCCTCTTCGTGTGGGACCGGCTCTCAAATCAGACAACGAACCTTGTCGTGCCGGTGCCCGACGCGCCAGGCATAAATGATTTGGTAACCGAGCGAGACGGACGCGTTCTTGGCATCGCGGGAAACACGCTCTTCGAAGTCGACCCTTACTCGGGCGCGATCCTTCGATCGCAGCACTTTCCGGCAGTCCCTCTCCTCTACAATAGTGCCGGCGTCGATAAGGTAAACCGCCTCTGGGTATTATCCACGAAGGGTCTGTTTGTCGCAGATCCAACTTCATTGCATGCCGATCTGGTCGCCGTTCCGCCGACGGCAATTACAGGCGGCTTCATTCTGGATAATGATCTGATTTACTTCATTGCGGGTCCGTCTCTCTACTCCTATAGGTTATCAGGCACTCTGCCTGTGCATGTCGATCTGACGCTATCCACCGATTCGCCCTTGTACGGTTCCAGCTTGTCCCTCAACGCGTCCGTGCAGGGCATCTCCGCTTCAGTCCCGACGGGCTCGGTAAGCATCCGTGCAGATGGCCGAGTTATGGCTGAAGTACCGCTGGTGAATGGCGCAGCCCAGATTGACCTCAAAGAGCTTTCTCTGGGGACGCACTCACTCGTCGCGGTCTACTCTGGCGACTCGTATTACGCCACTTCGCAGCCCAGTCCGCTCACCGTTGCAGTCCGTGCTTCGCCGCGGGTTGCAACCACGCCGTCGGCGTACTCGACAACCCTGGGAACAAGCCTTAACTTTGTGTCAAGCGTTTCGAGCACGCTTAGCGACACGCCCGTTCCGACAGGAACGGTGCAGTTACATGATAACGGTATGTTACTCGGCAGCGCGCAGCCACTCAGCAACGGAGAAGCCCGTCTCTCCACAGGCACCCTTGCGGCTGGATACCATAATATTGTTACGACGTATTCAGGGGATGCTAACTTTAATGCCGCCTCAAGCTCCCCCTTCACCGAAGCCGTTCAGGGTGTCCGCCTCGCCAGCAGTGTCACAATCGCAGAGATCCCCTATTCCGGTTCTGTCGGTGTTCCAATTACAGTGGCCGCTGAAGGTGGATTCACAGGTGTAGTCTCGTTTGGGTGCTCCGGCGTCCCTGAAGGGGTGTCCTGCGGCTTTTCCCCGTCAGCCTTAAATGGGGATGGCTCCACAGAATTGATTTTGACCAGCATTCGCCGGTCGTCTGCACCAGTAGTCATGAGTCGCTCCGGGGCGGACTGGACACAGCTGAGTTGTGGGTGTTGTGGCCTTCTGCTTCTTTCCTTTGCTCCTTCGAGGCGGTTGGTCAGGGCTGCTATATTGGCGGCTGTGGCGATGCTTGGAACGGGTGGATGCGGGACCTCCTATATGCCGGCCGAAGGCGGGACATTTAATGTTCGCATTACTGCTGCACAACTCTGTGGCGCGCGTTCGAATAGTTGCCCTGGAATGTCGTCTGCGATTGATATACCCGCAAGGGTAGATGTACCTCGCAGTTGATCCCTCTCCCGAGTCGTGGATGACCTGACGCCTTGAACCAATGCAGGACGAGGAGAGACACGGCCCGGGGTCGGCAGAGGAGGAACTACGCGACCCGTGACCTCGCTCACGATGTGTCGCCGCCGGGCGACGCTCCGCGTACTCTGTGTTAAATACCTCACGCAGGAAGGGCGGCGCTGGAAGCAGATGCCGGTTTCGCGTACCCGCGCATGATGCGTGTGCTGGACGAAGTGATCGCTGTACGGACGCCTGGCGATTCGTTGTGACAACCGCCTGGGACTCTGGAAGCACAAGTACAACCAGCAACGTCCGAACAGCATACAGGGCCACCCAGACCCCGCCGAGTAGCCACAACCCTGAGCTATGGAAAGGACTCGTGCTGTGCCCGCTGGAGCCCTGCGGAAGTGCTTGCGGCGTTTTCAATCTTCCCAGAGCTCCGCCGGACGACTAGATTAGGTCATATCGGTGAAGTGCCGCCATCGAGTTGTTCAGTCTGGTTTTGCAGGGGCAGTTCAGGCAAGAGGCCGGTGATGAGGATTGCGGTGATCGGAGGGGGTATTGTTGGATTGGCGACGGCATATCGGTTGCTGCATCGCTTCCCGACTGCGAAGGTCACGCTTTTCGAGAAGGAAGCGGGTGCCGGCCGGCATCAAACCGGACACAACAGCGGTGTACTGCATTGCGGCCTTTCCTATGAGCCCGGCTCAACCAAAGCTCGCCTGGCGGTCGAGGGAATTCGAAGGTTGACGACTTTTTGCGCAGAGCATGATGTGCCTTATGAATTGTGCGGAAAGACAGTGGTGGCCACGGAGGAGTGCGAGGTTCCGCGCATCCACATGCTGCTGGAACGCGGCAAAGCCAACGGCCTGAAAGGGCTCCAGCTTCTCTGCCCGGAGCAGATCAGGGAGCTGGAACCACATGCAGCCGGACTGGCTGGGTTACGTGTTCCCGAGGAAGGAATCGTGGACTACCCGGCAGTTGCAGACGTTATGGCGCGCGAGATAAAGCGACAAGGGGGCGAGATCAGGTTCTCTTCCGAAGTAATGGAGTTATCCATTCGAGATGAATGGCATATTCACACCTCCAGTGGAGATTACAAGGCCGAGTTCCTGATTAACTGCGCTGGGTTGCAATCCGACAGGATCAGCCGCCTGGCAGGAAATAATGACCCGACACAAATTGTGCCGTTCAGGGGAGAGTATTACACCCTGAAGAGGGAACGTGAGCATCTTGTTCGAAATCTGATCTACCCGGTACCCGATTCCAGGTTCCCCTTTCTTGGAGTCCACTTTACCCGGCTGATTCGCGGTGGGATCGAAGCGGGCCCTAACGCCGTGCTGGCGTGCGCGCGCGAAGGATATCGAAGTACCGATTACTCTGTCCGCGACATTGTAGAAACGCTGACCTACCGCGGTTTCTGGCGCTTCCTGCTGCGCTATCCGGCAATGTGCTGGCGGGAGTTCAGGAGTTCGCTCAGCAAGGAATTCTTCTGCCGCCTGCTCCAGCGTCTGGTGCCGGAGGTTCAGGTCAACGATCTTGTGAAGGGCGGGACCGGAGTGCGGGCACAGGCTCTGTCGCCAGGAGGCAACCTCGTGCAGGACTTTCATTTTGTCAGGCAGAGGCGAGCTTTGCACGTATTGAACGCTCCCAGTCCGGCGGCAACGGCATGTCTGGCCATTGCCGATGAAGTGATCGATCAAATAGAAGGGGAAATCGGACTTAGATGATCGAGATATCTTTCGGGGCCGCCCCGATATCGCCTGATCCGAACCTGTGCGCTTTCCGTTCCGTGCTCAAACGCAATACCCGGCGCCTCCCTCCTGCTCGGGACCTGAACAAGTCACTCCTCTTTCAGTCTTTAACAGGAAATATTGGCACCACTGCAGGGATTCCCTTCGCGCGTTCAATCCGGATATTCCTTTCGAGTTGCCTGGGAATGGTGATGCTGGCATTGGGTCTGCTTCCGCTGCCTCTGGCCGCGCAACGGAGCTCTACCCTGGCGCAGGGCACCATCACGACCCGCGCTGGCTCCTCTCTGCCGTCCTCCGGCGGCGGTATCGCCGGACCGCTGAAGCCCAGCGGCAATTTCAGCGCAGGCAGCCAGATTGCGACCAGACACGATGCGCTGACCTCCAATCTTCCACTCGGCGCAGCAACCGATACCGGCATCCGGAAGGGCGATGCTGCGGATGTTTCCGGATCCGTCGCCGCCGGCGATACGGTCTTTGAATCCATGACTGGCAAGGATGTGCGCTCCTATGGCGCAAAGGGAGACAGCGTAACCGACGATACCGCAGCCGTGAACGCGGCCCTGGCTGACGTCTGCACCAACGGCGGCACCCTCATCATTCCCAACCTTACCTTTAAGATCTCCGGCCAACTGAGCATGAGTGGATGCGCACAGCCGTGGCGCATCGCCGGAGCCGGCCGGAAAGCCACGCTCGCATTCCAGGGCCAGAATATGGGCCTCCACATCGCCAACGACACAGCCCGAGGCAGCATCGAGCATTTGACATTCGGCGGAACGAGCGGACAGGCGGTCTACCTCTACAACGTTCAGTCCCTCACGTTTTACAAAAACCCCATTACAGGCGGCGGGTCCATTGTTCCTGCTGGAGGTCCCCAGGCCGGCCTTTGGGTTCAGGGGGGGGCTGACATTACGATCGAAGAGAACACCTTCACCGGCAACGGTCCCACCACGGGCTCAGCCTGCAAAAACAGCAGCGGCTCCCCGGCGCCGTGTCCCGCTGGCTATGACTTCGTGGCTAACTTCTTCTATTTCGCAGCGAATTCAGCGACTTCAACAACCGAGCGACTGAAGCTTATTCGCAATCGGGTTTACGGCTCGAACACCACAATCTCGATGGCGGCCTTCAATACGCCCGATTCCGAAATCACCGGAAACGACGTCGACCAGAATAATGCGTATCTGAATGACACTACCGCGCACGCCATGAGCGGACAGGGATACGGCATCAACGTCTACGGCAACGCCCACGTTGGCGGCTCCTCGAACAACTGGGTTTCTACTGTCCTCTCCGGGAACGTTGTAACGACCACGATGAAGAGCGGATCCGTCGTACCCTACGCGCCGGGGCAATGGGTGTGCGCGAACGCGAAGCTGGGTACCTCTTACAACACCGACTTAGGCGGCTGCTACCCGATCACCGGAGTCAGCGGTTCCGGCGGCTCGACGCCGATCTTCACCTGGGCGAAGGTCGGGACGAACGATTCCACATTCCAAATCGATATCGTCAACGCCGTCCCGCGCACCACGATCAATGGCAATCACGTCACAGACACTGCGGGCGCGTGCATCTACGCCCAGTCGATGATCGATGGCCACGTCGACGAGAACGTGGTCTCCAAATGCGCCCGGATGTTGCCAACCACCTCTATCCCGATGTCGGGAATCACCGTCAGCGGGGCAACCCGGCTCACGGTGAGCAACAACACCATCAACACGGCGGTCAGCCTTAATCCGAACACCATCTCGGGGCAGACCTACATTCCCCACGGCATCGGCGCGGCTCTGTCGTATGACTCTGCCTACATCGGGAACACCATCACCAACTTCAGTGGCGATGGCATCCTCCTCGGACAGGGCCGTCTCAACACGGTCGCGGGTAACACCATCGATGGCGGGTCGGTTGGGAATTCCGGCATCTACACCGCCCCAGGCGCCGCAGTGAACCTGCTCACTGTGAGCCACAACACCATTCACCGGACGACCTACGCCGGGATTGGTACCGGAGGCATCGTGCCGAATGGTTACGGGCGAGGCCTTGTTATAAGCGACAATATTATCGGCGGAAATACGCCCTCCGCCCCAATGTCTTACTGTATTCAATTGGTTTATGGCTTCACGGCGGCGAATGTTACGGGCAATTCCTGCGATGGCTTCGGAGAAAGCTCAGTGGCGAGCGGCCGCACGATGCACGAGGGAATCTCGGACGACGCCCAGGCTACACAGATCACTGGAAACACGGTGGCGAACGTCAGCGACTATAGCTACCTTGAAGCCGGCACCGATGGCCAGTTGTCGAACAACACCGGCTATAACAACAACAACTCGTTCGCGGCGTCAGGATCGAGGCGTGCCCGTGTTTACGGAAACAACTTCGGCACGTATTCGTCAATGTCGGGGATTGGTATCGTCTGGAACAGCGACACGCTGCATTGGGGCAACCAGTTCACGGATGGGCCGAAGCAGGGCACCTGCACTCTTACCGCCGGAACGTGCACGGTGAGCACCCACGAGGTTCAGACCTGGAGCAGGGTGCTCTTAAGCCGCCAGTCTGCTGACGGCATAACCGGCAATCTCTCCATCGGAGCCGTGACCGCCAACAGGTCCTTCGTCATACATTCCAGCGTCAGCAGCGACACATCTACCGTGTTCTGGGAGATTGTTCACTGAGCCGAGGTTGCTGTGAAGGTGAGCCTGTCTTCGCCATCTGATCGCCAGTAAGACAGCCCGCATTCGCACCTGGCTGGGGGTCGGTGCACGACCGGCCCTGCGTTCCATCCGGTCGATTAATCGCTGGCGGTGACATTTCTCCATCCAGCCCGGTTATCGGAAGCTGCCGCCCAGAGTTGCGTCCAGTTCTCCTTAATTTTGGCGCGAGTTCCCGGGCCGATGCGGGTGTTCGCTCCATCTGGCTGGCCGCTGAGCTCGACCGTCACTCAGCCGCTTCCCTCAATTTGGGCCAGCCCTGGAACATCTTTATTTTCAGTGGTAAGCCCGTCGCGGCTCAGCCATCCACGGTGCTCATCCCGGATTGCCCGTCCGTCGTTTGACCCCAGCCCGAAGTCGTTGCTACCATGCCTTCGGGTTCTGTATGAATGCGCATGCTTTTCACTGGGCCATGGCTCTAAGTTGGGAGGTCTCTCAGGCTGCCACCGCTTTAGCGCGCCGAATGTTCAGGACCGCTGTATTGCCGTGCAAGCCAACAGACTGACGAGGTTACCTTCTTGTCACAAACCGCATTGCTCCCCAGTATGATGCCCGCTTCGGGGTTGAATGTCGTCGCCTCCGCAGACCGGGACCGCTCCAACGTCGGATGGTATGCCGTCTCGACCACGCCTCGACATGAAAAGCAGGTGGCAGGTTTTTTTCAGATCCGAAGCATCGAACATTGCCTGCCTCTATACCGCACTGACCGGCGATGGAGAGACGGTTCCCGGGTTACGCTGAGTCTGCCATTATTTCCAGGCTACATATTTATCAGGATCGTCCTTCCCCAACGCCTCGCGGTGCTTCAGACCCCGGGAGTGGTCGGCATCGTGAGCGGTGTGGGAAGAGAGCCGGCACGAATCCCGGATCATCAGATGGAATCGCTTCGCGTTGGTCTCGCCGTTTCCCGAGCCGAACCGTATCCCTTCCTCGTTACCGGGCAAAAGGGCAGGATCAAGTCCGGGGCATTGGCCGGAATGGAAGGCGTGCTGTTACGCATCGGCAACAATTCCAAGGTTGTCCTCACCCTGGAGCTGATCATGCGGAGTGTGGCGGTCGAAATAGCGGCCGACAATTTCGAGGTCCTGCCGAGGGTGTCCTGATCCTTCCCACCCTGCCGCGCGAAAAACGGTCGGCCGGCTCTTTGGCGGCGGAAATTGCCGGAAGGTGCAGCTGGCGTGGTCATGGTCGCAGAGCTCCACGAACTGGCTGGGATCCGGATGATGGTGTTCTGATCCGACGCAATGGTAATCTGCTTTACGACCACGGTCATAGCCTTCATGCCCCAGGCAGCTACACGATCTCGGTAAGGCTGATGCGATGCTGCAGGCGTCGGCCGAAGACCCGGGGAAAAATGGCATAGGTCAGTTCCAAAGCTCCGGAGTTCGCAGCCTTCGATTACACAACGGGTTGTTTTCTATGCGGGAAAGCTACGGCTTTTCGCCGGGAGATGGCGTATGCACAAATGGATGAGCCTCGCATTCCTGCTTTTGGCGCCTGGCAATTTCTTCGCCCAAAGCCACAAGTCGGCTGTCGGTGGCGAGGCAAGCCTGTCGGCCGGAGCTGAATTTTCGGTCTTCAATTCCGACTGGAATTGCTCGAGTGCGGCTCCCCTGGGATGCGGCAGCCAGCAATTGTTTGGCGTTGCGCCATTTCTTGATCTCGATATTCGAAAATTCGGTGCCGAAGGAGAGGCACGCTGGCTTCACTGGAACGGTCCTGCCGGAGAAGTCGAATCGAACTACCTCGTCGGTCCCCGCTATCGACTGTTCCGGGATGGCCGCTTCGATATCAAGGCAAAATTCATGCTGGGCGGCGGTTGGCTTACCTCTCCCGGTTATCCTGGGCCTCAAAGCCTCAAAGGAAGTTATTTTGCCTTCGCGCCCGGTGCCACGTTGAATTACCACATTCGCGGTCCATGGACTGTTCGCGCGGATTACGAATATGAAATCTGGCCGAACTTTATCGGACTGCCGGGATATGTGAACGGGCAACTGGTCACCCACAAGCACCCCCTGACTCCGAACGGTGTCAGTTTTGGTATCGCATACACGCTGCTGGGTCGGTAACCCAGTGCTGTGCGACTCCAACCGGACGGCTCTCCTCCCGGCAAAGCCCGCATCATTTACGATCACCGCGGTCAGGCGATGCGGCGACGGCATCGCGGGCTGCACCCGCTCACCTGTTTCAGCGTGATCTGCGCCCCACAACCCGCTCTCACCTGTGCTAAATCGGCGGCCACCTCACTTTCTGTTTGACAGTGCCCGCAGCCACCGTTATCTTGATTTCTCCCTTTCGAAATCTGAGTCAGACCCCCCACTGCACGTCAACCCTCGAAAGGTACCGGGCTCAAGTTGCCGGCGCTTACCGAAACCGAGAATCGCTGTTCGGCCTCGGAAGTCATTGGTATGCCCTTTTTGAGTTCCGTCCTGCAGGGATGTGGAAAACCCTCGATCCAGGCGAGGATGGCGGAGCCCTGTCACCAGCACGGGTTCTTGCCCCGGCAAGAGGGCGACGAGGAATCCAAATTGACACAGACCCGGCAAGCAAGCTCTGGGGCATCCCAGGAACGGATTCTGGCTACCGCAGCGAGCCTCTTCGCGCGGCACGGCTATAACGGTACGAGCACGCGCGAAATCGCCTCCAAGGCAGAAGTCAACGAAGTCACGATCTATCGCTATTTTCGCCGCAAGCGCGACTTGTACCGGGCCGCACTGGAAGCTGAACTGGCGAAAGTGCAACTGCGCGGCGATCTGCTTGCACGAGTCGCCGAAGCCAGGGATGGACGCACCGCGCTGGACCGCACATTTGAACTGATCGCGGCAACCCTTGGTTATCGGCCGAATCTCGTTCGCCTGGTGCAATTCAGCGCCCTCGAGCTCAATGAAGATATCGATCAGCTGCTGCGAAAGCATCTCCGCGAACTGGTGGGGGTGGTCGCAGACTATCTGCAGCCATGGATACTTCAGGGCGAAGTGCGGTGCGCTAACGCCAGGGCGCTGGTGCTGGCGATGGCTCTGGTCACCTTCGGTCATAACTCCTTCTGCCGCCTCTTTCTCGACGACCTTGCCAGTCCATCGGAGATGCTGAGCGCCTACGAAGATGTCTGTCTTGCGGGCAACCGGTCATAATCGCAGCGCGTTGACCTGCCCCGAAACCACAACGCTTTTCATCGATGCCATCGCGCAGCACGAGTAAAGCGAACCGGAACGTTGCGCAGTTGCTGAACTTCTTCCAGAAAGACCCTGCCGGGCGGATGCAGTAGCGTCCGCAGCCCGTCTGGCCGGGATTGGTTTAGAGATGCGGGAGGCAATTTGAAAACGCGTCAGTCAGCGCTGCGATTCGAAGTGCTCGTGAGAATCTGTGCAGACCTGGTGATCCTCAACGCCGGTCTCCTGGTCGGGCTGACCGCCAGGCATCTTCTGCTCAGACTGGTCGGACATCCGGAGATCACGATTCTGGCGCCGTATCTTCACAGCTTCTGGGCTCTGTCCATCATTGGGATCGCGCTCTTTTACGGGATGGGGTTCTACACCAAAGGGCGGGCCTATGCGAGCCGCTACAAGGCGCTGGTGGTGGTGCAGACAACCATTCTGGTGTACGTCGTCTTCGGGTTTGCGGGATTCGTGGTGCCGTTTGTGGCGCGGGTGGGCCGTCCGACCCTGCTGCTGTCCTGGGGCATGACCACTTTTACCCTGGTGTGCGCGCGACTTTGGGCAGTGATCTGGCGGCGAGTCATGGCACTGGAGGGTCATCGTGGGCCGGCGCCAGTTGCGGGCGGATCCGACAATAAGGACACGGTGCTGCTGATCGGCGGCGCGGGGTACATCGGGTCCGGGTTGCTGCCCAAGCTTCTGAAGGCGGGTCATAAGGTTCGGCTGCTCGACGCGTTTCTGTACGGACGCGAACCGATTGTGCCGTGGGCCTCGCATCCGAATCTCGAGATCGTCAAGGCCGATTTCCGGCGCATCGATGTGGTGGTGCGCGCCATGCGGTCGGTCAACACTGTCATTCACCTGGGCGCGATTGTCGGCGATCCCGCCTGCGCGCTGGACGAGGAACTGACGATCGAGACCAACCTGCTGGCCACCCGCATGATTGCCGAGGTGACGAAGGGACAGGGAATCGAGCGCTTCATATTCGCCAGCACCTGCTCGGTGTATGGCGCCAGCGATCAGTGTCTGGACGAACGATCGGGACTGAACCCGGTGTCGCTTTACGCGCGGACCAAAATCGCCTGCGAGAACGTGCTGCTGAGCATGAAGAGCGACAGCTTCTGCCCGGTGATCCTGCGGTTCGGAACGATTTACGGACTGTCGGGCCGCACGCGCTTCGATCTGGTCGTGAACCTGCTCTCGGCGAAGGCCGTAGTCGATGGCGTGATCACGGTGTTCGGCGGCGACCAGTGGCGGCCGTTCCTGCATGTGGACGATGCCGCGCTGGCGGTGTATCTCGCCTTCCGCGCGCCCCGCCAGGCGCTTCGGGACGCGATCTTCAACGTCGGTTCGGACGACCAGAACTGCACGCTGGGCGATCTCGGACGGCAGATCAAAACGATGGTCCCCGCGGCGGAGCTGCAGTTCTTCGAGGAAAATGCAGACCGCCGCAATTACCGGGTGAGTTTCAGCCACATCCGGAATTCTCTGGGATTCCGTCCGGAATGGACGCTGGCGATGGGCATCCAGCAGGTGCTGGATGCGATTGCGAAGGGGCAGGTGGTGAACTACAAGGATCCGCAGTACAGCAACGCGCGCTTTCTGTTTGAGGAAATAGGCCCGGAATCGCTGCGCTTCAGCCAGCAGCGCTGGGTGCATGAGGTTCTTCCCACCGACACAGCGGCGCAGGCCCCTATCAGTGCTGCGTGATGAGGGCCAGGCGGTTCTACGCACCAGGCGCTCGCGCTGGCCGCAAGTCGCGCGCAGAAGCAGTCAACTCGTGCGGACCAGCGGCTTGGCACGCATGCAGAAAACACGTCCCCGATCTCCGCTCACGGAGCACCGATTTCCTGATTTCTTTTGACCGCAAAGGTGGGGCGCTCCGCCTGCGAGGAACAAAGGGCAGGCTCCCAGTCGAAGCACCCGAGCCGAGACAGGGACGTGATTCCCGCGCCGGAACGTGGTACGGCAAGCGTCGGCGGGCTTAGGCATTGCCGGTGGAAAACTGAGTAAGGGATTGGAAGGAGTTCAATGCAGTTGAACAAATCACTAATGGCGACAGAGCCCCAGCGCCGGCCCCCGTCCGTGGAGCGTCCGAGGAGCGACGCAGTTCCACAGGATGAAAAACTCGACGTAGCGTGGCTGATCAACATCTTTGTCCGCGGGCGCAAGATTCTGATTGCCACCGTGCTGTTGGCTCTGGTGATCGGCGTGGTGTACTGCCTGGTGAAAACGCGCCGCTATGAGGCGCAGGGCGAGATCGCTGTTCACGCCGAAGGCTCCGGGGCGCTGAACCTGGAGGACGAAACCGGGGGGGCGTTAGGTTCGTTGGGCGGAGACTGGAGCAGCAGGCTGGAGACACAGGTGCGAATCCTGCGCAGCGGCACGCTGGCAGGCATCGTGATTTCCGATCTGCACCTGGATCAGAAGCCCGAGTTCAATCCTTATCTGAACAGGAGCAAGTCGGTTCCCGAGTTCGTCAAGCAGGCCAGGGTCGAGACGATATTCGCGAAGGACCTGACGGTTCAGTCGGTGGCGCGAACGCAGGTAATTCAGATCCGGTTCCGCAGCGAGGACCCGACTCTGGCGGCAGCCGTCGTGAACGACCTTTCCCGCGTTTATCAGGAACACAGCTTCATGACCCGCTACGAAGCCACCCAGCAGGCCTCGACGTGGCTTTCGCGGCAACTGGGCGACTTAAAAAGCACCGTCGAGCAGGAGCAGCAGCGTCTGGCGGCGTACCAGAAGCAGTACGGCATCATCGGTACGGATGAAAATAACAACCTGGTGATGGCGCGGCTGAGCGATTTGAGCCGGCAGCTCACTGATGCCGAGGCCGACCGCATCACCAAGGAGGCCAGGTATCGCATCGCACTCACCGGCGATCCGGCGCTGGTGCAGTCCATCGCGACCGAGACCACGCTGCCCGCGCTGCAACAGGAACGAGCCAGCTTACTGAACCAACTGGCCATGGCACAGACGACGTATGGCTCGTCGTACCCTCGCGTGGTCGAACTCAAGGCGCAGCTGGCGCAGACGCAGAAGTCAATCGACCGCACGCTCACGCAGATTCGCGAGCGATACAAGAATGATTTCGAGGCGGCGCAGAACACCGAGAACTCGCTGCGCGCATCGCTGGACAAGCAAAAGCAGTCCGCCTATCAGATGAGTGAGAATTTCAACCGGTACAACATTCTCAAAGACGACGTGGAGTCAGGGCGGTCGCTCTATGAGGATCTGTTGCGCAAGCTACAGGAAGCCGGTATCGCTGCGAGCCTGCGCTCGACAAACGTCGAGATCATCGATGCGGCGCTGAGACCCATCAAGCCAGTCGAGCCGCAGATTCCATTCGCCATGCTGTTCGCTCTCTTTTCCGGAGTCGTGATCGGAATCTGGCTCGTCTTCCTCTATGATCGGATCGATCAGCGTGTTTCCTCCACGGA
>VFSW01007968.1_pt1 | contig 15296 bp, 39 predicted proteins | sample 5358111 | NCBI WGS metagenome assembly VFSW01 (sample SAMN11554181, study PRJNA540505) | mine drainage metagenome | isolation source: sediment from site ElyBrook_90M | place: USA: Ely Copper Mine, Vershire, VT | collected 2017
CGCTCAGGGCCGTCATACCGTTTTTTCCTCGTAACATTGTAACTTTAGTACATTACAATACAATATAATATAAGTTATAAAAAAATATCTATATAAATCAAGCACTTACGATTTTCCCCTCTGCGCATCCATAAAGTTACGTTCGTGTTATGTTTTCCTTCAAGCCCTCCATTTCATAACACTACACACCTGCAATAAAACCCAATAGCTTGACTTAAGTGTGTTACTATGTTATAATAGAGCTTGGTTAGGGGGATAACGTATCAACGCTCCCAAGCCAAATCAGAAGTTAACAATGTAATTCAAATTAGAAAGGTTAGTTATGAAACACGCGTACACCGCAACCCGCTATACGTTCAACCGCAAGAACGACGAGCAACGCCCAACCGACACCGATTGGGACGACTACAAGACTGCCCATTACCTGAACACCAACACCATCGACCCAGACATGGACATCGACGGCAGCATTGAGTTCTGCGACATCGACGACGAATACCATGGCTTGTCCATCATCGAACCCGAGGGTGTGCTGGCTACTGCACGGTTCCTCAACGGCTACGACATCTAAGGGGCAACACATGGGACAAGTCAAGCAACACCACGAGTGCCGCATCTGCGGCGAAGGCATCGAACCACGTCGGTTCCAGTTGGGCTACCGTATCTGTTTGTGGTGCGGAGAAGAAGCCGCCACCACCGAGCGCACAAGCTGGTGCGTAGTGCAGGAGTACGGCAAAGGCCCGTACCAACTCGTTACACCTACCGCAGCACCGGTAACGTTAAAGCAGACTAACCAAAAGGACCCAAGAGTATGACCGAAGAAGACGAAAACACCCTGCGTGCAGTGTTTGAAGCAATCCAACGCGACCAATTCTCTGCGCCCAAACACCTGAAGACTATCGGCTACTTGGCCAAGAAGTACGGCGAAGACGTGCTGAACACCTGCATCGACCAGCTACACGCAGAAAAGAGGGCAACAACATGACCGAGGCAACCAAACCCAAGTACCTTTTCTTCCTAGAGGTGCGACCGACAGAGGACGCAGAGGTGGTGCGCTGTGAGTGGACAGGCTTGACCCTGACCGTAGCAAAGCAGATGTACAAGGCCACGGAGAATAACTACTCCGTTCAGGCTGCGTACCTTGCACCGCTGGCCATGTTTGGTTGGGAAGAGATGAAGTGAAGTACGCACTCGTGCGCGGGAGGAGTACGGGGAATCTGTACGTGTTCCAGAACATAACTGCGCGGGCAATCTTCGCAAAGAGATTCAATGTTACGTGGGAAGTCCTAGCCGAGAGCGACGACGAGGAACTACTCATAGCGATGTTAAAGCTAACCAAGGAGAAGTAATGAAAACGAAATACGTAGAGGTCGAAGTTGATATTGACCTAGAGGATTACAGCGACGACGAGTTGATCGACGAACTAGCGGAACGCGGTGTGAGTGGGTATGGCCACAACATGGACGACCTGCGCAACATTCACGAGCTGATGAAGCTCAACAAAAGAGATGCAGCATACGCTGCGATGTATGAACTTATCCGTAACAACCTAGGAGTAGCAATATGAGCAACGATAACCAACGCAACCCAGACATTCACCACGACCCAGACACCATCACCGACGCCGAGCGCAAAGCGATTGAGATGAAGGTGCAGTTGGTGCTGAGCATGGCAGGGGACGCAGAGAGGAACCCCGACGTGCTGTTGACCGTACTGTCGTACGCGCTGACCCATGCAGCTATGAACTGCAAGGTGACGTTTGCATCCGTAATCAAAGTGCTGGCTGATATGTACGACAGCCACCCTAAAAACATGGAGACCAATGATGACGAATGAAGTAACGATGGTGGGGAAAACAATCGCAGGGGTGAAGTACGCCAACACAACCTACAAGGGGCTCACCCTTTTGTTTACCGACGGAACCAAGATGAATATCTGCGAGCGCACGCAAACGGGTGAGATTGTGGTTACGTACGAAGGGCAGGAGTTGCAAGACGATGAGGAAGATAACTATGACTGAAGTTAAAGACGCAGTGTTACCCCCAAAGCACCAGATGAAGTTGCTCTACCCTGAGCGACCTTGGGAGACTGAGCCCGACTTTGCCGAGTGGTTCGACGCAATGACTGGGTACAAGTGCGCGATACGTAGGCACGACACGCTTGGGCATCTCAACGGATACGTTGGTGTGTTCGATGGGCACCCGCTGCATGGGGTGAGCTACGACAACGTCTTCACCATTAACGAAGCCCACGGGGGGCTGACATACAGCAAAACCGACAAGGACTTTGTGCACTGGTTCGGGTTCGACTGTGGCCATGCTGGTGACTTTAGTCCGGGCTTGGTAGAGCGTATGTTGCAGTACGCACCAGAGAGCGATACCAAAAGCCGATGGATGCGGGGGGCCACGGGGGTACTCGGCAACGAGACCTACCGCACATGGGAATACGTAGAGGGTGAGATACACAAGCTGGTGCGTGCACTGTGGAAGGTGGAGAAGCCATGATTAGATACCTAGTCACCGGCTGGAGCAAACGCTATGGCCAATGGTATAGCGAGGGCATCGAGGCCAAGAACAAGGTTGCAGCAAAGGAGCGGTTCGCCGCTCTGCGACCTAACCTAAAGAACGTTAAAGCGTACGCGCTGAGAGGAGATTGATATGTGGGGAAATAGTAATAGCGCGAGGCTGCGCAGGGTTGTGTCGATTCGCTCGTTCGAGCAGGCACAACTGCGGTACGAGAGTACCAAGCCTATTCGTGGGCGGGCTGACGAGACCATCCGTCCGTTGAGTGATCGCAGTGCAGTGGATACGTACAACATCAGGAAGAAAACACATGAGGGTAAGGTGTGCTACGAGTGCTGGATGTACCAGACTCCGGTGATTACGTACAACGCGAACGGCACCATAGTATTTGATATGGGCGGCTGGCCATCGGCGTCTACACGTACGTTCATATCCGAAGTGTCTGGGTTCCCGTGCGGCATCAAGGATGGAGTCAGCTATGTCTCTTTGCCTAGCGTTGGTAACGTAGTAATGCCGGACACTGGGCCGACTGCGGTGCAGTTTATCAACGGCTCGTGGGAACTAGTGCTAAGTAAGCCCGTGTTTGAAGTTCAGATGCAACGCAAAGCGGCCACCGCTGTACGCACCCGCTACAAGGAGTTCATCGACTACGTGGACAACATGTTGAAGTTGCGTGTAGAGCAGAACAAATGGGGGACGACAGAGATTATTACGTTTACCGGACAAGAGTTCGAAGACCAACTAAAGGATACGCTTGTATGGTTTAAGGATTGGACGTGCATAACCAAGCCGCTTTTGGCGTCCACGAACTACAGTAGAAGTATGGTCAAAGATTTCCTGAGCCTTGTGTCGTCTGACCAACCGGAGAGTATCAAGGCCAACAACTTTTACAGCGCGTTCCTGTTGTTGATTGCGATACGCAAGGACTACCACAACTTGAGTCAGATACAAAAGGGTTTGCGGCACCCCACGCAGTGCTTTGAGTTGCGGCAGAAGCTCAAGGAGGTTCTGTATCGGTGCAACAGCGACGAGGTGTTCAGGATAGTGGAGCTGCCCGTTGGCAGGATACCGAACAAGAGGTATGCGGGTTGGGTGTGACTAAAGCCCGTATCCTTGACTTAAGTGTATTACTGTGTTATAATAGAGGCTACATCAGGGGATAGAGTATCTCCTAGTGTAGTAGTTAGAGTTGGGCGATTTTGCCCGTAATTAGAAGGAAGTTAGAAAATGGCTGAAGTATCTTTTGGTAAGACAATTACCCTCAAGCAAGCTGCGAATCTTATCTGCAGCAATCCCGAAACCCGCTTCCTGTTGCAGGGCGAGCCCGGTATCGGCAAGTCTAGCCTGTTGGAAATGATCTCCTCCCGCCTTGGTTACGACCATGCGTATATCGACGTACCCAATATGGACTTGGGCGACATCGCAATGCCGGTCATCGACCACGACACCAAGACGACCCGCTACTACCCCAACGCACGATTCGGTGTGCATACCGGCGAGCCGGTGGTGGTGATGCTTGACGAGTTCACCAAGGGTGCCGACCCAGTGAAGAATATGCTGCACCCCATGCTAGAGAAGGCAAACCCACGGCTGGGTGACATCAGCCTGAACAAGAAGTGCGTTGTGTTCCTGACTGGCAACTTGACCACGGACGGTGTGGGTGACAGCTTGAAAGCACATAGCCGCAACCGACTGGTGCCTGTGACTATCAGCAAGCCCAATGCCGACCAATGGATGGAGTGGGCTATCAACAAGGGGACTATCGCACCCGAGGTGATTGCATGGGTGAGCCGATTCCCTCAAGTGCTGGCATCGTACACGGACGGTGGGCAAGCGGACAACCCGTACATCTACAACCCCAAGCGCAATCAGAATGCGTTCGTATCTCCTCGCTCGTTGGAGACTGCAAGCAACATCGTACGCACCCGAGCCGAGAATGATTCGGACGCAGTGATTGCGGCGTTGACTGGTGCTATCGGTGAATCCGGTGCTCGTGATATGCAAGCATACATTGAGTTTGCCGACCAGCTTCCAACGTGGGAGTCTACGATTACCAACCCCAAGACGGCGGCTGTGCCTACTAGCCCCGGTGCTTGTGCCATCGTGGTGTTTGGTGCTATCGCTCGTGTGACCAAGGAGTCTATCGTGCCATTCATGGAGTACTTGGAACGGTTCGAGCCCGAGTGGCAAGCAGTGTTTGCAATCAACATTGCCAAGACACCGAGCAAGCAAGGCATCGCGTTCTCCTGCAAGGCGTTCGCTAACTGGGTCGCCAAGAACCAAGACTTGCTCTGATGCCTAAAGCATGGGTGAGGGAGGTGCGTTTGAAGGACAAGCTCCCTCGCTTTGAAGTCATATTCAAAGCCAAGTGTGTACGCACGTTCTTGTACAGGGAAAGAGCCGACGCGTTCGTGTTAATGATGAACCTACTACTGAATGAGTAAGCATGGGTTATCGAAGTGATATTAAAGCGGTGTTCTACACCAAGGAAGCGAACGAGTGGCCAGCGTTGCGGCTGTTCGTTGACGAGAACTTCCCCGAGGAACTCAAGGGTAGTTTGGAGATTATCGGCAGCCGCCACTACTCAGGCTATGTGTTTGAGGCGTTGAACACGAAGTGGTACAGCGGCTACCCCGAGGTGCAGGCGTACGACAAGTTTGTTGAGCAGTACATAGAGTTGTTGGAAGGTGACGTTGGGCTCCCGTGGGTGTACGAGTTCATACGTGTAGGCGAGGACACCGAAGACATAGAAACGCAGAGTGAAGGCGGTGCCGACTACGTGCTTCAGGTGCGCCGAGAGATTGCGTGTGAATTCTGATGATGTACGCACAACTAAAAGATTGGCCAGATGGGTACGAGGAGGTGGAGTACCTAGCCAGAATGCTGAAACAGTACGACATGACGTACTCGGTGCACGTAGAGCAGAAGATGTTCGCCTTGCGTGATGGGCCGCAGTATGTGATTGCGATTATCCGTTGGGAGGGTACCGATGCAGGTAACCGACGGCGCACGCTACTGGCTACGCACGATGACATAGCGGAGGCAACCGGTATGTTGAGATTGTTGATTGGTAATGCTAAGGACGACCGAAGCATGAATAGGTATGTTTAAGAAGGAGCTAACAATGTTAGAAGAACGTAAATTGCAGAAGGCAAAGATTGCCCTGATGCGCAACTCGAAGTTTGCCCTGTTGCAGGGCGTGATGATGATTGGACGTACTCGGGTAGCCGACAACGTACCGACCGCGTGTACCAATGGCCGCGACGAGACCTATGGCCGCAAGTTTGTAGCTGAGCTGCGTGAGCCTGAGCTGTGCTTTGTGATTGCCCACGAGGCAGGACACAAGATGTATCGGCACTTGACCACATGGCGCAAGCTGTATGACGAGAACAAGCAGCTGGCCAACATGGCTTGTGACTACGTGATTAACCTGATGCTCAAGGACTTAGACCCACAAGGCACGGTCATCACTATGCCGCTGATGAAGGATGGCCCACACAAGGGCAAGCCTGTTGGTCTGGTGGACGAGCGCTTCCGTGGCATGAACAGCAAGCAGGTGTTCGACATTCTCAAGCAAGAGCAGAAGGATGGCGGCGGTGGTGAAGGCGGTGAAGGTCTAGACGAGCACGACTGGGAAGCTGCCGGAGACATGACCGACGAGGAGAAGAAAGAACTAGTGAGAGACATCGACCAAGCTATTCGCCAAGGGTTGCTAGCGCACAAGAAGCAAACGGGTGAGGGTGCCGGTGGTATCGACCGTGAGTTGGAAGAAATGATGCAACCGAAGGTCAACTGGCGTGAGGTGCTTCGTGACTATGTGAAAGCTATCTGCCGCAACAAGGACACAAGTAGCTGGCGTAGGGTTAACCGTAGGTTCCTATCCACTGGCGTTTACATGCCAAGCATGGTGGGTGAGAAGGTTGGGCATATCGTAGTAGCGATAGATACGTCGGGTTCGATCGGGCAAGCTGAGCTGTCTGAGTTCCTGTCCGAAGTTAAGGGTATCGCCGAAGAGGTTAGCCCCGAGGTTGTGGATTTGATTTACTGGGATAGCGAGGTAGCTGCGCATGAGACATACACCGAGAGTGAAGTACCTAACATTGTTAGCTCAACTAAGCCACGAGGTGGCGGCGGGACTAGCCCTAGCTGTGTGTCGAGCTACTTGGTGGAGAAGAAGATCGAGCCCCAGTGCATCATTGTCCTCACGGACGGTTATGTGGGCGACGACTGGGGTAACGACTGGACAGCACCGGTCATGTGGGCGATCGTCGGAGGGAATGATGTTATTGCACCCAATGGACGCACGATTCATGTTAACGATTAAGGAGGACGAGATGATTATCGTAGAGCTTGGATGGAAGAACCTTGTATTGAGCAACAAGGACGCCGTAGCGTTGGCTGAGATTATTTCAAAGGCTGAGTTGTACGAGTCCATTTGGATTCGACCGGAAGACCGCGCCGGTGGGCCTGACCATACGTACCACGTCTTTGCGAACGAACAGCAGATAGGTATGAAGCTTATCAGTGATGACTTCTACCGTATGGCCAAGCTAGCGGGCAAGCCGGAGAAGAAGTAATGGCCAAGCTAAGACCCGACATTGAATGGGCACCGCAAAGCCCCAACAGTTGGACTAGGTTTGGTATGCGTAAACGAGCCGACAACAAGTGGGAAGTAGTTAGCAATAAAGATTGGTTGGACGACGATGGGTACGAAGTAGAGGTGGTAGTGGACAGCCGCAATGCGGCGATTGGTTTTATTAAACTTTTAAGAGGTGAATTATATGAGTATTAGTGCATCAGCAGTGTTAGTCGAGTTGAACATCAGTGTGTGGCCTGCGTCGAAGATCGACCGGGAGATGACTGAGCAAGTCAACATCAATGCAACAGCAGTCCGTGATGCGTCACAGACCAAGAAGAATCTGTTTGCGGGTACTAGCCTACGCAAAGACATTGAGAAGTTCGCGGCTCGCGTTCGGCTCTACCACAACCAGCACACATTGCCTTGGGCCGACAAGGGCGAGCGTATGTTGCCGACCAAGTTGTTCATGGAGTACAAGCAGACCATGAGTGCGTTCGAGCGGACGTTCGAGATGATGTGCAGCAACTTCTTCATCGAGTACCCACGCCTAGTGGCCGAGGCTCCAACCAATCTAGGTTCGATGTATCGCGCCGAGGACTACCCTGAGCTTGAGGAGGTGAAGCAGAAGTTCGGGTTCCGTCAGTCCATCAACCCGATGCCTGACTCCGGTGACTTCCGACTGGACATTCCAGCAGATGACCTAGCCGAGGTACGCATGGAGTTCCAAGACAAGTTCGACGAGCGGCTCAAGGATGCGATGCGTGCACCGTGGGAGAAGCTGCACAAGGTATTGGTAGGTGTGTCAGAGAAGCTGAAGGAGGGTAGTGACGACGAGAAGAAGCGTTACCACGACTCACTGCTGACCAACCCGATTGAGTTGTGCGCCCTCTTGACAAAGCTGAACGTGACCAACGATCCGATGTTGGAAGAAGCACGTAGGCAAGTAGAGCTAACAATGTTAGGGGCTAACCTAGAGAGCATCAAGGAAGATGCCGGTTCACGTAGTGACTTGAAGACCAAGGTCGATTCGATCTTGGAAAAGTTTAATTGGTAAGGAGTAAAGAGATGACAACAATGAACGCAATGAATTTACCCAACGTACACACCGTCCCGAAGGATAACGATGGGGTTGAGTCCTACACCGTGCACCACGCCATAGCCGAGGTGTTATGGGAACTGGCAAGTAAAAATCCGCTGTGGCAATTCCATGCAACGTACGGGGCTAGATTATCTGACCGCACTGTGTTTGCATGTACGGCGTTTAAGGTAAAACTAAACGGCAAAGAGTTGGGTGTGATAAACAAGTCAACCACAAAATATGGTGAGCAAGCCATATTTGTATCTTGCAAACGCATCAAGGACAAGATGGAGCGCAAGGAAGGGTACGTGACCAAAGACGCAAAGAAAGCTATTGCGAAGGTACGCAAGGAGTTTGCACCTAAGACTACCAAAGAAATCATTGACGAGGCTAGGGAGAAAGCAGCTGACGTAGCCCGAACTGTTTGGATGACCACCGACAGCCAAATGCGCAGGGCAACAGGGACTGTCCAAAATGGAGCCTTGGACTTCTTTGCCGACGGGCCGGGACTAGAGATATACAGGTCCTATCTCCGTGCCGACAGACCCGATGATGCAAAAGTTCTAGAGGCTATGGACAAGACAGTAGAGCTAAGCCTAGAGCTGATGACCATCAAGAATGTCAAAGACAAGATGGGTTCGGCAGATACTGCTTTAGTTGTACTAGATGAGGGTAAATACCTAGTGAAAATCGTTGATGAATTACAGATGTACAGCGATACTACGCGCCCTCAAGAATTGCGAGGAAAGCGTGGCTTGCGCAAGCTGGTGCAACCTAATCAGTTTGTATCCAATGCGGGCTTCCGAGTGTCGGACGAAGTGTTTGTTATTGACTTGGCGCAAGGAGAGTGAAATGGTTACGTACCTTAAAAAATTATTCCGTCAACCTACGGCACCTGAGTTGGTTCTACGTGAGCTGTCTGAGGCCCGTCTGGCCAAGCTCGAAGCCCAGACCGCAGTGGACTACGCCACAGCTATCGTTGCATACAACGATGCACGTATTGCACGCTTGGTCGAGTACATGAACGCAACCGGAAAGACAGGTGTGAAATGAGATTTGTAAACGCAGTCATGCAGGGGTTCGCAGCCCTAGGTATGTTCGCCGTGGCCATGTTCGCGCTTGGCTACCTGTACGCATCTATCCCCTTGGTGAAAGCCAAGTCGTGCACACCAACCATCACTGATCGGATTTTCAAATGAGTATCAACCCACAAGCTATTGTGTTCTGGGTGTTCTGTGCCCTCATCGGCTATCTCGTAGATGGTTCGTATGGCGCTGCCTGTGGTGCGGCTGGAGGCATCGGGCTCAGTTTGCTCCTTCAGCTTTTGGACTGACTATGACGTGGCCGTTCCCACCATTTCCCATGCCGGTGCCCGCCAAGGCACCGCCCCTTAAGTTCAATCCCGACAATTTTGAGGACGCCTTGATATGAGCAACCTAATACGACTACCACCAACAACCAATATGACGGCGCAACAGGCGCTTGACTCGGCACTTGTTGACACTGAAAGTGACCATCTAACGGACGTACTCATCTGCGGCTACACCAAGGGTGGCGAGCTGTATATCAGGTCGTCAAAACTAAACTGCGCAGAGGCGTTTTTCTTGGCAAGCAAAGCCGCGCAATGGGCACAGAACGGGGGAAACTTCTAATGGGAGAACTACACTTACCCGAGCTTTGGTATGCCAAGGCGCATCTACCAACCGAGCGAATCTTCAAGGACTACTTTTGCGACAAGATGTGCCCCGGCTGGAGCACAACAGCGTTTCGGGATTTGCACACTGTGGCCATCAAACGCATTGCAGAACTCAACACCAAGATGCCTAACGAGTGGCAGTACGTCATTCTTGGGTGGGAACTTAACAACGAGCAAACAGAACAGGACGGGAAACTATGAAAGCACGAGCACACGCAGACCTTATTAAAGCATGGGCCGATGGAGCAGATATTGAATCAAGATACGGTGATGGGCGTTGGACAAGCTGCGAATCGCCCATGTTTGTTGCTGGCGGAGAGTACCGCATCAAGCCTGAGCCAAAGCCTGATGTTGTTGAAAAGTATTTCGCCAGCGGCTACACCAAGTACGGTTGCGTTCGCGTAGCGGAGCACTGGGAGCGCGAGAATCTAAAGCTCACCTTTGATGGTGAGACCGGCAAATTGAAAGCCGCAGAGGTGATCGCATGAAACTCGACCGAGGCAACCCCAACCTGATGAAGGCCAAGGCCACACGGGTAAACACAAACAACGTCATGGAGTCTTTTCCCAACACACTTGGTGACGCCGTATCCAAGCGCAGACACCGAGCCACGGTGGGCTATGTGCCCATGCCACGCGAACCACACACCGCACTGCCACCGACGATCAGTGTCTGGGCGCAGCCAGTCTATGTGCCGCCAAAGGGCGAGTACGTGCGCCCCGGCGCTGAGGACTTCCTGCGCTACAAGAGCAGGGGGCTGTGATGAAAGAAGAATGGCTATTCCCCGGAGCGATGGTTCCGGTAGACAGAGAGACGACACTGGCCCTTGTGGCTGAGATCAAACGGCTGATCGACGTTGTTGGCGGCTTGGTATTGAAGCAAGGCCCCGACTATGAACGCGGGTTTGTTGATGGTATGTCCAAGCAGGCGCAATCCAGTGTGGACAAGGCGGTGAATGCAATGGCACAGCCAGCGCCTCCGCCACCAGAGTGCAAGACCGAGGCCGAGCAAACAGCGTATGCCTTTGGCTGGTGGAAAGCATTGGAGTCAATGCGGGCTGAACCTGATTGGAAAGACCTGTACGAGAAGCAAAAGCGCCGCGCTGAAATGTGGATTGCCAAGTACGAGAAAGACATTGGGCCGCTTGAGAAAGCAGCACCAGTAGCGCAGGAACCCCGCAACTTCTGCCCCCGCTGCGGTAAGCGCCGTGGAGGGGACGTTAACTATATACACACCTGCACACCACCGGAAGGAGGACACCAATGAACGACTTATTCAAACCGCACCAATGCCCACGATGCTTTGGACTGTTTAATGTGGGAGACAGGTTTTGGAATGACTCAGGGACTGTGTACCACTGGGTGTGCTGGGTAAATAAATCAAAGGAGAACACATGAACAATGAAACCCAACGCATCATGGAAGCACTGATGCTGATTTACGGCAGAGACCTGCAAGCCGCGACGATCACGGTACTACTCAAAGACAGCGACGCTACTTTTCGCTTTTTATCCTCAACCTTTCCTCAAGTGGAGCCGCCAACCAAAACAACGGGAATCGTCGAAAACAAGATGAGGGCAACATGACAGACCAAAAATACCTAGCCGAGGGGCACGAGTTTTTGTACCCCCACGCAGGTGACCGCAAGGCACCGCCTACAACCAAAGTCCTTCTGCTTACTAGAGGAGGAGTTTGTATTCCGGGGTTCTGGAATGACAATTGGTGCTTGGGCTGGTTGCCGCTACCTAAACGAAACATGGATAAGGAGGATATGAAATGAAAGACGTTGACGCAATAGCCAAGGAAGCTGGGCTAACCCTGACACCTGAGATACGCAAGTTCGCATGGCTCATAAACCACTACGCCCTCATTGAATTCTGGGAATCCGCTGCGAAGCAAGCAAAGTTTCAGACCGAGGTCATGGAGAGGTTCATGAAGGCCGAGGGCTACAAATGAGAAAAGTTTGGTTTTTTACAGACGACTACGGCAACCTGTGCCGGAGCGTAGAGGTAAGCACTTGCTGGTTTTGGTATCCGGCATTAAGCAAGAAAGACCATACCTTCGTTACATCATGTGGGTTGTACGACGATTGGGGTTCGCTTAAAGGAGCCACATGAGAAAGTCAAACGTGCTTGCCCTGCGGATTCTGCTGCGGGGTGCTGCCGATGGGCTGACTGTTGCCCAGATGGCCGACCTTACTGGGGCACCTGAGAACTCAGTATTGCGGTCTCTGAAAGCTATGCCTGATGCCTACATTGATCGGTGGACAACCACTGGTCGCCAGAGATACTACCGCGCCGTTTGGTGCGTAGTTGTGCCCCCCGAGAACTGCCCTAAACCAGAAAGGACTTAGATATGACCGCTGCTGAAAAACTAATCAACGATTGCGTATCCCCGTTTACTGAGACGCAACGCCAAAAGCTGAAGGACTTGAGCAAAGTACCGCCAGACAAGAACTACTCTGTTACACCTAACATAAAACTAGAGGAGTACATCGAGACGCTTAAAGATATGTATCCCGAGATGTTCCACACAAGAGACACGCTCAAGAACCGCGTGTTCGTGGACACGCCGACTTCCTTTATCCAGTACGCACGGTGCGTACGTCCACGGGAGCAATCCCCTATTTTGAAAGTAGTACTATGAAAGACACACCTAACTTCGCCACATGGACTAACGAGAACCTCGCCAAGTTCGCCAACGATGCCTACGCAAAGATGCAGCAGCAGCAGGAAGCCATTGAGCAGTACCAGCGCGACCTGAAAGATGCGATGGCGCAACTACGCAAAGCCATGTGGGAGAACAGCAAATGACCACGGGCATTGAGGAGTTGAAGTTACCCAAGAAACGCATGACCCGAGGCCCCGGTAAGAAGCCTACGTTGGTCGGCACGAGCTTGCGTCTACCGAAGGAGGTAGTGGCGTATTTTGACGCCAACTTCGCGTATACAAAGCAAGCCAAGATGAGAGAAATTCTTACTGAGTACGTTAGCAACCAACTGAAAGAAATGAAATGACCGTAAGCTCGAAAAACACAATCGCAAGTCGTATCCGTGCCTACCTACGTGACAACCCCAAAGCCAAACCCGATGAGGTTGTTAAAGCTCTGGGCGTCAAGCGTGAGAACGTGTATGCCCTAAAGCAGTACGACCGACTGCGTGCCAAGCGGATGCGGGCGAACAAGAAGGCAGTGGACTGGCAGAACCTAAAGGCGGGGGACGTAGTAGGCGGCATGGTGCTGACCGAAGCTAAGGACAATATGCACCGCTGGGTTAAAGCGCCTGAGCCATTGCCAATCACCATGATCGACCCAGTGAATCACCCCGAGCACTACAAGGTGGGGGGCATCGAGACCATCGACTTCATCAAGGCTAAGCTCACGCCGGAGGAGTTCCGTGGCTACCTCAAGGGCAACGTGCTCAAGTACGCAAGTCGTGCAGGGCACAAGGACAACGCCGTGCAGGATGCGGGTAAGCTAGCGTGGTACGCTAACCGACTGTCCAAAGAATCTTAATCCACCAAGGAACTAACATGAAAACACTTTTTATCGGCTTCTACCTTGCTTGTGCTGCAACAGCTACTTGGGCAGCTTGCTCTACGAACACCATGTACTACAACGGCAAGTACGTTACGTGCACAACCTGCTGCAATGGCAACAACTGCACTACCACCTGCTTCTAAAGCCTAACATTGTTAGGGTAAACACAGCCCGCTTCGGCGGGCTTTTTTACGTCTGTACTTGTACAAAGTCAAATCCTGTGTTACATTGGGCTCCATAAACAACTGGAGCATTAGATGGCAACAACCCCCGAGGGTAAAGTTAAGTCCCACATCAAGGCCATTCTCAAGGCCAAGGGCATCTACTACGCCATGCCTATCGGCACTGGCTACGGTAACTCAGGCGTCCCCGACTTCCTATGTTGTGTAAATGGCAGGTTCGTCGGCATCGAGGCCAAAGCAAACGGCGGCAAAACTACCGCATTGCAGGACAAAAATCTACGGGAAATTCAGGAGTCAGGCGGCATTAGCTTCGTCATAGATGAGCACAACGTCGCTGCACTCCCCGGATACATAGCACTCATCACTAAGGAGAAATGAAATGGCAACTTACTCATCAGGCATAAACGCAATCCTCGCTCGCATGGAGACCAACCCAGCGGAGTTCTTTGGAGACGCACCCAAGTGGCGCTTCATCTTCAAGGAGAACTTCCGCGAAGTGTTGACCGAACCAGAGAAGGGCGCACTGCACGAGAAGCTCAAAGAGGTACGTCGACAGGAGTTCGACCACACGGTTATGCGTACGCTGCTAGACGACCAGATGCAGGGTGCTTGGGGTACATCTGAAAAAGGGGCTATTGGGTCAGCGTACCAAAACGTCGTGGGTCAAAACCAACTAGTAAACCAATCGGCGGCAAAGTACAACCAATACCAAAGCGCGTTGCAAAACAGCTCCGGTGGCGTCCTAGGGTCTTTGGAGTCTGCATTCAAATGACGCTCACTGAAAAACTCCTACTGCGCTTCTGCTCGACCGAAGTGCAGACTATGCTCCAACGCCTACGTGAGAGGCCGGAAGACTTTGATTACGATAGGAAGTTGCGCGACATTATTAGGCATGAGCAGTACTTCACGCGGCTAGAAAGAAAGTGCATAGCTGCCGCATGGAAGTTCCATGAGAAGAACGAAGGGCGGCGTGCGCTACTCACCACAATCATGTCCGAGCTTATCAACCCCAAGAAGAAATACCAATGAACATCCTGTGGTACACTAGATACCAATACGTTTTAGGGGTCTAAGGTGTCACGTAAGCAAACAGCGGAATCTTTTTGGGCACGGGTAAAGAAGTCCCGTGGGTGTTGGGAGTGGCAGGGCTCGTGCAACAACACGGGGTACGGTACTGTTGGGTGGGGTGGTAGTGTGTATACCGCACACCGCATTGCCGCATGGCTAAGTGGGTTAGTAGGTGACCCCTCTACGCCGACCAACTCAAAAGAACTTATGCACGTACTGCACAAATGTGATAACCGAAAGTGTTGCAACCCCAAGCATTTTTTTGTTGGGTCGTACGCGGATAACCAGCTAGATGCCTACGCCAAGAAAAGAAGAGTGCAACCGAAAGGGGAAGCCCATGCAAATGCCAAGCTAACCAATGCGCAAGCTGAAGCAGTGCGTGAGGCGTACGAAAAAGGGCAAACCCAAACGGAGTTAGCCACTATATACGGCGTGAGTCAAAGAGCTATCAGTCTTATTGTCAGGAAAGAAACATATAAATGAATATATTAGTTATTGATTTTGAAACTTTTTACTCGCAGGAGTTCAGTCTCACAAAGGTTACCAATGAGGAGTACGTGCGCTCCCCCGAGTTCGAGGTCATCGGTGTGTCGGTGCAAGAGAATGGTGGGGAGCCCGAGTGGTTCAGCGGGACT
>VFSW01007969.1_pt1 | contig 15294 bp, 13 predicted proteins | sample 5358111 | NCBI WGS metagenome assembly VFSW01 (sample SAMN11554181, study PRJNA540505) | mine drainage metagenome | isolation source: sediment from site ElyBrook_90M | place: USA: Ely Copper Mine, Vershire, VT | collected 2017
AGACCCGGTTATCCGATCTGGCTTCTCCAGGCTCATTCTTGGATGAGAAAATGCTATCCGCGTGCATCCGGGTTCATCCGCGGCGGAATGTGCTTTCTCCCGGCCCAACGCGAAATCAAAAGCGAATAGGGGCCGCGGATGAACCCGGATGCCCGCGGATCCAAGTAAGGCGCTGCCATCCGCCGGCTCAAGTAGTCTGACGGATTTTTTGGTCGCGTGCCCTCACGCGGGAAGCGTGGCCGCAAGGCGGTTCGGATACAATGGATGCACCGGCGGCATGCAAACCATCCTGGTGATTGACGACGACGAGAGCCTGCGCGACACCATCGGCGTGCTGCTGGAACAGGAAGGCTTCCGCGCGGTGCTGGTGGCGGACGGCCGGGCGGGCTACGAAAAATCGGTGCTGCTGAAGCCGGACCTGATCCTGGTGGACCTGCGGCTGCCGGGCATGAGCGGCGTGGAGATCTGCAAACAACTGCGCGCCGCGCACGTGGCCACGCCCATTATCGTGCTGAGCGCCCTGGGCGACGAAATCGACAAAGTGCTGCTGCTGGAGATCGGCGCGGACGATTACCTGGTGAAGCCCTTCGGCACGCGCGAGTTGTTGGCGCGCATCCGCGCGGTGCTGCGGCGGTCGTCGCCGGAGGCGCGCAAGGCCGTGCATTTCGGCGAGGTCGAGGTGGACCTGGAACGCCGCGTAGTGACGCGCCGCGGCGACGAACTGAAGCTGACCCCGGCCGAGTATAACCTGCTCACCTATTTTCTGCAGAACCCCGACCGTCCGCTGACACGCGATATGATTCTCAATTCGGTGTGGGGCTACGAGTTCTTCCCCAACACGCGCACGGTGGACGCGCACGTGGTGAAGCTGCGGCAGAAGCTCGAGCCGGAGCCCAACGCGCCGCGGCATTTCCTGACGGTGCACGGGGTGGGGTACCGGTTCCTGCCGTAAGGCCGGCGCGGGCTTCGGGAGCCGGCGATTTCACCTCACCTATTGCTTTCCCATACAGCACGTGCTACGCTTTGTATGGGCAAACAATATGACCGCCAAAGCGGACGTCTGGCAAGGCACCCTGGCTCTGATGATTTTGAAAACCATCGAGACCATGGGGCCGCTTCACGGGTATGGCATTGCGCGCCGCATCGAGCAGACCAGCGGAGGTCTGCTCTCGCTGAACTATGGCACCTTGTATCCGGCGCTTCTGAAACTGGAGCAGGAAGGCTCCATCGCCTCCGCATGGGGAGTCTCGGAGAACAATCGCAAGGCCAAGTTCTACAGGCTCACGCGCGGGGGCCGCCGGCAACTGCAAAAGGAAGCGCGGGATTGGCGGCAGGCCACTGCTATTCTGGCCCGCTTCCTGGCTCCCTCGGGAGACGCGGCATGAAGCGGTTGCGCGCGTTCCTGGTGCGCCTCGGCGGCTTGTGGCCGGCCGCCCGGCGGGAACGCGACCTCGCGGATGAGATCGAAGCCCACCTGCAACTGCACATCGACGACAACCTGCGGGCCGGCATGCGTCCGGAGCAGGCTCGCCGCGACGCCATTCTGAAGTTGGGCGGCCTCGATCCCACCAAGGAAGCTTGCCGCGACCGCCGCACTCTACCGGTCCTTGAGAACCTGCTGCGCGACACCCGCTATGCCATCCGGCAATTGCGCAGGAACCCCGGATTCACCTGCGCAGCGGTGCTCGTGCTGGGTCTGGGCATGTGCGCCAGCGTGGCCATCTTCGCTTTTGTGGATGCCACCCTGATCCAACCGCTGCCCTACCGCGATCCCGCCCGGCTGGTGGGCCTTTTCGAGACGGTCCAGCTCTGCCCGCGCTGCCCTCTTTCTTATCCGGACTATCTCGACTGGGAACGGTTCAACAAAGTCTTTACCGCCGTAGCTGCATTCGAGGGCACTGGCTTTACGCTGCGCACGGACTCAGGCACGGAGATGGTAAGCGGCGCGCGCGTGACCGCCGGCTTCTTCAAGACGCTCGGCGTGGCTGCGGTGCTGGGCCGCGATTTTCGCACGGGTGAGGATTCTCCGGCGGCGCCTCGCACCGTATTGCTGAGCTACGGCGCATGGCGGAAACGATACGCCGGGAACGCGGCCGTCCTGGGACAGACCGTGACGCTCAACGGCGAACAGCATGTCATCATCGGTGTACTGCCCCCGGATTTTCATTTTGCCGCGGCCGGGCCGGCTGCCACAGTCTGCACGGACTCGCCCGCCTGCGGGACGGCGTCTCGATTCAGGCCGCGGACGCCAACATCAAGCTGATCGCCGGAGAGTTGGAAAAGCAGTATTCATCCAATCGCGGCCAAGGCGGGTCCGTGATCCCGCTCATTGAGCTGGAGGCCGGGCGAATCCGGCCTATTCTGATGGTGCTGCTGTGCGGAGCGGGTCTGCTGCTGCTCATCGCCTGCGTGAATGTAACCAGCCTGGTACTGGTGCGCGCCGAGAGCCGCAAGCGGGAGATGGCCGTGCGGAGCGCGCTGGGCGGATCGCGCGCCCGATTGACGAGCCAATTCGTGACGGAAGGGGTGGTGCTGGCAGCGGCTGGCGGCGTGATCGGCCTCATCTGCGCCAAGTGGCTCATGCGGCTGCTACTGGGTCTCATCGGCGCGGACCAATTGGCCGGCATGCCCTTTCTCTACGGCCTCGGTCTGAATCTCCGGGTGCTGGCGTTCGCGGGGGTGGTTTCGGCCGCGGCGGCTGCGCTCTTCTCCGCCACTCCCGCATGGCGGTCGTTTTCACCGGACTTGCGGCAAGGCCTGGCGGAAGGCGGCCGTGGTTCCGCGGACACGACATGGCGCAGGTTCGGCGCCAACCTGGTCGTGCTGGAATTGGCCACCGCCCTGGTGCTTCTGGTCGGGGCGGGGCTGCTCGGCAAGAGCTTCTACCGCCTGCTGCATGTAGACATGGGAATGCAGCCGGACCACCTGGCGACCTTGCGAGTGGCGGCGCCTGACTCCATGCACGACAACAATGCCAAGACCGTGGCGCTGGCGCGCGAGGTGATCAGCCGGATCGCCAGCCTGCCGGGCGTGGAGTCCGCCGGGATCTCCAGCCTGCTGCCCGTGCGCGGCGGCAATACCATGTGGATCCGGGTGTTGGGCCATCCCTTCCACGGCGAGCACAACGAGGTCGGCTACCGGCAGGTGAGTCCCGGCTATTTCGCCGCGCTGCGCGCGAAGCTCCTGCGCGGCCGTTATTTCACCGAGGCGGACGACGCCTCGAAACCTCCGGTGGTCATCATCGACCGGGCGCTGGCCGGGAAATACTTCCCGGGCGAGGACCCGGTTGGCAAGCAGATGGCCTACTCGGGCGCGGCTTCGCCACCCATGCAGGTCGTCGGCATTGTGGAGGATATCAAGGAAGGCGCGCTGGACGAAACCACCTGGCCCACCCTGTACGTCGCCTACAACCAGTATCCGGACGACCATTTCTCCCTGGTCGTGCGGACATCCAAAGACGAGCGGGCGCTGCTTCCGACGCTGGCCGCCGCGATTCACCGGATCGACCCGGGTATTGCGACATTCGACCCAAGAACCATGCGGGACAGAATCGACGATACGCCGGCAGCCTATTTCCGGCGTGGCTCCGCCTGGCTGGTGGGAGGCTTCGCCCTGCTGGCCTGGCTGCTTGGCGCCGCCGGACTTTACGGCGTGATCGGGTACTCGGTGAGCCGGCGAACGCGCGAGATCGGAGTGCGCATGGCGCTGGGCGCGGAGCCGGCCGCGGTGCATCGCATGATCCTGGCGGAGGCGGGCTGGTTGATCGCGGCCGGCATCGCCATCGGCCTGGTGTGCTCGGTGGCCGGGGCCACCCTGTTGCGCGGATTGCTCTTCGGCGTGCGCGCGGCGGACCCGGCGACCTTGGCGGCCGCGGCTGCCGTGCTGGGCGCTTCGGCGCTGCTGGCCAGCTATATTCCCGCGCGCCGCGCCGCGTCCGTCAATCCAGTGGATGCTCTGCGCGGCGAGTAGGCAGCCGCATCGGCGCGTCACATAGCCGCCCTGTCACGGCGGTATGATCGGAAGTTTTACAGCTTTTTTACAGCGCGCCAGACGCCCGGCCGGCAAGATGGGCGAGAATGAACACAAGAGGTGCAACAGGTCCTGCACATGCGCGGGGGGACGGTGGTCATCGTCGAAGATGCCGCCACCTGCGCCACCACGCTGGAGATGGCGTTTCTTTCCATCCCGGGTATCGCGGTGGCGGTGGTGCCCACGGCGCAGGAGGCTTTGTGCCTGCTGGAAGGCGGGCATAGCGTGGTGAGCGCGGTGGTCACCGACCTGAACATGCCGCGCATGGACGGGTTCGAATTCATCGAGCGGATCCGCGCCCAGCCCCGGCACCGGCGGTTGCCCATCATCGTGGTCAGCGGCGACACCGATCCCGGCACGCCCGCGCGCCTGGCGGCCATGGGCGCGAATGCCTTCTTCCCGAAACCTTATTCGCCCGCCCAGGTGCGGCTGAAACTGGAGCAACTTCTCGATGCCAAGTCCGCCGATGGTTCCCCGTAGCCGGCTGCTGGCTCTGGCCCGGTGTGCGCTGCCGATGCTGCTCATGCCGGGTTGGCTGGCGGGGCAAACGCCTTCCCCCGAAATCCGCCAGATCCTGGAACGGCTCGACCGGCTGGAACAGGAGAATCGCGCGTTGACCGAAGAAGTGCGGCAACTGCGCCAGGATCTGGCCGCGGCGCGCGGGCAGCCTCCCGCGGCCGCGCCTGCACCCACACTGGATGAGAAGGTAGCCGTCCAGGAGAGCCGCACCGAAGAGCTGGCGCAGACCAAGGTGGAGGCGTCCCAGCATTTCCCGCTGCGCGTCACCGGCATGGCCCTGTTCAACGGCTTCCTGAATTCCAAAGGCAGCGGCGGACAACAGTATCCCACCTACGCCTGGAACGGGAGCCAGGCCAGCGCCGGCGCCGGCATTTATCAAACCACCCTGGGCCTGGAATACTCGGGGCCGCGGACTTTCCTGGGTGGCCAGGTGTATGGCTCGGTCTACATGGATTTCGCGGGCGGCTCCGGCACGGCGCAGGACCTGGGATTCCGGCTGCGCACCGGCGAGATCCAAATCGATTGGGCCAGCCGCAGCCTGATGGTGGGCCAGGAGAGCCCCATCTTCGCGCCCCGCCAGCCCACCTCGCTGGCGCAGGTGGAAGTGGCGCCCCTGGCGGGCGCCGGGAACTTGTGGTATTGGCTGCCGCAGGTGCGCTTCGAACAGAAGCTGCGATTCACGGACCGGACCGGAGTGCGCGCGCAGTTCGGCGTGGTGGAGACCTCCGAGACGGGCACCTATCAGCCGGGCGCCTACACTCCTCAGCCTTCGCGGCCGGGCGTGGAAGGCCGCTTCGAGTTCTATCACGGCGCCGGGGACGGCCCCCGCGTCGAGATCGCGCCCGGATTTCATACCAGCATCACCCACGTGGCCGGCTTGTCGGTTGCGTCCAACCTGTTTTCGCTGGACTGGTTCGCCAACCCGTGGCGGTGGCTCGAATTCACCGGGGCGTTTTTCAGCGGGCAGAACGTGGGCCCGGTGGGAGGGCTCGAGGGATTCACCATCCTGCCCACAGGTGCGGCCATCGCGGTGCACAGCAAGGGCGGCTGGAGCCAGTTGACCCTGCTGGCCACGCAGCGCCTTTCGTTCCATATTTTTTCCGGCCTGGAAGACGGCCGCGCGGCGGACCTGATGCCCTACGCCATCGGGCGCAACTGGGTGTACGGCGGCAATTTCTTTTATCGCCTGGCGCCCAACGTGCTGGCTGGCGTGGAAGCCACCCAGGCGCGCACCGCGTACGTGGAGAACGGGCTTCGCCTGAACAATCACTATGACCTGGCTCTGGCGTATCTGTTTTAGCTGCCTGTGGCTTGTGCCGGTGTGGTGCGCCGGCGTGAAAGGGGTGGTGGCGCTGAAGGATTCGCGCGACCCCGGCGTGCGCCGGCGCCAGGACTTTCGCGGGGTGGTGGTGTGGCTGGCGCCCGCCGACGGCCGCGCCGCGAATCCCGCCGCCGCCGGCCGCCGCGTCCAGACCATGCGCCAGAAGGACAAGCACTTCGATCCGCACGTGGTGGCCATCCCCGTGGGCGGCGCGGTAGACTTCCCCAATGACGATCCCATTTTCCACGACGTGTTTTCCAACTACAGCGGGCAGCCGTTCAACCTGGGGCTGTACCGGCCGCGCACCAGCAAGAGGCAGGTCTTCACGCGCGCCGGCATCGTGCGGGTGTTCTGCAATATTCATCCGTCCATGAGCGCGGTGATCGCGGTGCTGGACACGCCCTGGTTCGACGTCACGGATCCGTCGGGCGCCTTCGAGATGCGCGGCGTTCCGCCGGGCCGGTACATCCTGCACGTGTTCCACGAGCGCGCCACCGAAGAAACCCTGAACGCCCTGGTGCGCCCTGTCACCGTGGAGAGCGGCGGGGCGGCGCTGCCCACCATCGCCATTTCCGAAACCGGCTACATTCCCGCGCCGCACAAGAACATGTGGGGCAAGGAGTATCCGCCGGCGTTGGACGATCAGCCGGCCTACCGGCCCGAGCCATGATAGCCCCCTTTTCACGCCTGTCGCTGTTGTGGAAGATCCTGCTGGCCACCTCGGCCGCGGTCACGCTGCTGTTCGCGCTGACCGGCTGGATCGTGTTGCGCAACGCGCTGGACACCACCACCCACACCATGGAGGACGAACTGGGCGCCAGCTTCCATGCCTACCAGTCGCTGTGGGAGGCGCGCGCCGAGTTGCTGGCCTCGGTGAGCCTCACCCTGAGCCAGATGTCCGATGTGCGCGCGGCCTTCAGCACCCGCGATCCGGCCACCATCCGCGATACGGCCAGCGAGCTATGGAAAACGCTGAAGATCCGCGACGCGGTTTTTGTGGTGACCGATGCGGAGGGCAAAGTGGTCGCGTCCATGGGCGATATGCCGGTGGACCGGCAGGACGTGCGGGCGGCGGCGCGGTCCGCGCGGCAGGTGTCCGGGTTCCTGGTGCGCGGCGGGCACCTGTATCAAACCGTCTTCACGCCGGTCTATCTGGAGGGCGTGCCGCAGAACGTGCTGGTGGCCGCCTACGACGTGAACCGGCAGGTGGCCCAGCAGTTGAAGGACGCCACCGGCGGCAGCGATTTCCTGTTCCTGGCCGGCGGCCTGCCCCTGGCCTCCACGCTGGACCCGCGTGCGGCTCGCCTGCTGGCTGAGCGCATGGCGGCGCATCCGGGTTTGGAGCGGGTGAGCGATGGCGGCATCGAGTACGCCGCGCGGCGCACACCACTGGCGGACATCGCCGGCCAGCCCGCCGGGGATCTGTGGATTCTGCGCTCCTTCCAGAAAGCCGGCGAGCGGCTGGCCGCCCTGCGCCGCAACATCATTCTGCTGTGGCTGCTGGCCGTGGCCGCCAGTTTGGGCCTTACCTACGTGCTGGCGCGGCGCATCGTGGAGCCGGTGAAGGCGCTGGACCGGGCCGCGGCGGAGGTCGCCCGCCAGAATTATACGCACCAGGTCAAAGTGGTCAGCCAGGATGAGCTGGGCGGCCTGGCGCGGACCTTCAACGCCATGTCCGCCTCTATCCAGCAGGCCCGCCAGGAGCTGATCCGCCAGGAGCGCATCTCCACCATCGGGCGGCTGTCGAGCTCCATCGTGCACGATTTGCGCAATCCGCTGGCCGCGGTCTACGGCGGCGCGGAGATGCTGGTGGATGCGGAACTGACGCCGCCGCAGGTGAAGCGCCTGGCCGCCAACATCTACCGCGCCTCGCGGCGGATTCAGGAGCTGCTGCAGGACCTGCTCAACGTCTCGCGCGGCAACGCCGGCGGCGCGGAGATGTGCAAGCTGCGCGACGTGGCCACGGCCGGCTGCGAATTGCTGCTGGCATCGGCCGAGGCCCAGCGCGTCGATTTGCAGGTCAGCATCGCCGACGACATCGAGCTGCCCCTGGAGCGCAACCGCATGGAGCGGGTCTTTTCCAACCTGGTGGCCAACGCCCTGGAGATGATGCCGGAAGGCGGCTGGATCGGGATTTCGGCGCGGGCTGAAGATGGCTTCGTGGTGGCGGAAGTGCGCGACACCGGGCCGGGCATCGCCCCGGAGATCCGCCACAGCCTGTTCGATCCGTTCGTCAGCGCGGGCAAAAAGAACGGGCTGGGGCTGGGGCTGGCGCTGGCGCGGCAGACGGTGCTCGACCATGGCGGCGACCTGTGGGCGGAGTCCGGGCCGGGGCCGGGGGCCTGCTTCCGGCTGCGGCTGCCGGCGGAGCGGGGTGCGCCCGCCGTGTTATGATTCGCCTGCCATGCTCCGATTCGCTCTCCTGTTTTGCGCCGCCGCGGCCGCGGCCCAGACGCCCAAGCCGCTCATGACGCTGGACGAATTCTTCAACGCCGTGGATATCCGCGGCGTACGGACTTCGCCGGACGGGCACGCGGTGGTCATCGAGACGGCGCGCGCGGACTGGGAGGCCAACCGCTTCCGCAGCGACCTGTGGCTGTACCGCGACGACCGCGGCGGGCCGCTGCTGGAGTTCACGCGCTCGGGGCGCGACCGGTCGCCGGAGTGGTCGCCCGACGGGCGCTGGGTGGCGTTTCTGTCGGATCGCGCGGAGGCGGACCTGGACCAGGTGTGGGTGATCGCGGCCCAGGGCGGCGAAGCGTTCGCGGTCACGCACGGCGCGGAGAAGGTGCACGCATTTGCCTGGTCGGCCGATTCCCAACACATCTACTTCGCCACACGCACGCCCTGGAGCGCGGAACAGCAGGACGCGTATAAGAGGGAGTGGAAGGACGTAGTCCAGTTCCGCGAAGCCGAGCGCGGCGACGCCATCGCGCAGGCCGATCCCGCGGGCGGCGCCGTGAAGCCGCTGGCCACCACGCCGTGGCGCGTCAAGCAACTGGAAGCTTCCCCGGACGGCAAGACCCTGGCCTTCCTGACGGATTCGGTCAGCGAGCGGCAGGAGGACATGGCCGCTTACGGCATCTACCTGGTGGATGCCGGGGGCGGGCGGCCGCGCCAACTGGTCAAGCGCCCGGCCGTGCTCGACGGCATGCATTGGGCGCCGGACAGCCGCCACATTTTTTTCTCGTTTCTGAACGGGTCGGTGGAGGGCGACTACCAGGATGCCCAGCCCCGCGTGTATTGGGTGGACGCGGTGTCCCCCAAGGCGCGCATCACGCGGTGGGCCAGGTTTCCGGGCGCGGTCACCGGCTTCACCGTCACGCCGGACGGCGGGCTGCTGCTCAGCGGACGCACCGGCGCCGAAGTGCAGGTGTACCGCGAGGATCTGCACTTGTTCGTGATGCAACCGGGCGTGCCGGGGACCTACGAGCGCCTCTCCGCGGCCGCGCGCGCCGCGCGGGTGGCGTTTGTGCACTCGTCACTCACCGAGCCGCCGGAAGTCTACCTGGGCGATGACATTATGGACGCCCGTCCCATCACCTCGTTCAACCGGCTGCTGGCCGGGCGCGCGCTGCCGGAGGGCCGGCCCTACCGCTGGAAGGCGGACGATGGAGTCACCGTGGAAGGTATGCTGATCTATCCGCCTGGCAGGCTGGGCGAAAAGAATCTGCGCATGCTGACGCTCATCCACGGCGGGCCGGGGGATGCCGACGGCAATCATTTCGAGGCCGATTGGTACCAGTGGGGATCGCTGGCCGCCACGCGGGGCTGGCTGGTGTTCGAACCCAACTATCGCGGTTCAACCGGCTATGGCGACGCGTTCGCGCTGGGCATCGTTCCGCATATCGTTTCGAAGCCCGGCAAAGACATCCTGGAAGGCGTGGACGCGCTGGTCAAGGACGGCATCGCGGACCCGGATAACCTGGCGGTAGGAGGTTATAGTTATGGCGGCTACATGACTAACTGGCTGCTTACTCAGACGGACCGGTTTAAGTCGGCGGTGACCGGCGCGGGAGCGGTGGAACACGTCGCCAACTGGGGCAACGACGACACTACTTACGACGACGCCTACTTCCTGGGCGGCCTGCCCTGGGACCGCATGACGAATTACAACGACGAAGCCGCCATCTGGCAGGTCAATAAGATCAGGACACCCACCCACATCGTGGCCGGCGCGGAAGATATACGGGTCTACGTGGGTGAGCAATATCTGCTCGAGCGCGCCCTGCATACCCTGGGCGTGCCGGTGAAGCTGCTGATCCTTCCGGGAGAAGGGCACGAACTGGACAAGAATCCATGGCACGGCAAGATCAAGGTGCGGGAGGAACTGAAGTGGATCGAGGGCGTCGGGCATTGAGCCGCGGCCGTTTCCTGCGCGCCTCGCGGCCCGTCTCTTGTCCGGGCGCGGCACGATGGCTGAATCCTGGAGGCCGGGCATCAAGAGGCGCATCAGTTAAGTTAGTTAGGTTAGCCGCCTTTTTGGGATTGACTGGCGTTGGGCCTCCGCCGAAAGCGACATGATGTCAACGAACTGAGAGCCGGGCTCGCCTGCGGCGTGTATGACATCGCTTCCGCCTCTGTTTGCCCTTTGGCGAATCTTGTTCTTGGTCCTCGCTGCTCTTAGTGAGGAGAAATAGGTGGTAACTCTTGCCTGGCGCCTAGCTGCCTTCCGGCGCAAAACTCGTGGAGTAGGCCGAGCGTTTTCAATGAGCCTGATCGCGGGTTCACGCAAGAACGTACGAATACTCGATGCGCAAGTCGTCCTAGAACATTTCTGCATACAAATGTTTGGTTTCCTCTTGACCCAGCGATGAGCATCGAGTACTCTTAATTTTGATCATGAATGTGTTCAGGACAATTCGACACTTCTTCGTGGCGATTATCATCCTCTTATGGACTGCTTCAACACAGGCGTCCTCACCCCGCACTGCGTCTGCCGCGGACGCCAACGTCAATGTGCTCCAGCTTGCGGGCCCAGCCCTCTCACCCGTGCATGGCCTGTGTTTATTGGCTTCCGCGCCATGTGGCCCACTACGACCGATCTCCTGGAACCCCTATTCACCCTTCGCGCCAGACACGTTTGACGGTACGCCTGGACAATTCGAATGGAGGATCGCCCCGCGGATGTCATCCCTTCAAGATCCTCTCGCCGGCTAGACGCTGCTCTCAAACGTGTGCGCCATAACTTGTAACATTGTTACTTCCGATCCGCTCGAAAAACCGAAGTTTGCGCCGGAAAGTAGCTAGGCAATATCTCGGATATGTCGCTCCAGTGTTCACTGCGTCAGTAATGCCCGATTTGCCGTCCACCAGTTCTTCCAGAACCGCACAGAATCCTGGCTGTCGACCATCGCGGAGTGCGCAATAGTATCGCCGGTCCGCCAGGGCCATTTACCTGCTGCAGGCTCGTAAGAACCGATGGGTACGTTGTTGGCAAACATAGCGAGGCCGCCGACTCCGCAGCTACGGATGGTCGAGTCTGTGCTATCCAGGAACTGGGCGGGAAACGGCAAAGCCTGCCTCGTATGGACCTTCGCCAGCGCGCTTGCCGCGGCGGCGCGCAAATCCATCCTGCCGGAATTATCACCGGCCAGTTGCCCCAGCAACCGTACGGCAGCTGGGTCGGCATTCTGGAAATGAAACTTGAGGCCATCATAGGCGCCTGGTTCGAGCGCACTGCTGCGCAACGCCCTATCCGACGCGAGGCGCGCCAGGGCGCCCCTATTTCCCGCGCCTAGCAGCACGCTCAGGCTCAGGGCGGCGAGCCGGGGGGAGCCGCTGCCCAGCCAGCGATAAAATACTGATCGGACAGCGGCCGTAGGGGCCGCGACGTACGCCGACTCGGGATCAATATAGCCGCCGGGCTGCTTGAGTGGCCCGGCTTCAATGCCTGCCAGAATCTCGAGGGAAACGCGCTCCCTGGTGGAGGTGGCGACCGAAGTCGCCGGGGGTGAGGAAGCATCGGGCAGCGGCAGGTAGATCCATCGCTCCAGGGGCACGAAACCACTCGTCACCGGAATCAGCATCAGCGGCCCCGCGGCGCTATTTCCCAAGAAAAAGATGCCGCGATCATGGGCCATGGCGCGCGTGCCGGAGGGCTCCGCGAGCGTGCCGGTCGCAGCAATCACCGCTCCCGCCGGCCACGTTCCTTTCAAAACGCGCTCAACCTGAATGGACATGGCCACCGTCGCGCCCGAAACCGTGCCTTGTGCAATGGTTCCTACCACGATGCCATCGGAAGCTGCGAGCATCTGGTCAACGGATTTCGACGAGGCGACCGGCGCCGGCAGGCGGCCGGCTCCGAATATGCAGAGCAGCGCAATGGCGATTAGACAATGCGAGTTTCTCATAACATTGCTCATCGTTCATCCCGATTTGCCGGCCTCACTGCGATACCGGAGTGACGATTCCATCGTGCTCGCCGTGGTCCAGGAAACGCTGGTGCGCGTCCTGCTGTTCCGCGTACCCCTGGCCCAACGCCTGCGTGCCCACGCGGAAGGTTTGCGTTGCGTGCTGAACCTTCGTCGTGCCGCAATGAGGGAAGCAGTTCCATGTGGGGTTCTGGGGCGGTGGGGTGCTGCCGGAATTGGTAAAATACATCCAGTCGTACCAGAGTCCATTCGAGCCGGCGCTGCCGGGGGTCGGCGTCGGAGGAGGCCAGTTCTCGCCCGTGTAGTCCTGGATCCACGACCCGAAGGTTTCATTCAAATCACAGCCCGTCATCGGGCCGCTCAAGGCGCACAGAGTTAGGGTCTGGTAATATATGATGGATTGCCAGCCGCTCCCGGCTGCCACGGTAAAGTTCCACGTCCCGGGCGGGCAACCAAGACTCGTGGGGCAGTTAGCGGCGACCGTGTTGTTCGGCCCATTAATGAACAAGTAGAACGGATCCGAAAGGAATCCGTTATAGCTGGTCTCCAGCACAACGCTATAGTCCTGGCAGGAGCTACTCCGCTTCGTGGCCGTAAAGACGGGCTGATTACAACTGGTGCAACTCAGATTCCCAAAACCGGACCCCGCCGCGAATACCCATTGCGGTGTCTCCGGTGCACCGTTGGGGTTTCCGGCGGTCAGTGACGTGTTATTGGAGTAGATCCATCGTATGAAATTCCGGCCCCCAGGAAGAAGACGGTATGACCGCCTGGGCCATAGTCAGGGCGCGCCGGACGCAAAATACTCATGGAGGCCGAGGAATTCCAAGGGGGCGGATACGCACAGCCGTAGACGCCGCACATGGCTGAGAACGTGTTCTGGCCGTTGTAGCTGCAATAGGGCGTAAAGGCATCATGCGCCGTATACTGCTGATACTGGCCGGGGCCGTACGTCTGCGGCGTGGGCGTGTAGCCCAGGTCGAAACTGGCCCCGAGGGTCACAACCCGTTGCCAGCCACTGATGTTGTTGAGGGCGCCATCGAAGTAGAACGATACGTCACCTCCCGGATACCACCAGTTGTAGTAATCGCCCGTCATTTGCGTGGTCCCATCAAGGCGCACCGCATTACCGTTGAGCCTCACGGCAGTAGTCTGATACCAAAGCGTGGTTGTGCTATCCTCGCACTGGCCACGCGCTTCCGCTCCGCCCCAAAGGGCTGCAAGTATCACAACCAGTGCTAAAAATGGGGATCTTGTGGTCATCGTGCCCCCTGGAAGTGAACGCCCTCGCGGAAAGCCCCCTCGATATATGCGTCACCGGCCGCCCACCCCTGGGCAGACAGCGCTGCCTGAAGCCGCTGCTTGATGGTTGACTTGACAGCCGCGCGTCGGCCGCTGAACCCACGCAGAATCGCCATGTCGGGCGCGACGCCCGCCGAAAGTACGTGGTCCCGATAGGCATCGGCCTCGCTGTCAATGGCGTGCAAAAGCGCGGGCACTTGTGACCATACAGCATCCGTAGCCCGGAAATCCGCCACACCCAAATTCATCGATGCCGCCGCAGCACGTTCCGCGTCCGCAACTCCCGCTTGGTCCTTCGCCGTCCTCCGGGCGTCCCGGATAAGCCCGTGACAATGGAGGAGGAACATGTACGCGACTTCCGGATTGCCAACCCCCGGCGTGTCGTCCGCAGCCGCGAGTTGGCCCGGCGCAGGCGGTTTGATAGCACTCTTGGCCTTTCATAAGTACCTCCGGTCCGGATTACGCAGATTCTATTGTACTCTGTACTCCACTGGGTGCCTACAATAGAAGCAGCTAAGGAGGTAGGTTGGCAGGGTCCGCATAGTCGGCCAGCGGCGCGTACGGGCCCGTCCGTCCGCCGCCCGTCGTATATTCCTAACATGGACGACGGGACGGCGGCGCCGGCGCAGTTAAGGGCGCAGTTGGAACAGGCGTCGCTGAACCCGGCTAACTGCTTCAGGTCCGGTACAAAATAGTAGCCGTTGGCGGCGCCGTAGCTGGCGGTCCGGCGGCCCGCGCGCCGCGCGGCGGGGTCGAAGTGATGTATACTGGCCCTCCGGTATCCCGATGCGTGTAAACCAGGATTCCCCTTTCCGGCCCGGCCGGCGATCGTTTCTGGCGGCGGCCCTGGCATCCGCGGCGCTGGCTCCCCGGGCCGCCCGCGCCGAGCGCGACTGGAGCGGGCGCGAGCCGATCCGCTACCCCGATCCGGACATCGTGGTGCTCGACAAGCGCTTCGCCAAGTACAAAGTCAACAACACCTCCATCCGCCGTCTGCGCACGGGGATGCTGTGGGCCGAAGGTCCCGCCTGGAACGGCGCCGGGCGCTATCTGATCTGGAGCGACATTCCCAACAACGCGCAGATGCGCTGGATCGAAGAGGATGGGCACATTAGCGTCTATCGCAGCCCCAGCGGCAACAGCAACGGCAACACCTTCGACTATCAGGGCCGGCTGCTCTCCTGCGAGCATCTGAACCGCCGCGTGGTGCGCTACGAGCCGGACGGCGCCGTCACGGTGCTGGCCGATACCTGGAACGGCAAACCGCTGAATGCGCCGAACGACATCGTGGTGGCGCCCGACGGCGCCATCTGGTTCAGCGATCCGGGCTACGGCATCCTGGCCGCCTATGAAGGCGCGCGCGCCGCCATGCAGTTAAAGGAAGCGGTCTACCGCATCGACGGGCAGACCGGCAAAATGGAGATGGTCTGCGACGAGATGTACAAGCCCAACGGGCTATGCTTCTCGCCGGATTACAAGCGGCTGTACATCGTGGACACCGGGGCCACCCACTATCCGGCCGCGCCGCGCAATATCCGCGTCTACGAGGTGGCTGATGGGCGCGCGCTGCGCCACGGCCGCGAGTTCGTTTCCACGGGCCAGGGCATGGCCGCCGGCCGCAGTACAACACCCGCTCGCCCATTCGCATGAAAATCCAGGCGCTTGGCATGCCCTTAACAACCCTGGTGGGGGTTGCCGCCACCCCGGATGATGAAAGAAACTTCAGCGCGGAAGGGGACAGGGAGACGG
>VFSW01007970.1_pt1 | contig 15293 bp, 14 predicted proteins | sample 5358111 | NCBI WGS metagenome assembly VFSW01 (sample SAMN11554181, study PRJNA540505) | mine drainage metagenome | isolation source: sediment from site ElyBrook_90M | place: USA: Ely Copper Mine, Vershire, VT | collected 2017
TTTTTTTTTTTTTCGGTTGTGGGGCCGGTTCCCCTCTTTTTTTTTTGTTGGTCGGGCCGCCCCCCCCCCCCCAACAACAAAAAAAAACCCCGGGACCTGCCACGCCAACTCCCAGAGAGCCTGAATTTTTGATTCCCTGGGATTTGGTATAATACATATATCCAACCCAGGCGGAGAAAATTTTATGGCCGAAATTGAACTTTCTATCATGGATCGCAGCCTTCACCCCATTCCTGATCTTAAGCCTTCCCTGGAACAATTCGAAGCCGAAACGAATGCCCGGATAAACGTCACCGTCCTGGAATGGGAGACAGCCTGGTCCGAAATTCTGCGCACCGCCCTTTACCGGCACGGTCCAGATATTTCAGAAATGGGGTCTACCTGGGTCAGTTCATTGGTGGGGATGAATTCATTACGCCCCTTCTCAAACGAAGAACTGGCCGCACTGGGTGGCCCGGGCAATTTCATCCCTTCGTTGTGGGAAAGCGGAACATTGGTTGGCGAAAAACGCGTGTGGGCCATTCCCTGGCTGGGTTATACGCGCATCATTTACTTCCGGCGCGACCTGCTGTTCAAGGCCGGGATTGACGAAAAAACTGCTTTCCAATCCAACGCCCAGTTAATTAACACCCTCACCCGCTTGCAGGATTCCGGCGGCTGTACTGCCTGGGGAGTGCCTATTCGCCAGAACCAGGATACCCTGCACAACCTCGCATCGTGGATCTGGAGCGAGGGCGGTGATTTTGTCAGCGAAGACGGTCGTCACATCCTTTTCAACAAAGAAAAGGCCATGGCCGGCATGAAAGCTTATTTTGACCTGTACCGGTTCGTGAACAAGCATGAACCAGACCCGGTAAATCCTGAGACTGGTTTCCGCCAGGGTAGAACCGCCGTGATCGCCGGAGAACCACAGGTCTGGCCAAACCAGATCCTGCATTCCCCAGACACCGCACAAGAGGTGGCAATGAATATAGCCGCCGCCCCGTTACCGGGTGTGCCATTCGTGGGCTCTTCTCACCTGGTGATGTGGAAGCATACCCGCAACGAACAAACTACCTTGCAGTTGATCAAACACCTGACCAGTTTGAAAACTCAACTGGCTTATACACCTAAAAGCGGACTGCTGCCGGTTCGCCTGCAGGTGCTGGATAACCCTCCTTATTCAACCGAACCAATCTTCCAGGTGATGAGCCAATCCTTGAAATCAGGGCGCACTTTTCTTTCCATCCCCCTGTGGGGATTGGTTGAAAATAAACTGACCCTCATCCTGGAAAAGGTTTGGGAAGATATTCTCGCCGGTGAGAATCCGGATATTGAGGGCATCCTGCACAAACGACTTGACCCGTTAGCCCAGCAGCTTGAACTGACTCTATCTCAGAATTAAGCCGGGCTACGCCCCATCCAGCACCAGCACAGCATCTTCCCAGAAATCAGGCGTAGAAAACCACTGTTTCTTGCCCTCAGGAAATATCTTCCCCTCCTGCAGGTTGCCCGTGGCAAATATTCCGGCATCTTTTTCAGCGCCATCCTGTGGGTTGATCCAACGCGCCCTGGCCTGCCGGGCGGCAATTTTGTCCAGGTGGATCTGTACGTTGCAGGGACTGCTGAGGTAAATAATCGCCCAGTCGCCATCCACAGACCTTACGGCTGTGTTCAGCGACCGCTCGCTGTTTACTCCGCTGGCAAATAAGCTCTGGTCCGGCACGCGTTTCCACCAGGGAAACGAGACTACCACCCGCATGAAGACAGCCATGTGGTCTGAGCCCGCAGTATCAAATGTCTCCGTCCAACCTGGCTGCATGCGCCACATCTGGTTCTGCCCATAGGTGAAAAACCCGCCTGCCATAAAAGCCCACCAGGCCTGCCGCCTGACGATCAGCGGGGTGATCGGGCCCTGGGGATATTCCGGTCCATTCTCGTAGGCTCCTTCGGCCAATACAACCGGTTTGGCCGGGGTCAGAAACGTATCGGCCAAAACGGCCGGGTAAATTTTCGCCCATTCCGTCCAGGTCTGGATCATGTTGAAATCCAGCCAGTCATCTTCGTGGAAATATTGGGCCGAAGACCTCCAACCGCAAGGATGGTAAGTGATCAGGTGAGTTCCGCCATCGCCTTCGCGCAAACCGTGCGCCAGGGCCCTGTAGATGCTTTCATTCCCGGTGGCAATCCGGTCGCCGCCGTTGACCCACACCAGGTTAGGCTGGTCCTTATAACGCTGCCCCAACCACAGGCCGTACGTATAAGCGTTTTCTTCATCGAATGTGTGGATATCGTTGACGTAATATCCCCAGGTAGGCAGAGCAGCTAGGACAAGATTATTTTCCGCAGCTATTTTAAATAAACGATCCACATGGGAAAAATAGGCCTGGTTGGGATGTGCCGGCCCATCCAGCCAGGGACGGTTGCCTTCGAAATTAACCCCCGGTTGGCTGTCTTCAAACCCGGTCCCGCCTCCCCAGGCCAGCACCCCCTGGATAACCGAAAAACCTTTCCGCGAACGGTTGGCAAAATAAGCCTGGGCTTCATCCAGGGAATACTGCCCAAATAACGGCCAGGCTGTATCGCCTGACCAGAAAAAAGGTTGGCCTTTAGCATCCACAAAATAGCGCCCGTTCGCACTAATTTTGAGCGGCCCTGCGAATTCACCCATTTCTCCCTCCAGTCTTTCATTGTATAGATCTAATGTAACGTCTCAGCCTATGGGCGTAAATCCCGAATTTTGAGAATTTGGGGGGCTACTCCCCCGCAAATTCTCAAAATTCGGGGACTTTCCCATAACGGCTGAGCAGTACGGTCTAAGAATATGTGCCTAACTGTAAACCTTTATCGATGAAATAACGGTAAACGTCGTGATCGACATTGGCCGGGATGGAATGGTCGCTGTGCAGCACATACCCGTACTTCCCCTTCACAATCGGGATTTTCTTTTCCAACTCTGCATCGATCTCGTTCCGGTCATTTTTATACATCACACGGACATCAATCCCACCCATAAAGGACAACACCTCGCCATAATTCTGGTACAGACGCAGCAAATCCATCCCGGCTTTGACCTCGATCACCTGCAGGCAGTCGATCCCGGCGGCAAGCATGTCAGGGACGAGCGGCTCGACAAAACCGCAGGAATGCATGATGACGGGCAGGTGGTGGTTGTGGGCCCACCTAATGGTCAGGCTGTGCCCGGCCTGGATAATTTCTCGGTACATTTTCGGCGACATGAAGGGATGCTGTTTGTAGCCCATATCTTCGTAATACCAGATGCCGTCCGGGTAACCTTCCTGGGCGAACAGGATTTCTTGCAGCTCCAGGGTCAACCGGGAATACGTGTCGACCATATCCCGCACCCAATCCGGGTCCAGGGCCATGCCCATCAACATAAATTCATGCCCGCACACCGGGTGCATCAATTCAAACACGTTGACCCCCGACCAGGCAAAGAAACGTTTGTGTTCCGCGGCATGCTGTTTGGCTTTGCGATAGCCCTCAAAATCGATGCGGCGCGGGTCAGGCGTCAATAACGGCCGGGTGTGCTCTTCCCAGCCACGGCGATCTTTAACCAGGAAATCGACGTGCTCGGGTGTGCTGTCGTGCAGTTTATGGCGGCGCAGCAAAGCCCCATTGCCATCGCGCTGCAAGATAGTCTCTTCGGTCTCTTCGACAGTCTGCGGGATAAAATCGATATCGGCAACCAGATTGAAAGGCCAGAAAAGCTCCAGGTCGTATCCAAAATGGTCCTCGTAGGATTCGCCGGGTTGGATAAAGCCTTTTTCCTGCCAGGTCCGGTAGGTATCATTCCAAAAATGCTCGAAAACGCCAATCCGGTCTACCGGTTGGCGGCGCAAGATATTCTGAATTCGTTCGAATCCGGTCAATGGCTGCATGATGAACGACTCCCGAAGAATTGAAAATGCGGATAAGCAATTTTAGCACATCCTTTGGTGAACCCGATTCTTGACAATCGCCCGCAGCAAGGTAAAATAGGGCCTGAAATAGACATAAGCGGGTGACCCCCGCTATTGTTTTGCGAAACAATTAGTGTTATTCTTACACCAAGGAGCCACTATGATTGCCACTGATTTACTCACCCAATCCAAACCTTTCCTGGCATTCCTGGAAAATTGGCAGGCCCAGATGCAGCCAATCCCATTGGCTGAAGTCATTACAAACCCGAATAGAATTGCTATCCTGTCGGTAGACGTGACCAACGGCTTTTGTTATGAAGGGCCTTTAGCCAGCCCGCGCGTGGCAGGCATCGTCGAACCGATCGCCAGCCTGTTTACGGCTGCCTGGGCGCAGGGTGTACGTCAGATTATCCTTTGCCAGGATACTCACGAACCGGATGCGGTGGAATTTTCTGCCTGGCCGCCTCACTGCGTGCGCGGCAGCCACGAATCAGAGACGGTCGATTCTTTCAAAAAGCTGCCGTTCTACAACCAGTTGATCGTGGTACCCAAAAACTCAATTTCATCCACCATCAATACCGGGTTGGAAGTGTGGATCCTCAGCCATCCGGAAATTGATACCTACCTTGTAGTTGGGGATTGCACCGACCTGTGCACGTACCAACTGGCGATGCAGTTGCGCGTGGACGCCAATGCCCGCCAAAAGACCCGCAGGGTTATTGTCCCGGCCAATTGTTCAGACACGTACGATTATTCGATTGAAGCAGCCAGGCAACAAGGCGGCCTGCCCCACCCGGCAGAGTTGATGCACGCCATTTTCCTCTACCACATGGCCCTGAACGGCATCGAAGTCGTTCAATCCTTGAAATAAAGAACTCACTTTTTAGATGTGTGAAAAACTGCGTTTTTCACACATCTAAAAAGTGAACTATTCATTTCTTCCTGGCCTGCAGGGCCAGGTAAAGCGCCACCGAACCCGCTACGGCAGCGTTGAGTGATTCGACTTTGCCAACCATGGGCAGGCTTACCAGCAAATCACACGATTTAGCCACCAGGTCGCGCAAGCCTTCGCCTTCATTGCCGACCACCAGCGCCAGGGCTCCATCCAGGCGCGCCTGTTCGACCGGGATGGCCCCCGGGCTGCCATCAAGGCCGATCACCCAGGCTCCGGCTTCTTTGAGGGATGCAATCGCCTGGGCCAGGTTGGACTGAACGATGAGCAGATGCTCACTGGCCCCCGCCGAGGCGCGTACGACTGCCGGGGTCACTTCGGCTGCCCGGCGCAGGGGCATCAACACCCCATGCACCCCGACGGCCTCGGCTGTGCGCAGCAGCGTGCCCAGGTTCTGGGGGTCCTGGATGACATCCAGGATCAGCACAAAAAGGGGCTCCTGGCGCTGCCCGGCCAGTTCGAGAATGTCCTGCAAACTCATGTAAGGGTAAGCACTTACCTCGACCGCCACTCCCTGGGGGTTTTCTCCGTAGGGGTTGAGTTGGGCGCGCTCCACCCGCTCAATGGGGAGGCGTTTTTTCTGGGCCAGGTTGAGAATGTCAACCAGGCGGCCTTTTTCCTCCACGCCCCGGGCGACCTGGAGACGGAATGCCGGCGGGCGACCGGCGTTTTTCACTTCATAAACTGGGTGGCGCCCTACGATCCATTCTTTCATCGATATCACCCGGGGCCTAGCCCCACCGCCAGGTAGTGCCTTCTTTACTGTCTTCCAGGATCACCCCGAGAGCAGTCAGGCGCTGGCGGACCATGTCGCCCAGGGCGTATTGTTTCTGTTTACGCAACTCCAGGCGCAGCTCAACCAGCAGATCGATAAAAGGTTTACCGGTCTGATCGCCGGTGATGGTTTCTTGCATGGTCAGTCCAAGCACACCGGCCAACTCGCGCAGCAGGTCTTGAGCGGGCTTGAGTTCGGAATCGGTCGCCCCATTTGCGCGGGCCTGGTTGATCTCACGCACGAGGTCGAACAGCACCGCCAGGGCGCCGGGCGAATTGAAATCGTCATCCATGGCTGCGACGAAATGCTCCCGCGTGGTATTTACCTGCCGGTCAAGCACCCCCAGGTCCGGCGCGCCTTTGGCGCCGGGGAGCTGCGGTCGCAAGGCAGAATGCAGGCGTTCGAGGCCGCGCTCTGACTGGCCAATCACATCTTCGGTGAAAGTCAGCGGTCCCCGGTAACCAGAATTTAAGATCGTCATGCGTAAGGCATCTGCGCTATGTTTGGACAGAAAATCTTCGATGGTTACCAGGTTGCCCAACGATTTGGACATCTTCTCCCCGCCAAGCTGCAACATACCGTTGTGGATCCAATATCGGGCAAATGGCTTTCCCGTGTAACTCTCTGTCTGGGCAATCTCATTTTCATGGTGGGGGAAAATGAGATCGTTGCCGCCCCCGTGAATATCAATCTGCTCACCGAGGTGGTGCAGGTTCATTGCCGAGCATTCAATGTGCCAGCCTGGCCGGCCATTCCCCCAGGGACTTTCCCAAAAAGGTTCGCCAGGCCGGGCCGCCTTCCAAAGGGCAAAATCCATTGGATTCTCTTTGCGGTGGTCAACTTCGATCCTGGACCCGGCCTGCATATCGTCCAATTTTCTACCCGAGAGTTTGCCGTATTCGGGGTCTTTGTCCACGCGAAAATAGACATCCCCTTCCAAGGCATATGCAAACCCACGCTCGATCAACCCCTTAATCATGGTAATAATCTGGTCGATTTCCTGGGTAGCGCGCGGCGCCACCGTCGGGGGCAAAATGTTGAGGTCGCTCAGGTTCTTCTGGAACTCAACGATATAGCCTTCCGAAAGAACGAAAGGATCGATGCCCATCTGGTTGGCGCGCAGGATGATTTTGTCATCCACATCCGTAAAATTCATCACGTGGCGGACCTGGTAACCGCGATAGGCCAGGTAGCGGTGAATCATATCAAAAACCAGGGCAAACATGGCATGCCCGACGTGAGCTTTACTGTAAACGGTCACACCGCACACGTACATGCGCACTTTTCCCGGCTCCAGGGTGACAAATTCTTCCTTCTTGCGGGACAGGGTGCTGTAGACTCTAAGGCTCATACCAATTCTCCTGAAAATTGACCTTAGCCGCTACTATCTTCTGGCCGGGCAAAGATCATCCTTCCTGCCGTCGTCTGCAAAACCTTGGTTACGGTAACCGCTACTTCCTGGTTCATATAACTGCGGCCACTCTCAATTACCACCATGGTTCCGTCATCCATATAACCCACTCCCTGGTTCATTTCTTTGCCTTCCTGGATGACGCGTACGATCAAGGCTTCCCCCGGAAGCAGCACCGACTTGACTGCATTGGCCAGCTCGTTGACGTTGAGGATCGACACCCCTTGTAATTCAGCGATGCGGTTAAGGTTGTAATCATTGGTGAGGATAGGGCAGCGCAACTGGCGCGCCAGGATGATTAATTTATCATCCACTTCTCGTACACCTTCTACATCGATATCACTCATGCGTACCGGGATCAATGGCTCCTTTTGTAATTGCGACAAAACCTCCATCCCGCGCCGGCCGCGCTGCCGGCGTAAATTATCGGCCGAGTCAGCAATATATTGCAGTTCGTTCAACACAAAGCGTGGAATCAAAAGCGCGCCCGGCAGAAAACCTGTCCGGGCGATATCGGCAATTCGACCATCAATAATTACGCTGGTATCTAAAAGGATGGTGCGACTATCTGCCAGCTTTCCGCTCGCTTCGGTTGCTGGAGCAGCAGTGTGATTCGCCATGGAAGATACGACGGTAAATAAATCTCCCTGTCGAATCGCGAAAATCGCAACTCCCAGATACCCAAACACCACCACCCCAACGAAAGGCAAGACCTCACCGAATGGGTTGGGCAGCAAAGAGATTGGGAATGAAAGCAGCGCGGCAATCAGCAGGCCAACAACCAGCCCCATCAATGAAGAAAACAAAGCCTGGGCTGATATCCGGGTCAACAGTGCTCGCAAGGCACGAATAGGGCGGGTGGTGATAAAGGGCGTCAGGATAATTCCAGCCAGCGCGCCAACCAGGCCAATGATGATCGCATATTGTTCAACACTTAAGGTGTTCGGGGATGGGTTGACGTTCGCCATTCTGCCCAATGAGGTCCCCCAGGCGACACCGATCGTCGTAAATACAATCATGCCAATGAGACGAATAATAAATTCAGTACTCATTCATCCAGTCCTTTCTTTTGGATTGTTAAAGTTCAATCCCGCTATAAAACAGATGATTGCAATTCTTAAGAAATAATATCACGGGTAAGATTGTAAGTCAATTAAATATCAATAAGTAGTATACCAGAATTGTAAAGAATCACTCAATTATCGAAAAATCCGTTACAATCTCACCCATAAAACCTCTGAAAATATTTCACTTTTTTTGTGCAAAAAAAACTGCGGTTTTTTGCACATAAAAAAAGTGATTTGCTGGTTTTCGGATAGGTTCTTAGAGAAACCATTTCACTGGAAGGACCCCCATGACCGATTATCCTGCCATTATTGCCAGATCGCTTAATATTAGAACAGCCCAGGCAAAAGCCGCCATTGATTTATTGGACGCCGGAAATACGGTGCCGTTCATCGCCCGCTATCGCAAAGAAATGACCGATACCCTGGATGAGGAGCAGCTTCGCCAGGTACAGAGCGAAGCCGAACGCCTGCGCAGCCTGGATGAACGGCGCACGGCTGTGCTGGTGTCTATTACCGAGCAAGGAAAGCTCACCCCCGAGCTGGAAAGTAAGATCAAGGCAGTCGACAACATGACCGCCCTGGAAGACCTGTATGCTCCGTTTAAACCCAAACGGCGCACGCGCGCCAGCATTGCTCGTGAAAAGGGTCTGCAAGGTCTGGCTGACCTGATCCTCAAACAACCGCGCAGCCCGGCAAGCGTTGAAAAGACTGCCCAGGGTTTTCTCAACGAACAGGTCGCCACCATCGAAGATGCCCTGGCTGGAGCAAGAGACATTGCCGCCGAGACGATCAGCGAGCATGCCGACGTGCGCCGGATCACACGTGAGCGCGCCTTACGGTTTGCTTCAATGAAGGTTGAAAAGACCCCCAAAAGCGTCGATGAAAAGCGGGTCTACGAGCTGTATTACGCTTACGAGATGCGCGTTTTTCACTTGCGGCCGCACCAGGTTCTGGCCATCGACCGCGGCGAGGCCGAAGATGTCTTGCGCGTGCAGGTGGTGGTGATGGAACGGGATTGGCGCGAGGCTATCGGCGCCACATTTCGATCTGATCCCCGTTCTCCCTTCAGCGAACAGCTCGAGATGGCCATCAGCGACAGCGCCGAACGCCTGCTGCTGCCGGCTATCGAACGCGACGTGCGCCGTGAACTGACTGTAAAAGCCCAACTGCACGCTATTAAGGTATTCGCCGACAACATGCGCGCCCTGCTGGGGCAGCCTCCGCTGGAAGGGCATACCGTGTTGGGTCTGGACCCCGGATTCCGCACCGGCTGCAAAGTTGCCGTGATCGATCCCACCGGTAAAGTACTGGCCACGGATACGATTTACCCCCACGAGCCGCAGAAAAAGTGCGATGAATCGCTGGCTAAACTGAAAACTTTGATCGAGAAATATCACATTACCCTGATTTCCATCGGAAATGGCACGGCTTCCCGGGAAACCGAGCAGTTATCTGCCCAGCTCACCCGCAACCTGCCGGCCGTGAAATACCTGATCACCAATGAGGCAGGGGCGAGCGTCTATTCAGCCAGCCCGCTGGCGCGCCAGGAAATGCCCGACCTGGACGTTTCGCTGCGTGGGGCGGTCTCGATTGCCCGGCGCGTGCAAGACCCGTTGGCCGAGCTGGTCAAGATCGACCCACGCTCGATCGGTGTGGGCCTTTACCAGCACGACGTGGACCAGGGCCTGCTGAAGAATACCCTGGACGGGGTCGTAGAAGACGCAGTCAACCGCGTGGGCGTGGACGTGAACACTGCCTCGCCGGCTTTACTGGCCTACGTGGCCGGGATCGGGCCTAAACTGGCCGAGAAAATTGTTCTGTATCGCAACGAAAATGGCACCTTCAAGAACCGCAAAGAACTGCGTGAGGTTGGCGGCCTGGGCCCCAAAGCATTCGAGCAGTGCGCCGGGTTCCTGCGCGTGCGCGGCGGCACCAATCCGCTGGATGCCTCGGCCATCCATCCGGAAAGCTACCCGGTTGCAGAAGCCGTGCTTCAAAAAGCTACCCTCACCCCACGCGCCAGCTTCAACCAGCGCAAAGAGGCGCTGGCGAAACTGCAAGGAGAAATTTCTGTGGAAAAATTGGCCCAGCAGTTGGGCTGCGGGGTGATCACGCTCAACGACATCCTGGAACAATTATTACGCCCGGGTCGCGACCCCCGACAGGATACACCTGCCCCCATCCTGCGCAGCGACGTGTTGAAGATGGAAGACCTGGTGACAGGTATGCAGCTCAAAGGCACGGTGCGCAACGTGGTCGATTTCGGGGCCTTTGTCGACGTGGGCGTCAAGCAGGACGGCTTGCTGCACCACACCCAGATGCCGACGGGCACCCTGCTGCAGGTCGGCCAGGTGATCGAGGTAGAAATTCTGAAGGTAGAAGTAGAGCGCGGGCGCATCTCACTCAAACTTGGGCAATCACCATCGATTGACAAGCCTTTGGGCTCATGATAAAATCTCAATCCACTGCCGCCCCCATTGTCTAGTGGCCCAGGACGTGGCCCTCTCAAGGCCAAAACCGGGGTTCGAATCCCCGTGGGGGCATATAGCTAACATCCATGCTGCAAAAGCATCCCGTTCTTTCTTGGGCAACTTTTTTGCTTCTACAAATGCCTTCTCCAATAAATCACTCATCTGACCCTTTCATTGCGGGTGGTTGCTACTTCACATGCTCAGATCTCGTGCTGCAGGAAACACGAGATGCAATTCGTTTTTATCCACTGGGGGAAACCAGTATAATATAAGCATGGCCTTCTCATTCGTTCATATCTCTGACCACCACCTATGTGAATCTGAGGAAACCCTCAGGCGCGGCTTTTCGCCAGCTTACGCCATGCGCAGCGTCATGAAAAATATCTATGACCAGGTCGGGTCCCAGATAGATTTCATCGTTTCAACCGGAGACCTGGTAGAACCTTCTACCGATGTCGCCTACCAATCCGCACGAAAATTATTAGGCGCCCGGGAAGAACCGGCGATTGCGCCCGGGCCAATATATTTCTCGAGTTTTGGGTTCAAGAATTTCCGCATGGTGCTGCTGCCTGGCAATCACGATGACCGCCAGCCTTATTACACCTCTTTTTTTCACCAGAGGAGTAACAATCCCCTGGTAAATACTTCTTTTATGCACAAGAGGGTGCAATTTGTTTGCCTGGATTGGGGCTCTGAAGCGAAAGGCGTGGCTTTTCCTGAAACCCTGTCATTTCTCGAGCGCACCCTGGAATCGGGTAACCCGTCATTGCTGCTGATGCACCATCACGTCATGCCCATCGGAAGCGCCTGGCTGGACAGTCTCATCCCGGATGGGATCGATAAATTTTGGGAAATTCTCAAAGGGAAACATGTGCTGGGAATCCTTTCCGGGCACGTACACATCACTTATGAACTGGAAAAGGATGGGATTCCAGTCATGGGGGTACGTTCGACCGCCTTCCCATTTTTATTGAGCGACGAACCCGTGATGGTATTACAGCCGCCCCATTACCGCCTCTTGACCATTGATGGGAACAAATTGACGTCAAAAATCTACGAAGTCCCTCTCTGAAGAAAGGGTGAGTAACATGCTCGAAGCATCCTCCGCATGGAAGCTTGCCTATCCGGGGGCACAAATTGGGATCCTGGCCCTGAACAACGTCGCTAACCCTGAGGTCTGCCCTGGGCTTGATCTACATAAAAGCGCTCTCGAAGACAGGCTGAGACAGCAGTTCGCCGGGCAAACCCGGCAGGCGATTGAAGCGCTGCCGGCCATCCAGGCTTACACCGCCTACTATAAACAGTTCAAGAAAACTTACCACGTCCTGCTCCAGCTCGAATCGGTGGCGTTCAAAGCCAAATCCATCCCGCGCGTGGCGGCCCTGGTAGAGGCCATGTTCATGGCAGAATTGGAAAGCCAGCTTTTAACTGCCGGGCACGACCTGGATAGCCTTCATCTTCCGGTCAGTATCGAGGTAGCCAGGGGAGATGAGCGCTATATTATGCTCAACGGGCAAGAACAAATCCTTAAACCAAACGACATGTATATCCGGGACCAGGTGGGGATCATTTCTGACATCCTATACGGTCCTGACCGGCGCACCCAGATCAGGCAGGAAACAAACCGTGTTTTATTCACCGTTTACGCGCCGGCCGGTATCAGCCAGGAGCGCCTGAGCAATCATCTGGAAACGATGCAAGCATATGTAAAATTGATCTCTCCCCAGACTGAAACGCTTGCCCTAGAAATAATCAAGGCTTCTGCGGAGTACCTCGTTTAAGTGTCCAGGAAAACGATGGAACCTTTATTACAACCACCAGATACTCCGAATAAATGTGATGCCTGCGGAAGTGACAAAATAAAAGGCCGCGTGATCTGGTTAGACCCGGAAAACGGGCAGATCTATCCCAAGATTAAACTGGTGGAATTGATCACTTTTCTGACCCTGATGGGTTTATCGCTTTTGTGGTTCGTCTTAGCTGTAACCTACCATCAAAATCCCTTCTGGATGGTGGTGAGCGCCGTGCTCATTGCTACGCTTTTAACAGTGAATATTATCGAGGTACAAAGGTACCTGATGCGAAAAAAATATGAGGAAACCTGGTTTTACAACTGCCAGAACTGTGGAAACCAATGGATGGCGCCCTACGACCCGGATTCCACTGCCTCAGAGTAATCTTTTTCGTATCGCTCCACTCAGATATTGAGGGAAAGTCCTCGAATTTTATATCAGGTGGGAGCATGATCACATCCGAATAAAACAGCCCGGTTATTCGTTAATAGAATAGCAGTAACAAGAGAGAAAGGGTTAACGGCTGGGATGTTGACGGTGGAGACTGAAGCAGTTCTGGTTGCCAGGGCGCAAAAAGGCGACCGGGGCGCTTACGGCGAGTTGGTGCAGCGCTACCAGGACAGTGTGGTAAACGTGGTCTACCATATGTGCTCGGATGCGCAGCTCGCCCAAGACGCTGCCCAGGAGGCCTTTATCCAGGCCTGGCTGCACCTGCCCTCCTACCGCCCGCAATCTCCACTGCGCAACTGGCTGTACCGCATTGCCGTTAACGTGGCCCTGGATGCGATCAGGCGGCAAAAGTCACTCCAGCCAGAAGAGATCGAAAGCCTCGAGTTATCCGACCCTCAGGAAAGTCCGGAAGGCCTCCTGGTGCAGAAAGAGCTGGCGCGCCAGGTGCAGAGCGCCATCCAATCCCTGCCAGAGGCCTGCCGGGTCGTGCTGGTGCTGCGCGAATTCGAGCAGTTGTCTTACCAGGATATTGCCTCTACGCTGGATATCCCCATCGGCACGGTCATGTCACGGCTGAATTACGCCCGGGAGCGCTTGAAACTTTTGTTACGCCCGAATGCCGGTCAACCGGAGGTTAAGTATGGATGAACACGTAAATCTATGGCTGGGCGCCTACCTGGATGGCGAGTTGAATGGAGAAAAGCAGCGCATGGTCAAAGAACACCTGGCGCACTGCCAATCCTGCCAGTCCGAGTTGGAAGATCTCAGGCGCCTGTCAACTCTTCTGAAAACGACGGCGGGAGAAAACAGGCTTACTGCGGATGCGCGCTTTGCCGCCCAGGTAGCGTTGAAGCTGCCCCGGCGGCAGGTCCAGCCTCTACCGGGCGCCCTCGCCCGGATTGGCTGGTGGATGATCCCCGCAGGAATCCTGGGCGCCTGGGTCTTTCTGCAAGCTGTAATGGTAGTCAGCGGCCTGGCGCTGGCAGCCGGCCTGGCCAGCCCGCAGAGTGGATCGTTTGCCTGGTTATCCGACCTGGGTGGGCAGAACCTGGTAACCTCGACGGTTCTATACCTGGTAGATGGCCGGCTGGGTGAATCATTCAGATCTCTGCTGCTGTATGTAGGGAATGGTACGGCTCTAGGATGGAGCCTGGTCGTACCGGTTGTGTTTCAAGCCGCCCTTGCGTTGTTGTTTGTGAGCTGGATGGCAGTGTGGTTGTTTCGCAATTATTCAAGAAGGAGTTAGTAAAAATGGATCCGATCAAAATTTTAAAACGTGCCTGGACTATCCTGTGGTCTTACCGGGCTTTGTGGATATTTGGCATTATCCTGGCGCTGACTACGGCCAGCGGCCCAGGCGGGAACCCCGGCGGCAGCCAATCCCATAATAATCCCAACCCCAATGGGTTTACCTTCCCACAGAACGGGCAGCCGATTGAACAACAGTTCAATCAATTTATTCAGCAAGGACTTCAATCACTGACCCCTCCGTTTAACACGGTGAGTTTCTGGATCGGAATCGGCATCGCCCTGCTGGTCATCATCCTGATCCTGGTGATCGTGTTGGCTTTCTTCCGCTTCATTTCCGAAACCGCCTTGATTCGGATGGTCGATCAATACGAACAGACCGGCGAGAAGGCGAGCATCCGCCAGGGGTTCCGCTTTGGTTGGTCACGTACTTCCTGGAGGCTGTTCCTGATCAACCTGCTGGTCAGCCTGCCCAATATCGTGGTGGTGCTCTTTCTGTTAGGAGCAGGCCTGGTGGTTTACCTGATGTTTTCTTCAGGCAATGCAGCCCTGTCGATTGCCAGCGTGGTCGCCCTGATTGGGGTCTTTTTTCTGCTGATCTTTGTCCTGATCATCCTGGATGCGCTGTTGAACTTGCTGCGGCATTTCTTCTGGCGAGTATGCGCCCTCGAAGGAGCTGGCGTGATCGAATCTATCCGCCGTGGCTTTGGCCTGGTAAGGCGCAACTGGAAGGACGCCGGCCTGATGTGGCTGACTATGATCGGCCTGGGATTAGCCTGGATCATCGTCTCCATTATCGCCTTCATCATCCTCATCCCGGTGTTCATTGTGTTTGGCCTGGTAGGGCTTGTCGTGGCAGGCATTCCGGCCGCGGCAGTCTACGGATTGACCAGCCTGTTCTTCAGCGCTCCCGTCACCTGGATCATCGCGGCATTGATTGGTCTGCCCATCCTGATCCTGGTGGTCAGCCTGCCGGTGGTTGTTCTGAACGGCATGAAAGAAGTTTACCGCTCAATCGTGTGGACGTTGACTTATCGCGAGTTGAAGGCGCTGGAAAGCGTGGCTCTTCCCGAGATTCAAGAAAGTATGAACACGGATGAAGGGGATACAGAGAATAAAAAGCTAGATGAATAAATAAACACGTGATCTATGTGGGTTTAGGGAAACCGGGATAGTGACAATTGTCACCTTTCTAATCTTTGAGGACATCTTTTGCACTTGCTT
>VFSW01007971.1_pt1 | contig 15292 bp, 9 predicted proteins | sample 5358111 | NCBI WGS metagenome assembly VFSW01 (sample SAMN11554181, study PRJNA540505) | mine drainage metagenome | isolation source: sediment from site ElyBrook_90M | place: USA: Ely Copper Mine, Vershire, VT | collected 2017
CCCATGGGGTCGCAGCGAAAGTGCCCGATGGGTGGCTGCGGCCCGCCGAGGACAGCCCCGACGGTTGTTAAGAGCCCAGGACCCAACGGTGGAAAAGCAGCGACCCAGTCCGTCGCGGGGTTGGGGCCGTGGACTTCAAACGCCACGGGAGGCACCACGACACGGAGGGTAGACTCAAGGGAGAGGGCTCCCGGGACGTTCCACGGTGGGGTGTGCATGAGAAGCCCGGTGACAGGGTCGCCACCTGGGACAACGCTGCCAAAGATCACCACGGGAGGGATGATCCTGGGCGCCGCGGGGTTGCTGGTGTCCACCGTGCCGGTCTCGATGCTGTTGATCGCGGTGATCACCCCGGAGGTTGCCATCGGATCGACCGTGGGGTGCGCCAGAACGGATTGTTCCGCGGCCGTCGGGTCGTGTAAGCGTGACAACACCACCAGGGGGTAGATCCATGGAAACCGATGGGAAGGCGTCCCCGCGGTGACCAGGGTGGGGTGGGCATCGGAGTTGTCTCCCGGGTCGGTGAGCGACCAGTCGATCACGCCGTTGTGGTCGGCGTCGTAGGCCGTCTCCAGAAAGTACCTTCCGGGTTGGGGCACGGGGATTCCCGTGGGGCCGATGGGAGACACCACCACGCCGGCCATGAGGGCAGCGTCCCGTTCGGCGTCGTTCAAGAGCCCGGCTTGCAATGGAAACGACGGGAGCGCCACGGCGGGGTTGCCGGGTATTTCATCCACGGGGACATTGGCCGGAAGTGTGAGTACGTGAGCCGCGGGGGTGAGCATTCCGAGGGATCCCACCGTGGCGGGCGTGGGGGAAACATCGGTGAACCGCACGAGGGCCGTGGCGGCCGTCGGGGGGGTGGACACGGGGAGAGAAAACACCGGGCGGTCGGTGACGATGGGTGTACCGAGAAAGACGGTAACACCCCGGGTGACAGAGCCTCCCTCGGGGAGGGTGTACGCCACGCCGCCGTCGGCGGAGACGCCCAGAGTGCCCACGGCGATGGGAACAAAGGGTTGCAAGGGTGTGGTGAGATCCACAGCGCCACCGCCGATGTCTCCCTGGACGGGTTGATCCCGCACGGAGAACAAAGGGTTGAAGCCCGAAGGGTACGACAAGCCCGTGGAGGGAGACGGCGGGGTGCTCTCGACGTGGCTGTAAAACGCCCTGAGTTGGTACACCCCCGCTTGCGAGATGCCGGGAAACACAAAGCTCACGGAGGTGCGCACGGTGCCGTCGGAGAGCACCGTCGCGCCAACGAACATCTGCGAGGCGGGGATGGGCTGGACGGACACCGCGGTGGTCGCGAGTCCCTCGGGCGGTGGGAGATGATCGAGGGAGAACAACAAGAGCACCACCCGGCCCAGCGGCCGACGGGTGTCCGGGTCCACGGCCGGGGGGGGGCCCTGGTACACCACGGTGCCTTCGATCCTCCCGACGGGGGCGTTGTGGTTGGGGTATCCGCCGTCGGCGTTGCGATCCACGGGGGGGCTGTCGCAGCCGAGGGTGATGACCGCGAAGGCCGTGAGCATCCGGCGCAGCATGTCAGTACCTGTACCCCACGACGGCCATCACCCGCGCACCGAGGAGTACCCCAAAGGGATGCTCCCGGTGACGGTTGTCCGTCAGGTTGGTGCCCACGAGACCGAGTTCGAGGTGATCGCCTGGAACGCGGTATCCCACCCGGGCGTCGAGGGTGGCGTAGTCCGTGAGGTAATAAGCGTTGTAGACCACACCCTGCACGGGGGCGTAATCCTGCTCCATCCAGATCTGCGACGACACATAGTGCAGGTCGGCTTCGAGATCGACCCCGAGGGGGGTACGCCACTGGGCCCCGAGGTTGAACTTCGCCGTAGGCGTCCGCTGGTCGCCCATGAGCACGGAGTTGTCGTCGTGGGAGGTCCCCGTGAAGGTGGCGTTGCCGTAGATGTCCAAGCCGTCGACGGGAGACAACCTCGCGGTGATCTCTGCGCCGTACACCTCCGTGGCAAAGGGGTCGTTGGCAAAGTGCAGGGTACCCACGTCGAGGGACTGGTTGGGTGACGACGTCCCGGGGAGATGGTCGAAGCTTACGTTGGTGAGCCCGATGAGATCGGTCCCGCGGATGTAGTACGCCCCGAGTTCGTACTGAAATCTGTCTGACGTCTGGTCTTGAAAGCCGATGTCGAAGGACAAAGCGTTTTCGGCGCGGAGCCGCTGCGAGCCGTTGGCGTACACTTCGCCACCCTGGCCCGTGACGGTGACCCCGGGGACGGCCGTGGGCTGCGGTAGATCGAGGTACAGTTCGAGAAATGTAGGCGTGCGAAAGGCCGTGGAGCCCGAGAGACGGAGCGAGCGCCGGGCCGAGGGCTTGACCACGAGAGAGCCACGGAGGGAGGGCACCGGGGCGTCGAGGACGGGATGCTGGTCGATGCGCAGGGCGAGGACCGCCGAGAGCCAGTCGTTGAAGCGCGCCTGGTCCTGGACAAAGCCCGCAAAGAAATCCAGACGATGGTCGGCGTCGAGAAAGCTCCAGGAGATGTACTTCATCCGGTAGCTCCCGCCGAAGGTGAGGGAGTTTTCGACCGGGCCGAGGTGGCTGTCGAGCACGTACCGTAACTCAAGATCCGCGACGTCTTGCTGCACCCTGCTGTCGAGTGCAGACGTGCCCACCTGCTGGAGAAGCTGTGCAGACGTCGCAGAGACGTGGTTGACAAAGGCCCGGGCGTCAAAGCCCCCTGCGGTTACTTGCACCCAAGGCTGTACAAGCGTCAGGTCTGCCCAGAACTCCCGCAGGGGTCCGATGGCGTTGAACCAGTCCGTCGACCGCGACCCGGAGACACCGCCACGGATGGACACCGTTCGCGAGAGCTGCGCCCGAAGGTCGATGTCCGCGCGGAGGCTCTGGAGGGACAGATCACTCGACGGCGCGGTGATTCTGTAGGCCGGGTCCACGGACGACACCGGGTTGCTGTACGCCCCGGCCTGCTCGTAGCCAACGCTCGTGCGGTAGGCGATTCCGCCGGTGCGTCCCGATCCCGTGTAGGTCGTCCGGAGCTGAAGCTGGTTGCCCGCGCTGAGGGTCACCGAGCTCCGACCGTCGCCGGGCGCGCGGGTAATGATGTTCACCACGCCAGAAAAAGCATCCGCGCCGTACAGGGCCGAGCCAGGCCCGCGGATGACTTCGATCCGGTCGATCTCTTCGACGTTGACAGGGAGTGCGCCCCAGAGCGTCACCCCGAGAAAGTCCAGGTACACACTCCGCCCGTCGACCAGCACCAGCACCCGGTTGGACAACCGACTGTTGAAGCCACGGATGCCCACCTGGTAGTCTGACCCTTCGAGCTCCATCACGTCGACACCCACGGCGCGGCGCAAAAGTTCTGGCACCGAAGTGAGCCCGGACAGACGAATGTCTTGCTGGGTGATGACCGACGTGGCGTACGGGGCATCCAACGGGCTCTGCGCGCTGAGCGTCGCTGTGACCACCCGCTCTTCGTACGTGTCCCCGCCAGGCGCCGACCGTGAGGGCCCTGGCAATGCTCCCCCCCGCGGTGCCGTCGTCCCCCCCGCGGTGCTTCCCGTCGCAGGAACGGTAGTGGGTGTCGCAACCGTAGGCGCCGTGCCTTCGGTGTACCGCAACAAGGTCTGCGCGGCATCATGGAGGGCGTGCAGTTGCTCGGACGTGAGTCCCGCAGGGGAATTCACGGTCGGTGTCCCTGGGTTCGCGGAACCTGTCGTCGGCGCAACCACGGGGGTTAGAGACATTCCCGTCGGCGGGGTCACACCCGGCGGGCTGGCCCGGCGTCGCGCGTCGAGATCCCGTACAAGACTTTCGATATCACCACGGTCGGGGATGTCCCCTTCGAGGTAGCGTCGGTAGTACTCCACGGCGTGGTCGAGATCCCCTGCGTCCGAGTACGCCCGAGCAATGTTGTACAACACGTCGGGGTTGGGGAGGATCTGGTAGGCTTGTTGAAACTCGGCGACGGCCTGGACATAGGCGTGCTGCGAGGCGTAGGCAATCCCCGCACGAAAATGCCGCCGCGCGTCGGCCCGCTCGTCCGCGGAAGCCACGCGTGGAGCCGCCAGCGCCAGGAGCGCGAGGCACAGGGCAGGAACATGTGTTCTGCGAAGAGACACCGTGGGTCCTCCGTCCCGGGAGCCCAATCCCCCCGTAACAGAACCCAGACCGTACCCGCCCCGCGGCGCGCCGAGAAGATGTCTTGAACATTTGATGAAACTTCAACACCATCGCCTCCCCCTGGCAGGAGGCAACGTTCGGGATGTCCGCCGTGGTCCTTGATGGTAGATCCCTGGCGTCCGCGGTACGGGCAACCGTCGCCGAAGGTGTACGGGATTTCGTCGCCCGTACCGGCAGACGCCCGGGGCTTGACGTCGTTCTCGTGGGCGACGACCCGGCCTCCGGGGTGTACGTCCGTGCCAAGACCCGCGCCTGTGCCGAAGTCGGCATCCGCGGCGAGGTCCATCGTCTCCCCGCCGACGCATCCCAGTCCCAACTCCTGGCCCTCGTCCACGCGCTCCAGTCCCACCACGACGTCGACGGCGTGCTTGTACAACTTCCCCTCCCCCGTGGCCTGGACGACACCGCAGTCACCGAGGCCCTCGATCCCGCGCGGGACGTCGACGGGTTTCACCCGGTCAACGCCGGACTGTTGTTCTCCGGCCGCGAGGGTCTCGTGCCGTGTACCCCCCTGGGCTGCATGCGCTTGCTCGATCACGCCAACGTTCCCCTCGAGGGCGCCCGCGCCGTGGTCATCGGCCGGAGCAACATCGTCGGCAAGCCAATCGCCATGCTCTTGCTGCAACGCAACGCCACGGTCACCCTCGCGCACTCCCGCACCCGTGACCTCCCGGGTCTCTGTGCCCAGGCCGACGTTCTCGTCGCCGCCGTGGGCAGGCCCGCCATGGTCCGTGGCGCCTGGATCAAACCCGGCGCAGCCGTCCTGGACGTCGGCATCAACCGTACGGCCGATGGCACCCTCGTCGGCGACGTCGCCTACCCCGAAGCCGCCGACCGTGCCGGGTTTATCACCCCAGTCCCCGGGGGTGTAGGCCCGATGACCATTGCATGTCTCCTCGACAACACCCTCCAGGCCGCGCGCCGTCGGATGGGTCTCTCGGGAACAGGCTCAACTCCCTAGGAGGCGTACGATCAAGCGATCGAGCTGGTCGAGACTGTCGTAGCCGATTTCAACCGTGCCCGCGCGACCGTCGGCGTCGACGCGTACCGCCACGGACATCCCCAGGGCAGACTCCAGACGCTTTTCAAGGTCACGGACGTTGGGCGAGGTCCTCGGGGCGGGGGTCTCGGACGCAACGCTCGCAGCCGCCGGGTCTTTGACCGGCTTGCGGGGCTTGCGGGCTGCCTGCTCGGTCTGTCGCACCGACCACTGACGCGTCGCGGCCGTCTGTGCGAGCCGAGAGATTTCTGTCGGGTCGTGCGCCGAGAGCACCGCGCGGGCGTGGCCTTCGGTGATCTCTCGCGCGACCACCCGGTCCAGCACGTCGGCCGGAAGCTGCAGCAAGCGAAGGGTGTTGGCAACGGTCGAACGGTCTTTGCCAACGCGGGCCGCGAGGGTCTCTTGGGAGTACCCATGGTCGGACATCAAGCGTTGGTACGCATAGGCCGTCTCGACAGGATCGAGGTCCATGCGTTGGATGTTTTCGACCAGGGCGAGTTCAAACGCGCTGTCCGACGTGGCGTCGCGGATGACCACGGGGACTTCATGGAGGCCCGCACGCTGCGCCGCGCGCCAGCGGCGTTCGCCCGCGATGATCTCAAGGGCGTCGCCCACCCGCCGTACCACCAGTGGCTGGATGATTCCCTGTTCACGGATGCTCTCGGCGAGTTCGTCCAGGGCGGCGGTGTCAAAGCGCTTGCGGGGTTGATCTTTGCGGGGTTGCACCCGCTCGATGCCCACGGACTGGTACGGACTGTCCGCACGGGCCGCGGCGGTGGTTGCCGTGGCGGTCACGGGAAGCAACGCATCGAGCCCGCGACCGAGGACCCTCCGGGGCTCCCGCGGGTCCGTTCCCCGGAGCGAACGGTCAGCGGCGATGCTCTTGGGCGTTTCCTGGAGCTTACGGGTCATGGCGATGCTTCAGCTTTGGGCGCGGGCAGCCGAGGACTGTTGGGTCATGAGTTCGCGGGCGAACGAAAGGTACCCCTGGCACCCTTTGGATCCTACGTCATACAGCAATACAGGTTTGCCAAACGACGGCGCTTCGGACAATCGCACATTGCGGGGAATCACCGTGTCAAAGACCTTGAAGTGCTTACGGACTTCGTCGGCCACCTGGCGCGCGAGATTGCTCCGCGGGTCGAACATGGTGAGCAGTACACCCTCGATGGCCAGGCTGGGATTGCGTGTCGCCCGCACCCTGTCAATCGTCGCGACAAGCTGCGCGATGCCCTCCAGTGCGTAGAATTCACATTGCATCGGCACGAGAACCGCATCCGCCGCGCACAAAGCGTTGAGGGTCAGCAACCCGAGCGAGGGCGGACAGTCGATGAAGATATAGTCGTACCGCCGCCGGACACGCTCGATGGCGTCCCGGAGGAGAAGCTCGCGGCGGTCGACGTCGATGATTTCGATTTCGGCGCCGACAAGGGCAGGCGAGGCGGGACATAGCTTGAGGTGCGGGATGGGAGAAGTCACAGAGACGTCTTCGATCCGCGCGCGGCCGAGGAGTACGTCGTACGTGCCAAGGGAGACATCCCGGGCGATGACCCCGAGCCCGCTGCCGGCGTTGCCCTGGGGGTCCATGTCAATGAGCAGGGTACGTTTTTCTGCGACGGCGACCGAGGCCGCAGCGTTGACGCTGGTGGTGGTCTTGCCGACCCCGCCCTTCTGGTTGGCGATCGCGTAGACCCTGCCCATGTCCATGCTCCTCGTGGCCCGCAGCGGCCTCCGCGGGGGATACGCTCCTACCCTGGAATGTACGCCATGGCAACGATGGTCTGTGGCCCATGCGCAACCCGTTGTCTCAAGAGATAGCGATTTACCCGCCCGCCGACGGGTACTTGGCGGTTGGTCCTGACGCGTCCGCGGTCGGGTAAACCGCTTTTGAACGAAGCCGGATCGGACGGAGGTTGCTATGGGGAATTTGGGAGGGTCGAGGGGCGTAGACAGGCGTTGACGGGACCGAAACGCGGGTCGTCGATAGGGCGCGCGAGGGCGGCAGCAATGCCGAGTGGGCGTGTGGATGTCGGGACGTCGATGGAAGCGTCGTCGGGACGCATCTTCGGGACGCAGTGGGCAAAGGCTTGCCATCGACGTCCGAAATCGGGTGACGCCCAGCAGACAGCGAGATAGTGCGCGATGGTGAAGGTCACGAAGTGTCCTTCGGCGCGGGCGGGTCGAGTGCAGCGACGGGTCCGCGACGGCGGCAGTGCTCGCAGAGCGTTGGATTCGCGGGAGTGTCACCGCGTCCGACGACGTCAAGGTCATCGCCTTCGACGGCAGGATCTTCGGGCTCGGCGAGCGTCTGCGCGGGCCGCATTCCGCCGAGCATTTCGGCGGTCAGCCACACAGCGACCTCGGGGGGTTACGAACGAGCAGGCACCGGGGGCCTCCATCCCCTCCAGGAAGTTTGCCGTCCGACCGTTCACACCAATCTATGTTCCCCGGAGCTCTCACGCAATCCCCCTGATCCGTGGACGACGGCGAGAGCGACGAAGAGCCATTTCTGGAGAGCGCTGAACTCCGTGACTCAGGCCTCTTCGGGGAGGGTCGGTCTACGCCGATACCACGCAGTCGCGCCCGGCGTTCTTTGCTTGGTAGAGCCTCACGTCCGCAACCTTGATGAATTCTTCAGCGGTGCGGATCGTCGGCGCCCAATCGGCCACGCCAAGCGAGACCGTCACCGCGATCACCTGCCCGTCGAAGCGAAACGCGTGCCCCGCGACCATCACTCGGATTTCTTCAGCCAGCGTCGTCGCACCCTTTAGGTTGGTCTCAGGGAGCAGCAGCACAAACTCCTCGCCGCCGTAGCGCCCAAAAGTCTCGTGCCGACGGATCCGCCCACGCACCAGCGCTGAGACCTCTTTCAGCACATGGTCACCCGCAAGATGGCCAAATGTGTCGTTGACGCTCTTAAAGTGATCGATGTCAAACATGATGAGCCCAAGCGGACGAGCGTGGCGGGATGAGCGGGTGATCTCGTTGTCGAGTTGTTCGAGGAGGTACCGCTTGTTGTGGGCGAGGGTGAGTCCGTCGGTGATCATCACCTGCGAGATGGTAGACATGAACTCAGCCTCCATGTCTGTGCCCGAGAGGTACTTTAGAATCACGTCACCGATCTGGATCTGGTCGCCGTTGCGCAGGGCACACTCCCCGCGAGTGACGTCGTTGACCGCGGTGCCGTTGGTGCTGTTGTTGTCCACCACCCACCACGCCGCCTCGCGCCGAACGAGCTTCGCGTGCCGACGGGAGACGGATTCGTAGTCCAGCACCACGACGTTGCCGAGGTCCCTCCCGATGGAGACCTCTTCGGCCGTGCCATCCAACGCGAAACGCTTGCCGAGAGGGCTGCGGCCCTCACGCGTGTAGATTACCACGAGACAGTCTGACCCGACCGAAACGGGCTTTTTGAACCCAAGATTCACATGGGTTCGCGCCAGCCAACTCGGGTCGCTTTCTGGGTTGGGGGGATCGTCAGGGAGTGCCATCAAGCGTCACGTCAGCGTCCGACGGTATCGGTAGCCTTGCAAATCTGCAAACAAACGGGCGGCAGGCAGCCACGTGGGGGGTAGTCCTACATCCCAACCACACACGGACCATTGTACGTCCTGTCGTTGCTGGTGTCCTCGCAGTAGCCCGACGTGGCCCCCGTCGGGTGGAGTGCGTGAATGGTGCACGAATTGGCGCCAGACATCACCACGTCGGCGACGCGCCAGACAGTACCCATGCTGTTGGCGCCGGACATGGTGAAGTTCGGGACAGGGGTCGATCCGATGGACGCACCTCCGTGGGTTGTGTACCCACCAAAAGTCGATCGGAGAACACCGCCGCAGTAGACGTTCACCATCGGGCTTGGAGTGGCGCTGCCGCCGTAGTAGTTCACGGCAAGACGAAAGGTCTCCGTGCCCATTGGGTTGTCGACATTGATGTTCTCTGGGACGCCCGGGGTGTCGATGTTGTCGATGTCCAGTCGAGGGTTGTGGCACGCGGTGCCGTCCGGCTCGCGGCAGCTTGCGCCCGGCACGTCCGCGTATCCCCAGTTGAGCCTCCCAAGAAGCGACTCGATCGGGAGGTCTTTGCAGTCGTAGTACGCGCAGGTGTCAAAGTTGGGAGTGGCCCCACCGTTGACGATCTGCCCCCAGGTGTTGGTGTTGGTCGGGATGTGCAACCAGAGGTCCAGATCGTCCGTCCCCGTGGTATTCCAACACAGTTCTGCACGGAAGCCATCAGCGCGCACGGGGACAATGAAGGTACATACGAGGGTGCGACCGCCCGCGTACGTGATCGTGAGGGTGACGGTGTAGTCCCCCGAGAGCGTGGGGTCGAGCACAAGCATCTGCCCCGTCGCGTCCTGGGTAGCTCCCCCTGCGGTCCCCGGGGCGTTGAGTCCGTAGCTCACGTGCCCAGAAGTATCAAACAGCATCTGGTCGCAGGGCCCGCCCACAACGTGCCACGCATAGGTCATCGCCCCAGGGCCAAACAACCCCCCGTCGATCATGACAGAACTGTACGGCCTGCCGGTTGGAATCCTCGGGTCGCCCGGGCCAGGGCAACTCCCGGGCATGGTGCAACACAGTCCATCGTCGACACAGCCGTTGCAGTCGTTGTCCAAATGGTCGCAAACCTCAGGCGACGGAGAGATTCCGCCCTGACAGGTACCCCAGGTACCAAATTCTCCCGTCCCACCGCAGGTCTGGTTGCCGTCCGTGCACGCGCCCTGGTGCCTGCGACCTGGCGGACCGAGAAAGCACCGTTGCACCGCACCGGGAATGCACGGACACATCTCGTCGATCAGGCCATTGCAGTTGTCATCGATGCCATTGTTGCAGATCTCCGTCGGCCCACACCCGTCGGCGACCGGGTGGCAGACCGTCGTGGGCGTGGTGCACACTGGCGCGTCCGCGGCGACGCCTACGTCATAGTGGTTTTGGATGTCCGCATGGCCGACGTCGGCGTGGTGGCCGTCGACGGCTACGATGTCGAAACCAGGGTGGGACGTGTCCGTGATGGGATGAATGTCGTAGCCCAGAACGTCGATCGAAGCGCCCGCGTCGGGGATGTAGTTTTCGCCGTTGGGGTTGGACGCCGAGCACGCAGAGACAGCGATAAGCAAGACCAGTAGCGAAAGAGAGCAGGGCCGCATCGGAGACCTTTCTACCGGGCGACTTCGCCACGGGTGAAGTCAAGCAAGCGTGGGATGCGTAGAGTACTACCACGCTCGATCGGCACGTTGCCGGGTAGAAAGCGTGCCCGAAATGCTACGGTCCCGAGGCCATGACGACGACACCCGACCATGACCCGCGGCTCGATTCGGTACACTTTGACCCTTCGGGACTCGTCCCCGTGGTGGTCCAGGACAGCCTCACTGGAGAAGTACGCATGGTGGCGTACATGAACCGCGAAGCGTTTGCGCTGACGGTCTCTGAGGGCACGGCGGTGTTCTGGTCACGCTCGCGACAGACACTGTGGCGAAAAGGGGACACATCGGGCAACACACTGGCCGTCCAAGGGATTTATCTCGATTGTGACGGTGACTGTGTACTGTTGCACGTTGAGCCTGCCGGGCCGAGTTGTCATACGGGTTCCGCGTCCTGCTTTTTTCAAGTGGTGGGAGGTACGGCGTGGGTGCCTGGCACGGCGCTCCCCGAGGTCGAAGCACTGGCCGCGACGATCGCGGCCCGGAGCACGGCGCCTGCGGACACATCGTACACCCGGACGCTGTTGGACGGCGGGGCTGTCCGTATCGGCGCCAAGCTCCGTGAAGAAGCCGACGAACTCGCCCGTGCGGTCGCCGAAGAGACCCCCGCGCGGGTGGCCGCCGAGGCAGCAGACGTGATTTACCACCTCCTCGTTGCGATTACGTCCCGGGCGGTCTCGTGGCGTGCGGTGCTGTCCGAACTCGCCCGTCGGCGGGGGGTCTCGGGGTTCGTCGAGTGGGCTTCACGCACTCCAAAAGGCTGACGACGAGGGAGCGTGTTGCGGAGGCGAAGGCCAGGGTAGGCCGCGCACCGGGCGAGTGCCTCGGGCCATGGGCGCGCGAGGTTCAAAACGACGGCGAGCGGCTCGCCGGTGCGGCTCATTGCGGTGTGCGGCGTGCTGTACACTCGGACCGAGCGAAGCTCAAAAGCGTGGCCAAAGCCCTGCTCCCAGGACGATGGCAAGGCCAACAGAGACGGCCCCGCGGCCACGAGGAGACATGTGCGCTCACGGTTGTTGCGGGCGTGCGCGAGGGGCGCGTCGTTGAGCCCCATGAGGTCCAACACCGGGTGTTGAGAAAAGAACCGCATGGCGCCCGCGCCTTCGGCGCCGACGATCACAGCCGAAGGCGATTGCGCGGCGATTTCTAACGCAGGACCCGTGTGCAAGATGGCGATTTCTTCGCAATGTGCCCGGTAGCTCCGTCGCACGAGCGCCATGCCTGGGAGGAGCAAGACAACCACCGTAAGGGCAGTCAACGCCGACGCCCACGGGACCTTTCGCGCCCCGAGTCCCGTGATGACACACTCAAAGCCCACCCCGGAGACCGCGCACACAAGCAACCCGTACGGGAGAAAGTACCGTTGTTGATAAAATAAGACCCCCGGCACGAGTTGCCTGGAGAGCGCCACGCCGAGCACACCAAGGACACCCGTCGCGGCCACGGTCCATCCGCCGCGCCGACGGGCTGCGAACAAGCCCACGACGGCCAACGCGCCCGTGACGATGGCGTGCACGGGTGAGGCGCCGACAAGTACATCCCGTGCGAGCACCGCGGCGTTGACAGCGAGGTCTGGTCGGTCGGCCTTGACGTAAAACGTGTTGGGTAGGGGATAGCCCGTCACGCGAAAGTTGTAATACCCCCAGGGGAGCGCACACAGACCGACGGAGATGGCAAGTGACAGGGCACCCAGCGTGCGTACTTTCCACGTTGTGCGACGGAGGGTACGGGTGACAGTCAGGACGACGACGGCGACGGCGGACTCGGGGCGGGCGAGGCAGGCCGCACCGAGGAGCGGCCCCACGATTGCGCGGGAAGCGAGGGAGGCGTCGAGCGCGGCTGCGAGGCAGGCGAGCGCGAGGGTGACTTCCATCCCGGAGGCCGACGCGAAGGCTCCGCCCGGGGAGAGAAACAGGAGGAGAACAGTCGCTCGCCCGGCGGAGACACCTCCCCCGAGGCGACGGGCTATCCGCGCGAGGGCAACGGCAGCGAGGATCGCCCACACGAGGGAGACGAGTTTGGCACCGAGGGCATACGAGAATCCTACGGTGAGCGCGGCGAGGTATCCCGGGATGGCGGCGAACAGCCAGAGCGCGGAGCTGAAGCCCGCTTCGGGGACACCCGGGTTGTACGTCGGCGCGTGGTCGGTGAGCAGCCCGCGGATGTACACTTGGTGAATCCAGCCGTCGTCGAGGGGAAAGTCTCGAAGGGCGTTGTGGGTGGGGTCGCCGACGACAAGCCACACGAAGCTGGCCACGGCGAGGACCACTGCGAGGGGCACGAGCATCGGGTCGCGCACGGGGCGGTCGTCGGACATTGCGGGACTATCCCATGGGTCGTGACGCATGCGTACCGAGACAGCACCCCCTGGCGTGCCGCGCACGCTTCGACCACGATGCACTTTCGTGACGCCCGATCCCGCCGATGACTTTGTCCACCCCGACTTCGCCCGCGAACATGTCAACGTCCTCCCTGGGTGGAAGCGCGATGCGCTCGCCTTTCGCACGTCGGTTGGTACCCGCGCTGAGATCGACGTCGCGTACGGCCCGCGCCAGCGCCAACGGCTCGACCTCTTTGTGCCCGCGCGCGGCACCGACGGGCCCGTCGCGATGTTTATTCACGGAGGCTACTGGCAGTCGATGCACCGACTGTCGTTCAGCCACATGGCGCGTGGCCCTCTCGCCCATGGGGTCACCGTCGCCGTCGTCGGATATACCCTCTGCCCCGAGGTCTCTCTCGACGCGCTGCTCACCGAACTCCGTGACGCCGTTGCATGGCTATCGCGCCGTACGCACCGCCCCGTCACGGTGTACGGTCACTCTGCGGGCGGGCACCTCGCGGCGTGTCTTTTCGCCACCGACTGGCGTGCCGTACACCCCGACCTCGCGCCTGACGTCGTCCCCGCGGCCCTCTGCGTCTCGGGAATTTACTCCCTGGACGGACTGCTGCGCACCCCCCTCAACCAACGCCTGGGGCTCGATCAAGACAGCGCCCGACGTCTCTCCCCGTTGTCCGTGTCCGCACCCGCGGGTTCCAGCGCCAGCGTGTGGGTGGGTGAGCGGGAACCGCCAGAGTTTCACCGTCAGGCCGACGCGTACGCAACTCACCTGGCTAGCCACGGGGTGCGTACAGCGAGGGTCACCGCGCCGGGAGACACGCATTTCAGTGTCATCGCCCCGCTGGCCGAACCCGGCAGCGTCATCACCCAGGCCCTGGTCGCTCTCGCCCGAGCGCCGGACGAAAGTCCTATGCGTCTAGCCTTCCCATCGTCCCAAAGCCTGCGATGAACCTCGCGCGCTCCACCGCGAAGATGGAGGTGCCAAAGTCCGGTGTATCGAGTTGTGTGCGGCCAGACGGGGAGCCGGGCCGGCCACCGAGCGCGAGCGTCTGCGAGGGTCACGGGGTCGGTGCACACGCACCCATCCCGAGGAGGGTCACCCGAGCGCCCGTTGGAACAGGGCGCAGAGGCCGTCGACGAGGGCGGCTTCGGTCACGGTCACACGCCACGGTGGTACGGCCGCGGGAGGTCTGCGATACGGCGAAAATAGTCGGCAAAGGAAGCAATGCCGCCGCGCGTCTGGGCCCAGTCAAAGTTCTCGTTGGGGGCGTGATAGCCATGCTCGGGGAGGGACAATCCGAGGAACATCACAGGCACGCCCAGCACGGACTCCATGGACACCACGGCCCCAATGGAACCCCCCTCGCGCACGAACACCGGCGGCGTGCCAAAGCCATGGGCGATGGCGTCCGAGATGGCTTCTGCAAGAGGTCCCGTGGTGTGTCCACGGTACGCTTCAAGCCCGTGTTCCGCGATCACCTCAGCGTCTGGGATTCGTGCTTTGACAAAGTCCGTCACCCGCCGGAGCGTCCGCGCGCAACTCATGTCCGGGACCAACCTGCACGAGATCTTCACCTCGGCAAAAGGCGGCACGACGGTCTTGAGTCCTTCGCCCGCGTATCCACCCACAATTCCGTGGACCTCAAACGTCGGTTTGGCCCACACCCTTCGCATCACCTCTACCGGGTCGTCCGTCCGCAACGACTTGAACCGATGGTCTTTCTTGAAGCCCTCGACCGTGAAGCCACAGCGCGCGAAGTCTTCGATCTCTCGCGCCGTCGGCGGGATCACCTCGTCGTAAAACCCATCGATGGCGACCTGGCCTGTCCGAGCATCAAACGCCTGGGACACCACCTGCATCAGTTCTGCCAGGGGATTGCGCGCCGCGCCGCCCGTGACTCCCGAGTGCTCGTCCCGTTCTCCCGTACGCAGCCGAATGAGCATCCCCTGGAGCCCACGCAGACCCGCTGCGGAAGCCGGTCGCTCGCGAGACACCCAGATGGTATCGGACACCACGACGGAGTCTGTGCGAAGCAACGTCCGGTGGGCGCTGAGCGTGGCTTCAAAGTTCGGCGAACCGATCTCTTCTTCAAACTCCCACAAAAACGCCACATTGACCCTGGCACCTAGAGTGCGCGCGCGACGGGCGCCAAAAAACGCCGCGAGGCCTGGGCCTTTGTCATCCGTCGTGCCTCTGCCCCGGTAGGTGTCACCGTCCACCGTGAGGGTAAACGGCTCGGTGTCCCAGCCGTCGAGGGCGCGGTCCGCGGGTTGGACGTCCATGTGGTTGTACACCGTGACCGTGGGCACCGCAGGGTCGTCGCCAAAGCGGGCGTACACGACCGGGTTGCCCTGGGACCCTGTGGCCTGGAGGACATGCACCGTCGCGCCCTCCTCGCGTAGCATGGCGGCACAGGCGTCGACGCCCCGGAGGATATCGTCATGGTGTTCCCGCTGGGAACTCACAGTGGGGATCTCGACGAGGTGTCTGAGCCGCGCTTCAAACTCGGGACGAACTTCATCGGCAAAGGCATGGTCGGGGGGGTGCAGGGGTGTCATTGGGGCGGG
>VFSW01007972.1_pt1 | contig 15291 bp, 13 predicted proteins | sample 5358111 | NCBI WGS metagenome assembly VFSW01 (sample SAMN11554181, study PRJNA540505) | mine drainage metagenome | isolation source: sediment from site ElyBrook_90M | place: USA: Ely Copper Mine, Vershire, VT | collected 2017
AAGTAGGTCACCGCCAGACTCCCTTCATCAAAAAACCCCTATCAAGGGGTTTTTTATTTTCAGTTACTCATCAACGAGCTTAATTAATAGGATTCACGACGTAGTGTTCTTTCTGTTGAAGATAAACAACTTCGGCAAAGCCTGAAGGTACGATATCTGACTCTTTAACATCGTATAAGTCGTGATAGTCGCGCCCCTGTTCTTTTAAAGAGTTATTACATACCTCAAACTGTACATCTTCTTTTTTTAAAGCTGCGATTTTTGTTGCTATCTTGTCATTGGGGTGATCTAGCAAAGTAACTCCTTTTGCATAAAGTATAACCACAGTTTTTAAATGTCCCTTCCATTCCTTAGTGGCTTTTATGGCGTTTTCTATATTTCTTAATTTCATCCCTTGGATGGCTGGATTATCTGTGGTTAATGGAACGACTACTTTTAACTCTCCATAATCGTGATGGTGAATAATAGGTTTTACATAGTGTGATGTTGATTCTTCTGCCAAGGCAGGATTGATTGTTATCGTTGATAATGCTAAGAAGCCTGTAAGAATTGTTTTTTTAATCATGGTGATAACTCCTTATGGTTAATGAGTTTGTCGGTACGCTTCAAATCCATATTCTTTAAAGATGGATAATGCTTTTTGAGATTGTAAGAATTCTATCCAGAGTTGTGCCGCTTCTGGATGAAGGTTGCCTTTTACAGTTGTTGCAGCATAGATAGCTCGCGTATTAACTTGACTCGGTAACGATACATAACTAATTGGATTGCCTATTTTCTCTTGAAATATGGCTTCAGATTGCCATGTTACTCCTGCGTCTGCCTTCTTTTCCAATAAAGTAAGTGGGGTTTGTCGGTGATGGATATGGGTGAGGGTGGTTTCACCATTGTTAACTTTGGTGCCATAGACAGATTGTTTTAGTTGCTCTCCACCTGCTTTAACCAAACTTTTTTCAATTTGTTGAGCTATCCCTTCAAATTGTGGATTGGGCATCACAAGTTTAATCCCTGGTTGTGCGAGATCAGTGAGAGATAAAATATGTTTTGGGTTGTTTTTAGGTACCATAATTGCTAATGTGTTTGTCACATAAGGAACAGCCTTACCATTACTACGACCCTCTTTAATCAGTTGCTCCACGCGTCTTAGACCTGCAGCATAAACATCTGCTTGTACTTGCCAGGTCATGTTTCCGACAGTGATGACTCCGTGCTGTTCGATTTGTTTATATAGCAATCCTGGTGGCAGAGTTTCATAATAAATTCTCCCCTCAAATTGAGGGTGCTCTTTGACAAACTCCTCTACCAAAGGCGCCATAACAAAGAAGTAATTACCTCCTAGAAATATATTGAGTGCTGAATGAAAAGGATCACCATGAATATCAGGAAGGTTGTCCACTTCGGGAACAGTGATCTCAAGGCCTCTTTGTTTTACCGGATTATTTTTACCGTGACTCCAGGGTGGATAAAAATCATCGTTTGCATACGTATTGCTACTCAACAAACATAAGGTAATAATAAGAATAGTGATGAGTGATCTCTTTGATGTGTTGACGTTATTGATCAATTGAGCTAATGAGTTATTCATCATGGATATCCTTATTAACTATTAATATCGGGCATCTTGAGGTTTGCCACCATTTGGCCAATCTTTGACTTTCTTGGCAAAGTCTGGACGTGATTGATGTGTGAAATACTGCGCCACATCAACAGCATCTTGGTCCGAGAGCCCACCTTGTCCTAGTGGGAAATTCATATTATTTGAGATAGGCATATCATGTTTAACAAAGGCTGCTGCAGTGTAGGTTCTACTCATACCAGCACCGATATTAAATGATCTTTTTCCCCAAACAGGAGGAAAATAGTAATGACCATCTTTGGCTTTCAATCCAGCGCCATCCTTACCATGACAGATAGCACATTTTTCTTGGTAAACAGTTTTACCATGGGTTTCATTAGCAATGAGTGAGTACATTTTTTTACCTATCCCTCTACCAGGAATAACTTCTTTGGGCGCTACGGGAGACTTCATGGCATCAATAAAAGCCACCATAGCATTCAGTTCCACAGAGTTTTTATCAAACGCTTTACCGTTCATTGAGCGTTGCATGCAACCATTTAAGCGATCTTTAAAGTCAATAATTTTTCCTGAACGGGGTCGGTAACTTGGAAATACTGAGGTTAACCCTATATAGGGTGCTGCCATCTCCACCGTTCCAGCATTCAAATGGCAACTGGTACAGTTGAGATCATTCCCCACATGACTGGGTAATTGTTGAGCGGTATGCAGCATCATAGACATTCCTTGAATTAACTGAGCGCTATTTGGACGATCTAGCATGTCAGCAAAACGCGGTGTATGAAAACGAGTTGTCGTAGGCTGCGTAAGTGGTAATTGTTGGCGAATGGTAGCCACATCCTCTTCACGAACTCCTTGCCCATGATTACCCCAATTTGTTCTTATAAAGGTCAGGATTTCAGCGATCTCCTTGTCAGTTAGTTGTTGAAAAGCTGGCATGGCAAACCCCCTATCATCAGTATGAGTTTTGGGGGCGTAGGAGCCTGTCAATAACACATGAATCAAGGAGGTGGGATCATCGGATAAGAGAGAGGTGTTGTTCTTAAGTGTAGGGAAGTAATGTGTGACTCCTTGTCCATCCTCTTGATGGCAGGCTGAGCAAAATTGAATATAGCCTAGTCCTCCTCGAGTTTGATAAAGCGCTTTTTTATCATTTTTGTTTGTAGTTGGAAAGCTGGATGCGCTTGAAGGAGTTAGGCTCGCTAAATACTCACCCACAGCAGCTAGATCATTGTCAGATAAATATTGAGTACTATGATGGACAACCTCAGACATCGTGCCATAAGCCGTCCCATATTGATTTTGGCCGGTTTTTAAGAATTCAGCGAATTGATTACTAGTCCAATGGTTTTTTAAACTCACCGCATGCCAATTTTCAATAGTATTACCAGATAGATAAAACCGTCCTGTGTCACCCATGGCAGACAGTGTTTTCTCTTCCATGCCATATCCTCTTGGAGTGTGACAAGAGCCACAGTGACCTAATCCTTGTACAAGATAAGCACCGCGATTCCATTGGCTAGATTGCGTGTTGTCATCCTGATAAATCCCTTTATCGAGAAAGAGTTGGTTCCATACGGCAATCCCTGCCCGAATATTAAAGGGAAAACGTAATTGATTCTGTTTTTCCCTAGCGTGAATAGGTTTCACTCCTTTCATGAAATAGCTGTAGAGTGCTTGCATATCCTCATCAGTGAGTTTGGCAAAGCTTGTATAGGGCATAGCAGGATACAAATGCTCCCTATCAGGAGTAATCCCCTCTCTTAGGGCTTTCGCAAAATCTTGGTAAGTATATTTACCAATTCCCGTTTCAGGGTCAGGGGTGATATTGGTGGAGTAGAGTTTGCCAAAGGGAGTAGTAAACATGACTCCTCCAGCCATGGGCTCATTCTCACGACTGGTGTGGCAGGCCACACAGTCGCCTAGGCGAGCGAGGTATGCGCCTTTTTTAATGACGTTCTTGCTATCTTGTGAATCCTCTGCAGAAGAATTCATACTAGTAAGTAAACTAGTTAATAAAACGAGACAGAGGAATAGGAATCGATGTGTCATGGCAAGCTCTCTCTAGAATTAATTTTTTTATGGTTTTTTTCTATTAAACCTGATTTTTTAATTTGATTAATTAATTATTTATCGATATTGTATTAATTAAATTAATGCATTAGAGGTGTTAAGTGACATTAACCTTACGGCAATTACAATTGTTCCTAGCAGTATCACGCACACAAAGTGCCACAAAAGCAGCAGAGCAGGTGGCTTTGTCGCAGTCGGCTGTAAGTATTGCAATTGGCGAATTAGAAAGACATGTTTGCGTTGCTTTATTTGATCGGGTTGGTCGTAAATTAGTATTAAACAATAACGGTCGTTTATTTTTACCACGTGTACAGACGCTAATGGCTCAATTAAAAGATTTAACCTATCTTTTTAAGGACAAAAATTCATTCTCTTTATGCCTTGGTGCAAGCTTAACTATCGGAAATTATTTATTACCTCGATTGCTTGCTCAATATTGGAAAAAAAATAATATTGTCTTAGGGGATAGTGCTCCTCAATCACAAATAATGATAGATAGCACTCTCAGAATTGTTGATAAAGTAGTAAATTTTGAAGTGGATTGTGGTTTGGTCGAAGGGGTTTCACATCGAACAGATTTAAACATTATTCCTTGGATGACAGATCAATTACTCTTGGTATGTTCTCCCCAGCATCCAATAATGAAAGGGACTCACACACGTAAAAGAATTTCACGTTCACGATTAACTGATACCAATTGGCTAATTCGTGAACAAGGATCTGGAACCCGTGAAATTCTTGAACAAAATCTATTTCCTCATCTCCAAACCATTCGTAGTAGTCTTGAGTTCAGTGACCATGAAGCAATTAAACATGCGGCTGTAGAAGGACTGGGAGTGGCGTGTTTGTCGCGTTTTGTGGTGGAGGATAGGCTCCTTTCAGGTCAATTGGTTGAATTAAATGTAGATCTTCCCCCGTTGCAACGCTTTTTCTATATTTTACTCAATCGTCATCGAACAGTGACTCCAGCAACCGAGAGACTACTTGAATTTTTAATACACTCAGGTGAGAAGTCGATGAAACAGAGTGTATAACAATTATATGTTGTATTGAGACATCTCAATGGTGTAATGCCTATCATCGACGCCCGTTAACGTTGCGAGACCTCCTATGGGGAGTGTGTATTTATCACGCACATGACCAAATGGAAAGTTTTCTATAATGGGTAGAGACAGTTTGTTCCTTAAATAATGAATGACTTGAGTAAGGGAATAATTGGTGGCTGAGCGATCTGTGGCTACACAACGATTAAATTGACATAGTAATAGAGCGCTTTGTTTTTGAAGAATCCCTGCATGATAGAGTTGCATAAGCATACGTTCAATTTGATAGGGTTCTTCATTGACTTCTTCAATGAATAAAATTCCTCCTTCAACAGCAGGCAGATACGGCGTGCCCGTTAAATGAGTGAGAATAGATAAGTTGCCTCCCCACAAAGACCCCTGTAACGGCCGATCGAGATACTTGAGTGTTTTTTCATGATCAGCTTCAGCACTGTTTTTATCAAATAGTGCGAAACGCTCGCTCATGAAATGGGATGAAGTTAAGACAGACTTGAAGACGGATTCAAGATAAGGACTGATATTGTCATGCCCCATATCAGGTACTAGCATAGGTCCTTGAAAACTGATAAAGCGGGCTTTGGCGAGTAATGCAAGATTGAGTGCTGTCATATCACTAAAACCAATAATAGGTTTTTGTGATTGAGCGATGAGCTCATAATCGATATTTTCTAACAGTCGTGTTAATCCATAGCCACCGCGTGCAGCCATTATGGCATCTACTTTATTGTTGCAGATTAACGAATGTAAATCCTCCAAGCGCTCTCTATCTGTTCCTGAAAAATACTCACTTTGTCCTCTTGTATGAGTCCCTTCAATAACACCGAATCCACGATTGATTAAGTATTGCTCCGCATAATCCAGTTTATTGGTTTTAGTAATAAAACCCGACGGGGCACACACACCAAAAGTGGCCTGTGTGCTAATACGCTTGGGTAGACGGTAATTCATTATGTTCGTGACGATTGGGCGTCAACCACAGCTAAGGCGGTCATATTAATAATGCGACGCACTGTTGCTGTGGGAGTGAGAATATGTGCAGGAGCATTGATACCTAAGAGTATTGGACCTACCGTCACATTATCACCAATGACGCGTACCAGGTTATAGGCGATATTGGCTGCATCAAGCGTTGGCATGACCAATAAATTGGCTCGTCCAGTGAGTTTTGATCCAGGCATCACATTATGACGAATTTCATCTGACATGGCAGCATCAGCATGCATTTCGCCATCAATTTCTAGCTTGGGTAGACGCTGTCTAATGATCGCTAACGCTTCACGCATTTTTATTGCAGAGTCTGTGTCATAACTACCATAGGAGGAATGCGATAGCATGGCAACACGGGGCACAATACCAAAACGTTGTACTTCTTCAGCAGCAAGGCTCACAATATCAGCCAGTTCGTGTGCAGTTGGATTAGGATTAACATAAGTATCACAAACGAAGAATGTGCCTTTGGGGTTGAGTAACATATTCATTGCAGCTGCTGTAGAGACATCTTGTTTTAAGCCTAATACATTTTGAACATAATAAAGGTGCTCTGCATAGCGCCCAATACAACCACAAATTAATCCATCAGCCTCACCTCTTTTTACCATTAACGCTGAGGTAAGAGTGGGCTCACGGTACACCTCATGCTTAGCAAGGTTAGGCGTGACACCTTTACGTTCCATCATGTGATGATAGAGCTGCCAATATTCACGATAACGAGGATCTGAATTGATATTAACCATTTCAAAATCTTTGTTTTCGGTCAGACGCAAACCAAGACGTTTGATACGCATACTTATCACTTCAGGGCGACCCACTAAAATGGGTCGGGCTAAGCGCTCGTCACAGATGGTTTGCACAGCCTGCAGAATGCGCTCGTCCTCCCCCTCAGAGAAAACAATTCTTTTGGGAGCTGTTTTGGCTTTAGCGAACACTGGGCGCATCACCAGATTGGAGTGATACACAAATTGATTTAAGCGTTCACGGTAGGCGGCCATATCAGTGATAGGGCTCGTGGCTACCCCGCTTTCCATGGCGGCTTGAGCCACGGCTGAAGCAATTTTAATAATCAAACGTGGATCAAAAGGCTTAGGGATTAAATATTCTGGGCCAAAACTTAAGTTTTGATTACCATAAGCCTCTGCCACAATATCTGAGGGCTCTGCACGGGCAAGGCTTGCTATAGCCTGAACAGCAGCGATTTTCATGGGTTCATTAATGGTTGTTGCCCCCACATCTAAGGCCCCACGGAAAATGAAGGGAAAACATAATACGTTATTAACTTGATTTGGATAATCAGAACGTCCTGTGGCAACAATAGCGTCATCACGTACTGCACGGACTTGATCAGGGTGAATTTCTGGTTCTGGGTTGGCGAGAGCTAAAATTAATGGTTTATTGGCCATCACTTTAACCATCTCAGGTTTTAATACTCCACCTGCAGACAGGCCTAAAAAGATATCAGCCCCACCAATCACTTCAGAGAGGGTTCTCGCACTGGTGTCCTGACAATAGCGCTCTTTGTTGGGATCCATCAATTCTTTGCGTCCCGTATAAACCACCCCAGCTAAGTCGGTTACGTAAATGTTATGATGCGGTATTCCCAAAGCCACTAACATGTCAAGGCAAGATAAGGCAGCAGCCCCAGCGCCAGAGGTGACAAGCTTCACTTCATTAATTTTTTTGCCCACTACTTCAAGACCATTTAAGACGGCGGCCCCGACAATAATTGCAGTACCGTGTTGGTCATCATGAAAAACGGGGATTTTCATGCGCTCGCGCAGTCTGCGTTCAACCTCAAAACATTCTGGCGCTTTAATATCTTCTAAGTTAATACCGCCAAAAGTGGGTTCGAGTGCGGCAATTGCATCAACCAACTTATCCACATTGGTTTCATTGAGTTCAATATCAAAGCAATCAATGCCGGCAAATTTTTTAAATAGAACAGCCTTGCCTTCCATGACAGGTTTTGCGGCAAGGGGGCCAATGGCACCAAGTCCTAGCACTGCTGTACCATTGGTGACCACTCCCACGAGATTGGCTCTTGATGTTAAATGACGAACCTGCGAGGGGTCTTCCACGATGGCCTCACAAGCTGCAGCTACCCCTGGGCTATAGGCTAGGGCTAGGTCAGCTTGGGTGGTCATGGGTTTTGTAGCGGCTATTTCGATTTTACCGGGGGTGGGAAGGCGATGGTAGTCCAGTGCGTTTTTTCTTAAATCATCAAGCATATTGTCCTCATGTATGAAAAAGAGTCTTTTTTGTGGCTTTTTATGACTCCAATACATGCTATGTTAAACTCTTATATCTTTTTAGGCGAGGTACTTTTGCATGTCAGGGAACACCCTTGGTCGGTTATTTTGTGTGACATCTTTTGGCGAAAGTCATGGCCCAGCCATTGGCTGTGTGGTAGATGGCTGTCCCCCGGGCTTAATGATCAGTGAGGCAGATATTCAGCAAGAGCTCGATCGCCGAAAACCTGGTACCTCAAGACATGTGACCCAACGACGGGAAACCGATGCGGTGGAAATTCTATCAGGAGTATTTGAGGGGAAAACCACCGGTACACCCATTGCACTCCTAATCCGCAATATTGATCAACGAAGCCAAGACTATAACAACATAGCAGGAGCTTTTCGTCCGGGTCATGCGGATTATACTTACTTACAAAAATATGGTATCCGCGATCATCGAGGTGGGGGGCGTTCCTCAGCCCGTGAGACGGCCGTTCGAGTGGCCGCTGGAGCCATTGCTAAAAAATGGTTATTGGAGCGTTATGGTGTGGTCATCAAGGGATACCTTGCAGAGCTGGGCTCTACCGTGATTCCTTTTCAAGACTGGCAGGCGGTTGATCAGAATCCTTTTTTTGCAGCCAATATGGCGATGGTTCCACAGTTAGAGTCGCAAATGGATGCCTTAAGAAAGTCAGGGGACTCTATTGGTGCGCGCATTAACGTGGTGGCCTCCCAGGTGCCCGTGGGCTGGGGCGAGCCTGTTTATGATCGGTTGGATGCGGATATTGCTTATGCGTTGATGAGTATTAACGCCGTCAAGGGGGTTGAAATTGGGGCAGGCTTTAGAAGTATTGGTCAGCGTGGGACAGAACATGGTGATGAAATGACTCCAGAAGGATTTAAGAGTAATCATGCCGGGGGAGTGTTAGGGGGTATCTCTACAGGTCAGGATATTGAGGCCAGTATTGCGATTAAACCAACTTCTAGTATCCGCCTCGTGCGCCAAAGTATTGACGTGTCCGGTGAGAGCCGTGAGGTGGCTACCACTGGCCGTCATGATCCTTGTGTGGGGATCAGGGCAACGCCCATTGCTGAGGCGATGCTAGCTATTGTCTTGATGGATCATGCTCTAAGACATCGTGGGCAAAATGCTGATGTAAGACCTCCTTTTGCACCCATTGCCAGTAGTCTCCCCGACTAGGCTCTGTTCGATCTTTTCTGGCTGTGTCATAATTTAAGGTCTTAACGAGGCATTAAATGATGAAACCAATAACCTTATACGAAAAGCTCTGGCGTTCCCATGTAGTCCGCGAAGAGGCGGATGGCACAGCACTCATTTATATTGATCGACATCTGGTGCATGAGGTCACAAGCCCCCAGGCCTTTGAAGGTCTGAAGCTGGCTAACCGTTCTTTGTGGCGAGTGAACTCAATTCTGGCTACCGCTGATCACAATACGCCCACCACCTCAGATGAGGTGATCGCCGATCCCATCTCAAGGTTGCAGGTGGATACTCTGGATAAAAATTGTGCACAACACCACATTACAGAGTTTCCCATGGGCGATCCTCGGCAGGGTATTGTTCATGTTATAGGTCCTGAGCAGGGGGCGACACTGCCCGGCATGACGGTGGTATGTGGTGATTCACACACCAGCACCCACGGCGCTTTTGCCGCACTTGCCATGGGTATAGGAACTTCTGAAGTTGAACATGTCATGGCCACTCAAACCTTGATTACTAAACGTGCTAAAACTATGCGTGTTTCAGTGGAAGGAGCTTTGGGTCAAGGCGTCACCGCCAAGGATATGGCTCTCGCTATTATTGGTCACATTGGTACCGCTGGAGGGACCGGTTTTGCCATTGAATTTGCCGGTTCTGCTATTCGCTCTTTGAGTATGGAAGGGCGTATGACTTTATGTAATATGGCTATTGAAGCAGGGGCCCGTGCTGGGATGGTGGCCGTGGATGAGACCACGCTCAATTACATCAAGGGGCGACCCTTCGCTCCAGTGGGAGATCTTTGGCAAAGAGCTGTGAGTTATTGGCAAACTTTGGTAAGTGACGAAGAGGCTCTGTTTGATAAGGAGGTGACTCTTCAAGCTGAGCACATTGAGCCCTTAGTTACCTGGGGAACTTCGCCAGAAATGGTGGTATCCATTAATGCCACCATACCGGACCCTAAGGATGAGAAGGATCCTATTCGTCGTGAGGGGATGGAGCGCGCTTTGCGCTACATGAATTTACCCGCAGGGCAACCTATTACCTCCATTTCAATTGATAAAGTTTTCATTGGTTCATGCACCAATTCACGTATCGAAGATTTACGTTCTGCCGCGCAGGTGCTAACAGGAAAAAAAATTGCCTCCAATATTAAGCTGGCCCTCGTTGTTCCAGGCTCAGGACTTGTTAAAGCCCAAGCTGAGCAAGAAGGCTTGGATGTAATTTTCAAAGAGGCTGGATTTGAATGGCGTAACCCAGGTTGCTCCATGTGCTTGGGTATGAATGATGATCGGCTTTCGCCGGGAGAGCGATGTGCCTCCACTTCAAACCGTAATTTTGAGGGCCGTCAGGGAGCAGGTAGTAGAACCCATTTGGTTAGTCCCCAGATGGCGGCAGCGGCAGCGCTGGCGGGCCACTTTGCCGATGTTAGAGCATTGATTAAATAAAGGAAGAATTCATGCAAGCCTTTACACAAGTTAGCGGTGTGGTGTTGCCCATTGATCGATCTAATGTGGATACCGATGCCATTATTCCAAAGCAATTTTTAAAATCCATTCACCGTTCTGGTTTTGGGCCCCATCTCTTTGATGCTTGGCGTTATCTTGATGAGGGGCAGCCTGGACAGGATTGTTCAAAGCGTCCTCTCAATCCGAATTTTGTGATGAATCAAGCTCGATATCAAGGAGCACGTATTCTCTTGGCACGGGAGAATTTTGGTTGCGGATCAAGTCGTGAGCACGCTCCTTGGGCGCTTAGTGATTATGGTATTCGGGCCTTAATTGCTCCGAGCTATGCTGATATTTTTTTCAACAACTGTTTTAAAAATGGCATTTTACCCGTGGTGTTAAAAGAGGAAGCGGTAGACCAACTTTTTAAAGCCGTCCTATCTACACCGAATTATCAACTTACGGTGGATTTGAATCTTCAAGAGGTAAGAACCGAGAACGGCGAGAGTTTTACCTTTGAAGTGGATGAATTCCGTCGTTTTTGTTTACTCAATGGTTTTGATGATATTGGTTTGACATTGCGTCACGCCGATGAAATTAAGGCCTATGAGATTGAGCGTCAGCAGTCTGAGCCTTGGATTTTTGGAGTTAATCGTTAATGAATATTGCATTGTTACCTGGTGATGGGATCGGTCCTGAGATCATGGCTGAGGCGGAAAAAGTGATCGATTTGTTTGTGGCCGAGGGCGAGCCTATTAAGACCCAAACGGCTTTAGTGGGTGGGGCAGCTGTGGAGGTTTATGATGATCCTTTACCCGATGACACTCTACAGTTATGTCTTGCCTCCAGCGCCGTGTTGTTCGGTGCCATTGGCGGCCCTCAATATGACACTCTTCCTCGCCCTAAACGTCCTGAACGCGGACTCTTGCGTTTGCGTAAAGCCATGGATTTGTTTGCTAATCTACGTCCAGCGAAGGTTTATGATGCGCTCGCTGATTCTTCTACTTTGAAGAAAGAGGTGGTAGCAGGGCTGGATATGATGATTGTACGCGAGCTGACCGGTGATATTTATTTTGGTGAGCCACGAGGTATTCATACCAATGAACAGGGACTTCGAGTTGGGGTGAATACCATGACTTACGACGAGAATGAAATTAAACGAGTAGCCCATTGGGGTTTTCAGGCAGCCCAAAAAAGAAGGGGTATGTTGTGTTCCGTTGATAAAATGAATGTGTTGGAGTGCACGCAATTATGGCGTGATGTGGTGATGGAAGTCGCGCGTGAATATCCTGATGTGACGCTGACACACATGTTGGTGGATAATGCTGCCATGCAATTAATTCGTCGTCCGCAACAATTTGATGTGATTGTGACGGGTAATTTGTTTGGCGATATTCTCTCGGATGAAGCATCCATGCTGACAGGGTCCATTGGTTTATTGCCCTCAGCCTCTTTAAATCAATCTGGGCAGGGACTATTTGAGCCCATTCATGGCAGTGCTCCGGATATCGCCGGGCAAGGAATAGCCAACCCCTTAGCGCAGATTTTATCGTTGGCTATGTTGTTTCGTTATTCACTAAAACGCGAAGATTTAGCCGATCGGGTGGAGTTTGCCGTTGAAGAGGTAATTAACCAAGGAATGCGTACCAAAGATATTGCCAAGGCTGGAGAGAGGATACTCTCCACCAGCGCCATGGGCGATGCCGTGGTTGCTGCCTTGAAAAATAATAACTAGGGGGATGATATGTTAACGGTTGGGTTTGTTGGCTGGCGTGGCATGGTGGGATCGGTGCTTCTTGAGCGCATGAGGCAAGAGAAGGATTTTGATCACATTGAGCCAGTATTTTTTACCACCTCACAGGCTGGATCTTTAGGTCCTGCGGTGGGAGAACACTCAGCTAAACCCTTGTTGGATGCCAACAATATAGAGCAACTCGCACAAATGGATGTATTAGTGTCCTGTCAAGGGGGAGATTTTACGGAGGCAATTCATACTCCTTTGAGAAAAAGGGGTTGGCAGGGTTACTGGATTGATGCCGCGTCCACTTTGCGCATGAATGATCATGCGGTGATTATTTTGGATCCCGTTAACCGTTCCATGATTGACGAGGCAATGAATAAAGGGATTCGTGATTATATCGGCGGTAACTGTACCGTGAGTTTAATGCTGATGGCTCTGGGCGGTTTATTTAAGGCTAATCTAGTGGAGTGGGTATCAGCTATGACCTATCAGGCCGCCTCTGGGGCTGGCGCGCAAAACATGCGCGAATTACTGAGCCAAATGGGGGTGTTACATCAATCTGTTGCGGCCTTATTGTCTGATCCTTCCTCAGCTATTCTTGACATTGATCGTTCGGTCACCGAAGCCTTACGTTCTCCGCAGATGCCCACAGAGAACTTCAGAGGAGTGCCTTTAGCGGGCAGTCTAATCCCTTGGATAGATAAGGCGGTGGAGTATGGACAAAGTAAAGAGGAATGGAAAGGTGGCGCGGAGTGTAACAAGATTTTAGGGTTGCCCGCTTATCGACGCGCAGGATCAATCCCGGTAGATGGTTTATGTGTTCGTGTCGGGGCCATGCGCTGTCACTCGCAAGCGCTCACTATAAAATTAAAAAAAGATGTTGCCTTGCAGGATATTGAGCAATTAATAGCTGATGCCAATGAATGGGTGAGAGTTATTGCTAATGATCGGGAGTCAACGGAGCAACAATTAACCCCCACTCAAGTGTCTGGTACTTTATCGGTACCAGTGGGGCGTTTACATAAGCTTGCTATGGGGGCTGAGTATTTGGGCGCTTTTACTGTGGGTGACCAATTGTTGTGGGGGGCCGCGGAGCCGCTTCGCCGCATGTTACGTATCGTGGTTAAACAATAATGCAATTTAATCTCGATAATGTCCCAAGCTGGCTCAAAGATGATCAGGGCCGATCAATATTGCGTACGCTCAATGACTGGGGCTACTACCATCCTAGTGAGTTGATTGTGGGTGGTTTTGTGGGCGCTTTGTTCGTAGTGGGGATCATTGTAATCTGGCGCTTGTCCAAGATGACGGTAGCTCATCAGCGGCATCATTGGAACGATGATGAGTTATTTGAAAAGTCCTTGGGTTTGAGTGCGGAGGAGTTGGCTGAAGTAGGTCTTCCTCTAGCTAGTAAAATTGATGGGATAGTGTCACAACAACTCATGGCTGTTGAGCAGACGGTCCCAGACCTCCCCTCTTTGCCGCCCGATACTGTTCAAGAGCCCGTGTTCCCTCAGTCGATTGTTGATTTGACTCTAGAGCAGTGTTTGTTGATAGCAAGATTTAGCGCCTGGCGTCAAGACAGTCAAGCGGTTCGTGAAGCCATTAAACGAGTCATGGCTGAAGGCAGCTTACCGCAACAAAAAATTGCTCTACAGTTACTTGAGTACAGTATTCAAAACAATCCATGAGAATTGCTCTGGGTATTGAGTATGATGGTCAACAGTTCTGTGGTTGGCAAAAACAGCCCCAACGGCGTGCGATTCAATCGACTCTCGATCAAGCGGTTTCCATGATTGCAGGAGAATCGGTTCATACTGTGTGTGCCGGACGTACTGATACAGCGGTTCACGCCCTTGCGCAAGTTGTTCACTTTGATACCAACGCTCAACGCCCTGAACAGGCCTGGGTTAGGGGTGTCAACAGTCATTTGCCTGAGGATATCAGCGTACTCTGGGCCAGAGTGGTTGATGAGGGTTTTCATGCTCGATTTTCTGCGCTGTCAAGAACTTATCATTACTGGCTTTACCCACACTCGGTTAGACCTGCTATAGCCGCTCATTATGTGGGATGGATCCATACCCCACTTAATGTGGACAATATGCACAGGGCGATGAGTTATTTACAGGGTGAACACGACTTCAGCGCCTTTAGGAGTAGTGAGTGTCAAGCCAAAACAGCCACGCGTACCATGTATGAGGCTTATCTTGTTCGCCATGGTGTGCTCATTCAGTTGGTGTTTAAGGCTAATGCCTTTTTACATCATATGGTACGTAATTTGGTGGGTAGTTTGGTGGACATTGGCCAGGGTCGTCATGAAAGTGAGTGGATGAACACGCTGATTGAACAAAAAAACAGAACCTTAGCAGCCCCCACTTTCTCTCCTCAAGGATTATATTTAAGCCAAATAGAATACGCTGAGCATTGGCAACTGCCTCAGACGCAATGTCGTCCCTATTTTTTCGTGAATGAACCTTAAGGCCAATCGGTATGCGTATAAAAATTTGTGGTATCACTGATGTTGATCAAGCTCGCGCTGTCGCGAAAGCGGGAGCAGACGCGATCGGCTTGGTGTTTTATGAGAAAAGTCCAAGAAGGGTGTCCCGGTTAACTGCTCAAACCATTGTTGATGCGCTGCCCCCCTTCGTGAGCAGTGTTGGATTATTTGTTAATCATACTACCGAACAAGTATGGCAGATTTTAGAGCAGGTATCGCTCGATTATTTACAATTTCATGGCGACGAGAGTCCTGCCTTCTGTCAGCAATTTAAAAGACCTTATATTAAAGCAATACGCGTCAAAGAAGACGTTGATTTGGTACAATATACAGTTGACTTTAATACAGCCAAAGCCTTATTAGTGGATGCTTATCAAGAGGGGGTGCCTGGTGGGACGGGTAGAACCTTTGATTGGCGGTTAATTCCCAGGGAGTTATCTAAACTAATTATC
>VFSW01007973.1_pt1 | contig 15291 bp, 17 predicted proteins | sample 5358111 | NCBI WGS metagenome assembly VFSW01 (sample SAMN11554181, study PRJNA540505) | mine drainage metagenome | isolation source: sediment from site ElyBrook_90M | place: USA: Ely Copper Mine, Vershire, VT | collected 2017
GCGGGGGGGGGGCGGGGGTGGAGTGCAACATCAGTCTCCGAGTGCGTAGCCTGCCAAGCTGACGCGGGAGAGTTGGTGATGCTCCACCGCCGGTCGCGCAGCGCGACCGGCTCTCATCCGGCCGTCACGCCGGTCGCAAAGTCCGAAGAGCGACCAGCGCGCCAGCCACCTTCTCTCGTCAGCGAGAGAAGGGACGGGGAATGAAGAGCGGGCGCTAATAGATTGAAGCAGCATCCCCTTTAAACCTTCCGGAATTCCAATATAGCACTGCCCAGCATCATCTGGTCGCCATCTTTCAATTGATAAAGTTGATCGCGCCCGAGGCGGCCCCGTCCCACGATGAACGTCCCATTGAGACTGCCTAAATCACGGACGAAAAACCCGTCGCCGCGTTTCACGATCTCACAATGACGCCGCGACACCCGATCCGAGGACTGCCGCAACGGATTCAGATCGATATCGATTCCCGTGTCCGCGTTGGGATCGAGCACGCGCCCGACCACTGCCCGATCGCCCATGACGGTGAATCTCAGGTTCTCCGCTTTCGCGATGAGATGCGCGGTCGGCTTGGCAGGAGCAGGCGCCGCGCGACCGTTGGTGTTCACCACCGCCTTCGATGCGGTCGCGGAGGTCGCCTCAATATGTCGAATCGGTGTCACCGCCCGCCGTGCGCTCAGGTCCGCCGTCTTCGCCGTCGACGACGAATTCTGCGCGGGCAGCATCGTCTCGCGGATGACGTGTTCGTTGACAACTGGCGTGATTACCTTAAGGCCGACCTTGATGCCGCGCCCGAGCATCGCAATCGCCTTATCCTTCAACTCCGCCGCCTTGCTCGAAGTTCCTCCCGTGGTGGCAGGCCGTGCCGTAGCCGGTGGTGGCGGAGTGCCGACCGGATTCGTGAGCACGATGGTTTTCATTGCCGAGGGCAAGGGCGGAATCGGCCTGGAGGATGAAATGCGCGGAGCAGCGGGCTGCACGCGAATCGGCTCGGAGAGCACCACGGTCTTCATCACCGCCATCGGCGAGGAAGTGGGCTGACGCGACGGCTGCGACGAAGACGTAATGAAGGCGCTGTCGTCGGGGCCGGGCGGCGGCAGCGCATTCATCATGTCGCGCGCGTCGCGTGGGCGCTTGTCGAGCTCCTTGTCGAGCGCGCGCATGACCACGTCGGCGGTCTGCTTGGAGATTGCGGGATTCAAGTCGCGCAGTTGCGGAAAGCTGAACGGCGGCTCGAGCTGCGGATCGCGGCCGGTCAGCAAATGATGCATCGTGGCCGCGAGCGAATAGAGATCGGAGCGCGGCTCAGTCTTGCCCATGTACTGCTCGGGGGGCGCATAGCCGACCGAACCGATTTGGGTGCCGCGTCCGCCGGGCGGCAGAAAACGCGCGATTCCGAAATCGATCAGCATCGCGCGCCCGTCCTTGTCGATCATGATGTTGCCGGGCTTGAGGTCGCGATAAACGATGGGGGGCTTCTGGCCGTGCAGGAAATCGAGCACATCGAGCATCTGGCGCGCCCACTTCAGCACCTGATGCTCGGGGAGCTTGCCGCCGGGGCCGAGCTTGTCGAGCATCCCCTGGAGATCGCCGCCGGCGACGAACTCCATCACCAGGTAATGGCGGCCGGCCTCGACGAAATAATCGATCAGGCTGGGAATCCCCGGATGCGACAGGAGCGCGAGCACGCGAGCCTCGCGCGCGAAATCCTCGATAGCTTTTTTCTCCGCGATGCCGTCGCCGACAATCATCTCCTTGCAGGCGACCGGGCGATTGGCGAGGCGCGTGTCGTTGGCCATGTACACGCGGCCCATGCCGCCGACACCCAGCACCTTGTGGATGCGGTAGCGGGCGTCGAGCATGTGGCCGACATTAAGCGACTGGCCGGGATTCATTTTCCATTAGGTGGCTCTCCAGCCCTCACTCTTGTCTCTCCCAGTAGGGAGAGATGATGAAGGAAGGCAGCCAGTTTCGGATCCAGGGCGTTAGTTATTTGCATGGTTGCGTTGTAACCATTCTTCAACACCCTGATGAAAAGAGAGGCGCGGCTCGATGCCGCGCCTCGCCGTAAAGCCGGATTCAGGCGATCGGTTCAACGACCAGCTTGAGAAATGTTTTACCAATAATAACTTCGTCGCCGTTTTTGATATCGGATGACGACCCGGGCTGCAGGCGCTGCCCCCGGTTCACATAGGTGCCATTGAGGCTGCCGATATCTTCGACGGTTATCTTACCATTTTCGATGCGGCAGAGGGCATGCTTGCGGGAGATCTTCGCTTCCGGATCGTCCGCATCGAGGTCAACCTCGGGGAATGAGCCGGTCTCCGGATCCCATCGCCCGATGAGGTTGTTGCCGTCCTCGAGCGGGAACTCCTGACCCTTGCGGCCTCCGCGCACCACGATGAACTTCGCCTTGAAGGCGCCTACTACCGCCGTGGACTCTGCTGCCGGAGCAGGTGCGGGAGCAGGCTTGTTCAGCTCGCCGGTCGGCGCTTCGGATTTTGGCGTCTCGGCGGCGGGTGCCGCCGCAGCAGCCTCTGGTGCTTCAGCCGCGGGCGCCGCTGTAGGAGCGGGGGCCTCGGCCGGAGGCGCTTCGGGAGCGGGCGCTGCCGGAGCCGCGCCGGCGCTCGCTGCGGGAGTGGCAGCCGCGAGCTTCGCGCCGCATCCGTCGCAGTAATCGAGACCGTCCATGTTTTCGTAACCGCATTCAGTGCACTTGATCATGTTTTCCTATGCCCCTCGTATGAGGTCGAAGGCTCTCTTTCCTGGTTCCAGCTATCTTATCATCACACCATCAAGAAAAATGACGGTTACTTCTTCGCTTCGATAAGGACTATTCGTCCTTGCCAAACTCCTTCAAGGTTTCGGGATCCAGCATCTGGGTCTTGCGCACGACGGCCTGTGCCTGCAGCAGCGTGGTCTTGGCCGCTTTGGTCTGCAGGGTCTGGGTCTTCTTGACCTGATCAATGAGACCCGCGAGCGCCTGGGTCGCCTTGGTGTTGCCGAGGCGCTGGGTGCCCTGCATCGCATTGCCCAGCAGGCGCGTCGCACGATCGACATTGCCGACCTTGAGCTCCTCTTCCGCCTTCGCCTGCAGCTTCGCAATGGAAACCTGATCGACAAGGTTCATTACGCGTCCATTGCGCTTGCTGGTCAGCGTGCGATCGAGCGTGTACTCGACGGTCATGTCGACCGAGGCATTGCGCTCGCCGACGCCAGGAACTTCGTAGGTGAAAACGTTGGAAGAAATTCGCACTGGCCCGGGCTTGCGCGGCGGCAGCACCAGCGTCAGCAGAACCGAGCCGGGCACCCCGGCTTCGAGGTCGCCGATCTGGTAGCTGATCTTGCGCTCGTCAACCAGCGGCGCGCCGAGGGTGTAAATCTCGGGGCTCGCGCGAAAAGCCTCGCGCACTTGCACGCCCTGCGAAAGGGCCACATCGATACGGCCATTGCGAATGGTAACGGCGCGGAGGCCGGAGAGTTCATCTTCGAAGAGGCCAGGTATCTCCGACGGATTGCCGATGAAATGATACTTGCCGTTGGAGTCCTGCGCGATTTTTTGCAGCAGCTTCTCGTTGAACTCGACGCCTACGCCCATGGTTGAGAACGACATCGCCTCGCGATACTTGGTCGCGATCTCGGTGCAGGCGGTTTCCTGGTAAGTCTGGCCGTCGGTCAGCACCAGCACGCGATTGAGGCGGTTGGGCGCGTGGCCCTTATTGACCTCGTCGATGGCGGCCTGCATGCCGAGCGCCATCTGGGTACCGCCGCCGATTTCGAGCAGATCGATATCATCGAGCGCGCGTTGGACGGCGCCCTTGTCGTGAATCTGATTGGAATCGAGGATAACCTTGGCGCGATCGGCAAATGCCACCAGCGCGACGCGGTCGTCGCCGGAGACGTTGTTGGCGAGGAACTTGACCGCATCGATAACGAATTCGAGCCGGCGCTCATCGTACATCGATCCGGAGCGGTCGATTACGACGCCCAGATTCAGCGGCAGGCGCGTGCCGCCTCCGCCACCGCCTCCACCCTGCGCTATCGCTTCGAGCAGAACATACAAGATGTAGTTTTCTGCGCTTGATAGAACATAGTCACTGCTTGCAAGCGCCTGGAAGGTAAGCGGCTCGGCCATTTCGGAGTTCTCCTGAATATCCCAACCACAATTCTACGTTTGAGTTTCCACCTCGTGCAACACGGCTAATCGGGATGCACCTCGATGCCGATTCCCGCGAGCAGGAGCCATTGCTGGTCCTGGCTGACTTTGAGCCGGCGCATACCACCGAGACTTAGAATGTTCAGGCCCGCGATCTTCGCATGACGAAGGTCGGCATCGTCGAGCTTCGCGCGCAGCAGCTCGCATTTCTCGAGGCCGCAATCGCGTAGATTCGTGCTGGTGAGGTCGGCATCGGTCAGGTCAGCCTCGCGAAAAGTGCTGCCCGAGAGGTCACATCCGGCGAGCCGAATGCCGGCCATACTGGCGATGTCGAAGTTGCATCGGCGCATCGAGGCTTTGGTCGGCACCACCTTGCGGCCATACGAATGACTGAAGTCGGCGTGATTGAAGCGCGCGCCCAGCAGATTGCAGCGGTCCATCTCGATTGCGAACAGCTTGCATCGATCGAAGTGGCAGAACGACAGGTCGCATCGGAGGAGACGCGCCTCGCGCATCTCACTGAAGGCGAACGTCGCGCCCGTCGACGCGGCCTTATCGGTGAAGATGCAATCCTCGAACGTCGCGCCGCGAAAGTCAGTATGTGCAAAACGGCATCCGATGAAGCGGCATCGAAGGAAGCTGGCGCCGTCGCATTGGGCATCTTTCCAATCGACCTCGGAAAGATCCGCGCCTTCGATCGGAATGCCCTCGACGATCGCGGCGTGAAATTCGGAAGTCGTCATCTAGTCTCCAAGAGCCTTCGCCGCGACTTCGCGCGCGACAATCCGGCCACGCGAGCTGTTGGTGAGAATCACGACGCCGATTTTCGCGTCGGGACACCCGAGAAGATAGCTTTCGAAATCGCCATTATCGCCCCATTGCCAGAAGCAGGTGCCATTGAGGGTGTGATCCAGGCCGACGCCGAGGCCCCATGACACCGGCTCCTTGCCGATGCGACCTTGAACCTGATCGGTGAGCATCAGCCTGACGAGGTCGGGATCGACGAAGCGAGGATGCATCAGCTCGACCGTGAACTTCGCGAGGTCGGCAGCCGCCGAACACAGCAGGTCAGCCGCGTTGGGCTGCGCGATCGGAAAAAACGGCATCGGCAGCGCGAAGCCGAACAGGTAGATGTGGCCGCGTGCGATGCGATCGTCGCCGAAGGATCGAAGGAAGCTCGTCGATCCCATTCCGAGCTGCGCGAAAACGGTTTGCGTCATGAAGTCGTTGAACGGCTGATGCGTGATGGCCTCGATGACGCGCTGCAGGTACATGAAACCCACGCCCGAGTATGAGAACCGCGAGCCAGGCTTGAAGGCGACTTCGTGCGTCACCTCGAGCAGGTTGTTGGAGAGCCCCGAGGTATGCGTCATCACGTGCCACGCGGTTATCTGATCACGATACGGCGAGGGCGCGACAAACTGCTTCGCGAGATAGCTGCTCAGCGGCTTATGCAAATCGAGCCGGCCGTCCTGCACCAGCTTCATAGCCGCATAAGCGGTAAGCGGTTTTCCGATCGACGCGGCCTCAAAGGGAGTGTCTGCCAGCACGATGCGCCGAGTGAACGAATTCGCGACGCCGTAGCCCTCGCTCCAGAAGACGTGGTCGTCGTGGACCAGCGCGATGGCGAGGCCGGGAATGTTCTCGTGCGCCATCTCTGCGCGGATGAAGCGATCGAGTTCGGGTATCTTGCGCGCCATCGGGATGCCCGGCGCGGGCGCGAATGGAAGTGGCGCGACCTCTCGCGACGACGGATGGCATCCCGTCGCGGCGCACGCGATCAGCATCGCGAGTATCAACGATGCGATGCTTGCCCGGCGCACCCTTTGCGCTGCCAATTCCCTCCGATCCCAATCCATGAGCCGTGCTCGTTGATCGAGGGATTGCTCATCGTGACGAGCGCGACACCTTCCCGCGGATGTTCGAGCTTGACGTGATTCGCAATCGCAAAAGCCTCCACACCCAGTCGCGGCAACTTTACTCAGGCTCCCGGGCTCTTGCTATGGTTTCGCGAATGCGCTAAAACGACCCGGATGCCGAATGATTACGACGTCATCGTCGTGGGCGCGGGCTCGGCGGGCGCGGTGCTCGCCGCACGCCTGTCGGAGGATGCTTCGCGGCGCGTGCTGCTGCTGGAAGCGGGACCCGAATACACCTCCTCACAGGCGCCGGAAGAAATGCGCATCGCGAATCCGGCCGCGATCATCCTCGCGCCGGAAAATCTGCAGAAGTTCATGTGGGGCGCGCTCAAGGCGCGGCGCACCGATATCCAGCAGCCGATGCTATATTGGCGCGGGCGCGGCGTCGGCGGCAGCTCGGCGGTCAACGGCCAGATCGCGATTCGCGGGATGCTCGACGATTTCGACATCTGGGCACTGGAAGGATGCGAGGGCTGGTCCGGCGCCGAGGTGCTCCCTTACTTCATCAAACTCGAAGACGATCTCGACTTCGGCGGCGAGTCGTATCACGGACGCGGCGGACCGATCCCGGTGATGCGTACGCCGCAGGAGGAGTGGGGCGGCACCGACAGGGCGCTGCGCGACGCGTGCCTCGGCCTCGGTTACGGATGGTGCGCGGATCACAACGCGCCCGAGGGCACGGGAGTGTCGCCCTACGCGATGAATCGGCGCAACAACACGCGAGTGTCGACCAACGACGCCTATCTCGAACCGGCGCGCGGCCGCGCCAACCTGCGCATCATCGGCGACGCGCTGGTGGACAGCGTCGAGTTTAACGGAAACAGGGCGGTCGCGATTCGGGTGCGCAGCCGCGACGGATGGCATCGCATCGAAGGCGGGGAAATCATTTTATGCGCGGGCGCGATTCATTCGCCCGCGATCCTGCTGCGCTCGGGTGTCGGCCCCGCCGAGGATCTTCGCGCCCTGGGCATTCGCAATGTTGCGGATCTGCCGGTCGGACGCGATCTCATCGACCATCCGATGATCGCGATGAGCATGGCGCTCAAGCCGGAGGCGCCCTGCCCGAATATCCAATCGCGCCACACCAATTGCGCGGTGCGGTATGGCTCGGGCCTCGGCGGCGCCGGCAAAAACGACATGTTTCTCATCGCGATGAATCTGCTCGGGTATAGCGAGCAGACGCTTGGCTACGGTTTCATCTGGATGACGGCGTATCAGACCTGGTCGCGCGGCGCGTTGCGCATCACTTCGCGCTCGCCGGAAATCGATCCCGAATTGCGATTTCGCATGCTCAGCGACGAGCGCGACTTGATGCGGATGCGCGACGGGATGAAGCGACTGCAGGAAATCGCGAAGCAACCCGCGATCACCTCGATCGCGGATCGCATCAGCTTCGGCAATCCGCTGCTCATCACGCAAGGCGTATCAGAAGTGCCGCCCACGGGCGCGGCGCTGGATCAGTGGATGCTGGCGAACTGTTACGACTCCCAGCACGGCGCGGGAACCTGCCGGATGGGACCGGCCTCGAATCCACGCTCAGTGGTGGATCCCGAATGCCGCGTCATCGGAATCGAGGGGCTGCGCGTGATCGATTGCTCGGTGATGCCGGAAATCGTGCGCGCCAACACGCATCTCAGCACCGTGATGATCGCGGAGAAGATGGCGGACCACCTCCGCGGCCGGCATTCGACGCCCTAGATCGATCTCACCTACGTACCGGAGAAATCTTGAGCGACGCGATAAAGGATTTCATCTGGGAAACCGCCTCGGCGAGGTTCTGCGCGGAGGTCCGGCCCGAACTCGCGCGCGGCTTGAACGAATGGTCGCCGTCCTCCATCCACACGATGCGGATTTTCGGCGAGAGCTGGTACTTCGCGACTTCCTCGGGCAGGCCGAAGGAATCGCGGGTGCCCTGCAGAATCAGCGCGGGAGTTTTCAGCTTTTCCAGGTGCGCGGTGCGCAGCCGCGTCGGCGCACCCGGCGGATGAAACGGATAGCCGAGGCATATGAGGCCGGCGACGGCGGCCTCATCGGCGACCATGCTCGCGATGCGCCCGCCCATCGACTTGCCACCGATGACGATGCGGTTCGGAGCGCCGCATTTCGCGATGACCTCGCGCCAGGTTTGCATCAGCACCGGTTCGCGATCGGGCGCGCGATTCTTGCCGCTGCTACGGCGCGCCGCCATGTAGGGAAATTCGAACCGCACGACGCGGAGGTCTTTGCTCGCGACACCCTCGCCGATGGTGTTCATGAAGGGATGGTCCATCGGTGCGCCCGCGCCATGCGCAAGGATCAGAGTGATGCGCGCCTCGGCACTTCCGTTGGAGATGAATTCGCTCATGATGCGTCCCAGCTTACTGCTACGGACGTCTCGTCGCGCGAGCTATCTGCCGCCGAGAAGTCCAGCGCGTGGCCAAACATCGCAAGGCCGTTACTTCTTGTCGAGTTGCAACTCGCTCCATGACTTCTGGGTCTGGATGAACGCCGAGGGCGAAATACTTACCGCGCCGCGAAACGGCCAATCGAGCGCCATAATAAGAACGACCACCAGCGCCAAAGATGCCGCTACCGAGGCCGTCATCACCATATGCATAGTCAAATTGTGGAATCCGAAGAGATAGGTATAGCCGGTGGTAATCGCGCCGCCGAAAAATATGATCCACCACACTACGTCCGGGATATGCCCGGCCGCCTCCGAAAGACGACTGGCTCGTGCCCGGTAGAGTTCGTTCAGAGTCCTGAGCAACTCTGCCTCGATGACGGACTCGCCGAGATCGGCGGGATGCATGGTTGCGATGGCCGAATGGAGCTTGTGGAGCGGCGTCCATCCCTCGCTCGGTATGTCGCCATTGCGCTGTGCCGGCCATTCCCGCTGGATCACGATATCGACGTAGTCGCGCAAATCGGCGCGAATATCTTTCCCCATCTCCGCCGGCAAGCCCTGCGTATCGCGGTAGATACTGCCGACGAAATCCGCCTCGCTTTGAACGATATCTTCCGCGCGGGTGTAGGACTCCCAGGTCGCGATCGCGATGAAGGCCAATAGCACCGCGTAAGTGACGCTAATGATCGCAACCGTAAAGCCGGCCAGATCGTTGTGCGCCCTGCGGACCTCGACATGAACGAGGCGCTGAAATATCGCCAACCCCAGGCACGACAAGCCGACGAAAAACGCGACGACCAGCGTGCCCCACATCCAGGTCGGATTGTTGTAGATGAATTCATTGAGCATCGCGTCTGTTGCAGCGACGGACTGACGCCGCCGGCTTCCCTCTCATTAGGCGAGTGGATTCCTCTAGCACCGGACATCATGAAATCCTAATCGATGAAAAAGTCGGAGGGTATTCGGTGCCTTGCGGTCTGGAGTAAATACCCGAGGATCAGCCAATCGAGTCGATTTCGATGTTCATTCCGTATGCGAATTGGTTCTGGCGATCCGCCCTGCGCATGCCGATCAGTTCATCGCGGTTCAAGATTCGCCCGAACCAATTCAGATGCCGCGGGCCTCGAGTTGGCATACTCGCGAAAGTCGAATGGATGCCTGAAGGTAGGTTCTCGTGTGACGGAACTGCCTTCTACCGAATACACAAATTCACCATCGACCTGAGCGCGCGGACGCCTGGCTGTAAAATTGGGGTGCCCTTCAGAGCTACTCGGCTAAGTCGTTGCCGAACTGCCGTCTGTAAACTGCTGGACCGATAAACCAATCTGGTTGATTTGCTTCGACAAACTTGTTAACAGCTTGTCGGAGGGAATCCGTGACCATAGCTGCATGTTACGTCTCCCGCGAAGGGGTGGTGCTAGGGTCGGATAGCACCACGACCTTTACGCTCGAACCGAATCATTATCTGAATCATGCGCAAAAGATCTTTGAGATAGGCGAGAATAGTACGTTCGGAGTGGTTACTTGGGGCCACGGGCGTCTTCAGGATGTGAGTTACCGGACGTTCACCGGACATATTGCGGACGATTTGCAAAAGATGCCGCCTCAGTCCGTTCAAGACGTGGCAGAGCGATGGGGCAGATTGCTTTGGCCCGAGTACCAGGCGAGTTTCACGGCCAAAATCGCACGAGCGAAAGAACTCCTGGAAAAGGAGAATTGACGGAGGACGAGGCGACTGAATTCAGTGACTTCGAGGAATGGATTACTGGATTCTGCGTAGGTGGTTACTGTCCGACTAATCGCAAGCCGGATGCTTACGAAATCGCATTCGATCTTCGTAAACCCACGCCTACAATAACACAGATCAACCGTGATGTTCCGAGCTTCTGGGGAGCACCGAACATCGTCGAACGCCTGATATATTCGATGGACTGGCGGTTGTTTTCCGACATTCTTCGTTCGGGACATTGGAATGGGCCAACGAAGGACCTCCTTGACATGATGGCGCGATATGCCTTAAGAACACCGGAGTTGCCGATTCGAGAAGCGATCGATTTCGTGCATGCGAGCATATACAGCACGATCAGGGCACTGAAATTCTCCCGATACGAACAAACGTGCGGCGGTCCGATCGAAATCGCGGTCATCACCTCTGATCGGCGTTTTCGTTGGGTCCGTCACAAGCGAATGGACGAAGCAATCCGGGAGCAGGAGATCAAACTATGAGTCGCAAGGGAGTGGGTCTCCAAGTTAATAAACTGGACGATGAGATACAGAAACTGCGCATTATCGTCCAGACACAGACCGACCGGAAGATCAAAAAACCCCTCGCAATATTGGGAGATCAGAGCAAGCGCGTAGAAGTCGGCTCATTTCCCGATATCCCTAAGGATTTGCGCGATCCGGACTAGTCTTTCGTCAGCAGGCATTCTGCCACCGCGCGCCCGAGCGATGTTCTTTGGGCGCATCGGGTATCGGCGTCGAGACGGTTCGCGCGCTCGCAACCGCCGGTGCGAGAGTCGTCATCGCCACTCGCGATCCCGCCAAGGGAGAAGCAGTCGCAGCGACGCTGCGCAAAGAGACCGGCTCGGACGCGATTGAATTCGCAATGCTCGATGTCGGCTCGCTCAAATCAGTGCACCCATTCGTCGCGCAGTTTCGGCGCAGGGGCGTCCACTTCATCTGCTGATTAACAACGCCGGCATCACGGCCACTAACTGCGAATCGGAGCGTCGAGTCGACTAACCGACCGGCCCGAACACGGCGCGCGCGAGCCATGACGCGGCGCTTCGCTCCAATGTGATGCTTCGGCCACTCGACTTGCGATCCAGTCAAGCCGGGGACTGTCCAGCACCGGGAGATGCGCAGCAGGCTGCGGGGGCCGACGGCTCTAACCGTCAGCTCCCCGGTAAAACTTCATACACCCTGGACGAGGAAAGCGCGGTAGCTAGCGCCTTTGAAACGGTGCTCGCGCGCCTCGCGGTAGGCGGGGCTGTCGTACCATGCCTTGGCTGCCTCCATAGTCGGAAACTCGAGCACCACCGCGCCTTCGATTGCAGGACCTTCCAGCACCTCGTGGCGCCCATAGGCAACTCGGAGCGTGACCGGATGACCCGACAAAGTAGCGGGAGCGACCTTGGAGTAGGTCTCGAGCTCTTTGGGATCACGAGTGCTATCGCGAATGAAAATTGCGTAGGCAGGCATATTTTTCTCCTTGCTGGAATCTCATCACGTGAGGATTACAGCCATCCACGGCATATAAGCTGGACAGTGGCGAAGGTCAACGCCGCGGTGTCGCGGGTGCTGAAGAACCTGAGCATCTTCACTTCGCATCGCGCGCGGACGGAGTTACCGATATAAAGATGACATGAGTACTGAATCACCTGCGTCGAAATTCGGGGCGCGATCCACCGCGCTCCAAGTCATCGCTGGACACGACTTGCGCGGGCGCGAGGCGATCGTGACCGGCGGCGCCTCGGGTATCGGAATCGAGACGGTTCGCGCGCTCGCGACCGCCGGCGCGAGAGTCGTCATCGCCACTCGCGATCGCGCCAAGGGCGAGGCGGTCGCCGCGACGCTGCGCAAAGAGACCGGCAAGGATGCGATTGAATTCGCCATGCTCGATCTGGGTTCGCTCAAGTCGGTACGCGCATTCGTCGCGCAGTTTCGGGCGCAAGGGCGTCCGCTGCATCTGCTGATTAACAACGCCGGCATCATGGCCACCCCGCTCGCGTACACCGAGGATGGCTTCGAATCGCAGTTCGGCACCAATCATATCGGCCATTTCGCGCTCACCGTGGGATTGCTGCCCGCGCTGAAGGCGGCCGGAAGGGCGCGCGTCGTCGAACTCACGTCGATCGGCCATCGGCGCTCCGATGTGATTTTCGCTGACCTGAACTTTCGCACGCGCCCGTACGAGCGGTGGTCGGCCTACGGACAATCCAAGACCGCCAACTCGCTGTTCGCAGTTGAAGTCACGCGGCGATGGGCCGACGACGGCATCCTCGCCAACGCGGTGCATCCCGGCGGCATCATGAGCGGGCTGCAGAAATTCGTTCCGCGCGAGGAGCAACTCGCGATGGGATGGATCGACGAGGGCGGCAACATCAATTCGCGCTTCAAGACTCCCGCGCAGGGTGCGGCGACCTCGATCTATGCGGCAGTCGCGCCCGAACTCGAAGGCAACAGCGGTCACTATCTGGAGGATTGCGGCATCGCAAAACCGTGGACGGCCGAGAATCCGTTTTCCGGCGTGATGCCGTATGCCCTCGATGCCGAGCACGCGCGGCGGCTGTGGGAAGTCTCCGAAGCAGCGCTCGCGAAGATCAGCTAAAGACGGCGCGCACGCGCCATCCTATTTTCCGCCGCTAAACTCCGCGCTCAAGGGGTCGAGGCGCCGGCGCCCGTCCCGCTTCTCCTCATTGCGCTTCGCTTCGATCGCGACTGCCAGTTCGCGCGCCACGAAGGACTGGCATCGCACCAGGACCTCGCGTGAGCGCGGCCCATCGAGTTCGACCATGAACACGCGCTGCCAGGTGCCGAGCGCGAGGCGCGAATCGACGACTGGAATCGTCTCGCTGGTCGAGAGCAGCAGATGCATCAGATGCGAATGGGCATTGGCGCGCTCGTCAACCGCAATCGGCGGTTTGCGGCGGTCCATATCGTTGTGGTTGTAGGGGCGTTCGGAAGGGCAGAGGCCGCGGAGAAAATGCTTGAAATCCTCGAGCAGGAGCTCCTCGGCTTCGTTGATTTTGATCGCGGCGGTGGTATGGCGCGAAAACACGGTCACCAAACCCTCGCGGATGTTCGCGCGGCTCAGGTGCTCGTCGATGTGGTCGGTCAGGTCGATGAACTGGATTGGCTCGACGGTAGCAATACTGAATAAAATGTCGGAGACGGTGACGGATTGAAGGGCGGCCGGCGCCGGATGCGAGACGACATTGGATCTCATCAGATGGCTCATCACTTCCCTCGCAAGGACCCTACGAAGCGTTGATTGACCGAGAGGTCAGAGTATCAAGTATGGGGTCAGGAGAAATGACGGCAATACGTCGAACATCGTTCTGACCGACTAACCGGCGCATGGTCAGTCGGTCAAATAGACATGACTACGGGTACTTAGGCTAGTCGCAGGCGACTAAATGGTGGGCATGATGACAACATTGGGTTGGGGCGTAAAGACTATTTTCCGCGGAGTTCGCGCTGGGCGAGTTCCAAATCGGCATCCACCATCATCGAAACGAGGTCGGGAAACTTCACTTTCGGCTGCCATCCGAGGACGCGGCGGGCCTTATTTGCGTCGCCGATAAGTAGGTCAACTTCAGAAGGGCGAAAAAATCGCGCATCAGTATCGACATATTTGTGCCAATCCAGCTCGAGACATCCGAAAGCGGCCTCGAGGAATTCCTGCACCGAATGCGTCTCGCCGGTTGCGATGACGTAATCGTCGGGGCGCTCTTGTTGAAGCATCAACCACATCGCCTCGACATAATCGCCGGCGAATCCCCAGTCGCGTTTCGCATCGAGGTTCCCCAGCGACAGCTTGCTCTGCAAGCCCGTCTTGATGCGTCCGACGCTGCGCGTGATTTTTCGGGTGACGAAATTCTCGCCTCGTCGCGGTGATTCATGATTGAAGAGGATGCCGTTCACGGCGAAAAGATCGTAGGCTTCCCTATAATTCACGGTCTGCCAATGAGCGTAGACCTTCGCGCATGCATAGGGGCTCCGAGGATGAAACGGTGTCGTCTCACTCTGCGGGACCTCGACCACCTTGCCGAACATTTCCGAGGACCCCGCCTGATACATACGCGCCTTCCGCCCATGTCGCTGATTATGGTCTCGTAGCGTTTCCAGCAGTCTAAGCGTGCCTAAACCAACCACATCGGCGGTATATTCCGGCTGATCGAACGAGATCCGCACGTGCGACTGCGCCGCGAGGTTATACACTTCATCCGGCCGCACCTGCTCGATGATGCGCCTCAGGCCGGTTCCATCGCCGAGGTCTCCATAATGAAGTTGCAGGCCGTCGCCGGGGACATCGAAGCCTCGCCGCAAATGGTCGATGCGCGCGGTCGCGAAGCTGGAGCTGCGCCTGACGATGCCGTGGGTCTCATAGCCCTTCTTGAGCAACAACTCCGCGAGATACGAACCGTCCTGACCGGTCACCCCGGTTATCAGCGCAACTTTTGCCAATCGATACCTGCCTAGTCCCTATTTTGTCAGCTAGTCGCCTTTGACGAGGCGATGCGAATCGCTGTTGAAGTGCTGGGTGGAAAACTCGTATAGCTCGGCGTCCTCCAGCGCCTCCATCTGATGGACCAGGCCCGGCGGAATATCCATGCATTCGCCAGCGTTCAGCACGAATTGCTCGATTTCCTTCGCATCCGGCGACGCCTTGATCGTCACCCGCAGGCGGCCCGCGCGCAGGAAAAACGATTCGGTCTTGAGCTTATGGAAATGCAGCGAGCATCGCTTGCCCTTGTTGATTTCGAGGATTTTCCCGCAATAGAGCTCGTTGTTGGCGAGCCACACCTCGCGGCCCCATCCCTTGGGTTCGATATGCACCGGTTGGCGCACTCTATTCTTCATGGTTTGCCCCTATCGGTAGTATGTGTATCGAGGCCCTCCGAGTCCATACTTCCGCGTCAGATCAAGGGCAAGATCAGGTCGCAGCCATGAGGATTCTTAGGAAAAGCGGAGCCGCTTTCGACTCCATCGGTCGCGTATCGAGGATTCGATACCCCCACCCCGCGGGGGGGCGCCCGGGGGGGCCCCGCGGGGGGGGGGCGGGGGGGGGACGCCACCCAGCGCGCCCGCCGCGCCCCGGGCCGCCC
>VFSW01007974.1_pt1 | contig 15291 bp, 11 predicted proteins | sample 5358111 | NCBI WGS metagenome assembly VFSW01 (sample SAMN11554181, study PRJNA540505) | mine drainage metagenome | isolation source: sediment from site ElyBrook_90M | place: USA: Ely Copper Mine, Vershire, VT | collected 2017
CGAGGCGCGCAAGGGGCCACTCCCGATCGGCGCCGCCTGCGGCGGCGGGGAGCTCTTGGGTCAGGAGACGGGCGACGACGGCCGGCGCGTGGCCCTCGTGCGCGAGCGTTTCGAACGCGTCGACATGCCCGCCCGCCACCAGCTGCCGGACGACCTCGGCGACGAGATGGTAGTCGTGCGCGAGCCGTTCGCGCAAGGCCGCGGGACGCTCCGGAAGATTCGCGTCGATGCGTACGAGGCTCGAGGGAGTGATGGGAATGGGCGCGACGTCGGTCTCGGGGTACATCCGGTCCCTGCCCGGGAGCGGTCGCGAGAACCGGCTGCGCCCGTCCGGCAGCGGGTCGCGGGTCTCGGCCGGGATGCCGTCGAGCGCGGCGAGCGCACGGGCCGCGATCCGATCGAGGGCCGCGCGGGCCCGTTCGGCCGCTCGATCCGCGACCAGAACGAACGCGTCGTTCGGGCCCGAGCCGAGCCGGGTTCGCACCCGCTCCGTCTCCTCCGCACCGATCCCAGCGCCGGGGAGCTCGTCCGAGTGCAGGATCCCGCGCAGCCCGAGGAAGCGGGCCTGGTCCGCGAGCTCTCGTCCGAGACGCTCCTCCGAGTTCGGCGGGCTCTTCAACAGGCCGGCGAAGCCGGGAAGGGCGATCGCGAGCACGACCCCTCCGTGGCGGACGGCATCGGCCACCGGCCCGCTCTCGACGCTCCCTAGGAGCTCCGTCACGTCGAGGCCCGGAGCGAACGTGCTCGGCGCCTGCCGCTCTCGGAGCCGATCGCGGACCTCGAGCAGCACCCGCTGGCGCTCGACCTCGCGCTCGACGTACTGGGGAAGGCGGCGGAGCTCCTGCACTCCCTTGATCTCGATGCGCCGGCCGCCCTCCGTGGAGACGTTCAGGTCCTCGCGGATGGTGCCGATCCCGCGACGTACGCGCCGAGTCGCCCGCAGGAGCGCCCCGATCTCCTCCGCGACCTCTCGCGCTTCCTCCGGGCTGGTCAGATCCGGTCCGGTCGCGATCTCGATGAGCGGGATGCCGAGTCGGTCGAGCCGGTAGAGGACCTCCCCGCCCTTCTCGGAGATCTTTCGGGCCGCGTCCTCCTCGAGGCAGATCGACAGGATCGAGTACCGACGCGTCCCGAGCTCGAGGTAGCCGCCCGCGGCGACGAGCGCGGTCCGTTGGAAGCCGGAGGTGTTCGAGCCGTCGACCACGATCTTGCGCATCACCTCGATCTCGTCCAGCACCCGGGCGTGCAGCATGCGGGCCAGGGTGAGGGCGGTGTCGAGAGCGGCCGGGTTGAGCGCGTGCGGCGGCTCCTCGTCCATCTCGACGAGGCAGTTCGACTCCGTCGCCTCGTAGCGATACGTCAATCCCCGGGAGGCCTGATGGGCGGCGGCGGCGTCGATCCCGCGGTTCTCGCCGCTCGAGGCTCGAAGACGGCGCGAAAACGTCCCCGTGATCGCGTCCGAGAGCTCCGAGGGACAGGCGCAGAACAGTTTGCCCGTGGCCAGCTGTTGGTGGACCTCGAGCCCCGCCCTCACTCTTCGCCTCGGGCCGGATGGCGCGCCACGAACTCTCCCGCACGGTCAAGCCGCAGCAGGGCTCTCACCTCGTCCGGGCTCGTCGCGTGGCCCAGGGACCACAACAGCTTGACGTAGGCCGTCTCGGGAAGGAGATCGTCCAGGAAGAGCACTCCCGCTCGATGCAGCTCTCGGCCGGTCGCGTACACGAACGGATCGGCCAATCCCTCCAGGCATTGCGTCGTCATCGCGACGACGACCCCGGCCTCGACCGCCCGCCGGATCCAGTCGACGTGGACCGAGGCGAAGTGGCCGAGCCCCGTCCCCGCGAGGACGATCCCCCGCGCGCCCTGCACGAACCCCTCGGCGAGCTCCGGCGTCAAGCCGGGGTAGTACCAGAGGAGCCGGCCCGAGAGATCGAGCGGTCCGTCGAAGCGCGCTCCGCGCGGGCTGGGAGGCCGGACCCTGGATTCGAGGCGGATCTCGGCGCCCTCGACCACGCCGAGCGGAGGGCCGTTTCGGCTGCGGAAGGCGTCCCGGCGGCTCGAGTGCATCTTGCGCACCTGCGTGCCCCGATGGATCGCAAAGCGGGTGTCGGAGAGCCCGGCGTGCATCACCACCACGACCTCCCCGATCCGGCGGTCGCGTGCCACACGGGCCGCCGCCTGCAGGTTGGACGCGCCGTCCGACGAGGGCCGGTCCGGCGATCGCTGGGCACCGACGAGCACCACCGGCCCCGGAAGCTCCGGAAGGAGGAACGACAGGGCCGCGGAGGTGAAGCCGAGGGTATCGGTTCCGTGAGCGATCACGATCCCCCGCGCCCCCTCCCGGAAGGTGAGGGCGACCCGCTCCGCGAGGATCGACCAGTCATGCGGAGCGATGTTCTCGCTGAGGCGATCGAACACCGGGACCACCCGGACCGGGCCCTCCGAAAGCAGGTCGGGATAGAAGTCGAGGATCTCGCGCTCGCCACGGACCGGACGGACCCCGCCGGTCTCGTAGTCGATCCGGGAGGCGATGGTGCCCCCGGTCGTCAATAGGGCGATCGGCTCTCCCGGGTGCACGGTGGAGCTCGGGCCCGCTCGGGCTCGCTCCTCGGACGCTGCCGAGGGCGGCGACGCCGGCGCGGCCCGGAAGGAGAAGTCCGTTCCGACTCGGATCCCGACGTTGTACCCACTCTCCAGTTTGAGCTGCAGGATCCGATCTCCGGAAAGGGCGTGAGAAGGAACGATGGTGCCCGTCCAGTCGGCTCCCGCCGGGTCGTGCAGTTCGATCCGCTGGCCCATGGGGAGGGTCCGCAGGGTCTCCCAGGGATCCTTCGCGGTAGGTGGACTCATCGGAGGAAGAACTCCCGCTCCTCCCATCGCAGCGTCCCGCGCTATAAATTGTGGCGCGGCGGGCGCGATCGCCGAGACCGGGCTTTTATACACTCCTCCGCTCGCACGCCTCGGCACGAACGACCACGAATGCCCGTGTGGGGTAGCTACGGGAGCGGGGGTTCCCCCCGTCCTGCTACATTGGATATCCTAGAGGCCTGCGGAGCCTCAGACCTGGGTTCGAATCCCAGCACGGGCGTCTCTCCGATCGGCCCGCAGGGATCGCTCGCGCAAGCGGATCCGTTCACGGCCCCGGGGGCGGCGCACGCCCCGGCACGCGTCGCCCTCGCCCGGCGGGCCTAGCGGGCGAACCGGTGGCTCATCACGTACGGGAGCACGCCGCCCGCGAGGTAGTACTCGAGCTCGATCGGGGAGTGGATCGCGCATTCGAGCGTCGCCGTGATCGGCGGATCCGACTCACGAAGCGCCTCCAGCGTGATCGCTCCCCGAGGAGAGAGCTCCCCGCCCGATGCGACGCTCAGGCGGAACGACTCGCGCCCGGACAGGCCGAGGGCCTTCCAACCCCGGTCCGGGGCGAAGCGGAGCGGGAGCACGCCCATCTCGATCAGATTGGTCCGGTGGATCCGCTCGAAGCTCTCCGCGATTACGGCGCCGATCCCGAGCAGGCGGGGTCCCTTCGCGGCCCAGTCCCGAGAGCTTCCCTGGCCGTAGCTCTTCCCCGCCAGCACGATGAGCGGGACGCCTTCGGTGCGGTAGCGCTCGGCGGCATCGTAGACGGAGAGCACGTCCCCCTCGGGGAGATGCGCGGTCCACCCTCCCTCCTTCGGTGCCACGAGCTGGTTCTTCAGACGGAGATTCGCGAACGTCCCGCGCACCATCACCTCGTGGTCCCCTCGGCGCGTTCCGTAGGTGTTGAATTGCGACGCGGGAACCCCGTGGGCGAGCAGGTACCGGCCCGCGGGAGTGCTCTCGGGAAACTCGCCGGCCGGAGAGATGTGGTCCGTCGAGATCTGGTCGCCGAAGGTCAGGAGCGCCCGGGCTCCCTCGGCGAGTACCCCGCGCTCGGGGATCCAGGGGGGAGGCAGGTGGAGGTACGGCGCGGCCCGGAGGTAGGTCGAAGCGCGCTCCCAAGCGTAGAGGTCCCCCGTGGGAGGATCGAGAGACTCCCAGTGCACGTCCCCCACTTCGATCGCCCGGTACTTCTCGCGGAACATCTCCGGGTCGAGATCGGCTTCCACGAGGCGCCGGATCTCGGCGGAGGTCGGCCAGAGATCCTTCAGCCGGACCGGAGCGCCGTCCGGGCCTTTCCCGATCGGGTCCCGGGTCAGATCGACGTCCATTCGTCCGGCGAGGGCGTAGGCCACGACGAGCATCGGAGAGGCGAGGTAGTTCGCACGGACCTGGTTGTGGATCCGTGCTTCGAAGTTCCGGTTCCCGCTGAGCACGGCCGCGACGTAGCGATCGTGCTCCGTCACGTCCTTCGCGACGTCCGGGGGCAGCGGGCCGGAGTTGCCGATGCAGGTCGTGCAGCCGAAGCCGACCACTCCGAAGCCGAGATCGGTGAGCGGCTGGAGCAGCCCGGCGCGCTGGAGATAGTCGGTGACGACCTTCGAACCCGGCGCGAGCGAGGTCTTCACGTACGACGGCACCCGCAGCCCGAGGGCGAGCGCCCGTTGCGCGATGAGCCCGGCGCCGAGCATGACGGAGGGGTTGGAGGTGTTCGTGCAGCTCGTGATCGCCGCGATCACGATCGAACCGTCGGGCGCGACCGCGGGGCCGGTCGGCACGGCCGGCTTGAGCTTCCGGTAGCCCGCCAGCGAGCGGGCGAATCCGGCGGGAGCGTCGGAGAGGGCCATCGACTCCTGGGGGTTGCCCGGACCGGAGATCGTGGGGACGATCTTCTCGAGATCGATCGTCAGCACGTCGTCGAACTCGAGCTCGCCGCTCAGCTTCGTGCCCCAGAGCTCCTGGAGCTTCGCATACGCTTCGACCCGAGCCACGGCCCGGGCGTCTCGTCCGGTACCGTGCAGGTAGGCGATCGTGGCTTCGTCGATCGGAAAGAAGGCGGCCGTCGCGCCGTACTCCGGGCACATGTTGGAGAGGGTCGCTCGATCCGGGACGGCGAGCCCCGAGACCCCGGGGCCGAAGAACTCCACGAACTGATCGACCACGCCGCGCCCGCGCAAGCGACGGGTGATCGTGAGGGCCAGATCCATCGCCGTCGTTCCTTCCGGCATCGAGCCGATCAGTTCGACCCCTATCACGACCGGATCGGCGAGGAAGTACGGCTCGCCGAGCATGACCGCCTCCGCCTCGATCCCTCCCACTCCCCATCCGAGGACCGAGACGCCGTTGACCATCGTGGTGTGGGAATCGGTTCCGATCAGGGTGTCCGGGAAGGCCACGGGCTTCCCCGCGATCTCCTGGCGCTGGACGACCGAGGCGAGGTACTCGAGGTTCACCTGGTGGCAGATGCCGTTGCCCGGCGGCACGATCCGGGTGTTCGAGAACGCAGCCTTCGCCCAGCGCAGGAAGCGGTACCGCTCCCCGTTGCGCTCGTACTCGCGATCGAGATTGATCGTGAGCGATCGGGGCGTGCCGAAGCTATCGACCTGGACCGAATGGTCGACGATGAGATCGACGGGCACGATCGGATTGATCCGCTTCGGGTCGAGCCCGCGCTCGGCCGCGTCGTTGCGCAGGGTGGAGAGATCGACGAGCGTGGGGATCCCCGTGAAATCTTGCAAGAGGACCCGCGCCGGGTAGAACGGGATCTCGACCGTAGGGGGGATGTCGCGGCCCTCGGCGAGCGCGCGGACCGTCTCCGGGTTCACGCGCGTCGGATCGAACCGACGCACGAGGTTCTCCAGGAGGATGCGGACGGTCCGGGGACGACGGGCGAGCTTGGAGTGATCGATCCCCGAGAGGCGGTCGAGGCGGTAGACGAACGAGTCTTCTCCGGCCAGAAAGATCGACTCGAGCAGACCTAGGGGATCGGCGGGGTTCATGCTCCGTCGAGTGCGCGACCCTTCTTGGGCTCTGCGGTACGCGGTCCAGCCGCTGCCGGGCCTGTTCCCCGCGCCTACGCTCGCCGGGAGAAGCGGAGCGAGTGCTCCCAGTTCAGCACCCGACGTTCCCCGGGACGGGGCAGGACCGCCGTGCGATCGAGCTCGACCTCGAGCCGCTCGCCGCTCGTAGACCGAACGACCACGAGCGAACCCCGGCCCGTGAAGCCCACGGCCAGCACCTCCACCGATAGGCCCGCGGACCCGACCGGGTCGAGCCGCGCCGCTTCGGGCCGGAACGCGACCCAGTCCGCGCCCTCCGACAGGACGTTGTATCCGAGGAAGCGGGCCGTCTCGCCGTCCGGCGGCTCGGCGGGTACGGGCGCCGGCGCGCCGAGGGCGCGCAGTCGGCCTCCCAGCAGGATAGCGACCCGATCCCCGAGAAAGAGGCCTTCCTCTCGATCGTGGGTGACGTGAACCGTCGCGATCCCCCGCTCCGCGAGCACGTGACGGAACTCTCCCCGCAGGCCGGCCCGGACCCCGGCGTCGATCGCTGCGAACGGCTCGTCGAGCAGCACGACCCGGGGATGGGCTGCGATCGTGCGCGCGAGCGCGACGCGCTGGCGCTCGCCTCCCGAGAGCGTCGCGGGATCGCGCTCTTCGAACCCCTGCATCCGGACGAGTTCGAGGGCTCGGTGAGCCTCGGTGTCGGCCTCGGCGAGCGGTCGCCCCTGAACGAGCGGGCCGTACGCCACGTTCTCGTACACGGTCCGGCGGGGGAAGAGCGCCGCCTCCTGGAGCAGTAGCCCGATGCCTCGGCGGTGGACCGGCACATCACGGAGATCCCTGCCGTCGAGCCGCACGGTACCTCGGGCGGGGCGCTCCAACCCCACGATGGCCCTGAGGAGGGTGGTCTTTCCGCTCCCGTTCGGGCCCATCAGCGACAGGAGCTCGCCTGGAGCGACCTCGAAGGAGACCGAGTCCAGCACCGGGGTCCGACCGAGGGAGACCGAGAGATCATGGACCTCGAGGGCGGGCGGCTCAGAACTCGGCACGATGACCCCCATAGTTGACCGCGGCAAAGACGGCGAGGCTGATCACGAGCAGCAGGCCGGCGGCGGCCTCCGCGAGCGGGAACTGGCGCAGGTCTTGGAGATCGTACACCGCGACGCTCAGGGTCGTGAAGTTCGGAGTGACGAGGAAGTACGTGGCGGTGAACTCGCCGAGGCCTAGGGCGAAGGCGAAGAGCCCGGCCGTCCGTAGGCCCCGACGGACCCGGGGAAGATCCGTGTCGAGATAGGCGATCCAGGTCGGGGCCCCGAGCACGCGTGCGGAATCCCGGGCCGAGGGCGAGAGCCCGGCGAGAGGTATTTGGAGGCTCTGGAGGGCGAACGGGAGCGCGAGGATCGACTGGCTGACGATGATCAGGATCCACACGGTCGACTCCCCGCCGAGCACGGGCCGCCAGAACTCGGCGAGCGAGAACGCGAGAAGCACCGGCGAGATCAAGAGCGGGAGGAACAGGTACAGCGCTAGGCCCGTGCCGAGCCGCGGTCGAGCTCCGAGTGCGTAGCCGGCCACGATCCCGAGGAGGAGCACGATCGTCGCCGCGACCGCGGCGAAGAACAGGGTGTTGGCGAGGACCTGGACCAGCGGGATCCCAAGGAGGTTCGTCGCGGTGGGACCGAACAGTTCGGTCCACGGAGCACCGAACGTCCCTCCCCCCGGAGGGCTCAACGAACGGTAGAGCACCGTCCCGAGGAAGAACGCGATCGCTCCCAGAAGCGCGACCGTCTCCGCGGCGAGCGCGTAGGCGAGGGGGGAACGGACGCGTCCGGGGCGCGGTCGGGTCCGGACCGACGAGCTCGACGAGCGGAGCCGGTGGAGGAGCACGAGGTACAGCGCCGTCGGGATCGCGAGGAATAGGAAGAGCGCAAGGGCGAGGAGCGCCGCACCGGTGGGATCGAACCCGTACTGGTCGAGGTACCAGATCCGGGCCTCGACCGTGTAGCATCGCGCTCCGCATAGGACGAGCGGGGTCGCGAAGGCGACCGCGCTGAACAGGAACGTCAGGAATCCGCCGGCCGCCGCCCCGAGCCACGATCCCGGTCCCCAGACATCTCGATACGCTCGCGCCGGAGGGGCCCCGAGGGTCGCCGCCGATTCCTCCAGCTCCGCCGAGGCGCTCTCGCATCCGAGCGCCGTGAACAGGATCACGATCGGGACGTTGAACACGAGGTTCGCCGCGACGATCGCCGGAAGGCCGTGGCCCAGGACCCCGAGGGCCGGTAGCGCGCTCGATACGGTACCGGACGGGCCGAAGAGGTCGAGAATGCCGAGCACGACCACGATCGAGGGGAGGAGGAACGGGACGAGGAGGAAGGCGCGGACCGCCGAGCGGCCGGGCCAGGTGTAGCGGCCGAGGAACACGCCCGCCGGATAGCCGATGGCGACGGCGAGCGTGGCGCTCAGGGCTCCCTGCTCCAGCGAGTTCTCGAACGCCTGTCGATTCAGCGGGGATTGCGTAAGCGAGTCGATCCACCCCGCCCAGCCTCCGGCCAGGAGCCCCCCGCCGAACAGCAGGGCGACGGGGAGGAGCGCGAAGAGGAGGACGTAGCCGACGATCGGGAGGACCGACCAGCCCCCCCGGAGGCTCACGGCGGCGCGTACTGGTTCGCGAGGGCCTGCCATTCGTTCTGCCAGCTCGTGATGTTCGCCGCGAGTGCGGAGGGGGTCGTGTACTGGTTGAGCGGCACGATCGAGTTCGGGTCGATCAGTCCGCGGTACTCGGAGGGGAGCGGGACCGTCTGGTTGGCCGGGTACTCCCACTCGTTGAGCGGGATCTCGTTCTGGACCGTCCCGTTCAGGAACCAGTTGATGAACTGTTCGTCCAGGGAGAGGTGGTGCGTCCCCGCGACGATCCCGATTCCGTAGATGGTCTGCCAACCGTAGAGCGTGTGGTTCCAGCTCGTCACGGTCGTGTTGAACGCGCCGAGGCCGGGGTTGTCGATGGCGTAGGCCGGGTCGGTCGTGTAGCTGACGACCGCGAGCGGGTTTCCCGGAGGAGAGGTGAACTCGTTGAAGGCGGTCGACCAGTCCGGCGCGCTGGGAGCGTACGGCAGGACCTGCTGCCAGAAGCTCTGCCAATTCTCGTGAAGGATGGCGGAGTAGAACTCGATCTCCCATGCCAGGAACTCCTCGCCCGTGATGTCGGTCGTGGGGTTCTCGTAGAGGAGCTGGCGCGCCCACGTGGAGTTCTGCGAGAAGTTCAGGAACGAGGAGGCCGCGATGGCCCCGTTCGTGATCGTCTGGAACGACGCGTTGTAGTCGATGCCGAGGTAGCCGTACTCGTACGGAGTGACCGCGTGATCCGGGCTCAGGTCCTGGACCAGCGCGGCCGGTACGTTCGCGAGCGCCGGCGAGACGTACGGGACGAGCAGCGACCGGCTCTCGGCCTGGCTCGCGGTGATCTCGTCCAGGCCGATCACGAGGTCCGCTCCGGGCGAGTTCTTCTGCGCCAGCAGCGTGCTCGCAAGATCTCCGGACGGACAGTCGACCTGGATGTGGATGTGGTGCGCCGCCTCGAAGGTCCCGAAGACCTTCGCGAACGCCGGGGCACCGCACGTGCCGCCGAAGACGCTCTAATACGTGTAGATCGTCAGAGGCGGCGTCGGATTGAAGTAGTACTGCGTGAGGCCGATGCCGGCGACGACGACGATCACCGCGATCCCCGCGATCAGGACGATCGTGCTCGCGCGGCCCGGCCGGCGCAATCTCCGTGTCGGCCCCGTCCCGTTCGCTGGTGCGCGGTTCATTCCTCCGGAGAACCGGCGGAGAGGATGGTTACTTCGTCCATCGCGTTCCCTTCGCGGGCATTATCCCGTGCAGGTTCCTGGGGTCGACGAGGCGTGCTCGTCCTCTCAGCCGGTTCACAGCTCCCCCTGCGGGGGGGACCATCCCGCCAGCGGCATTAACGTTTGCAGAACGCTCGGCTCGCGTCTGGGTCGAAGTGCGGCTCGGCGCCCACCGCCGCCGGTATCGGCCCCGCGGAGCCGGCGACGCGCCCGTCTAACGTGATATACACCTCGCGGGTCTGTGCGGTAGGGGTGCGTCGCGCGATGGTCGATTCGATGGACCAGCTTCGGTTCGGCACCGAGCTCGTCAAGCGCGGCTTTGCCCGCATGCAGCAGGGGGGCGTCATCATGGACGTCACCAACGCGGAACAGGCCTCGATCGCCGAGGAGGCCGGGGCCGTCGCGGTGATGGCGCTGGAACGGGTCCCCGCGGACATCCGGGCCCTGGGCGGTGTCGCCCGCATGGCCGACCCGCTCAAGGTTCGCGAAATTCAAGCTCGCGTCTCCGTTCCCGTGATGGCGAAGTGCCGCATCGGCCACACCTCCGAGGCCCGGATCCTCGAGTCGCTCGGAGTGGACATGGTGGACGAGTCCGAGGTTCTCACGCCGGCCGATCCCTTCTACCACGTCGACAAGAAGGCGTTCCAGGTTCCGTTCGTCTGCGGCGCCCGAAACCTCGGGGAAGCGCTGCGCCGCATCGACGAAGGCGCGGCGATGATCCGCACGAAAGGCGAGGCCGGCACGGGCAACGTGATCGAGGCCGTTCGCCACATCCACCAGATCAACTCGGAGATCGCCCTCGTCCGCAAGATGCCCAAGAAGGACGCCGTGCTCTGGGCTCGAAAGGCCCGCGGGCTGCCCTCGACCGTGGAAGAGGTCCGGGCGCTCGGACGCCTGCCCGTCGTCAACTTCGCCGCCGGAGGGATCGCGACCCCGGCGGATGCGGCCCTCTGCCGGCTCCTCGGGGTCGATGGGATCTTCGTGGGAAGCGGGATCTTCAAGTCCCAGCACCCGGAGAAGGTCGCGCGCGCGGTGGTGGAGGCCTCGCTGCACTTCGATCAGCCCGAGGTGCTCGCCCGCGTTTCGGAAGGGCTCGGGGAGCCGATGAAGGGTCTCGATCTCACGGGCGTGCCGGACTCCGAGCTGCTCCAGGTCCGCGAGTCGCAACCGGCCGCGCCCCGACGCCCCGGCGTCACCGAGGCCTAGCCGGCCATTCGACCGCGCCTTTTACCTAAGTGACCTCGGATGCCCTGCTGGAGGAACCGGTGCGCATCGTCCTCGTTACTCCGTTCTTCTATCCCCACGCCGGGGGCGTCGAAACGCACGTCCGCCAGCTCGCACGGGGGTTCGCGCAGCAGGGCCAGGAGGTGGTCGTGCTCACCGCGCGCTTCGATCCGACCCTCCCCGCGCAGGAGGATCTCGAAGGGTACCGCATCATCCGGGCGCCCTGCCGGGCGGTCCTCTTCAACACTCCGATCGATCCCGCGGTCGGCCGCGTGCTCAAGGGGCTGAAGGCGGACATCGTCCACCTCCACTACCCCCCGCCGCTCACCTCGTACTTTGCGGTCCGCGCGCTCCAGCGGAGCCCGGTTCCGATCTGCCTGACGTACCATTGCGATCTCTACCTCGCCGGTCCTTGGGGCCGCGTCCTCACGGAGGCGTTCCAGCGGATCTTCCTGACCCGCACGCTCGCCCGGGTCGATCGGATCATCGTCCACACGCGCAGCTATGGAATGACCTCCGCCGTCCTGCGCGGACGGCCCCTCGAGATCATCCCCTCGGTCGTCGATCTCGATCGGTTCCGACCCGGCCTCGACGCCTCGGACATTCGCCGCGATTTCGCGCTCGAGGGAAAGCGAGTGCTCGCATTCACCGGTCGGCTCGTCCCGCACAAAGGCGTGGACGTGATCCTGCGGGCGCTTGCCGAGCTGCCCAGCGACGTGATGCTGCTCGCCATCGGAAGCGGCCCCCGTTTCGCGTACCTCCGGCGTCTCGCCTACCGTCTCGGCATCCCCCACCGCGTTCGATTCCTGACGGAGATCTCGGACATCGACCTTCCCCGCTACCTGTGCGCGGCCGATCTGTTCGTCTTCCCCTCCCAGAACCGGCTCGAGGGCTTCGGGCTCGCGGTGGCCGAAGCGATGGCCGTGGGGCTCCCGGTCGTCACGGCGGATATGCCCGGGGTCCGAGAAGTGATCGAGCCGGGGAAGGAGGGGCTCCTCGCCGAACCGCTGATCGCTTCCGACCTCGCCGCGCGCATTCGAGAGATCCTCGAGGACGACGCGATGCGCGCTCGGATGGGCGCGGCCGCGCGCGTGCGCGCCGAGCAGCGCTACGGGGTCGAGACCGTGACCGGCCAGCTCCTCAAGCTCTACGCCGAGGTGCTCGCAGATCGTTGATCTCGTCGCGCAGGCGTCGCGCTTCGAGGCCGGCCGCCGCGCGCCAGTCGCTCTTCGAGGATGCGTACAGGATGCTGCGAGAGGCCGCGGCCAGGAGCCCGCGGCCGTTGCGGTCGATCCCGCCCGAGATGCTCGCGGCGAGATCCCCGCGCTGCGCACCGACCCCGGGAAGCAGGATCGCGCCCCGCGCGCCGAGCGCGGCGCGGGCCCGCGCGACCGCTCGAGGATCGGTGGCCCCGATGACGACGCCGGCGTTTCCGTTCTTGCGCGAGAGCCTGCCCACGGTCCGAACGATCTCGATCCACAGCGGCGAGGAGCCGTGGCGGATCTCCTGGAAGTCCCGGGAACCGGGATTGCTGGTGTGGGCCACGACGAAATAGCCCCGATCGGGGCGGGCCGCGACCGGTACGAGGCTCTCCCAGCCCACCCACGGGGTCACGGTGATCGCATCGAACCCGAAGACATCGAACGCTCCCTCGGCGAGTAGGCGCATGGTGTTCGGGATGTCGTTCGCTTTCAGGTCGAGGATCTTGATACGGCGCGGCCCGATCTTTCGGACGACGCGCTCCAGGGCGCCGAACCCTGCGGCTCCATAGCTCCAGTACGCGGCGAGCTGCATCTTGTACGCCGACACGTACGGGCGCGTCGCCCCGACGATTCCCGCCAGGAAGGCGTCGAGCTGACGGGTCCGACTCTGCCGGCGCAGGGGAGTAGGTGATCGCGCCGGGTCCGGATCGAGCCCCACCGACACCAGCGAATTGGTCTCGCACAGGACGTGGTCGAGGTGGTCGAGGAACGGGGTGGGCACGCCCGGTCCATCGTCGCCGGCCCGATAAGGCGTGCTCCCCCTCGGAGAGCTCAGCGTTCAGGCCCGGTGTCGGGTTTTTATCAAGACCCGCTATGGGGAGCGACCCCGAGAGTATGACCGCGACGGAACCTACCGAGCCCGCCCCAGTCACCGACATCCGGCTGCGGGACCTGCGGCCGACGGACGTCCCCGTGCAGATCCTGGGCCGCGTCGTGACGGTGGAGCGCCGCGAGTACACCAACACCGCCGACGGTCGGCGTCGCACGTTCCTCTCGGGCCTGTTGAGTGACGGGACGGCGACCGTCCGGTTCACGTGGTGGGAACCTCCGGCGGAGGGCGTCGACCGTGGAACAGTCCTACGCGCCGTGAACGCGCAGGTCCGCGAGTTTCGGGGTCGGCCCGAGGTCTCCTTCGGCTACCGCACGCGCGTCGCGCCGGCGAGCGAGCTCGAGCTCCCGCCCGTCGACGGCAACGACATTCCACTGCGCAAGATCCAGGAGCTGGGAGCCTCCGACGAAGGATTCCGCATCGAGGGCCGCGTGGTGCGCATCTCCCCGCGCACGGTCACCGTCGGGACGGAGCAGCGGGCGATCTACGAAGGTCTCCTCGCCGACCGGAGCGGCTCGATCGCCTTCACCTCGTGGAGCGACTTCGCGCTGCGGGCCGGCGAGACGGTGCGCATCGCGGGAGGATACGTGCGCATGTTCCGCAACCGCCCGCAACTCAATCTCGATGAGCGCTCGGTCGTGGCTCGTATCGAGGGCACGGATCTGCCCCAGCCGGCGGAAGTGCTGTCGACGCCGTCCCGCCCGATCGCGGAGATCGAGGAAGCGGGTGGAGGAGAGTCGGTCGCGCTCGAAGGCGTGATCCTCGGGCTCCTGCCCCCGAGCGGGCTCGTCTATCGATGTCCCACCTGCCGGCGCGCTGTCGCCGGAGGAATATGTCCCACGCACGGAGCCGTCCAGGGCGTTGCCGATCTGCGCGGACGGTTCGTGGTCGATGACGGTTCGGGATCGGCCACCGTGAACACCAGCCGGGAGGGGACCGAGATGCTCTGGGGCATCCCCCTCGAAGCGGCCCTCGCCCGCCTCCGAGACGCACCGGACCCGACCCTCCTCGAGGAACATCTCTTCGAGGCGACCTTCGGCACGCATGTCCGCGTCCGGGGCCGGGCGTCCAAGGACGACTTCGGGCTGACCGTGTACCCCGAATCGATCGAGCGGGTGAGAGTCGATGTCCCGGCGCGCGCGCGCGAGCTCGCGGTGCGCCTGGGGAGCTGACGATGGCTCTGCGCGAGACCGCCTGGCGGGAAACGGCCGCGGAGATCCTGGCCGCGCTCCAAGAGGAGCGTGGCACGGGGGAGCGAGCGGCCACGTATCTGCTCTCTCCGTACGGGTCTCGGATGAGCCGAGTGCTCATCGCGGGGACCCTGAGCCCCCCGGAGTCGATCGGCCGGGATCCCGCCCAGCCGTTCTGGCGCTCCCGCCTCGTCGACCCCACGGGCACGGTGGCCGTGACGGCGGGTGGCTTCCAGCCCCGGGCCATGGCGCAACTGCGCGCGATCACGACGCCGCAGCCGGCGCTGGTCGCCGGAAAGGTCCACCTCTACCGCGGCAACGACGGGACGGGATACGTTTCGATTCGGGCGGAGGCCCTTCGTCCGATGGACTCCGGTCAATTGCAGGTCGCGCTGGTCGATGAGCTGAGCCAGAGCCTCGACCGGCTCGAGCTCGTAGAGCGGCTCCTGAAGGAGCCGATGACCCCCGATGCGAACCTGCGAGCGGAGGGGATCGGAGCGACGGCCCTGCGGGCGGCCCGAGAGACGATCCAACGGTACCCCTCCATCGACCGCTCCGCATTCCGGGCGACCCTGAAGCTGCTGCTCCCGGCGATCGAAGGGCGCGCCTCGGCCCTACCGGCCGTGCCCAGTATCCCGGCGACCGTTCGGGTGACGCGGGTGGGGGTCCCGGCCCCCCGGCGCCGAGAGGCCCCGAGCGCGTCCGAACGCGCGAACGAGTCGACGTTCCTCGATGTGATGGACGAGCTCGCGGATGGGTCGATGGACGGATATGCGGACTACCGCGAACTGCGTCAGCGCCTAGCCGAGCGGGGGCTCTCCGAGGAGGCTGCCGAGACCATCCTCGCTCGCCTGCAGGACGACGGCGTGGTCGAGGAGCCGATCATGGGCCGCCTTCGCCGCGCTTCCGCCCTCACGGACGGCTGACCCGAGCTGTCCGCCGATTTGTTGAGTACGGGTATTAGTTCCCCTACTTGAACGGAGGGGGTGCGGGGGAGGAAGATCCTCGGTCATGCCTCTCCTGCGACCGCGGTGATCTGGCGCATGTGGAGGCCGAGGAGGACCTCCGGGGGTAGCT